>Ga0208465_1000008_pt1 | contig 84061 bp, 81 predicted proteins | sample LakMenEpi31Aug10_FD_150749 | JGI IMG/M metagenome (GOLD analysis project Ga0208465, IMG submission 150749) | Freshwater microbial communities from Lake Mendota, WI - 31AUG2010 deep hole epilimnion (SPAdes) | ecosystem: Environmental > Aquatic > Freshwater > Lake > Epilimnion/Euphotic zone ...
GATCTAGCGGTGGCTGGAGTTTTATCAAAGGATATAAATCCAGTTCGAGCATCCGATGGTGTAATTAGAAGATATCGAAGATTATGGAAGATGTTAAAGGAGCCACAGATTTTAGATTCTTCAGATCGTCAGGCGGTAGAGCGGGCAATGCGATCATTACAGGATTTAGGCTTTGCCGTTGAAGAGGTTGAGGTAACTACCGCCGGTGATAAAGGTTCAATTAAATTCCAGCCTAAGTTGGTAGCAGCTAGATACCACGCTAATCGATTAGAGGAGTTAATGGGTTTACAAGCCGAGGAGTTACAAGCTAAACGATTACTTGCCTCATATGATCGTTATAAAGCAAGAGAGTTTCCACCAAGCACACCTCATGCAATAGTAGTTAAGCAGTGGCTATCTGATGTTTTTAAACGAGTAGTAAACCAAGTGCCAGATAACTTAAAGGGACGAGTAGAGCAGGCACAGTTGTTTCATGAAGTCTTGGAAAATAGATGGTATTTAGGTGAGAAGTTAGGCCGAGATGTAGGTCTTGATTTTGCAACTCAGGATTATATTGAGAAGGTTCTCCCTTATCGGATGGATTCAGGAGTGGTTGTTGGCAAATGAGTTTTAACAACGCGATACCGCCACGGGGTGGGGCAAATTTTGGTAATGCATTTGATTTATCAACATTAAAAAAGTCAGATCAACCAGATCTACCAATTCCTGGCGTAGCTGTCACACAAGAGAATTTGGTATCAGATTTTGTTAGCAAATCTAAAGAAAAAGTTGTGGTCCTACTTTGTTGGTCACCCAGAAGTGCGCAGTCAAAAGAAATATTAGAAACTCTAGGAAAGTTAGAAACAGCAGATCAGGGTGCCTGGTTGCTTGGCACAGTTGATGTTGATTCCCAGCCACAAGTAGCTCAAGCATTACAGGTAAAAGCAGTTCCAATTGCCATCGCAATTGTGGGTGAACAGTTACTGCCACTATTTGAATCAGTGCCACCAATGGAGCAGGTTCGGCTAGTAATAAACAAGTTATTGGAGTTAGCATCCCAAAAAGGAATTGGCCAAGCACCAGAGGGTCCAACTGAGATTCCGATGGAGCCAGAGGAGCAGGCTGCATATGCTGCGCTAGAAAAAGGTGATTACAAGACAGCTAAACAATCTTATGAAGCATGGCTTAAGCGCAAGCCAAATGAACAAGTAGCAATTATTGGTTTAGCTCAAGTTAACTTAATGCTACGAATTGAAGGATTAGATCCTGAGTTAACTTTAAAGAATGCAAAAGATACTGACTTAACAAGTCAATTAATGTGTGCTGATATTGAAGTTGCCTCTGGTAATAACCAGGCTGCTTTTGATCGCTTACTTAGTGCTATTAAGAGATTTTCAGGGGATGAGAAAGATAAGGCAAAGGCGCATTTAATTCAGCTATTTAACCTAGTAGATCCATCTGATCCCAGGTTGGTTAAAGCCCGCAGCGAGCTTGCGAGTTTATTGTTTTGAAAAATTTTGATAAAACAGTTTTTACTAACAAAGAGAATAAGTACTTAAGCTTAATCTTTTTCCTATTTGGGATTTCTATAATGTCCTTGGCACCTCGGACCCCGGATTTAAAAGCAAATTTAGCGGTAAACAATGGAACCTTCGGTACTTTGCTAAGTGCTGCATCTCTTGGCTCAATAGTGATGTTATTAATTGGTGGCCAAATAGTTCACACCATAGGGGCTAAAAAGGCGCTGCAAATTGGATCATTAGTAGTTACTATCTCATTTACAATTTTAGTTCATACGCAATCGTCAATAGTTTTCCTAATTACTAACATTATTGCTGGGGCTGGAATTTCTATTTATCACATTGCATCAAGTGGCCACTCTCTTCACCGTCAAGATGAAGTTGGCCGAACTATTGTGCCAAAGCTTCATGGCGCATGGGCGATTGGTGCCATGAGTACCGCTGCTATTGCATTTGCTATCTCTACCCATGTTTCAATTGCTTGGCACATTACTTCATTAGTTATCTCTACTTGGCTTGTAACGCAATTTTGCATATATAAATTATCAAGTACTTTTCCGCCAAAACCAGATGCAGATGATGCTTATCAATTAACATCTATGAAGCAATTTAAGTTTAAGATTAACTGGCTACTTAGTATTGGATTCTTTTGCGCCTCAATTTTAGAGTTTACAGTTGCTGACTGGGCAACTTTGTTTGGTAAAGAAGAGCTTGGTATGGGAGCTTCAATTGCCACCTTGTCCTACCTAATTTATTTAGTGGGATTAATTATTGGCAGATTTTCTATTGGGTGGGCCTTAAATCACCAAAGTGAGCGATTTTGGATTAAAACCGGTGGCGGAGTTGGTGGCATTGGATTTATCGCTGCCTTGATCATCTCTACCGCTATCGTTGATCTAAATAAGAATTTAGCATTTGCAATAGCATTTTTAGGTTTCTTTTTGGCAGGGCTTGGTTGTTCGGCTATGGCGCCAATGTTCTTCTCAATTGCTGGCCGACTTTCCGATGGTAGGAATGCATTAGCGGTTGCGCAATTAAGTTTTGTAAATACATTTGCCATTTATGTTGCTAAAACTACATTGGCTTGGGTGGCGCAATTAACCTCAATTACGGTGGCGTTAATGTTTACCGGTTTAATCATGAGTTTGCTAATTTACTTTGGAAAAGTAGGTTCTAACCAAAGAGTTTAATTAATGGGAAAAATGCCTTACGCCAGTTACATACATTGATATATTTGCATTTTTACAAGCCTGAATTACCTCATCATCTTTAATACTTCCACCAGGTTGAACTATCGCACACACACCAGCCTCAATTAAAAGCTGGATTGAATCGGTGAATGGAAAGAAACCATCACTTGCTACCACCGCACCTTGCGCTCTATCACCTGCACGATTGATAGCACTTTTTACAGAGTCAACGCGATTGGTCTGCCCCATCCCAATTCCAATGGTGGCTTGATTTTTTGCAATTACAATCGCATTACTTCTTATATTTTTAACTGCCCGCCAGGCAAAACTTAAGTCAGTGATCTGGGATTTTTCAACACCAGCACCTGCCACCAATTTCCACATCTTAAAATCATCCCCAGCTTGATCGAGCTGATCTGGTTGTTGAAATAAGAAGCCACCTAAGATCTGCTTTAACTCCAAAGAGCTACTTTGGTCTGGTGATATTTGAACTACTCTTAAATTCTGTTTACTTTTTAATAACTTAAGTGCTTCATCGTTATAGCCAGGTGCTATTAAAACCTCGTAAAAGTTTTCAATAACTAAGGTTGCAACTTCCTTATCTACTAACTGATTTGCGGCAATTACCCCACCAAAGGCAGAGATTGGGTCTGAAGCAAGGCTAGATTCAAAGGCTTTACTTAAGGTAGGTGCGCTAGCAATTCCACAGGGAATTGAATGTTTGATAAATGCAATTGTAGGTTCTGTGTAGCAATTCACTGTTTTCCAAGCAGCATCAGCATCTACATAATTGTTATAGGACATTTCTTTGCCCGATAATATTTTGGCCCCAGCGATTAACTTATCTCCAACTACAACTGCGCTTTGATGTGGATTTTCACCATATCGCAGCGGCTGTCCTAACTTACTAAGTATTGCTAGGTCATAATTTGCAACTTTAAGGAGTGCATCCTTTGCCCACCTATCTCGCTGGCTTTGATCAAATCCTTGCGCTAACTTTTCGATAAACTCTGGATATTGAGCTGGATCTGTTAAGAGTGCAACATGTTTTGAGTTTTTTACTCCAGCTCTGACTGCAGCTGGACCGCCAATATCAAACTTACTAGCATCATAAAAATTAATTACTACTAGGTCAATAGGCGTAACACCTAGAGTTTTTAAATCCTCTAAATGTGAGCTCTGGTCTAAATCCGCCAAGATTGCAGCATGAATACTAGGATGAAGAGTTTTTACTCTGCCATCTAAAACTTGGGCAAAGCCAGTTATCTGCTCCACACTTTTTGTGGCAATTCCAGATGCTTTAAGGTGGGCAGCGGTGCCATCTGAGGCAATTATCTCCACCTTTTGCTCTACTAATTTCTTTGCTAACTGGATTAAACCAGTTTTATCTGAAACAGAGATAAATGCTCTAGATATTTTTTTATTCATAATGAAAGCTTTAACTTAATTAACTTTTACTTTATTTTCTGATGAAAACAACTCTTATTGCCGGTATGACAGGCAACACCATTTTGTTCTACCTTTAATAAAATTGCATCCCCATCGCAATCTAGCCAGATGGCGTGGATTAATTGGGTGTTACCTGAGGTGGCACCCTTTACCCATAACTCATTTCTAGATCTACTCCAGTATGTGGCTTGGCCAGTTTTTATTGAAATGCTCAAAGCTTCGGTATTCATATATGCCAGCATTAATACCTCACCAGTACTGGCCTCCTGAGTAATAACTGGAATTAAAGTGTTTGGATCTTTTAATAATTTTAAAATATCTTCTGAGAGTTGATTTTGCATTTAAATTCCCCTCTCCTTAACTTACCGCTGTACGCATAGGGTAGCCCTTGGCAGATAAATAACTCTTAACATCTGAAATTTTAAAGCTACCAAAGTGAAATACGCTAGCTGCCAATAGGGCATTTGCGCCAGCTTTTAATGCATCTTCAAAATCACTTAACTTTCCAGCACCACCACTTGCAATCAGTGGCACATTGGTCACAGCACGTACTGCCTTAATCATCTCTAGATCAAAGCCTGCCTTTGTGCCATCGGCATCCATTGAGTTAAGTAAAATCTCACCAACTCCTAATTCGCAAGCTTGCTTGACCCACTCAATCGCATCTAAATTAGCTAGAACTTTGCCACCATGGGTGGTTACTTCAAAACCTGATTTACTTTCACCCCGTTTTGCATCAACTGAGAGTACTAATACCTGCTGGCCAAATCTTTGGGCAATCTCAGCGATAACTTGCGGTCTATTTATGGCAGCAGTATTTATCGAAACCTTATCCGCACCTGCCCTAAGTAAGGTATCAACATCATTTACAGATCTAACACCACCACCAACAGTTAATGGAATAAACACCTGCTCAGCTGTTTTTTGAACTACCTCTAGCGTAGTTGGTAGCTGGTTAGAGCTTGCTGAAATATCTAAAAAGGTAAGCTCATCAGCACCCTCGCTGTTATAGATCTTTGCCATCTCAACTGGATCACCAGCATCGGTTAGATTTTTAAAATTAATTCCCTTAACCACTCGGCCATTATCCACATCTAAACAGGGGATAATTCGAACACTTAAACTCATTTGTTCACCACATTAATCGCATCAATTAAGGTGAAGGCGCCTTCATACAATGCTTTACCCACAATCGCACCTTGGATACCAATATCTTGCATACCTACCAGTTTTTCTAAATCAGCTAATGATGAGATGCCACCACTTGCAATCACTGGCACCTTACTAAAATTACATACCCGCTCTAATAATTCAAAGTTTGGCCCAGCTAATGTGCCATCTTTACTGATATCGGTGACTATAAATAACGAGCAACCATCATCGGCCAGCCGGGTAATTGCTTCATATAAATTTCCACCCTCTCGCACCCAACCTCTAGCAGCTAAAATTTCACCTCTAACATCAAGACTTACTGCAATCTTTTGGCCATACTGCTTGATTACCTTACTTGCCCAACTTGGATCCTCTAGCGCAGCTGTTCCTAAAATAACCCGCTCACAATTTGTGCCAAGCGCCTTACTTAAACTCTCATCGGTTCTAATTCCGCCAGAGAGCTCAACTTTAATATTTAGGGAGTTAATTACCTCCAGCACAATCTCGGCATTATTTCCCACACCAAAAGCGGCATCTAGATCTACTAAATGTAACCAATCCGCACCAGCTTGTTGAAAATCTAAGGCACACTCAATTGGTGAGCCATAAATTGTCTTATCACTTATCTCACCCTGCTTTAATCGCACCGCTCTGCCTTGCTTAATATCAACCGCCGGTAGTAGTTCAAATTTTTTCATAAGCTTGCCACCCAATTACTAATTAATTTTAAGCCCGCCTTACCTGATTTTTCAGGATGAAATTGGGTGGCAACTACTGTGCCATCCTCAACGGCGGCTAAAAATTTTTGATCATAATCACTCCAACTAGCAATTTTGCCAGCGCTCTCCACCACCGCATATGAGTGGACAAAGTAAAACTGCTCTTGATCTAAGCCATTAAACAACACCGAATTACTTCCGGCGCTAACTGTATTCCAACCCATATGAGGCAGAATTGGATTTGATAATTTAACGACTCTGTTTGGCCAGACACCAATTCCAGCTTTTTTATCTGCTGGTGCACCCTCTTGACTATCTGAAAATAAAATCTGCATGCCAACACAAATACCAAAGATTGGCAATTGTTTATCTACGCGATATTGAATAATCTCACTTGCCTTAAATTTAAGTAGGGAGGTGACACAGGCAGAGAATGCGCCAACTCCTGGAATCACTAAGCCTTGCGCAGATTTTAGAGTTTGAATATCACTTGTCACCACAACCTGTTGACCTGTAGTTTCAAATGCGCGCAGCGCCGACCTTAAGTTTCCTGAGCCATAATCAAAAATGGCAATCAAAGTTAGAGCGTACCTTTTGTAGAAGGAATTCCTTTAACCTGGTTGTCGAGGGCAACAGCATCTTTAAGAGCTCTAGCAACTGCTTTAAATTGCGCCTCTAATACATGGTGGGCATTAGCTCCCTCAAGCACTCTAATGTGTAGTGCAATTTGAGCGGTAGCAACTAAGGATTCCCAAATATGTTTACCTAAGGTGGTATCAAAGGTGCCAATTAATTCAACAATATGTGGTTGGTTGTGTACTAAGTATGGCCGGCCAGATAGATCAACCGCTGCTTGCACCAACACCTCATCTAATGGAACTAAGGCATCACCAAATCTTCTAATTCCAGCCTTATCCCCAAGTGCTTCACGTAATGCTTGGCCAATAGCTAGTGAGGTATCTTCCACGGTATGGTGAGAGTCAACCTCCATATCGCCAACAGTTTTAACCTTAAGATCAAAGCCAGAGTGCTTTCCAAGTTGTTCTAACATGTGATTAAAAAATGGCTCACCAGTATCAATTGAGGTATTTCCAGTGCCATCAATATTTAACTCAACTAAAACCTGTGACTCTTTAGTTTTGCGTTCAACTTTTGCACTTCTCAACTTATCTCTCCTTACTTAATTAAAGTTGTTAGCTCGGAAATAAATTTATCGTTCTCAGCCTCGGTGCCAACGCTCACCCGTAGGTAAGAAGGCAATCCTACATCTCTAATTAATACCCCTTTATCAACTAGCCCTTGCCAGAGTTGGGAAGAGGTATTTTTAAAGCCGGTAAAGAGAATAAAATTTGCCTGCGTTGGGGCAACGGTAAGCCCTAACTGCTCTAATTTTGTAATCAATTTATCTCTGGCATTTCTTAGCTGGGCAACTTTTCCCAGCAATAGATCAGTATTTTCAAGTGCAACCTGGGCAGCTGCCTGGGTAAGTGAGCTTAGGTGGTAGGGCAACCTAACAATCATCATCGCATTTATTACCTGTGTATTTGCAACTAGGTATCCAAGGCGCACCCCAGCAAAGGCAAAAGCCTTACTCATTGTTCTAATTACAAGTACATTTTCAAACTCATCAATTAAACTAGCAGCTGATAGATGGCTAGAGAACTCAGCATACGCCTCATCTACTACCAATAAGCCACCCACTTTTTTCATTTGCACTGCAATCTGCTTTAACTCTTCGATACTGCTGGCAGTACCAGTTGGATTATTTGGGGTAGTAACAAAGGTAATTGAAGGTTTACTCTTTGTGATCGCAGCTAGTATTTCTGGAATATTTAGTGAGAAATCAGCATTGCGTGCCACCACATACCAAGGTGTATTTGTTACTTGCGCAATAATCTTATGAACTGAGTAGGAGGGCTCAAATCCAAGTGCACCATTGCCACCAAATGCTAAAAATATTGATTGGATAATTTCATTACTGCCATTTGCTGCCCAGATATTGCGCTCATCAAACTTGGTATTTGATAACTTATTTATAAAGTTAGCTAACAAAGCTCTTAATTGGCTCGCATCCCGATCTGGATAACGATTTAGCGCAGCAGATTTTTCCTTTATACCCGTTAAAATCTTATCTACTAGCTCTTTTTCTAGCCCAAATGGATTCTCATTGGTATTTAACTTAACTGCAACTGGTAATTGTGGGGCGCCATAAGCGCTCATCCCAGTTAGGTTTGATCGAATTGGCAGCCAATCTGGCCAAGATGAGTTACTCATTATTTTTCAAATCTAGCTCTAATAGCTTCACCATGTGCTGGTAAATTTTCAGCATTAGCTAGGGTAATTACCGTATCTGCGATATCACTTAGCGCTTTTTTATCATACTCAATAAAGTGTAAGCCGCGCAGAAAAGTTTGGACAGATAAGCCACTGCTGTGGCAAGCACAACCACCAGTTGGTAGAACATGGTTTGAGCCAGCGCTGTAATCACCTAAGGAGACTGGTGAGTTTGGTCCAATAAATACCGCTCCGGCATTTCGAATCAGCTTTGCATCTGCTTGCGCATTTTTAGTTTGAATCTCAAGGTGCTCAGCTGCGTAGGCATTTGCCACATCTAAGCCTTGGCTGACTGAATCAACTAAAACTATGGCAGATTGAATTGAGCTAAGTGCCACCTGAATTCGCTCGGCATGTTTTGTCTTAGGCACTCTAATAGCAAGCTCTGCTGCAACCTGGTTAGCAAGCTCTGGGCAGGAGGTAATTAAAATACTGGCAGCTAATTTGTCATGCTCTGCCTGACTAATTAAATCTGTTGCTACTAACGCCGCATCTGCGCTCTCATCAGCCACAATTGCAATCTCAGTTGGTCCAGCCTCTGAATCTATGCCAACTACCCCGCGAAGTGCGCGCTTAGCTGCTGCCACATAGATGTTTCCTGGTCCAGTAACTAAATCACATTTTTCACAAAGATCTTTCATGCCATAAGCAAAAAGTGCGATCGCTTGCGCCCCACCTACGGCATAAATCTCATCAATACCAAGCAGAGCACAGGTGGCAAGAATTAATGGATCCGGCAAGCCATCATTATTTTTTTGGGGTGGTGAGGCCACAGCAATACTTGCTACCTTTGCAATTTGAGCCGGCACGACATTCATCATGACCGAGCTGGGATAAATTGCACTACCACCTGGTACATAAAGACCAACTCGATCAACTGGGATCCACTTCTCAGTAATTACACCACCAGCTACTACTTGCGTACTTTTATCTTGCCGGATTTGATCTTGGTGCACCTTTCTTACCCGCGCAATTGAGATCTCAAGTGCTTGGCGCAGCGCTGGATCTAAGGCGGCTAAGGCTTTTTCAATTACATCTTTTGGTACTCGAATTTTTTTGGGAGTAACACCATCAAACTCAGTAGCTAATTTAATTAACTCACTCTCATCACCAGATTTAACCCGGGCAAGTATTGGCTCCACTAATTTTAAGGCGCTAGCCACATCCATGGCAGCACGTGGCAACAGGGCGGCATACTCACTTTTACTGAGTACTTTTCCTCGAAGATCTACTTGGCGAATCACTTTCAAATTATACAGCGCAGCAAGTAGTAGACTTAAATTATGTTTAGCCAGGGAAAATCTGCGCCTAGTGATCTAGAGATCGCACTTAAATTAGCTGATATTGCAGATGAAATATCTATGCAGCGATATTTGGCAATTGATTTAGTAGTTGAAACTAAGCCAGATCTAACTCCAGTATCTGATGCCGATCGAGCTGTGGAGCAAGCAATCCGAGAGTATTTAGGTAAACATCGAAGTGATGATGCAATTATTGGCGAGGAGTTTGGCACATCAGTTGATCACACCGATCGCGCCTGGATTATTGATCCAATTGATGGCACAAAAAATTATGTTAGAGGAGTGCCAGTTTGGGCAACCTTAATTGCACTTCGCACATCCGAAGGTATGCAACTTGGTGTGGTCTCATCCCCGGCGCTAGGCCGACGATGGTATGCCAGCCGTGGCAGTGGCGCATTTGTAATTGATAATTTGGCCGATAAAAGTAAGGTAAGAAAGTTAAGTTGTAGCCAGGTAGGCCAATTATCTGATGCCTCAATGTCAGTTTCTAGCTTTGATAAAAAAGAGGGCTGGAAAGATTTGCAGCCAAATTTATTAAAGCTAGGTGAAATGGTTTGGCGAAATCGTGGGTATGGAGATTTTTGGTCACATATGTTGGTGGCAGAGGGTGCGATTGATTTTGCATTAGAGCCACAACTTGCGCTTTGGGATATGGCAGCGCTGGAGGTAATAGTTAATGAAGCAGGTGGTAGATTTTCAAATTTTACTGGCATTGATGGTTCAAGTGGACCGGGGGCAATATCTTCCAATCATCTACTGCATGATTTAGTGCTCACTGAACTTAAGTAAGGTTAATTTTTTTCTAGATTTAGCCCTTTGATTTATCTCTAGTACAATTTGCAAAATGAAGAGCTTTGAATCATTATGGAGTGAACTTTCAAAAAAAGTTGAGTCCAAAGATGCCACCTCTGGCACAGTTGCCGCACTTGATGCTGGCGTGCATGAGATATGTAAAAAGGTTTTAGAGGAGGCAGGTGAGGTTTGGCTTGCTGCCGAACATGAAAATGATCAGGCGCTAGCTAAAGAGATAAGCCAATTGATTTATCATCTACAGACACTAATGCTGGCTCGAGGAATTAAATTAGAGGATGTTTACCGAAATTTATAAGTTTTTAGAAAGGAAGTTATGTTAAAGGTTGCAATCCCAAACAAGGGATTACTCTCTGAAGCAGCTAGTACTACCTTAGTTGCAGCTGGTTATCGCCAGCGCAAAGATCCAAGAGATTTGGTTCTGGCAGATAATGATAATTTAGTTGAGTTTTACTACCTACGTCCAAAAGATATTTCAATCTATGTCGGCTCTGGTGAGTTAGATGCTGGTATTACTGGCCGGGATCTACTAATTAACTCCAAAGCAAAAGCGGCGGAGATATTGGCATTAGATTTTGGTCAATCAACCTTTAGATTTGCCGCCCCGGTTGGTAAAAAATGGCAGCTATCTGATTTAGCTGGTAAGCGAATTGCTACCTCATACACAGAGTTATTATCTAAATACTTAAATGATGCAAATATTTCAGCCACATTGGTGCCCCTAGATGGCGCAGTTGAATCAGCTATTCGACTTGGGGTAGCCGATGTAATTGCAGATGTCGTAAGTACTGGCAACACCTTACGCCAAGCAGGACTTGAGGTTTTTGGGGAGCCAATTACAAAGAGTGAGGCAATTTTAATTACTAGACCTGGGGTAAAACTTGAAGGCAGCTTAGATACCTTAGTTAGAAGAGTTAAAGGTGTAGTTACCGCAAGACAATATGTATTAATGGATTATGACTGCCCAACTGCGGTGTTAGATAAAGCTTGTGCAATTACCCCAGGTTTTGAGTCACCAACTATTTCACCCCTAAAGAAAGAGGGTTGGGTAGCGGTTAGATCAATGGTTTTAAAGAAGGATATTCACAAGGTGATGGATGATCTATTTAACCTTGGCGCTAAGGGGATACTGGTAACTGATATTAAAGCCTGCCGGCTTTAATAATCTGATATCAATTTATCCTCGCTTCTTAATTAATTTAAAAGTAAAAGCGGTAAAACACCAATTTGTTATGGGTTTTCTCAGCAACAGCGATTAACCTGTATCAGTGCTAGTAAACCAGCAGATATTAAAGGCGCTTGAGGCTGAATCGATTGAGATTATGCGCGAAACTGCTGCATCTTATAAACAGCCAGTAATGATGTACTCAATTGGTAAGGACTCCTCGGTCCTACTGCACTTAGCTAAAAAAGCTTTTTATCCAGCTCCAATTCCATTTCCATTACTACATATTGATACCACCTGGAAATTTAAAGAGATGATTACATTTCGTGATCAGGCAGCTAAAAAAGCGGGTGCAAAATTAATCGTTCACACCAACCAAGAGGGAGTTGCCTCTGGGATTAATCCATTTAATGCCAGTATCTCTGAGTACACCAGAGTTATGAAAACTGTTGCGCTGCGCCAGGCATTAGATAAGTATGAGTTTGATGCCGCCATTGGTGGCTCACGCCGAGATGAAGAAAAGAGCCGGGCTAAGGAGCGAATCTTTAGTGTGCGAGAGGCAGGACATAAGTGGGATCCAAGAAATCAACGACCTGAGTTGTGGCACACATATAACACTAGATTGGCACCAGGACAGACGATGCGAGTATTTCCAATCTCAGATTGGACTGAGGTAGATATTTGGCGCTACATCATGCAAGAAGATATTGAGGTAAATCCACTCTACTTTGCCAAATCTCGCCCAATAGTTAAACGTGGTGAGCAATTAATTATGGTCGATGATGATCGATACCCATTAAATCCTGGTGAATCTGTCCAGATGCAGCAGGTGCGATTTAGAACGCTAGGTTGTTACCCATTAACTGCTGCGGTGGAATCAACTGCGCAAACTCTTACCCAGATTGTCGATGAGGTCTTTGCAGTAAAGCTAAGTGAGCGGGCAACTAGATTAATTGATGGTGCTAATGAGGATTCCATGGAGAAGAAGAAGAGTGAAGGTTACTTTTAATGCAGCGGGCAATAGTCAGACTTTTAACCTGTGGCAGTGTGGATGATGGCAAGAGCACATTAATTGGCCGGCTACTAGTTGAAACCGACAGTATTCCCTATGACACTATTGAATCTACAAAAAAGATTAGAAGAAGTGGCTCCACCATCGCCTCCGGTGAGATTGATTTTAGTTTATTAACCGATGGGTTAGAGGCCGAGCGGGAGCAAGGAATTACCATTGATGTGGCGTATCGATCAATGTCATTACTTGATGGCAAAAGATTAATTATCTCCGATGCCCCAGGCCATGAGCAGTACACCAGAAATATGGCAGTTGCCGCCTCAAGAGCTGATATTGGCTTAGTACTAGTAGATGCCACTAAGGGAGTAAGAACTCAAACCTTAAGACACTTAACTATTTGCTCCCTTATGGGGGTAAATCGAGTAATTGTGGCGATCAATAAATTAGATGCACTCGGTTATAAAAAATCTATTTTTGAAGATATCCAAGCCGAGCTAGAAAAAGCGTTAAGTAGGATGCAATTACCAGATGTAATTTTTACTCCATTAAGTGCGTTAGCTGGGGATAATGTTGTTGGAAGATCAAAAAATATGGATTGGTATACCGGGCCAACATTATTAGATTCAATTCAAAGTTGGCGCCCACAGGCAGCAGATCAGGGGCAAGCTCGAATGCGAATTCAATTAGTAAGTAGAGCTGAAAACTTTAGAGGCTTATCAGGCACAATCCATCTGGGCAGCTTTAAGGTGGGCGATGAGGTAAGAGTATTTCCAAGTAATCAGGTAACTAAGATAAGTAAGATAATTGCCAATCAGCAACAGGTGAGTGCTGCCCATGATCTAGAGGCGGTGACCTTAGTATTTGAATCTGAGGTTGATGCAACCAGGGGTGATCTAATTGCTAGCGCCAAAGAGGAGTTACACCCATCAGATAGATTTAATGCCGATATTGTCTGGCTGCATGAGGATGCCTTAATTCACTCCCGTTCATACCTATTACTAGCAGGATCTAGCCAAACTCCAGCCACTATTACTCGAATTAAACACAAACTTGATGTCAATACTGGCAGTGAAACTGCCGCTACAGATTTAAGAATGAATGAGATTGGCTCAGTTGAGATTGCCACCGATACACCGCTAACCCTTCTTTCCTACTCCCAATCTAGAGAGTTTGGAAACTTTATTTTGGTAGACCGGCTCACCTTTAATACCGTTGGAGCTGGCATGATTCGCCACTCACTGCGGCGGGGAGAAAATCTCACCTATCAAAAGTATGAGGTAAATAAGGTGGCTCGGGCTGCGCAGAAAAACCAGCAGGCAAAGGTTATTTGGTTAACTGGTCTTTCTGGCTCTGGAAAATCAACCATTGCAAATGCGGTAGAAAAGCGGCTTTATGCCCAAGGCATGCACGCCTATGTATTAGATGGTGACAATTTAAGAATGGGATTAAATGCCGATCTTGGCTTCACCCCAGCAGATCGAGCAGAAAATGTTAGACGAGTATCTGAGGTAGCAAAGGTATTGGTGGATGCTGGCTTAGTTGTCTTAGTTGCCATAATTTCACCATTTGAAGCAGATCGCAGGCGAGCTAAATCTTTATTTGAAGATGAAGAGTTCATTGAAGTATTTGTCGATACCCCAGTTGAGATTTGTGCGCAGCGAGATCCTAAAGGTTTATATAAAAAGGCAGCTAAGGGTGGTATTCCAAACTTCACCGGTGTTGGACAGGATTACCAGCGGCCAGTAGCAGCTGATTTAATCTTAAATGGGCAAGATGAGTTAGATGAGAATGTAAATAAGATTTTAAAGGCAATGCTATGAATTGGATCTATTTTGCGATCGCAGGATCAGTTGCCCAATTAATTGATGGCGCACTTGGGATGGGCTTTGGTTTAACTAGCTCAACTTTATTACTGACATTAGGCGCCTCAGCCGCTGTGGCCTCTGCTGCTGTACATGCGGCTGAGATTGGCACCACCTTAGTCTCTGGTGTTTCCCATTGGCATGCAGAAAATATTGATAAAAAAGTATTGGTGCGACTTGCTATCCCAGGTGGAATTGGCGCATTTTTAGGTGCCACATTTTTATCCTCAATTGATATCTCCTCCTCTAAAATCTTTATCTCCACCCTGTTATTGTTTATGGGATTTTTACTGCTTTATCGAAACCTATTTCAAACCACATTACCTGCGCCAAGTGATGTGCAGAATAATCCAAGGTATTTAAGATTTTTAGGTTTTACCGGCGGCTTTGTAGATGCCTCAGGGGGTGGCGGCTGGGGACCAGTTGTTACGCCAACCTTAATGACAACTTCAAATATGGAGCCTAGAAAAATTATCGGCACCGTCAGTGCATCTGAGTTTATTGTTGCTCTCTCCGCTAGTGCTGGCTTTTTAATTAATATAAATAAAATTGATATTGATTGGTCAATTGTTGGTGGATTAGCACTGGGAGGTGCGCTAATGGCACCGATTGCCGCAAAGCTGGTGGCAAAACTACCTCGTAAGCAACTTGCGATCTTAGTTGGAATTGCAATTATTGTGATTAACGGATTAAGAATTATTCAGGGTTAATAATATTTAGCTATTTCAATACCCTTTGCCGTTAAATTTTTCAAAATACTCTCATACTTTTTATTATATAAATCAGGATCTTTAACCTGCTGCTGCCAATCACCCTTACTCATATGTTCAGCCAGCATATGTTTTTCAAAGTACTCACGGGTTAGATCATGATCATCTATCTCAAGAAAGCTCAACAGCCTTAAGTACTCTTCTTTACGATTATTAACAATTAGATCTTCCAGGCGCATCTGCATTTGATCTTTAGCTCTGACCTTAAGTAAGGCAATATGAGCTTTTTCAATTCGGTTTGCCCACCATGCCAGTGCTTGCTGGGGATCATTTGGGCCCCAATTTTCCTTTGATACCGAAAGGGCAACATCTCTACCATCGCGAATCATATTTATGAATTTAGCATTAGGGAATAATTTATAAATATAGTTAGCTTGCATCATATTAGTTGGTGTGGAATCTGCAAAGTACATAACATTTTTATCTTTGATTTGGGCAGCAGATAATTCATAAAAAAATGCTCGACTAGCTCGCATTTGATCCACAGCAAAGTATTTTTCAAAGTTAGTAATAGCAGTAGCTAACTCTTCTTTAGTGATGCCTTGCACTAGACCTCTTGGTTTACCCTTTTTACCTATCTCACTCCACCACTTAGAGTTTAAGTAGTCCATAAACAAATCTTTTTTACGCTTGCCAATCTTGTTTAAAACCTTTGCTGCTAAATTATTACGTTTACTTTTTAAATCCTCTTCAATTGATAGTGGTCTACCAAAATTAAGGTCAACTAATCCATACCTTGATGTTAAATACTTTATCTCTCTCGGCATGCTGGCATGAACCTGGGGATGATTTTTAAGCAGATTAAGAAGTATGGTGGTGCCGCTACGACCTGAGCCACCGGTAAACAAAGGTGCAAAGCCATACTCCATTTTCAGACTGTAGCCCTATTGGCTCAGTCATACATTATTATCAGTTGGAAAAAAGTGAATACTCGGAGTATTCACAGTAAGAATGAGTGTGTAATTATCTAAAGCACGCCGACTAGGTAAATGATGTGGGTTGTGAGGGATTCGAACCCCCGACCCGGTGATTAAGAGTCACCTGCTCTACCAACTGAGCTAACAACCCGGCGTTTTATTACTGGCCGACCCTATCAGCGATTTACCATTGGTAAATTCTTACGATAGGTAAGGCCTATTTATTAATGCTTTTTAAAGCGAGCGTAGGAGGCATTAATTTCATCCTCAGCCGCCTTTTGATCAACCCAATCGCCACCATGAACTGCCTTGTTTGGCTCAAGTGATTTATAGACTTGGAAAAAGTGCTTTATCTCCTCTAGCTCAAAACTTGGTAGATCTGAGATATTAGTTAAATAATCTTTCCGAACATCCCCTGCTGCAACACATAGTAATTTGTCATCACCACCTGCCTCATCACTCATCCGCAGCATGCCAATTGCTCTTACTGAAACAACACAACCTGGAAATGTTGGCTCATCTAGCATTACAAGTGCATCTAGTGGATCCCCATCTAGTGACAATGTGTTTTCGACAAACCCGTAATCATATGGATATCTAGTTGATGTGAAGAGCATGCGATCTAATCTAATTTGACCAGTTTTATGGTCGATCTCATATTTATTTCTAGAGCCGGCTGGAATCTCAATCACCACATCAAAGATCATTGGCTTCATTTAACTCTCCTTGATTAAAGTAGGTATGGCTATGAAATAAATTTGTGGGGTGAGCGACGGGGCTCGAACCCGCGACATCCCGGACCACAACCGGGTGCTCTACCAGCTGAGCTACGCCCACCATGTTTTTCTCAACGCTAATGATACGGTAATAATCTCTACTTGTTTTTATACCTTACTTATTTCCTTACTTATTACCTCACTTATTACTTCCATCACTGCAGGCTGAGTGTAATTTAAGGGATAAATATTGCACTGCGGTAGTAATCTAGCTCTGCGATGGAGTCCCTAATATCACCTAAGGCTCGATGGTTTCCAGCCTTGGCCGGGGCGGTGAAGTAGGTTTTAGGGTGCCATCTTCTGGCTAACTCTTTAATGGTTGAGACATCGATGGTGCGATAGTGCAGATACTTATTTAATAGGGGTAGATCTCGGGCGATAAAGGCGCGATCGACATAAACTGAGTTTCCAGCCAGGGGAGATTTACCAGCGGCGGGGGCATACCTTTTTAGGTAGGTGATGATTAGCTCATCTGCCTTTGCCAATGTGGTGCCATTTGGGATCTCATTTATTAAGCCAGATTGAGTATGCATATCTTTTACTACATCTAACATTGAATCTAATTTTGCCTGCTCACATTTGATCACCAGATCCACACCCTCGCCCAAGACATTTAATTGGGCATCGGTAACTAGCACTGCAATCTCAACGAGGGCGTCATTATTGATATCTAGCCCAGTCATCTCACAATCTACCCAGATTAGGTGTGGCAGATCTTGGCTCATGGGGGTAAGCCTATGGGATCACCAGCTAAAGGTAAGTTCACCTGTCGTTCACCTTCTTTTTACGTAAAGTCCCCACAAATAATCACCCCGGCCTAGATTATTAGCCCATGTCGCAAACCCTGCTGGAGCCAAAAACAACGCCAACACCCAGGGTAATTACTACCGAACCAAGATTTACCGACAAAGTTTTCCGCGCAGTTGTCACCTCAGGTGGCTTGGTCTCATTTGTATTACTGGGCTTAATTGGATTTTTTCTAATTTATAACGGCTTTGAAGCAATTAGAAATGCTGGCTTTGGATTTATAACTGGCTTTGATTGGGTGGATGCAATTCCAGAGGAGAATCAACCAGCATCATATGGAATTGGCGCAATGTTATATGGAACTATGGTCACTGGAATTTTGGCAATGCTTATGGGTGTGCCAGTAGCTGTTGGCACAGCTTTGTTTTTATCTTATTACGCACCGGAGTGGTTAAAAAAACCAATGGTAATTGTGGTTGATGTGATGGCAGCTATTCCATCAATTGTTTATGGTCTTTGGGGATACTTTGTCTTAATGCCACATGCTGAGTACTGGGCAAAGTTAATTCATAAGTACTTTGGCTTTATTCCATTTTTTGATATGCCAGCGCCAGTATTTACTAGATCACCATTTATCGCCGGGCTAGTACTTGCCATCATGATTACGCCAATTGTTACCGCAATTGCTCGGGAGGTATTTGCCCAAACGCCATTGGAGCGAATTCAAGCAGCTTACGCCTTAGGTGCTACTAAGTGGAGCATGATTAAAGCGGTGGTCTTTCCCTATGGCAGAGGTGGGGTAATTGGCGGAGCGATGCTTGGCTTAGGTCGAGCCCTGGGTGAAACAGTTGCCGTTTACACCGTATTAAATCTTGTTTATGACATAAGAATTGAAGTTTTATTAAGTGCTGGTGGCAATGTGGCATCGATGATTGTAAATAAATTTGGTGAGGCAGATTTTGTTGAGTTGCAAGCTTTAATGGCAGCAGGCTTTGTGCTCTTCTTAGTAACGCTGATGGTGAATTTCCTAGCAAATACCATCATTAATAAGACGGCCCGGGAGTAAGAGAATGAGCCAAACATTGATTACAAAAACACCACAAAAGCCGTGGAAGCTAACCCCAAAGCAGCTGCTGCCAGATCTGTTGGGTGCAATCTTTACTGTGGTGGCAACCTTTGCCATTGTGGCCCTATCCCCATTAAAAGGTAAATTAGGTTTTGCCTTAGTTTTAATCTTTATGGCAATCATTACCGCCACCACCATAAGTTGGATTACGCGAGATCGAAAAGCTGCCACCAATGCCACCACAACAGTTTTGGTTTATATTGCAGCTGCCTTTGTAATTATTCCACTAGCCTCTGTTTTATATGAGATTGTTCGACTGGGGGCAAATGCCTTGTCTTTTGGAATGTTTACCACCGATATGTCACAGACTGCATCTGAGTCAGAGTTAAGTGAGGGTGGATTACTACACGCAGTAATTGGTACCGCTTATATCGTCACCTTTGCCACCATTCTTTCCACACCAATTGGCATCTTAACTGCGCTATATATTGTTGAGGTAAAGGGCAGACTTGCAGGTCCGGTGAGATTTTTCGTGCAAGCAATGAGTGGTGTGCCATCAATTGTGGCTGGGCTATTTATATTTGCAGTTTGGATGATTCAATTAGGAAATGCCTATAGCGCACTTGCTGGCGCCTTTGCTCTTACCGTCTTAATGATTCCAACGGTGGCTAGAACATCGGAGGAGGTATTAAAACTAATTCCACCTGATCTGCGTGAGGCAGGACTAGCACTTGGTGCCACTCAATGGCGCACCGTTGCGATGGTAATTATTCCAGCAGCTCGCAGTGGTTTAGTAACTGCAGTTATCTTAGGAATTGCTCGAGTTGTGGGTGAGACCGCTCCCTTACTACTAACTGTTGGCGGGGCAGATGCCATTAACTTAAATCCAACTCAAGGAAATATGTCTGCCTTCCCATACCATGTTTGGAAAAACCTATTAATTGGTAGTGAAAATGCGGTAAGCAGAGCATGGCAGGGTGTATTTGTATTAATGGTTCTAGTTCTAATCTTTTTTGCACTCGCTCGCTACCTAGGGGCGGCAAAAACCGGTAAGAGAAGAAGTGGTAAGAGATGAGTAATCAAAATGATTCCCAAAACACTAACGATCGAAAGGCAGATATGAGTCAGGTAACGGGCAAACAGGAGAGTGCAACTACAAATAGAACTCAGGCAACACAAGCTGTTGCCACCCACTCACTATCTGAGGTAGCTAATGCTCGCACCGCCAAGGTCGGCACTCCCACAGTGGGCTCAACTGGGTTGGAGGCAAAAAATATTCACGCCTGGTTTGGCAGCAAACATGTATTAGAGGATATCTCCTTAGATTTCTTCTCCGGCACTGTAACTGCCTTAATTGGCCCATCTGGTTGTGGAAAATCCACCTTTATTAGAATTTTAAATCGGATGCATGAGTTTATTCCTACTGCAGCACTAGCTGGACAGGTAATTTTAGATGGCAAAGATGTTTATGAGCCAGGGGTGGATGTAACCAAAATTAGATTACGAGTAGGAATGGTTTTTCAAAAACCAAATCCATTCCCATCTATGACCATTAAAGAGAATGTGCTCTCTGGCTTGAAGTTGGCACAGATTAAAATTGAAAATGCTGATGAGCTACTAGAGAGTTGCTTGAGGCGAGCAGGGCTTTGGAATGAGGTTAAAGATCGACTAGATGAGTATGGCGGCGCGCTCTCTGGTGGTCAGCAACAACGTCTTTGTATTGCACGATCTTTAGCGGTAAATCCACAGGTGTTGTTAATGGATGAGCCATGTTCTGCACTTGATCCAGGATCTACCTTAAGAATTGAAGAGACTATCCGAGAGTTATCTGCAACTATGAGTATTGTGATTGTTACTCACAATATGCAACAGGCAGCACGAGTCTCTGATTACACCGGCTTTTTCTTATCAGATGGTGGCCCAGGCCGCTTAATTGAGAGTGCAACTACTACTGAGATATTTACCAATCCAAAGGTGAAGCAAACTGAGGATTATGTCTCAGGAAGATTTGGTTAATTCTTAAGCTTTTTCGCTTTAAGTTGTACACCTACTGTTAACTTAACTTACACATACAGTTTGCCTAACCCAACTTATTTGTTTGCCTAGCCTGACTACTTTTACCTTACCAATCAAGGTATGTAATAAGGAGGCTTCATGAAGCTAGGAAAGAAAGTAGCGATAGTTGCTATCGCTGCATCTTCATTAATAATTTCATCATCCCCAGCATTTGCTGGCCAAATCAATGGCAGCGGTGCAACATTTGCTCAACCACTTATCGATGTTTGTAAGGTTGAGTTCACAAAAGATACTGGCCACACCGTTAACTACACAGGAGGTGGCTCAGGTAAAGGACGAACAGATTTCACAAATAACTTAGTTGATTTTGCAGCCTCTGATGCTGTTTACACATCTGGCTTCCCAGCTCACTTAGAGTACGCCCCAGTTTACGCAGCACCGATCGCTATTTTTTATAACCTGCCAACAGTAAAAGAGCCAATCTACTTAAAGGCTTCAACTCTTGCTCAAATCTTCTCTGGCTACATTACAAATTGGAATGACAAGATCATTGCTGCAGATAATGAGCGAAAAGTTAAAACAGTTACCTACCAAACAAAAAAGCAGACTGTTAAGGTCGGTGGTAAGAATGTAACTAAGACTGTGCCAGTACTAGATAAAAAGGGTAAGCCAATCGTTAAAAGCACCTCAGAGAAGACAGTAAACATTGATCTGCCAAACCAATTAATCACTGTTTACTACCGCACCGACTCCTCTGGAACATCAGAGCAGTTTGGTAAGTTCCTGCAAGGAGCAAATGCTGGTGATAACTCAAGATTGTGGCCAAAGACTGCAAGTGGCACATTCTCTAATATGACACCAAATAACATTTCAACCTTCTTTAACTTCCAAGGTGCTAACGGCTCTGCCTTAGTAGCTGCTGGTGTTAAAGGTAAGGTCGGCGGAATTGGTTATGGCGAAGTTAGCTGGGCAACTGATAACAAGTTAGCTGTTGCTAATATTGAAAACGCAGCTGGTGAGTTTATTGCGCCAACTGCTGCTGGTACCTCAGCCTTCCTAGGCGGAGGAACTATTGCAGCTAATGGCAGCATATCTACTGATTATAAGAAGCCAATTCCTGGTGCTTACTCAATTGGAACTGCTTCCTATGGCTTGGTTTATCCAGAATCTGCCAAGAAGGATCCAGAGAAACAAAAGATTGTTGCCGCCTGGCACACATATCTGCTGGAGCAATGTGCAAAGAAGTTCCCAGAAAAGGGTTACGCCCAAATTACTGGACCTTTGTATGACAAAGCAAAGTCACAGATAGCAAAGATTAAGTAACTAGCTACCTTAAAAACCCCCGCACCTCCCTAGGGTGCGGGGGTTTTTAAGTTTTTTCAAGATAACATCTACCTATGCAATTTACATATAACCTTTTTTTAGTGCTTCACTTTATTGGTATCTCAGGATTACTCGGCGGCTTACTTGCCCAAATAGCAGTAAAACCAAAGCAGCTACCTAAGTTTGTCATGCATAGCGCTTGGCTTGCCTTCATTGCTGCGGTGGTAATGGTTGGTATCAACCAGATGATGCATGGCAATGATGCAACTGTTGAGGTTTTAGATCATATAAAGGTTGCGATAAAGAGCACCATACTTATAGTTGTTTTAGCTATTGGATACCTTAATGTTAAGAAGGCAGCACTATCTAATAAGGTTTGGGGTTTAATGACCTTACTTACTATCTCAAATATAGTTATTGCTGTTTTTTGGTAATTGCTAAGATTTAATTTAAGAGTTTAGAGTGATATATGGCAAAGGTAATTGAATCGGCAACCCAGTTTCAACTTAAGCTCTCAGTACTAGAAAAAATCTTTGCACTACATGGTGATATTTGGGTAGATAAGAGTTTGTTAACCAAGAAAGTAATGGTTGAAAACCCATGGCGCAGAGAAGTAATTAAGGGGATTAGAGCGCCAGGGGCTGCAATCCCATTTATAGTTTTACTTGGCACTATGCGTTATCTGGGTGGTAAGGATTTCACTGCCATTTATAACCGCACAGCAGTGGATATTTATGAGTTTAAGAACTCTGCCTATAAGCGATGGATAGTCACAAAGTAATTAAGCGCGCCTGGCAGGAATCGAACCTGCGACCTACTGCTTAGAAGGCAGTTGCTCTATCCGACTGAGCTACAGGCGCATTATTTGAACGGGCTAAGTCTACCGATCACAACAGGTAAGGTTTGACCCTATGGCTGAGTTTATTTACACGATGAAAAAGGCGCGAAAAGCGCATGGCGACAAAGTAATTCTTGATGATGTGACTTTGATGTTTTTACCTGGCGCCAAGATCGGCGTATTAGGTCCCAATGGTGCGGGTAAATCAACGGTGCTACAAATTATGGCAGGGCTGCAACAGCCATCAAATGGTGAGGCATATTTATCACCTGGTTACTCAGTTGGAATTTTATTACAGGAGCCACCGCTTAATGAGGATAAAAATGTATTAGAGAATGTGCAAGAGGGTGTGGCAGAGACCATTGCATTATTAAATAGATTTAATGCCATCAGTGATGAGATGGCAAACCCAGATGCTGATTACGACAAATTATTAGCTGAGATGGGAAATCTGCAAGAAAAGTTAGACCACTTAAATGCTTGGGATTTAGATTCACAGTTAGAGCAGGCAATGGACGCGCTCCGCTGTCCACCACCGGAGGCAGATGTGAAGGTGTTATCAGGAGGTGAGCGCAGGCGAGTTGCACTTTGTAAATTACTATTACAAAAACCAGATCTACTACTACTAGATGAGCCAACTAACCATTTAGATGCTGAATCTGTGTTATGGCTTGAGCAACATTTAAGTAAGTATGAAGGCACAGTGGTGGCAATTACCCATGATAGATATTTCCTAGACAATGTTGCGCAATGGATTTTAGAGTTAGATCGCGGACGTGCTTATCCATATGAAGGAAATTACACAACTTATTTAGAGACTAAAGAAGCACGTATGAAGGTTGAAGGACAAAAAGATGTTAAGCGAGCCAAGCGATTAAAAGAGGAGCTGGAGTGGGTAAGGATGAATGCCAAGGGCAGACAGGTAAAGTCCAAAGCACGTCTTGCCAGGTATGAAGAGATGGCAGCAGAGGCTGATAAAACTCGTAAGTTAGATTTTGAAGAGATTCAAATTCCACCAGGACCTCGCCTTGGAGATGTAGTAGTTGAATCCAAACACTTAGTTAAAGGCTTTGATGATCGCATCTTGATTGATGATCTCTCATTTACCCTGCCTCGAAATGGCATTGTGGGAATCATTGGACCAAATGGTGCAGGAAAAACTACCTTGTTTAAAACTATTTTAGGAATGGAAAAAGCAGACTCTGGTGAGGTCAAAGTTGGTGAGACGGTAAAGATTTCATATGTTGATCAATCACGAAGTGGTATTGATCCAAAGAAATCATTGTGGGAGGTGGTCTCTGATGGCCTTGATTTTATTAAGGTTGGAAATGTTGAGATGCCAAGTAGAGCATATGTTTCTGCCTTTGGCTTTAAAGGACCTGATCAACAAAAACCAGCTGGAGTGTTATCGGGGGGTGAGCGAAATAGATTAAATCTAGCTCTTACTTTAAAGCAGGGTGGAAATTTGTTACTACTAGATGAGCCAACTAATGATTTAGATGTGGAAACACTTGGTTCATTAGAGAATGCGCTCTTAGAGTTTCCAGGGTGCGCGGTTGTGATCTCTCACGATCGATGGTTTCTAGATCGAGTTGCTACCCATATTTTGGCTTATGAGGGTGAATCTAAATGGTTTTGGTTTGAAGGAAACTTTGAAAGTTATGAAGAGAATAAGATCTCTCGTCTTGGTATTGATGCCGCCCGGCCCCACCGTGCTACCTACCGTAAGTTAACTAGATAGTTTAAAAGTAAAGGATGCGAAGATGAAATACACCCATAAAGCATTTGTTCGCTGGGATGATTTAGATGCATTTGGCCATGTAAATAACGCTAAGTATTTAACCTATGCCCAAGAGGCAAGATTTGATTGGGGCTGGTACTCATTTGCGGAAAAAAATGAGAAGCCAGTATTAATGGAGATGGTAGTTGCTAGGGGTGAGGTGGATTATCTTCTGCCAATTACTGAGGGTGGTTGTTTTTATGATGTTACTTTATGGGTAGATTCCATTGGTAACTCATCCTTTGTTAATGCTTATGAGATTACAAAAGCTGGTGTGGTTTATGCCAAGATGAAAACGGTGCAGGTAACTATTGATTTAAGTACTAGAAAATCTAGGCCAATAAATGCTGCCGAGCGTGAGTTCTTAAGTAAATTTCTAGATAAGTAATAAACCTTTGAGCCAAGAGTCCTTTTATGAAAAAGTTGGTGGGCAGAGAACTTTTAATGAATTAACCTCACATTTTTACGCTCTCGTTGCAGTTGATCCAATTTTACGTCCGATGTATCCAGAAAATGATCTACATGGGGCAGCTATGCGATTACAAATGTTTTTAGAGCAGTACTGGGGCGGACCTGCAACCTATAGTGAGCAAAGAGGACATCCCAGATTACGGATGCGACATGCACCCTTTCATATCTCAAGAGTTGAGCATGATGCCTGGATTAATTGCATGCAGCAGGCAGTTGCTGTCCTGGAGATTGATCAGGAGTTAAAGGATGAGTTATGGAGTTACTTAACTCAAGCAGCTGCTGCCATGATTAATGCAGCTGAGTAATAATTTTTACTTTCTTGGTTGAGATTTATTACCAACCTTTAAGATCTCACCATTTCGCAAATACCAGATTGTGCCCTTGGCATCTCTTACTGTAGTTATTCGAAGTCCAACAGTTTCAACTACCCCTTGCACCTCTAACACATCCACCTTATCGCCAACACCATATTGATCCTCAACTAACATAAATATGCCAGATAAAACATCCCGTACTAATGTTTGTGCGCCAAGTCCTAAGGCCACACCAATTACACCAGCAGATGCAATTAATGGTCCAAGATTTAAGCCAAACTCAGCTAAAATCATAAAGATGGCAATTAACCAGATGATGCCATTTAAAGTTGATTTTAAAACTGAGCTTGTAGTCTTTGCCCGCTCTTTTTGCCTGGTGCCACTTCGCTTTGGACCTGGAATCAAATCCGCACTTGCAACCTTGCTCATAAACCTGGCAATAGAGCGTTGACCAAGTAGTGAGATAACAACTGCCATTAGCAAAATCAGGGTGATATTAAGCGGGGCGCCGGTGAACCAATCTAGGGCTGCTTGCATATTCTCATTGATTTCCATGGTTATATGAAAACTTTAACCCAAATGTAATTGGGAATCTGGTTAGAAATGCTGATTTTTTGCCAAACCTCAGGCAAGATATACCCACCGGTGCGAGCCACGCGCTGTAATTGTTAGGGGAAGTTTTAAAAGTGTCACAGACCTTGGTACTGAACGCTACCTATGAGCCACTAGGTGTCGTATCAGAGAGAAGAGCATTAATCCTGGTGTTAAATGCGCGCGCAGTTAGCGTGGCGGATTCAGATCGCATCCTTACCTATGCCAGAGGATCAATTACCCTACCTTCGGTAATTAGATTAAATAAATTTGTAAAGATTCCATACCGGCATGCGGTGCCATTATCTAGAAGAGCAATCTTTGCTCGAGATAACAACAGATGTGTTTACTGCGGAGTTACCGCCACCTCAATTGATCATGTAATTCCAAGATCTAGAGGGGGCGGACATAATTGGGAGAATGTGGTCTCAGCTTGTCATAAATGTAATCACTTAAAAGCTGATAAGACTTTAAAGGATCTCGGTTGGCGCCTGCGCCACACACCACGTGAGCCAGTGGGTGCTGCTTGGCGTATTCTAGGTACTGGTAAACCAAATAGAGTTTGGATTCCATATTTGAAACCATTTGGGGTAGAGGCGATCGGAGCAGCCAGCGCATGATTGAAGATGGCACGATGGCAGGGGAGGGGTTAACCTTCCTAGAAACATTTACCTACTTTTTTGTAGCACCAACTGTGCTCTTTGTGGTGATCTCATTTTTTTCCTACATCACCGCTAAAGAGGTTAGAGCAAAATCAAAGCGCAAGGCAGTAAATCTCACCAGTATTGAATAGGGTTATTTAAAAACTCTTAATCTTTTTGTTGCACCTTAAGGGATCTCTCAAGTGAATCCTTGGCCTCAATCACTAATCGGCGCAACCCTGCTTGGCCATTCTTACCCACACCATCAAGCCAGGCGTTGGTCTTATCTAATGTTTCTTGGGTAGTTAAATAGATTGGGTAAAAACCAGATACAAATTTACTTGCCACCTCATAGGATTTTTTACCCCAGGTATCTAGTAATAGATCAAAGTATGGATCAACATAAGCAGCAAGTAGTGGCCGGTGAAGGGGCCTAACAAAGCCAGCTACCTTGGCCTCACGTTGTGAGGTTGATAGTTCACCAGTTGTAATCTCATCCCATACCTGTTGTTTTGCAGATTGAATTGGCCGGGCAGCAAGTGCGGTTTGGTAGGAGAGTTTGCCAGTTAAGGTTTGATCTAACTTAAGCTCTGCCGCTAATTGATCCTCATCCATTAAGCCTCGCTCAGTTAAGGCAATTACCAGCGACCATCTCATCTCTGGATCAACCTTAAGCCCGGATAACTTTCCAGCTAGAAAATCCTTTAGTAGATCATTGTGCTCTGCACTGGAGGCAAATGCGGTGAAGCTTTTTACAAACTGTAATTGATGATCACTGCCGCTAGCAGCGCTGGCAATCATCTCTTCAAAGGCATTACCAACCTTTAATCTAGCTGAATCTCGTTTTTTAGGATTTGAGTAGAGCTCAACTGCGGTAGCTAGTTGGCCAGCAATTATGGTTAAGGTGGTGATCTCTTGCTCACTTGCAATGCCAGCAAGTGCGATATCAATAAAATCTGTGGCCGATAGTTCGCCATCGCGCAACATATCCCAGGCAGCAGACCAGCAAAGCGCCCGAGTCAATGAGTCTGAAATCTTTCCTAGATGATTTTTTAAGGTATTAATTGATCTTTCATCAAATCTAATCTTGGTATAGGTTAAATCTTGATCATTTAAAAGTAGTAGATCAGCTATTTTTTCACCAGCTAAATCAGCTACCAAAGTCTTACTACCTGATACATCTAATTGCATACTCTTACGCAAAGTAATTTTTTCACCAACTAAGTCATATAAGCCAATCGCCATTCGGTGGGGTCGCAATTGGGTGGAATCTTTTGGCATGGTAGGCGCTTCTTGAATAACTGTAATTGATTTATAGGTATCTCCAACTATTTCCATCTCAGCTCGCATGGTATTTACACCCGCTGTTTGCAACCAGGTTTTAACCCAATCACCTAGCTGCTTACCACTTGCCATACTTAACTCATCTAATAAATCTTTTAAGGTAGTGTTTTTAAAGGCATGTTTGGCAAAGTATTTTTGTAAGCCAGAGATGAAGTTATCCCGGCCCACATGGGCAACTAATTGCTGCAAAACTGAGGCGCCTTTGGCATAGGAGATGCCATCAAAGTTACCTGCAACCGTATCAATATCAACCATATCGGTAACAATTGGGTGAGTGGAGGAGAGTTGATCTTGCCGGTATGCCCAATTTTTTCGCTCTTGATTAAAGCCAGTCCAAGAGTTTTTAAATCTTGTGCCCTCAACCATTGCTAAATATGAGGACCACTCAGCAAATGATTCATTTAGCCAAAGATCATCCCACCAAGACATTGTGACCATATTGCCAAACCACATATGGGCCATCTCATGCAAGATTGTGTTTGCCCGTGCGTTATACATTCGCTCTGTCACCTTTGATCTAAAAACTAATAACCGCTCTAAAAAGGTAACCGCGCCAGCATTCTCCATCGCTCCCCAGTTGAAATCGACAACTGCAATCTGGTCATACTTTTCAAATGGATACTCCAGGCCAAACACCTTTTCAAAGTAGGCAAAGCCTTGTTTGGTAATTAAGAAAATATCATCTGGATCTAAAAACTCAGCTAGAGATTTTCGGCAGTAAATTCCAAGTGGCACAGTTTTCTTACCCACATACTCATCTTTGACAAAATAATATGGCCCAGCAATTAAGGCTGTGATGTAGGTAGAAATTCTTGGGGTAGTGGTAAAACTCCACTTACTTTTCTCATTTGCAAGTTCAAGTTTTTCTTTTACTGGATTATTTGAGATTACCTGCCAGTGATTAGGGGCAATTACCGTTAAACCAAAGGTGGCCTTTAAATCTGGCTGATCAAAGCAGGGATACATCTTTCTAATAAATGCAGTCTCACCTTGGGAGTAGATATAAACCTGCTCATCTACTGGATCAACTGATCTTTGTAAGCCCTCACCAGTATTTGAGTAGGCACCATTCATCTCAATAATTAATTCATTACTTGGCGCTAAATTCTTTAAGTAAATTGTTTCACCATCATAATTTGTCGTATCAACTGGTGCACCATTTAAGGTGGCGGAGATTACTGATTTACCAACTGCATCAATAAAGCTGTCATAGCCGCCCCTGTTGCAGGTGAACTTAATAATGGTCTTAGAGTGAAAGATTTCATCGCCTGCGGTTAAATCCAGGGTTAACTCATAACTTTCAACATGCAGGTGAGCAGCCCGCTCTGCTGCCTCTGCTCTAGTTGAGTTTAAACCTGGCATGAACCCGTCCTTAATATAAGTAATAATTGCCCATAGAAATTAAAAATATCTATTGCAGTATCCAAGCAGAGATTGCAGGTTAAGCCAAGATGGAACGTCCTTCAAATCGAAGTTACTCACTCCGGGGTAATCGAATGACAAGAGCGCAAAGTTTGGCGATGGATTCAAAGTGGAATCAATATGGATTAGAGATCACAAAGCAAATAAGTATTAATGATTTATTCCCTGAGAAAACAAAAGTAATTATGGAGATTGGCTCTGGCATGGGGGAGGCAACCGCGCAGATTGCCTTAAACAATCCAGATCAGGGGTATGTGGCAGTTGAGATGCATAAGCCAGGCCTGGGTGCATTACTGTTATTAATTATTGAAAACCAGATTGATAACATCAAATTAATCCGCGAGGATGCAACTTATCTACTAGCAAATTTTATTGAAGATGCCTCATTAGATGGCATTCACTTACTTTTTCCAGATCCGTGGCCAAAAAATCGCCAACATAAAAGACGGATGGTGCAAAGTGAGTTTGTTGAGTTGGTTGCTCAAAAATTAAAGCCAGCCGGATTTATTCATATTGCAACTGATTGGCAGCCATACGCTGATTGGATAAAGACGCGCTTTGATTCCAATCCTAAATTTTCCGGTGGGATTGTTCCTAGACCTAGCTGGCGGGTGCTTTCAAAGTTTGAAGGTCAAGGTTTAAAGAAGGGGCATATAGTTACAGATTTTAGATATGAAAAACTTTAGATACTGCCCTTATCTTCATAATTAGAGATCTGATTAATTCTTCTTTTATGGCGCTCATCGCCAGAAAATGGCGTAGCTAAAAAGGTATCAACTAATTGCAAACAAAAGGCCTCTTCATGTAAGCGCCCACCAATGGATATCACATTTGCATTGTTGTGCTCCCGGGCAAGCTTTGCTGTTTCAACTGACCAAACCAACGCCGCTCTTACCCCGTTAACTTTATTTGCAGCAATCTGCTCACCATTTCCAGATCCCCCTAAAACTATGCCAAATGAGTTTGGATCTTTGGCAACAGCAAGAGCTGTTGGAATACAAAAAACTGGATAATCATCTTGGGCGTCATACTCAATTGGCCCGTGATCGGTCACATCATGGCCACCTTTTTTAAGGTGATCAATAATCTTTGCTTTGAACTCAAGGCCGGCGTGATCACTTCCAATATGAATCTTCATAGCGCTAGTTTGGCATAAAAACAAAACTTGCCCGGCTAGTTTTATCAAGCCAGGCAAGTTGTGTCTAGGAGGAGATTAAGTGAAGTAAATGTGCGTTGTGCTTATGCTGCCTTAAATGAGATGGTAGAAGCTCTTTGGCCTTTACCATGACCTTTTTTGCCAAACTCCTTAACCTTATTAACCATATTGGTTACTCGCTCAGTAGTTTTGGCTTTTTGTGCTGATGCTTGAGTTGTAGTGATTTTTCCAGCAGCTAGGGCGGCATCAATTTGCTTATTGATTTCAGCAATCATGGCAGCAATCAATGCATCTTTCTTATCGCCAGCAATAGTTGCTAGGGATTCACCAGCTTTAAGCCGGGTAGTTAAGGTATCAAGTGAAATACCAAGTGTTGAGGTAATTACTGCGTCAAAGGCAGCATGCTTTTCTTTCATCACAGTTTTTGCAGCTACTGCAGCATTTTCAGCCGCTTTAGTAATTGCATCTGCTTGCGATTGGGTAAGTGTTCCATTACTTACTAAGCCAGATAGGAATGAGGAGATTCGCTCTTTTCCTCTACCTTGATCTGCTGATGCCACACTGGTGGCTGAAACGCTTAAGCCAACCGCTAGAGCTACTGCTGTGGCTAATACTTTCTTCTTCATTACCCCTGCTTTCCTCAAGCACAACTTGTACTCAATAGATTGATCTAAGAGTTAAATCCTGTGCTAGCTATCTAAACCATCTGTGAGCCAGGTTAGAGTTTTTTCTCTCGGGCAACTGTATTAGTAAATCTAGGAGTGCTAGCCCTCATATACCTGAGAATTTAATGAGGAATAAATTTGGTGAGTGGTATCTCTCTATTCACTGTGCGTAATTTATTGAACTATTTCCATAACGCTTAGTCATCTTGGCTTTGCACTTAGCCCCAACAAATGGGGGGATGGAATGAACTATGTTTGGAAAACATATATCTAAAGCAGTAATTTTTGCAGTTGTTTCACTTTTACTTACTCAATCAACATCATATGCAGCTGGTAGAAGCTCAACTAATGCCAACACAATATTAAGTGGCAGTGGTGTGCCAGCTACCACGACTGGGATTAATGGCGACTTTTACATAGATATTAAGAGTATGAATTTCTATGGACCAAAGAAAAATAATCGCTGGCCAATACCCACCTCACTTCGCGGACCCGCAGGACCAATTGGTCCTTCCGGAGTTGATGGTAAAAATGGATCAACTGGAAGTACAGCTGATGGAAAAACTGGTGCATCAGGTCCAGCCGGACCAGCCGGACCAGCAGGACCAGCAGGACCAGCAGGTCCTGCTGGAATAAAAGGTGAAACTGGTGCAGCCGGTGCAAGAGGTGAAACTGGCGCAGCAGGAGCTGCTGGAGTTAAGGGAGATACCGGTGCAACTGGTGCGACAGGAGCAACTGGTGCTTCGGGAAGTGGTGGCGCACCTTCGATATTTGTTGGGAATTTGAGTTTTGCTGGACTAATAAATGGGAACGCAGGTTCGTCAAGTGTTTCAAGTGGATTTGGAAATTTTTCTCCAACTAAGTCTTACTTGGTGGATGTTTTCATATACACAACAAATCTTAATACCCCGCCAATTTCACTGAAGGTAGATTTTAGCTCTAGTTCGGGTGCGGCAGTTATTACTACTAAATACTTAGTTATGGATGGAAGTAGTTATAGAACTTCGAGTACACAATATGAATACTCCATTTATGCAAAACTACTTGTTAACGGTACTTCTGAATCTGCAGCTTTTAACGTTATTGCTGCTGTTTATTCAGGAGATCCAACACGTACGGACACAACGAAATTAACCGTTAGTGGAGATTTTATTGCACAAGAAGTGGGTTCTATTAATTAAAAATGGAGCGGGTGACCGGGATTGAACCGGCACAGCTAGCTTGGAAGGCTAGAACTCTACCATTGAGCTACACCCGCAAAATTATTGCGTGATCTGCTACTGCACTTACCAAGATTAACTTAGGTTGCCGTAGCAGGTCATACCTTATTACTTTGGTTAGGAGAAGGGAAAATGACCCCTTAGACTTTCACCCTTCGGGGCGTAGCGTAGTGGCTAGCGCGCCTGCTTTGGGAGCAGGAGACCGTGGGTTCGAATCCCTCCGCCCCGACCAGAGTAAAGAAAAAATAAAAGGGGATGCTTAATTGAAAAGCACAGTTGAAAAACTTTCACCAACCAGAGTAAAGCTTTCAATTGATGTTGAATTCTCTGAGTTAAAACCCCATATTGAAGGGGCTTATAAAACTTTAAGTGAAAAAATAAATATTCCAGGATTTAGAAAAGGAAAAGTTCCCGCTGCAATGATTGATCAGCGTGTGGGTAGAGGTGCTGTCTTAGATGAGGCGATAAATGCCGCTCTTCCTACCTTCTACTCCCAAGCTGCAAAAGAAAATGATGTGTTGGTAATTGGCCGGCCAAATGTTGATATTACTGAGCTAAAAGATAATGAGAAGCTCTCATTTACCGTTGAGGTTGATATTAGGCCAGAGATAGCCCTACCAGATTTTGCTCAGATCAAAATAGAGGTAGATGATGTTTTGGTTACAGATAGTGATCTTGAAAAGCAGATTGAATCTTTGCAAATTAGATTTGGCACATTAACTACCGTGGAAAAAACTGTTGAGTCAGGTGATTTTGTAAGTATTGATTTACTAGCAACAGATGGTGGCAAAGAGATTGATGGTGGAAGTGCTAATGAGATTTCATATGAGGTTGGCTCTGCCTCAATGATTGAGGGCTTAGATGAGGCATTAATTGGGTTAAAGGTTGGGGAGAGTAAGAGTTTTGAAACTGCACTAGTTGGCATGCCAGAGAGTCAAAAGGCAAGTGTGCAGGTAACACTAAAGGCGGTAAAAAAACGTGAGCTACCTCCATTAGATGATGCATTTGCAAAATTAGCATCTGAGTTTGAGACCTTAGCTGAGTTAAAAGCGGATTTAAGTAACAGATTAAAGCGGGTAAAGGAGTTAGAGCAGGGCGCGCAAGCTAGAGATCTACTAGTTGAGAAATTAACTTCAACAGTTGAGATTCCACTACCGGCAGAAATTATTGAGGCTGAGGTAAATGACCACTTAGAAAAAGAGGGTCGCCTGGCAGATGATAAACATCGCGCTGAGGTAAATGAAGAGGTGAAAGCGACGATTACCCGTGAATTTTTACTTGACTCAATTGTTAAGGCCGAGGCGGTATCGGTAAATGAATCTGAATTAACTGAGTACTTAGTACGGGCTTCAAGTAGATATGGCATGAGCCCAGATCAATTTATTAAAGAGGTATCGCAAGCTGGCCAAATCACAACAATGGTGGCTGAAGTTGCACGCGCAAAAGCATTGGCACAGGTTTTAGGCAAAGTAAAGATTGTTGATAAGTCTGGCAAGCAGGTAGATATTCAGGCCCTGGCCCCAAAGAGTGATTCTGAGAACAAAAGCGAATAATCGCTGACGGCGAACAGATCCCAGGCTCAGTTGGGGAAGCATTTTCGACAAAAGATTGTTAAGGTCTAGACAGTATTAATATCGAAAAAATAGCAAAAGGGAGATAACCGGTGGAGCTAAGCAATACCCCACGAGCTGCAACAACTGGCGGTGGACTTGATGATCAGGTTTATCAACGCCTATTAAAAGAGCGAATTATTTTCCTTGGATCAGTGGTGGAAGATTCAATGGCCAATGCAATTTGTGCGCAAATGTTATTGCTGGCGGCTGAGGATCCAGAAAAAGATATCTATCTTTATATTAATTCTCCCGGCGGTTCAATCTCAGCTGGTATGGCTATTTATGACACGATGCAATACATCAAAAATGATGTGGCAACAGTTGCCATGGGACTTGCGGCTTCAATGGGCCAATTTTTATTATGTGCTGGAACTGCTGGAAAAAGATACGCACTTCCGCACGCGCGCATCATGATGCACCAACCATCTGGTGGCATTGGTGGTACAGCTTCAGATATTAAAATTCAAGCAGAGCAGATGAGCTTTACCAAGAAGAGCATGGCTGAATTAATTGCCTTCCATACCGGACAAAAGGCTGAAACTATTACGGAAGATTCAGATCGAGATCGCTGGTTTACCGCCGCCGATGCCAAAGAGTATGGATTTGTTGACCACGTAGTTAAATCAGCGGTTCAAGTATCTGGAAGTGGAGGAACCTCACGATGAAGCCAGATCTAAATAAGATCAATGAGATTACCTCTCGTTATATCCTGCCGACAATTGAAGAGCGGACAAGTTATGGTTATAAGCGATTAGATCCATACACTAAATTATTTGAAGAGCGGATTATTTTCTTAGGTCAAGGTATTGATGACACGGTGGCCAATGATGTTATGGCGCAATTGTTGACCTTAGAATCAATGGACCCAGATCGAGACATCATGATGTATATCAACTCACCTGGTGGCTCATTTACTGCACTAACTGCAATTTATGACACCATGCAATTTGTTCGTCCAGATGTAATGACAATTTGCTTAGGACAAGCAGCATCAGCTGCAGCAGTTTTATTAGCTGGCGGAGCACCTGGTAAAAGGTATGCCCTAGAGCATGCTCGAATTTTAATTCACCAGCCATACTCTGAAGGTGGGGGCCAAGGATCTGATATTGAGATTCAAGCCAAAGAGATTTTGCGAATGCGAACTTTATTAGAAGAGATGCTGGCTCGTCACTCAAAGAAGGATCAGGCTGCAATTGCAAAAGATATTGAGCGCGATAAAATTTTAACCTCAGCCGAAGCGGTTGAATATGGTCTAATCGATCAAGTTCTGGCATCTCGTAAGGCAAAGGCCAAAGCTTAAAACAATAAAAATAGCAATCAGTGCTGGATAAAGTTTCTGATCAAACGGCATAGCTATTTAGAGCGGTTATTTCTTGTTCCGCCACATCTTGGCCTGGTAGCTGCCGTAATTTTTGTTGGATATAAAAACTCTATCGCCAGAATTGATCTGGCCCATGAATCCAAGTACTGACCGATCAGCTTCAATTCGCCTATAAGCGAACAGATTTTGGGGTAATTCATATTCACTACCCTGTGTGAAAGTTCTACTCTTATCTATCTTCCTCAACAGAAATTGGAGTGGTTTTGATGAGTACCCGGATTGGTGAAAGCGGCGACCTACTTAAGTGTTCCTTCTGTGGCAAAACTCAAAAGCAGGTTAAAAAATTAATTGCTGGTCCTGGCGTTTATATTTGCGATGAATGTATTGATCTATGTAATGAAATTATTTTAGATGAATTAAATGAAACTAGCTCCCTTGGTTTAGCTGAACTGCCAAAGCCACAAGAAATTTTTGAGTTCTTAGATCAGTATGTTATTGGTCAAGATCAAGCAAAGAAATCATTATCGGTTGCAGTTTATAACCATTACAAGCGGGTGCAATCTGGTGATTCCAGACGAGATGATGGAATTGAATTATCTAAGAGCAATATTTTAATTTTAGGTCCAACTGGTTGCGGTAAGACATTATTGGCTCAAACATTAGCCAGAATGCTTAATGTGCCATTTGCAATTGCCGATGCCACTGCGTTAACTGAGGCTGGATATGTTGGTGAAGATGTAGAAAATATTTTGCTTAAGTTAATTCAAGCAGCAGATTTTGATGTTAAAAAGGCAGAGACTGGAATTATTTATATTGATGAGATTGATAAGGTAGCAAGAAAAGCTGAGAACCCATCAATTACTCGAGATGTTTCTGGTGAGGGAGTACAACAAGCTCTCCTTAAAATTCTTGAAGGCACCACAGCATCTGTGCCACCACAAGGGGGCCGAAAGCATCCACATCAAGAGTTTTTACAAATTGATACCACAAATATTTTATTTATTGTTGGTGGAGCTTTTGCTGGCCTTGAGAAAATTATTGAAAGTCGAAAGGGCAAAGCTGGCGTTGGCTTTAACGCTAAATTACAAACTATTGATGATGTAGTAAAGACCGATATTTTTGGAGATGCAATGCCGGAGGATCTTTTGAAATTTGGCATGATCCCAGAATTTATTGGTCGCCTACCCATTATGACTAGCGTTGAAAGTCTAGATCAAAAAGCGCTGATGCAGATTTTGACTGAACCAAAGAATGCGTTAGTTAAGCAGTATCAAAAATTATTTGATTTAGATGAGGTTGAACTTGAGTTCTCACATGAGGCACTTGAGGTGGTTGCCGATCTTGCAATTAAGCGGGGTACTGGTGCTAGAGGTTTGCGCGCAATTATGGAGGAGACATTGCTGGCGGTGATGTATGAAGTACCAAGCAGAAAAGATATTGATAAAGTAATTATTACCCCAGCGGTGGTAAGAAAAGAAGAGGCACCAACTTATGTGCCACGCACAGCTGGTGGTCCAAAGCGAGCAGTTAAGGGCGATAAGAGTTCTGAGGAAAAAAGCGCCTAAGATCAGCCCTTATGAGTGGTGATAATAAAAAAGAGTTAGCTGCCACCTTTTCACCTGCCGAGATTGAAGGCCGGCTCTATAAAAAATGGCAGGATGCTGGTTACTTTAAAGCAGATGCTAAATCTAAAAAACCACCATTTACGATTGTTATTCCGCCACCAAATGTCACCGGATCTTTACATATTGGTCATGCGCTAGATCACACAATTCAAGATCTTTTAATTCGGATGAAGCGAATGAAGGGATTTGAAGCACTCTGGTTGCCTGGTATGGATCATGCTGGAATTGCAACTCAAAATGTTGTGGAAAAACAATTAGCAGCGCAAGGTAAATCTCGCCATGATTTAGGTCGAGAGGCTTTTGTAGAAAAGGTTTGGCAATGGAAAGCTGAATCTGGTGGGGCGATTTTAGATCAAATGAAACGCTTAGGCGATAGCGTGGACTGGGATCGTGAAGCTTTCACTATGGATCCTAAATTAAGTAAAGCGGTCTTAACTATTTTCAAAAGATTATATGAAAAAGAGCTAATTTATCGAGCTGAGCGAATAATTAATTGGTGCCCAAGGTGTTTAACCGCATTATCTGATATTGAGGTAGAGCATAAAGATGATGCAGGTGAGTTTGTATCTGTTAAGTATGGCAATGATGAGTTAAATATTACAGTTGCAACTACTAGAGCAGAGACGATGCTAGGTGATGGCGCAGTTGCGGTAAATCCAACAGATGAAAGATATAAGCATCTAGTTGGCAAAAAGGTTTTACTGCCACTTGTAGATCGAATGATTCCAATTATTGCCGATGAGTTAGTTGACCCTGAGTTTGGCACCGGAGCAGTTAAAGTAACTGCTGCTCATGATCCAAATGACTTTGAAATGGGCATGCGTCATGGCGTTGAGCTAGTAGTGATTATGAATGAACATGGTGTTATGGCCGGAACTGGTACCAAGTTTGATGGCTTAGATAGATTTGAAGCACGAAAAGCAGTTGTCGAGGAGTTAAGAAAACAAGGCCGAGTAGTTGCTGAAAAACGTCCATATGTTCATGCAGTTGGACATTGCCAAAGATGTGACACAACTGTTGAGCCAAGACTTTCAAAACAATGGTTTGTAAAGGTTGCACCATTAGCCAAAGCAGCAGCGGAAGCAGTTAGAGATGGTCGAGTAAAAATTGAACCAGAACAGATGTCACCTAGGTATTTTGAATGGGTCGATAACATGCATGATTGGTGCATCTCGCGCCAACTATGGTGGGGCCATCGCATTCCAGTTTTTTACGGACCAAATGATGAGGTTATTGTTTGTGGACCAGATGAAAAACCACCAGCTGGCTACACGCAAGATCCAGATGTATTAGATACCTGGTTCTCTTCAGCACTTTGGCCATTTTCAACTCTAGGTTGGCCAGAGGAAAGTGATGATTTAAAGAAGTTTTATCCAACATCAGTCTTGGTAACTGGTTATGACATTTTATTTTTCTGGGTAGCACGCATGATGATTATGGGTTTATTTGCTATGGATGGAAAGCAACCCTTTGATGTAATTGCGCTACATGGTTTAGTTCGGGATCAATTTGGTAAAAAGATGAGTAAAAGCCGAGGCAATACGGTAGATCCAATTGAGTTTATGGATAAGTACGGCTCAGATGCGTTGCGCTTTACCTTAGCAAGAGGAGCAAACCCTGGAACTGACCAAGCGCTCGCAGAGGATTGGGTGGCAGGCTCTAGAAACTTTGCCACCAAACTTTGGAATGCAACTCGATTCGGTATGTTAAATGGCGCCAATGTCTCAGGTGATCTGGCACCTAGAAAAGAATTAAACGCAATTGATAATTGGATTTTAACTAGATTAGATCAAACAGTTGCAGATTGTGATGAATTATTTGAAAAGTTTGAGTTTGCAAAGGCATGTGATCTTATTTATCACTTTGCCTGGGATGATCTATGTGATTGGTATTTAGAGCTTTCAAAATCTACCTTCACCGAAGCTGGAGCGGGTGCTGGAAAAAGCGCACGAGTACTAGGCGAGGTGTTAGATCAATTATTTAGATTAATGCACCCAGTAATGCCATTTATTACCGAAGAGCTTTGGTGCTGTTTGACCAATAATGAGTCACTAATGATTGCTAGTTGGCCTAAATCTGATTTATCTGCCCAAGATCAAGCGTCAGTAAAGCTAGTGGCAAAAATGCAGGAGATAGTTACTGAAATTCGTAGATTTAGAAATGATCAAGGCATAAAGAGCACGGCCAAGGTAAATGCTAAATTTACTGGGTTAAAAGAGGCCGGACTTGAAAGTTATGAGAGCGCTCTTCGACATATTGTTAAGTGCGAAGCAGGCGGTGATAAATTCACGGCAAAAACTCAAATTGGAAATGTAACTGTTGAGTTTGATTTAACTGGCGCAATTGATTTAGTTGCAGAGCGATCTAGGTTGAGTAAGGATCTACAGACAGCTCAAAAGGATAGAGATACCGCCAAGGTTAAGTTAGATAATGAAGGATTTATGGCCAAAGCTCCCATGGAGGTTGTAACTGAAATTAGGGAGCGCCTGGCACAAACAACTGAAGATATCGCAAGAATTACAGCTCTACTTGAAAAACTGCCAAAGTAAATGAGCGGTGCTGATAATTTAGCTGCCCTAAATGCTATTGAAAAAATATTAAACAAGCGCTGGCCAGAGAGTAAAATTGAACCGACCTTAGATCGCATATTGGCTTTAACTGATGCGCTTGGTTCGCCACAATTTTCTTATCCAACCATTCATTTAGCTGGTACTAATGGGAAAACAACCACTGCCAGAATGATTGACCAATTACTTTCTCAGCTTGGCTATCGAGTTGGCCGATACACCTCGCCACATTTAGAGTCATTTACTGAGCGGATTAGCATTAAAGGTGAGCCAATTAGCCCTGAAAATATGATTGCTACCTACAAAGATATTGAGTTGTATTTAGATTTAATTGACTCAAGGCAGCCAAATCCCCTTTCATACTTTGAAGTTTTAACTGCAATGGCATTTGTAGCATTTGCTGAGTACCCAGCAGATATTGCAGTTATTGAAGCGGGTATGGGTGGTCAGTGGGATGCAACCAATGTTGTTGCATCTGAGGTTGCAGTTATGACACCAATTGGCTTAGACCATATGGAGTATTTAGGAAAGACGTTGGAAGAAATTGCTCAAACCAAGGCAGGTATCTTTAAGCAAGAATCTAATGTGGTGCTGGCTGCACAAAAGCCAGAGGTGGCAAAAGTATTACTTGCTCAAGCAGCAAAGGTTTCCGCTAATGTATTTAGAGAGGGTGTTGAATTTTCAGTTAAGAAAAGAGCGTTAGCAGTTGGTGGCCAATTAATCTCCTTTCAAGGTGTTCGTTCGGAGATTAGTGATATTTTCCTACCGCTATATGGAGATCATCAAGCAAATAATGCAGCTGTGGCTTTGGCAGCAGTTGAGGTTTTTACAAAAGTTAAATTAGATGATGAGTTGGTACGAGAGGCATTTAGCAAGGTTAAATCTCCTGGCAGATGCGAGATTGTGTATAAAGATCCCTTAGTGATTATTGATGCTGGCCATAATCCGCATGGAATTTCGGCACTGACAAAAACGATTAATAGTGAATTTGATTTTGAATCTGTAATTGCAGTTGTTGGCGTACTGGCAGATAAAGATGTCAACGGCATGCTAAAAGAATTAGTTGAAATGGCTGACTTTATTGTTATCACGCAAAATCAATCACCAAGAGCTATGCCATCAGATGAGTTGGCAGCGATCGCATCCTCCTACTTTAAATCTGAACAAATTGAAGTTATGCCAGATTTAAAGCTGGCTTTAAGATTTGCTCTAGAAAAGGCAACCTTGGCTAATCAGGTAAGTGATGGCGTGAGCGCGGTGGTTGTTACTGGATCGGTTTTAACTGCTGGTGAGGCTAGAGGTATCCTGCGAGAGTTTGGGGAGAAAATTTAAATGCGCGTCTTATGTGCTGCGGTATTAAGTATGGAGTCAATCTTGATGGGATTTGCCTTGCTGATTGCAAAAGATCAAGCAAGTATTGATCAAATTTGGTTTGGCGCAGCGATTGCGATTTTATTACTGCTTACCTCAGGCATGCTTAAGCGAAAGGGTGGGTATTTGCTGGGATCTATCTGGCAGGTTTTTGTTATTGGATATGGTTTCGTAATTCCACTTATGTTTTATCTAGGCGGGCTGTTTGCTATTTTGTGGGTGGTTGCAATTTATCTAGGGCGAAAGGGTGAGGCGATAAAGGCTATAAAAATCGCATCTTTAGATAAGGATGGCCCAAATCAGCGGTAATTTTCAGCATAGGAAAAACCTGCGTAGAATAAGAAAGTGAGTTCAGAGCAAACCTTAATTTTGGTGAAACCAGATGGCGTAAAACGCGGTTTGGTTGGTGAAGTTATTGCACGAGTTGAACACAAGGGTTATAAAATTACAAACCTTAGAATGCTAACTGCAGATCGAAATATTTTAGCTAAACATTATGCAGAGCATGAAGGCAAACCATTTTATGAACCACTCATGGAGTTCATGGCATCTGGCCCAATAGTTGCTATGGTGGCCGAAGGTGAGCGAGTGATAGAAGGCTTTCGTAAGTTAGCTGGCGCAACAGATCCAACTGTGGCTGAGCCTGGAACTATCAGGGGAGACTTAGCACGAGATCAAGGCACTAAGGTGGTGCAAAATATAGTTCACGGCTCAGACTCGCCAGAATCTGCCAGCCGAGAAATAAAGATTTTCTTTAATAACTAATAGATTATTAACCAAGCAAACAAGGAGAAGAGCACATGGCTAAAGGACAAAATCGGATGTCTTGGATCGGTCGCGATATGGCGGTGGATTTAGGTACAGCTAACACTTTGGTTTACGTGCGCGGTCGTGGCATTGTGCTTAACGAACCATCTGTAGTGGCAGTTAATCAAGATACAGGTGCGATCTTGGCAGTAGGTCTTGAGGCCAAGCGAATGATTGGTAGAACTCCTGGAAATATTGTTGCGATTCGACCACTTAAAGATGGTGTGATTGCCGATTTTGATACGACTGAGCGAATGCTTAAATACTTTATTCAAAAAGTTCACAAACGTCGCTACTTAGCGAAGCCTCGAATTGTAGTTTGCGTGCCATCAGGTATTACTGGTGTTGAACAACGAGCAGTAAAAGATGCAGGTTACGCAGCTGGTGCGCGTAAGGTTTACATTATTGAAGAGCCAATGGCAGCAGCGATCGGTGCTGATTTACCAATTCATGAACCAACTGGAAATATGGTGGTAGATATTGGTGGTGGAACTACTGAGGTTGCAGTTATATCTCTAGGTGGAATTGTTGCCGCGCTATCTATTCGGGTAGGTGGGGATGAATTAGATCAATCAATTATTAATTGGGTTAAGCGAGAGTTTTCCCTGCTATTAGGTGAGCGAACTGCAGAAGAAATTAAGATGGCAATTGGTTCTGCTTTCCCACTACCAGGTGAGCCAGATGCTGAAATTAGAGGACGAGATTTAGCAACTGGATTACCAAAGACAATTTTGGTTACCTCAGCTGATATTCGTAAAGCACTAGAAGAGCCGGTATCGGCAATTGTTAATGCAGTCAAAAATACCTTAGATAAGACACCACCTGAGCTAGCCAGTGATTTGATGGACCGCGGCATTGTCTTAACTGGTGGCGGAGCATTACTTCGTGGTTTAGATGAGAGATTACGTCACGAAACTGGCATGCCAATTCATATTTCAGAGCGACCACTTCAGGCAGTTGCTGAAGGCTCTGGTAAATGTATCGAAGAGTTTGAAGCCTTAGAGAAGGTTTTGATCTCTGAACCTCGGCGCTAATTTTTTATAAGGGAGTTATTTGTGGCTAGGGGCGGCGGTAATCGTTCGCGGCTCTTATTAGTTTTATTACTAGTTTCTTCACTATTTCTTATTACCTTAGATCTAAGAGGCGTTAATTTAGCTGGCAGTATTAGGGGATCTGTTGCCACTGTATTTTCACCAGTAGAAACTCTATTTTCAAGATTGTTCTCACCAATTGGAAATTTTGTTGGTGATATTAGAAACATAGGGCAAGCTAATGAAAAAATTGATGATCTTAATAAGGAAATCCAGCTTTTAAAATCCAAAGAGATCTTGGACGAGGATACGGTTGGCCAATTAAATCAACTTAAAAATATCTTAGATCTTGCAGGACGTGGTGGCTATAAAGTCGTTGCTGCAAAAGTTATAAATCGAGGATCCTCAGCCACTTTTAAAGAAACAATTACAATTGATGTTGGTAGCAGTTCGGGCATCAGCCGAAATATGACCGTAATTTCTGATGGTGGTTTAGTCGGAGTGGTTAAATCTGTAAGTTCTGATACCTCCGTAGTCCTACTTATGAATGATCCAAGTTTTAAAATGGGCGTTCGAATTGCTGGTACTCAAAGCATTGGGGTTTTAAGTGGGCAAGGTGGAAATTCATATTTGCTGCAATTATTAGATGCAACTGGTGAAATTAAATTAGGCGATAAGTTAGTTGCCAGAGGCAGCGATGGTGGCAGACCATTTGTTCCTGGGGTGCCAGTTGGCACAGTTGTTGAGGTACAAAGTAACTCCTCTTCAATTACCCAAAATGCTGATGTAACAGCCTCTGCCAACTTAGATCGAATTGGCATAGTTGCCGTAGTTGTTTCGCCACCAAAGTTTGATCCACGAGATTCGCTAATTCCTAAACCAAATCCAACAGTCACCGTTTATGTGACTCCAAGTCCAACTCCTGCACCAAGTAATTAAATGTATGAGCAGATTAAGAGTATTTAACACCTCAATATTTCTTTTAATTGTTTTCATAATCCAAGAAACTATGGTTTCTAGGATAAATTTTCCAATAAATGGCTTCTCTTTTTATATTGCAACTTTGATGGTGGTTTTATCGCTAGAGGATAGAACAGGCTCTTTAGTATTTGGCTTTATTGGTGGACTTATTATGGATCTTTCGACTACAGCCGATACTCCCTTTGGGCAATGGGCTTTAGTTATGACAATCATGGGATATTTATTCTCTATCAATAAGGAAAGTATTGGCGATTACACTGATGCTCCAATAGCTTTTATTGGATTTGTCAGCTTTGCATCAGCCTTTTCACTTTTAGTATTTGTAATAATTGGCACCCTTTTAGGCCAGCAGATGGGTGGTATTTTTAGAAATATCTCTTTAATTTTCGCAAATACTATTTGGACGCTGTTAATTATGCCGCTGTTTCTTCCATTGATAATTCGGGTAAGAAAAGCACTGCTGACAAGTAGGGAAAAGTAATGAGTCAGCGGGGCAAAATTAACTTAATTATTTTTCAAACTTTGATTTTTTCTTTACTTTTTGCATTATTTGGCCGGCTATTTTATTTACAGGTTTTAGATTCTGATCGATACCAAGATGCGGCCATAAGTATTCAAAGCCGAGATATCGTAACTCCAGCTGTAAGAGGTGCCATTACCGATATAAATGGCAGCCCATTAGTGGTTGATTTGCCAGGCTTAGTCTTATTTGCAGATCGGGCAACTTTGGATCGACAAGCTGATAAGGGAGTTTCAATTCTAAGTAGGGTTGCAACACTTTTTAAACTTGAGTTTTCAGATATTTATCAGCGAACTAGATTATGTGGTGAGCTACCGCGAGAGAATCGGGCTGGTTGTTGGAATGGAACTAGGTATCAACCTATTCCCTTAATTGGAAATGCCTCACAGGAATTAGCTCTAAAAGTAATTGAAAACTCAGATTTATACCCTGGGATCTTGATTCAATCTGTACCGATTAGAAGTTACCCTTCCTTAGAAGGTGAAAATGCTGCGCATGTTTTAGGTTATGTAGGTGCGGTAACTGATGAGGATTTACTAAACCCTGAGAAAAATTATTATCGAAGTGAGATTGTGGGTAAGAGTGGATTAGAGGTTGAATACAACGATTATTTGCGTGGCACACCTGGGGTAAGAACTTTTCTAGTTAATCGCAAAGAGATTGTGACGAAAGAGTCAAAAAATATAAAGGCGATTGCAGGTAATAATCTGATCACAAATATTAATTCTAAGTTGCAAGCGGCAGCAGAGGATGCACTTGAATCTGCAATTTTTCGAGCTAGGGGAGCTGGATATCGTGGCGACTCTGGTGCGGCGGTAGTTATGGAGATTAAAACCGGCCGAGTTTTAGCCATGGCCTCTTATCCAACTTATGATCCAGAGATTTGGCAACGTGGCTTAACTGTTAAGCAGGCAAAGGATCTATTTAGTGAAGCCAAGGGAGTGCCTGCTTTATCTAGACCAATCCAAGGACTTTTTGCACCAGCTTCAACCTTTAAATCGGTTTCAGTACTAGCAGCTGCAAATGCTGGTTACTCACTAGATGCCCGGTATGACTGCCCAGCAACTGTTGAGATTGGCACTAGAACCTTTAAAAACTTTGAGAGTAAAGCTGCTGGTCGAATTCCATTAGATGTTGGTATGGCTATTTCCTGTGACTCACTTTGGTATCAAATTTCCTATGATGAGTGGGTTCGTGACGGTGGACTAAAACCTAAATCTAATCCAAATGATCACTTCTTTAATGCTGCTAAAGCTTTTAACATCGATAAAGTTACTGGCATTGACCTGCCAAGTGAATTAAAAGGTCGACTACCAGATCGCCAATGGAAGCAAAATTGGTATGATCAAAATAAGAATTTCTACTGTAATTATAAAGAGCGTGCCAAAAAAGAGGATTTAACGCCATACTTAATCGAAATTGCACGCGAGAATTGTTTAGATGGAAACAAAGTCAGAGCTGGAGATGCGGTTAACTTTTCAATTGGCCAGGGCGATACCTTGGTAACGCCATTAAGACTGGCTGAGATATACGCAGCAATTGCTAATGATGGTGTTTACTACAAACCACAGGTGGCTAGAGCAATTGTGGATGTGGATGGAAAAACACTAAAGGAGTTTGAACCTGTACTAGCTGGCAAAGTAGAGGCGAAACAATCTACCTGGGAGTTTTTGCGGCGATCTCTTCGCATGGTAGTAACCCAGGGAACAGCAGCTGGCGTATTTGCCGGATTCCCAGTTGAAGTCAGTGGTAAAACTGGAACCGCTCAAGTATTTGGTAGAAATCCAAATGGCACTGCTAAAGATGACACCTCTTGGTTTGCAGCTTATGGTCCAACTAGAGATCCACAATATGTTGTTGTAATGATGGTAAGCCAAGGGGGATTTGGTGCATCAACCTCTGGAGTTGCTGCCAGAGATATCTTTGCAGCGCTTTTTGGCGTTAGTGGAAATAGGGTTGATCCAGAAAAAGTGATTTTCCCAAATGGCGTCCCAAAAACTATTGCTAAAGTTGATCTAACCAAAGCAGCTAAAGAATCTTCTAATAAGCAAGGCAAGATTAGGGTTGGGAGCGTGGTGGTTGAATGAGTCAATCAATAAAGTACCGCGCTGATCGAAGGCTAAATTTAGGTAAGTTCGATAATATTTTAAATTTTGCAGTAATTGGATTATTAGCAATTGGCACACTTTTAGTTTATGCCGGAACTCGAGAGTGGTTTAGATCCTATGGTTTAGATCCTGAGTATTACTTAAAGCGCCACTCGATAAATATTGTTATTGGAGTTTTGCTTGCATATGGAACTACCTTGATTGATTATCGATTACTTAGGGCTTACACCCCAATCATCTGGCTAGCTGCGGTAGTTGGTTTAGTTTTAGTGTTAATCCCAGGAATTGGCAGCGAGATTAATGGTGCCAGGGCTTGGATAGCACTGCCAGGTGGATTTCAAATTCAGCCAGCCGAGCTAGCTAAGATTGCAATTATTGTTGGTATTGCCATGATCTTGGCAGATCGAGATCAAGTCGATCAGGATCCATCAGATTTAGATGTATTAAAAGCTTTAGCCATCTCGGCGGTACCAATTTTGTTAATTGTTGCCCAACCAGATCTTGGTACGGTGTTAATTATCTCGGCAGCGGTGGTGGCAATGATTGGTGCCTCAGGAGCTAGAGCTATTTGGGTAGTGGGCTTATTACTACTTGGGGTAGTGGGCGTCTTTACTGCGGTACAAACTGGAGCGGTCAATGAGTATCAAGTAGCCCGCCTGCAATCTTTTGTCGATCCAAATGCAGATCCACAAGCTACTGGTTATCAACTTCGTCAATCAAGAATCACTATTGGCTCTGGCGGCCTATTTGGTAAAGGTTTATTTGAAGGGCCACAAACCAATGGTCGATTTGTGCCAGAGCAGCAAACAGATTTTATTTTCACAGTCGCCGGTGAGGAGTTGGGCTTTGTTGGTGGTTCATTAATTTTGTTTTTATACTTTTTAATATTTTTAAGAGCCTTTACAATCTGTAAGCGAAGCAGTGATTTATTTGGCAGATTAGTCTGTATTGGCGTGATAGCTTGGTTTGGTTTTCAGACATTTGAGAATATTGGTATGGCTATGGGCTTAATGCCGATGACTGGTGTGCCATTGCCATTTTTATCTTATGGTGGCTCTTCGATGTTTGCCAATTTAATTGGGATTGGTTTGCTGCAAAATGTTTACGCTCGTAGCCGTTAAACACGCTTAAAAATAGGTGAGTTGGCGGATTGCCCCAGATCTGCAATACTTATCCCACGCATTCAGCGCGAGGATAAAGATCCACCGCCGCGATTGCGTCGATATTTTTAGCAAGTTAATTAACCAGATTAATTAGAAAAAGTATTGTAAGAGATACTGCAAAACTGCAGTAATTATTTTTTGAAAAGGATTTGATTTCTATGGCCGATGAGCCTAAAGCACCACGTAAGCGCGCTGCCAAAAAAGCGGTAAGCGAAGAGAAGAAAAGTACAAAAAAATCACCAGTTATTCCGGTGCCACTTTTTCAAGCTGCACCAGTAAGTAAGACACCTAAAGTGGCTAAGCCGGTAAAGGCTGCGCCAGCTGTAGCTGCAGTTGAAAGCAAAGGTAGCGATAGTGAGAGTGAAGAGTTTCGTCGTCGCCGCCGTCGTGGTGGCAGAGGACGCCGCCGAAATGGCAAAGAGGGTGCTGAGGGCTTAGATAATGAATCAGCAGATTTAGCTAGTGATAGTGAATCACTAGAGGTTACCCATAAGCGTCGCCGTCGTCGTAGAGCTAAGGGTGAGGGCGTAGTACCAGGTGAGACTGTTGAAGAAGATGGCGTAATTACCGTTGTAAAAGTACGCGAGGCCAGAGTACGGCCACCAAGAAGTGAAGCTAAAACTTTTAATCGCCGAGATAGAAATAAGTTTGACCGACCAGATCGCAGAGAGCGCCGTGACTTTACGCGCCGGCGGGGAACGGTAATAACTGAATCGGAGTTTTTAGCTCGCAGAGAGGCGGTTGAGCGATCCATGTTGGTTCGCCAGATTGCAGATCGAACTCAAATTGCAATTATCGAAGATGATGTAATGGTTGAGCATTATGTAAATCGAAACAGCAACATCTCTTATGTCGGAAATGTGTATTTAGGTAAGGTGCAAAACGTCCTACCCTCAATGGAGGCTGCGTTCGTCGATATTGGTAAGGGTCGAAATGCTGTGCTGTATGCCGGTGAGGTTAATTGGGATGCGCATGGTTTATCCGATGCTGCGCCTAGAAAAATTGAACATGTTTTAAAATCTGGCCAATCGGTATTAGTGCAGGTGACTAAGGATCCAATTGGGCAAAAGGGCGCTCGCTTAACTAGCCAGATTTCACTTCCTGGTCGTTACCTTGTTTATGTTCCAGGTGGTGGCATGAGTGGAATTTCAAAGCGTCTGCCAGATAATGAAAGAAATCGATTGAAGTCGATATTAAAGAATTTAATTCCAGAGCAAGCTGGGGTAATTATTAGAACTGCAGCTGAAGGTGCACCAGAGGCTGAACTAGAAAGAGATGTAATACGTCTAAAAGCTCAATGGGAAGATATTGAGAAAAAAGCGAACAGCTCCAGTACTTCAGCGCCATCACTTTTATATGGTGAACCAGATTTAACGGTAAGAGTTATTCGCGATATCTTCAATGAGGATTTCAATAAAATGCTCGTGCAAGGTGATCAAGCTTGGGATGATATTCAAAACTATATTGGCCATATTGCGCCAGAACTAGCTAGCAAGATAGAAAAGTGGAGCAGTAATAAAGATTTATTTACCGAAAACCGGGTTGAAGAGCAGCTAGCAAAAGCTTTTGATCGCAAGGTTTACTTACCATCTGGTGGTTCGTTAGTTATTGACCGAACAGAGGCAATGATCGTAATTGATGTTAACACTGGAAAGTTTATTGGTAAGGGTGGAAATCTAGAGGAAACAGTTACTAAAAATAACCTAGAGGCAGCAGAAGAGATTGCAAGACAACTTCGTCTGCGCGATATGGGTGGAATTATTGTAATTGACTTTATTGATATGACGCTAGAGTCAAACCGTGAGTTAGTTTTGCGTAGGTTGGTTGAGTGTTTAGGTAGAGATCGAACTAAGCATCAGGTTGCCGAAGTAACTTCCTTAGGGTTAGTCCAAATGACTAGAAAACGTGTTGGCCAAGGATTAATCGAGGCATTCTCAACTACCTGCGAAAGTTGTGGTGGTAGAGGTATTCATATCCATAGTGACCCGGTTAAAAAGGTTGCTTTAGAAAAAGATATGGAGCAAAGATTTTCTAAAACTAGCAAATCTGCCAGTGATGATGATGATGATGACGAAGATGATTTAGATGATAAGTCTGAAACTTCTATAGATGCAGAATCAATTTCGACAGATGAAGAAGTTGAGCAAACTCCACCTGCACCAGCTGCGCGCCGAAAGGGGCGAAGGGCTGTGAGTACTGGGGTAATTTCAACCAATTAATTAGGTCATTAATCGGTGCATTTGACCGGAGAGAGAGCAATCTCTACCCTTATCCACCTACCCTGATCGAATTTGAAGATTAAGGTTTATTGATTAGCAAGGAGCAGATTGTGTACGCGATTGTTAAAGCTGGCGGCCGCCAAGAGAAGGTTTCAGTTGGTGAAACTCTTGTGGTTGATCGTCTAGATGCAGCCATTGGCTCCTCAGTAACTTTTCCAGCTGTACTTCTAGTTGATGGTGCTGATGTAACTACTGATCCAAAAGCGCTAGCTGCTGTAAAAGTAACTGGCGAAATACTTGCAGAACAAAAGGGTCCAAAAATTGCGATCTTAAGATACAAGAGCAAAACTGGATACCGTCGACGTCAAGGATTTCGTTCCAAACTTACTCGTGTAAAAATAACTGGAATTAATAAGTAACTACTAACTAAGGCAGGTGAAAGCAGATGGCAAGTAAAAAGGGTGTCTCCTCCACACGTAATGGTCGCGACTCAAATCCTCAGTACCTTGGCATTAAAAGATTTGCTGGCCAGGTAGTTAAGGGCGGCGAGATTTTGGTTCGTCAACGTGGCACTTACTTCCACCCAGGAAAGAATGTTGGTATTGGAAAAGATGACACATTATTCGCACTAGAGGGTGGATCAGTTGAGTTTGGTCGTGCTCGTGGTCGTCGAGTAGTAAATATCGTTCCGGTTTTATAACTTAAGCGGATTATTAATTGTGGGTCCGCTAACTGCGGGCCCATTTTTATTTCTCTTTCCAGAAAGGAGTTCACATGGCAACTTTTGTTGATCGTGTGACTCTGCATGCCTCTGCCGGTAAGGGTGGGGATGGCTGCGTTTCAGTGCACCGAGAAAAATTCAAACCATTAGGTGGACCAGATGGTGGAAACGGTGGTCGAGGTGGAGATATTGCATTAGTAGTAGATCCAGATGTGACCACTCTTTTAGATTTTCATCATTCACCTCACCGAAAAGCAACTGATGGTAGAAAAGGTGCTGGCGATTTTTGTAATGGCTCAGATGGCAAAGATCTAATTCTTTCAGTTCCAAATGGAACCGTTGTGAAAGATATTAATGGAAATATCATCGCCGATCTTGTTGGGTTTGGTACAAGGTTTATGGCAGCCCAAGGTGGAAAAGGCGGTTTAGGTAATGCTGGCTTAGCAAATTCAAAACGAAGAGCACCAGGTTTTGCATTACTAGGTGAGCCAGGAGAGAGTCGTACTTTATTTCTAGAATTAAAGAGCGTTGCAGATATTGGCCTAGTTGGTTATCCAAGTGCGGGTAAGTCTTCATTAATTGCAGCAATCTCTGCAGCTAGACCAAAAATTGCTGATTATCCATTTACAACTTTGGTGCCAAATTTAGGAGTAGTCCAGGCAGGTGATACAAGATTTACTGCTGCTGATGTACCTGGATTAATTCCTGGAGCAAGTCAAGGTAAAGGATTAGGTCACGAATTTTTACGCCACGTAGAGCGATGTGCTGCACTAGTTCATGTTTTAGATTGCGCAACACTTGAAACCGATCGTGATCCAGTTAAAGATTTTGATGTCATTGAAGAAGAGTTAAAGCAATATGGTGGATTGGCTGATCGGCCAAGAATCATTGCTTTAAATAAAATTGATATCCCAGACGGTAAAGCGATGGCAGATATGGTGCAAAAAACTCTAGAAGATAGAGGTTATCTTGTGTTTCAAGTTTCTGCGGCTTCTCGCGAAGGTATTCAAGAGTTGGTTTATGCAATGGCGCAGATAATTCAAAAGAGTCGGAAAGAACAAAAAGCTGAACAAGTTACTCGAATTGTTTTGCGTCCTGTTGCGGTAGATGATGCAGGATTTACGGTAACCGCAAATGAAGATGGCTCATTTAATGTAGTTGGAGATAAGCCTGAAAGATGGGTTAAACAAACTGATTTTGCAAATGCCGAAGCAATTGGATACTTGGCTGATCGTTTAGCTTCTTATGGTGTTGAGAAAGAATTGTTTAAACAGGGTGCAAAATCTGGTGATGAAGTAAGAATTGGCGAAGGTGATGAGGCAGTAATTTTTGACTGGGAGCCAAGTATTGAGGCAGGCGCTGAATTACTTGCCGGCCCAAGAGGAGAAGACTTACGTCTTTCTACTCCATGGCGAATGGATTTATTAGAAGATGACATTGATCAACTAAGTGATGACGAAATAGAAATGCAATGGGAGTACAATGTACCTAACCCAAAGAATCCTAGAATTGATGAAGATGTCCATTAATCTAAAAGAAATTAACCGCATAGTAATCAAGGTTGGCTCCTCAACACTTACGGGTAAGGCTGGCGCAAATTTAGATCCAAAAGCAATTGACGATCTAGTTGATGTTGTAGCTAAACTCAAACAGGATAATAAAGAGGTAATTGTCGTATCTTCTGGAGCTATTGCTGCTGGTCTTGCACCACTTGGCCTATCAGCTCGTCCTTCTGATCTAACCTCTCAGCAAGCTGCTGCCTCTGTTGGACAAGGGTTACTCATGGCTAAATACACTCAATCCTTTAATAGATTTGAAATAACAACTGCTCAAATATTAATTACTTTAGAAGATATTACTAAGGATGCACATATTGCTAACATTAAAGGAGTCTTAAGCTCACTTTTAAAGCAAGGTGTAGTCCCAGTTATAAATGAAAATGACACTGTAGGTACTGAAGAGATTAAATATGGTGATAATGATGGCCTTGCTGCAAAAGTTACTAAGCTAATTGAGGCAGACCTATTAGTTCTAATTACTGATATTGATGGACTTTATGATGCAAACCCAAATTCACCAGGAGCAAAGCAGATTCATCTAGTTTCGGATCTTTCTAAAATTAACTCAGATTCACTAGGCGGGGCTGGAACCTCTGGGGTAGGCAGTGGTGGCATGGTTACTAAGATTGATGCAGCCCGAGTTGTTACAAGTGTTGGTATTGGAATGTTGCTTACAAAAATGTCTGATCTATCTGATGCCCTAGCCGGTAAGCAGGTTGGAACTTATTTCTTACCTAATCTTTAAGATTTGAAATCTCTAGCAAAGCCTTTGCAGTATCTGATTCATGATCTGAATCAGTTGGATTATCACTTAATTTCACAATCACAGTTCGTGTGTCTGGATTTATAAAAATAAATTGTCCATGTAGACCAAGTGCCAGAGAAATCCTTGGATATGGGTGCCAAACCTGTGCACCATAACCCCAATCCCTATCCAGAGTAGTTACTGAAGTAGTCATTCGATTTAGCCACGATTTATCTATTACTCTATTTGGCCCGGCGTATCCACCATTTAGAAATAGCATCCCGATTCGAGCATAATCAATACCGGAGGCATTAAAGCAGCAGAATGTTTTTTCGGTTCCACCTACTCGATCAACATTCCAAGTTGCGGGATATTTTGCACCAATTACTTGCCAGACGTTCTCACTAAAGTAATCAGCAACTTTCTTACCAGTTACTTTCTTAATTATCATTCCTAGCATTTGAGTATCAACACTGCGGTATTCAGATTTCGTACCTGGATCAAAAGCCATCTTTCTATTATTTTTTAGAAACCAATCAAGGTCGGTAGTGGCATACATTTGTGCAATAGCTACACCCCAGCCAGTGGGCCCTGATGGGTAATTATCACTTACGCCAACGCCAGCCTGCATATCTAGTAGTTGTCTAATTGTGACTAAATCAAAACTAGTGCCAGCTTTTAAATCAGGGAAGTAGTCAACAAACTTATCACTTTCTGAAATTTTACCTTGTGAGATTAATTGCCCAATCATTATTGATGTCATTGTTTTAGCAACTGAGTAAGAAGGCAATTGTGACTGTTGCGTTATGCCATCTTTATACCATTCATAAGTCATCACACCATTTCGTAAAACAATAAAAACATTGGTATCTGTCTGCTTCAAGAATTCATTAAACGCAAGGGAGGTGCCTTTATACATAATTTCATCTGGCATCTTTTCGGAAGTTACTGGAATGGCAACTGGTTTGGCAGCTGGATCAATCACATGCCATGGCATCAAAGTAGGCGTCTTTGATGCTGGGGCTAACCCCAGCTTTATTGCAGCAATTGGTTCTGGATAATGAATTACTTTGGTAAAGACAAACAAAGCCACATATATAAGTCCAACTGAAATTACAGTATTTCGAAGGAACTTAAATAAACGTCTCACGCCGATAGCCTAATAGCCCGTAGGCTTAGGACATGGCAGCCACATCGATAATTGAAGATCTTGCAACCAAAGCGCGCCTGGCTGCTCGCGTACTTGCCAACTCATCAAATGCCCAACGAAATCAAATATTAGAAAATATTTCTTTAGAGCTTGAGAAAAATTCAAAGTTGATAATCGAGGCAAACCAATTAGATATGGAAGCGGCTAAGAAATCTGGAATGAATCAATCTCTTCAAGACAGATTATTGTTGACTGAAGCAAGAATTAAATCAATGGCAAACGCTGCAATAAATATCACTAAGTTGCCAGATCCTTTAAATAGAGTTTTGGTTGAAAGAACTTTAGAGAATGGCTTACACCTTCTTCAGAAGTCAGTTCCATTTGGCGTGGTTGGTATGGTTTATGAAGCCAGGCCAAATGTCACAGTTGATGCTGCAGTAATTTTAATTAAATCAGGTAATGCAGCCTTATTGCGCGGATCTTCTTCTGCAGAACACAGTAATAAAATTTTAATTGAGGTAATGCGAAAAGGATTTACAGGCACTTCAATTTCACCAGAGGTAATCCAATTAGTGCCATCAGATGATAGAGGTACTGTGACAGCTTTATTAAAAGCCTCAGGATTTGTGGATTTAGTTATTCCAAGGGGGAGTGCACAATTAATTAGAACTGTAGTTGATGAAGCAACAGTGCCAACCATAGAAACAGGAGCTGGCGTCTGCCATGTTTATGTTGATAAGTCTGCAGATTTTGATAAGGCAATTGCAATTTTGATCAATTCAAAATGTGATCGACCAAGCGTCTGTAATGCTGCGGAAACTCTTTTGGTTGATAAACAGATATCTGATCAGTTCTTACCACTTGCGCTAAAAGCGTTAACAGATGCAAATGTGATAATTAATGCCGATTCAGAGAGCAAATTAGTCGCAGATAAAATTGGTATACAATCAAAATTAGCTAGCAATGACTCTTGGTCAACAGAGTATGGAACTTTAGAAATAAATGTCGCCCAAGTAAACGGTGTAATGGGTGCAATTGACCATATAGCTAAATTTGGTACCAAGCACACAGAGGCGATAGTGGCCCAGGATGATTTAGCTATATCAACATTCACATCATTAAATGATTGTGCGGCGGTAATGATTAATACTTCAACACGATTTACCGATGGTGAACAAATGGGATTTGGGGCTGAGATCGGAATTTCTAATCAAAAAATGCACGCCCGAGGCCCTATGGGACTAGAACAGATGACTACTACAACTTGGATCGTTAGCGGAAACGGCCAAATTCGCAACTAAATTTTCACCAGTTATACTCACCGATTATGTCTGCAATCTCCCGCGATGAAGTCGCCAACTTAGCCAGACTAGCTCGAATATCAATGAGCGATGCTGAGCTAGATCACCTAGCAACTGAAATGGATGTAATTCTTGGTGCAGTAGCACGGGTTCAAGAGGTAGCAGGTAAAGATGTACCACCAACCTCACACCCATTAGAGGTTAGTAACGTTGTTAGAGAAGATCAGGTAGTTCCAAGTCTTACGCCGAGTGAAGCATTATCTGGTGCACCAGCAAGTCATGAGCAAAGATTTAAAGTTCCGCAAATTTTAGGCGAAGAATAAATGATGATTAGAGATTCAGCTGCAACTATGGCTGCTGCTTTAGCTAAAAAAGAGATAAGTGCAGTAGATCTTGCTAATCAGCATTATGAACAGATTGCAGCCGTAGATAAAGATGTCCATGCCTTTTTATATTTAGATAAGGAAGGTGCATTAGCGCAAGCAGCTGAGGTTGATAAGAAGCGAGCTGCGGGTGAGAAATTATCACCGCTGGCTGGAGTACCACTTGCATTAAAAGATGTATTAACTCAAAAGGGAGTACCGACTACTTGTGGCTCTAAAATTTTAGAAGGATGGCGGCCACCATATGATGCGACTGTAGTAACAAAATTAAAAGAAGCTGGCATTATTATTTTAGGCAAAACAAATATGGATGAGTTTGCCATGGGTTCATCAACTGAAAACTCAGCTTATGGCCCAACAAAAAATCCTTGGGATTTAACTAGAATTCCTGGCGGATCAGGTGGCGGATCATCAGCTTCCCTAGCAGCATTTGAAGCTCCGCTTGCGATTGGAACTGATACTGGCGGATCAATTAGACAACCTGCAGCAGTAACTGGCACGGTTGGGGTTAAGCCAACTTATGGTGGCGTTTCAAGATATGGCTTAGTTGCATTTTCATCCTCACTTGATCAAGCCGGTCCTTGCGCAAGAACAGTTCTAGATACAGCTTTATTGCACCAAGTCATTGCAGGCTTTGATCCAAAAGATTCAACGAGCATTAATCAAAATGTGCCAGATGTAGTAGCTGCAGCTAAGAAGCAAGATATAAAAGGAATGAAAATTGGTGTGGTTAAGCAGCTATCAGGTAATGGATATCAAAAGGGAGTCGAAAATAAATTTAAAGAATCATTAGATGAATTAGTTAAATTAGGAGCTGAAATTGTCGAAGTTTCATGCCCGAATTTTGAGTATGCATTAGCTGCCTATTATTTAATTGCGCCAAGTGAGTGCTCATCTAACCTAGCTAGATTTGATTCAATTCGATTTGGCTTACGGGTTGGAGATGATGGTTCAAAGAGTGCAGAAGAGGTAATGAATTTAACTAGAGCAGCTGGATTTGGGCGAGAGGTTAAACGCAGAATTATTCTTGGTACCTACGCGCTTTCCTCTGGTTACTACGATGCTTATTATGGTTCAGCACAAAAGGTAAGAACCCTTATTAAGCGAGATTTTGAGTCAGCCTTTACTAAATGCGATGTTTTAGTTTCACCTACAGCGCCAACAACCGCTTTTAAAATTGGTGAGAAAACTAATGACCCATTAGCTATGTATTTAAATGATATTGCAACAATTCCGGTGAACATGGCTGGAATTGGCGGAATGAGTCTGCCATGTGGCTTAGCTGAAGAAGATAACCTGCCGGTTGGCTTCCAGATCATGTCACCTGCCATGAAAGATGATCGCATGTATTTAGTAGGTGGTGCGTTAGAGGCAGCACTAATTGATAAGTGGGGTAAAACAATTCTAGATTTTGCACCAAAATTAGTAGGTTCAAAATGAGTCTAAATTATGAACAAGCTGTTGAAAAATATGAACCTACTTTAGGACTTGAAGTTCATGTGGAGCTAAACACTAAATCAAAGATGTTTTGTGGCTGTGCTACAGAGTTTGGTGCTCAACCAAATACTCAAACCTGCCCAGTTTGCCTAGGTCTTCCAGGCTCACTTCCAGTTGTAAATAAGAAAGCTATTGAAAGTACGATTTTAATTGGCTTGGCACTTAACTGCTCGATTGCACCATATTCTCGGTTTGCAAGAAAGAATTATTTTTATCCAGATATGCCTAAGAATTTCCAAACATCACAGTATGACGAACCAATTTGTGTGAATGGATATTTAGATGTTGAGATCGAAACCGATGATGGAAGTAAGAGTTTTAGAGTAGAGATCGAGCGAGTTCATATGGAGGAGGACACTGGTAAATCTCTTCATGTTGGTGGTTCAACTGGTCGAATTCATGGCGCTGATTACTCACTTCTAGATTACAACCGAGCAGGTATTCCGTTAGTTGAGATAGTTACCAAAATTATTCCAAATACAGGCAAATATGCCCCACAAGTTGCCAGAGCATATGTGGCTTCACTGCGCGATATTTTGCGTGGCCTAAAAGTATCTGATGTAAAAATGGAACAAGGCTCTCTTCGCTGTGATGTTAATTTGTCGCTATCTGAGATTAACAGCGGCAAACTTGGAACCAGAAGTGAAACTAAAAATGTAAACTCATTACGCTCTGTTGAGCGCGCAGTTAATGGTGAATTTATTAGACAAGCAAACCGATTAACTAGTGGTGAGCGAATAATTCAAGAGACTCGACACTTTTTAGAAGAAAGTGGTCAAACTCGACCTGGTAGATCTAAAGAGCAGGCAGAGGATTATCGATACTTTCCTGAACCAGATTTAGTTCCGGTTATTCCTGATGATAAGTGGATTGAAGAGCTTCGTAAAACACTTCCAGAGAAACCAGCTGATCGACGCAAGCGATTACAACAGGCTTGGTCTGTACCAGATAAAGAAATGTCTGCCATAGTGAATGCAGAATTACTAGATACAGTTGAAGAGACTGTATTACTTGGCGCAGATCCAACCAAGGCAAGATCTTGGTGGCTAGGTGAAATCTCTAGAATTGCAAATGATCGATCAGTTTTTCCTACAGAATTGATTTCAGTTAAAGATGTTTATCAAATCATCACACTTATTAGCCAAGGTGAACTAACTGATAAGTTGGCAAGACAGGTAGTTGAAGGTGTGATTGCTGGGGAGGGTTCACCTGCTGATGTGATTACCAAGCGAGGGCTTAAAGTTGTATCAGATGATTCTCAGCTCATGAAGGCCATCGAGGATGCCATTGCTGCTGCGCCAGAAACTGCAGATCGGGTTCGGGGTGGAAATGTTCCAGCCGCTGGTGCGCTAATTGGTGCGGTTATGAAAGCAACTGGCGGTCAAGCCGATGCGGCTAAGGTAAGAGAATTATTATTAAAGCACTTAGGGCAATAAACTAATCTCATGAGCGAAAAAAATCCGCCTAATAAAATGAAGCCTAGATCAGGCTTAGTAACCGATGGTTTAGAAAGAGCGCCTGCTCGTGGAATGCTTCGCGCAGTTGGTATGCAGGATGATGATTTTAAAAAAGCCCAAATTGGAATCGCATCCTCTTGGAATGAAATCACCCCATGTAATCTTTCATTAGATCGGTTAGCTAAAGCATCTAAAAAAGGTGTGACTGCTGCTGGTGGTTTTCCAATGCAATTTGGAACTATTTCAGTTTCTGATGGAATTTCAATGGGACATGAAGGAATGCATTTCTCATTAGTATCTAGAGAAATTATTGCCGATTCGGTTGAGGCAGTTATGCAGGCTGAGCGGTTAGATGGCATGGTTACATTTGCTGGTTGCGATAAATCTTTACCAGGCATGATGATGGCAGCAGCCAGATTAGATGTTGCCTCAGTTTTTGTTTACGCCGGTTCAACTATGCCAGGCAAGGTTGATGGTAGAGATGTAACAATTATTGATGCATTTGAAGCGGTAGGTGCTTGTGCTCGAGGATTAATTTCGCAAGAGCAGGTAGACAAAATCGAACGTGCTATCTGTCCTGGAGAGGGTGCATGTGGCGGTATGTACACCGCTAACACCATGGCTGCCGTAGGTGAAGCTATTGGATTATCACTACCTGGATCTGCCTCACCACCCTCAATTGATCGTCGAAGAGATGATTATGCAATTAAATCTGGCGCTGCAGTAGTTGAGCTAATTCGTAGCGGTATCACTACTAGACAAATATTGACTAAAAAAGCTTTTGAGAATGCAATCACAATTGTGATGGCATTAGGTGGTTCTACCAATGCAGTTTTGCATCTTTTAGCAATTGCCCATGAGGCTGAGGTGGATTTAACCTTGGAAGATTTCCAACGAGTTGGTGCAAAGGTGCCACTACTTGGTGACCTAAAACCATTTGGAAAATATGTAATGACAGATGTAGATCGAGTAGGCGGAATTCCAGTTGTGCTTAAAGCTTTATTTGATGCCGGTCTTATTCATGGGGATTGCTTAACTGTTACCGGTAAGACCATGGCGGAAAATTTAAAGGATATTGCGCCACCAGATCCAGATGGTGAAATTCTAAAGGCGGTAAAAAATCCAATGTCACTAGGTGGTGGAATTACTATTTTAAATGGTTCACTCTCACCTGAAGGCTCTGTTTGTAAGACAGCTGGAATTGGTGTGGATGTATTTGAAGGACCAGCAAAAGTATTTGAACGTGAACAACAAGCAATGGATGCATTAGAGAATGGCTCAATTGTGGCCGGTGATGTTGTTGTAATTAGATATGAAGGACCAAAAGGTGGTCCTGGAATGCGCGAGATGTTAATGATTACTGGTGCGATTAAGGGTGCCGGTCTTGGAAAATCCGTTTTATTGTTAACTGATGGCAGATTCTCTGGCGGAACAACTGGATTATGTGTTGGCCATGTTGCACCAGAAGCGGTTGATGCTGGTCCAATTGCATTTGTTAAGAATGGCGATCGCATCAGAATTGATACTAAAAATCGAACATTAGATTTACTAGTAGATCAAAATGAGATGACAGAGCGACGAAAAAATTTCAAGCCACTACCTCATAAGTATCGACGTGGTGTTTTGGCTAAATATTCAAAACTGGTAGGTAGCGCGGCAAAGGGTGCAGTCTGCGATTAAAAGTATTTTTCTTATCTGGCTACGCTCAAATAATGAGATCACCATCTCAGGGGTTGACTAGATGAGAGTGCACCTGAGAAACTAATCCCATGAAGAAATCATCGCTAATCTCACAAATCGTGATCACATCTGTGGTCGTGGTGATTATCGAGCGTGCGCGCTAACCAGCAAAGTTAGTTCGCACCCCTCAGATAAAACTGGGGGGTTTTGTTTTAGATAAGTACTAGTTGAAAGAAAGGAAGATATGGGCAAGATGAATGGTGCGCAGAGTTTAGTAAACGCACTTGAAGCTGCTGGGGTTGATGTCATGTTTGGCATACCAGGTGGCGCCATTCTTCCTGCTTATGATCCAATCTTTGATTCAAAAATCAGACACATATTAGTAAGACATGAACAAGGCGCAGGACATGCAGCCACCGGTTACGCCCAAGCAACTGGCCGCGTCGGAGTTTGTATTGCTACCTCTGGTCCTGGTGCGACAAATTTAGTAACACCTTTAGCTGATGCGCAGATGGATTCTGTGCCAATAGTTGCAATTACCGGTCAAGTACCAGCACCTGCAATTGGAACCGATGCATTTCAAGAGGCAGATATACGTGGTGTAACCATGCCAGTTACAAAACACAATTATTTAATTACTGATCCAGCCGATATCCCACGGGCAATTGCAGAGGCTTTTCATATTGCAAGTACTGGCCGGCCTGGAGCGGTATTAGTTGATATTGCAAAGGATGCATTACAAAAAGAGACTACTTTTAATTATCCTAAAAATATCTCACTAGCGGGCTATAACCCAGTTCTTGTACCTAAACAAGAATCAATAAATGATGCAGCCGCCTTGATCGCGCAATCTAAGAAACCAGTTTTATATGTTGGTGGTGGTGTAATAAAAGCAAATGCAGCAAAAGAGTTGATGAAACTAGCTGAAATAACTGGTGCACCGGTGGTGACCACACTTATGGCCAGGGGAGCATTCCCAGATTCACATAAGCAACACCTTGGTATGCCTGGTATGCATGGCACAGTTGCAGCGGTTACCGCTCTGCAAAAAGCTGATTTACTAATCACACTCGGTGCAAGATTTGATGATCGAGTTACTGGCAAACTCTCCACCTTTGCTCCAAATGCAAAAATTATTCATGCCGACATTGATCCAGCTGAAATTGGTAAGAACCGTCATGCCGATGTGGCATTAATTGGCGATTTAAAAAATATATTACAAGCACTGGCACCAGCTACCAAGAGTGCATTGGCAAAATCTCAGCCAGATTTAACACCATGGCTAGATGAAACTTATGGTTGGCGAAGTAAGTTCCCATTAGGTTATGACAAGCCAAGTGATGGATCAGTTTCGCCACAATATGTAATTGAACGGATTGGAAAAATATCTGGTCCAGACACCATATTTGCTGCCGGTGTTGGTCAACATCAAATGTGGGCATCGCAATTTATTGGGTATGAAAAACCTCGAACCTGGCTTAACTCTGGTGGCTTAGGAACTATGGGTTATGCCGTACCAGCAGCTATGGGGGCAAAGGTTGGCGCACCTGACACTACGGTTTGGGCAATTGATGGCGATGGCTGTTTTCAGATGACCAACCAAGAGTTAGTAACTTGTGCCTTAAATAATATTCCAATCAAAGTTGCAGTTATAAATAATGAATCACTTGGCATGGTTCGTCAGTGGCAAACTCTGTTTTATAACCAGCGCTACTCCAATACAGATCTGCATTCAAAGCGAATTCCAGATTTTAAATTACTAGCCGAGGCAATGGGTTGTGTTGGCTTAAGGTGTGAGCGCCCTGAGGATGTCGATAAAACTATTGAAGCTGCGATGGCGATTAATGATCGACCAGTAGTTGTTGATTTTAATGTTCACCGAGATGCCATGGTTTGGCCAATGGTGGCAGCTGGAACTTCAAATGATGACATTACTGTTGCCAGATCAATGGCGCCAGTATGGGATTCACAGGAGTTGTAATGGCCATTCATACATTAGCGGTCTTAGTTGAGAACTCACCTGGTGTACTAGCTCGAGTGGCATCACTATTTTCTCGTCGAGGTTACAACATTGATTCCCTAGCGGTTGGGCCAACTGAGAATCCAAAGGTTTCTCGAATGACTATTGTTCTAAATTTAGAGGGCCATGCCCTAGATCAGGTCAGTGCCCAATTATTCAAATTAGTAAATGTCATTGGAATTTCTGAGATGAAAGATGTTGATTCATTAAAGCGTGAAATTCTCTTGGTAAAGGTGGCGAATAAAGCTGCAACTAAAGAGATTGCAAAGAAACATAATGTATCTATCGCAGATGAAACTGACTCAACGATTTCTATCGAGGCGGTCGGCTCTTCTACTGCAATCGAGGCTTTACTTACTGAGTTAAAGCCACATGGAATTCGTGAGCTAGTTCAATCCGGCTTGGTCGCAATCGAACGGGGTGCCAATACATTGGCAGACCGAACTCTAAGCACCATGGGAACAGCTAACGAGTCAGAATCAAATAGTTCCACAGCTGATTACCAAAATTAACCAACAATAACTACTAACAAGGAGAACCAAAGTGGCAACGATGTATCACGATGAAGATGCAGATCTAGCAATTATTCAATCAAAAAAGGTTGCAGTAATTGGTTATGGATCCCAAGGACATGCACATGCACTATCACTTCGCGATAGTGGGGTAGATGTAGTTGTTGGCTTAGCTGAGGGCTCAAAATCTCGAGCAAAGGCAGAAGCTGAAGGACTTAAGGTTGCAACAGTTGCTGATGCGGTAAAAGGTGCGGATGTAGTTATGTTGCTTGCTCCTGACCATGTACAACGCCATATTTACAATGATTCAATTGCACCAAATATTAAATCCGGCGCAGCATTGTTCTTTGGTCATGGCTTTAATATTCGTTTTGGCTATATCAAGCCACCAGCAAATGTTGATGTTTGTATGGTTGCTCCTAAAGGGCCTGGACACTTAGTTCGTCGAGAGTATTCAGCAGGACGTGGCGTACCAGTTATTGTTGCAGTAGAACAAGATTCAACTGGAAATGCTTGGCCATTAACTCTTTCTTATGCCAAAGCAATTGGTGGCTTAAGAGCTGGTGGAATTTTGACTACCTTTACCGAAGAGTGTGAGACTGATTTGTTTGGTGAGCAAGCAGTTCTTTGTGGCGGCGCCTCTCAACTAGTTATGTATGGTTTTGAAACTTTAATTGAGGCCGGATATCAACCAGAGGTTGCTTATTTTGAGTGCCTACATGAATTGAAGTTAATTGTTGACCTGATGTATGAAGGTGGAATCGCTAAACAACGTTGGTCTGTTTCAGATACAGCTGAGTATGGAGATTACATCTCTGGACCAAGAGTTATTGATCCAAGCGTTAAAGAGAACATGAAAGCAGTTCTAGCTGATGTTCAATCAGGGGCTTTCGCCAAACGCTTTATCGATGATCAAGATGCTGGTGCACCAGAATTTAAGTCTTTGCGTGCTAAAGGTGAATCTCATCCAATCGAAGCTGTTGGTAGAGATCTAAGAAAGATGATGTCTTGGGTTAAATCTGGAAACAAAGATGATTACAAAGAGGGAAATGCGGCGCGTGGCTAAACCTGTTGTCTTAATTGCTGAAGAGTTAAGTCCGGCCACATTAGAGGCTCTTGGACCAGACTTTGAGGTGCGCAATTGCAATGGCGCTGATCGTGCAGAACTACTTTCTGCATTGTCTAAAGGAGTAGATGCGGTATTAATTCGATCTGCAACAAAGATGGATGCCGAAGCTATTTCAGTTGCAAAGGGTTTAAAGGTTATTGCACGAGCTGGTGTTGGATTAGATAATGTTGAAATTCCAGCCGCAACCGCAGCTGGCGTAATGGTTGTAAACGCGCCAACCTCAAATATAGTTTCAGCAGCAGAGCTTGCAATTGGATTATTGCTGGCTTGTGCCCGATCAATTTCACCAGCACATGCAGCTCTTAGAAATGGAAAGTGGGCCAGGTCTAAATACACCGGAGCTGAGTTGTTTGAGAAAACTTTAGGAATTGTTGGCTTTGGCCGTATTGGTCAATTAGTTGCATCTCGCATGCAAGCTTTTGGAATGAAAGTTGTTGCATATGATCCTTATATGCAACCTGCCAGGGCTGCTCAGTTAGATGTTGCGTTAGTTGAATTAGATGAGCTGCTAAAGGTGAGTGACTTTATTTCGATTCACCTACCAAAGACTAAAGAGACGGCAAATTTAATTGGCACTGAAGCATTAAAAAAAGTTAAACCTTCAGTGAGAATAATTAATGCAGCTAGAGGTGGCGTACTTGATGAGGCCGCTCTCTATGAAGCATTAAAAAATGGAAAGGTTGCCGGTGCTGGACTTGATGTTTTTGCTACTGAACCATGTACTGATTCACCATTATTTACCCTAGATAATGTAGTTGCCACACCTCACCTAGGTGCTTCAACAGATGAAGCTCAAGAGCGAGCTGGAATAGCAGTGGCAGTCTCTGTGCGCAAAGCATTATCAGGTGAGCTAGTTCCTGATGCAGTAAATGTTAAGGGTGGTGCAATAGATGAAGCAGTCAGACCTGCACTACCGCTTGTTGAAAAATTAGCTCAAGTTGCAATTGCTCTGGCTACAGATGTAGTTGCCACAATAGATGTAGAAGTTCGCGGTGAAATTTCCGCCCTTGATGTATCAGTGCTTGCTACCAGTGCGTTAAAGGGAGCGTTAATTGGTATGGGGGCTGAGGATGTTACTTATGTAAACGCACCTGCATTAGCAAGTGAACGTGCATTAACTTCAAATATTTCAACCAATGCCGAAAGTCCAGATCACCGAAATTTAGTCTCTGTCCGAGCAGCATGCGCAGATGGAAGCAAAGTATTAGTAAGTGGAACTTTGATGGGAATTAAACAAATTCAAAAAATCGTTGCGATCGATGCATTAGATCTAGATTTAAAGCCAACTAGCAATCTTTTATTCCTTCGATATAGCGATCAACCTGGTGTAGTTGGAGTAGTTGGAAACGCACTTGGTAAGTTGAAAATTAATATTGCCGATATGCAGGTAGGACGTACTGAAGTGGGTGGCCAAGCATTGATGGCGCTTACTGTCGATTCTGTTATCCCAAATGATTTGCTTCAGATAATCAACAAAGAAACAGGTGCATCTTTGGTTAGATTTGTGAATTTGGTGAATGAATGAAAAATTTCAATTTAGCAGTTATCGCAGGCGATGGAATTGGACCAGAGGTTGTCACTGAAGGTCTAAGAGTTTTGGATACTGTTGCCAAAAAATATGACTTGAATTTCAGTAAAACTAATTATGAGTTGGGTGCTGCCTATTGGCATAAGACCGGTGAAACATTGCCAGATTCAGTTATGGCTGAATTGGCTAAGGCTGATGTAATTTTACTAGGAGCAGTTGGGGACCCATCAGTACCTAGTGGAGTTTTAGAGCGTGGGTTATTACTTAAATTAAGATTTGCATTTGAACATTACATTAACTTAAGACCAGCAAAGTTATTTCCTGGCGTTACCTCACCAATTACAAATAATAAGGGCATAGATTTTGTTGTTGTTCGAGAGGGAACCGAAGGACTTTATGTTGGGGCTGGTTCTATCAAGGATGAAGGAACAAATAAGGAGCTGGCCATTGAAGAGTCAATCAATACTTATAAAGGTGTTGAGCGAGTAATCCGAGATGCATTTAATCGCGCTCAAAGCAGGCCACGTAAAAAGTTAACTTTGGTACATAAGAACAATGTATTAACTAGAGCGGGTGGACTTTGGAGTCGAGTCTTTAAAGAGGTCTCAAAAGATTTCACTGATGTCACCACAGATTACCTACATGTTGATGCCGCCTCTATGTTTTTTGTTACAAATCCAGAAAGGTTTGATGTAGTAGTTACCGATAACCTATTTGGTGACATTATTACCGATATCGCTGCTGCAATTTGTGGCGGAATCGGATTGGCAGCAAGTGGAAATATCAATCCAACTGGAGCTTTTCCGTCAATGTTTGAACCAGTACACGGTTCTGCCCCAGATATTGCTGGTAAAAATCAAGCAGATCCAACCGCCACAGTATTATCAGTTGCCATGATGCTAAATCATTTAGGACAAACTCAAGCAGCTAAAGATGTAGAAAATGCTGTTGCTCAAGATTTGTTAAATCGTGGCGATAAGAAGCGCAGCACAACTGAGATTGGTGATGCTTTGGTTAGAGGTGTGGCATGAAGGTAATTTCTAATCCAAATAAGAATCCAGTATCTGATAGTGATCGTAATCAGAAAGTAGCAGAGCCAGGATTTGGTAAGTACTACACCGACAATATGGTGATCGCACATTGGAGTGAATCTGATGGTTGGCAAGATGCTGAGTTAAAGGCGTATGGTCCGCTAACGCTAGATCCAGCAACTATGGTTTTTCATTATGGTCAAGAAGTATTTGAAGGTATGAAGGCATATAGCCAACCAGATGGTGGAGTTTCATTATTTAGGCCAGAGGCAAATGCCAAAAGATTTGCTAGATCTGCTGCTCGTATTGCCTTGCCTGAAATGCCAGCTGACTTTTTTGTACAAACCGTTGAAGCTTTAGTTAAGCAAGAAAAAGATTGGGTGCCTAAAAAAGTTGGTGAATCTTTATACCTTCGCCCATTCTTAATTGCAACTGAGGTTGGATTAGGAGTTAGACCATCTAATCACGCAACTTATGTGTTGATTGCAACTCCAGCTGCGGCATATTTCAATGCTGCTAAAGCAGTAACAGTATGGATTTCAACTGAGTATGTCAGAGCTGCTCTTGGTGGAACAGGGGAGGCAAAATGTGGTGGCAACTATGCTGCTTCACTACTTGCCCAAAAACAAGCAGCACAAGAAGGTTGCGATCAGGTTGCATATATTGATGCCAAAGAGCGCAAGTGGGTAGAAGAGATGGGTGGAATGAATCTCTATTTCATTAAGGGAAGTGGTAAGGATGCCACCATCCTGACACCAAAATTAACTGGCACTTTACTTCCAGGTATCACGCGAGATTCAATTTTGACTTTAGCAAAAGATCTTGGCTACAAAACTGAAGAGACCATGATTTCAATTGATGATTGGCGCGATGGCGTTAAAAGTGGTGAGATTACAGAAATTTTTGCATGTGGAACTGCTGCCGTTATATCCGCTGTGGGTGCTGCTAAAAGCATTCATGGCACTTGGCAAACTGGTGATGCAAAGCCTGGTGTAATTACAAATGAAATTAGAGCAGCCTTATTAGCGATCCAGCATGGCACCTCGCCAGATAAGCATGGCTGGAATAAGCGGGTTGTGTAATGCCAATTAACGATTCCTTTCATATCTATGACACAACCTTGCGTGATGGTGCGCAACAAGAGGGCTTAAATCTTTCCGTACATGACAAGTTAAGTATTGCCCGCCACCTTGATGATTTAGGCGTGGGATTTATCGAAGGCGGCTGGCCAGGAGCTAATCCAAAGGACACTGAGTTTTTTAAATTAGCGCAAACTGAATTAAAGTTAAAAAACGCAACCTTTGTGGCATTTGGCGCCACGAGAAGAGCTGGCGTTAAAGCAGCTGATGATGTACTGCTTAGAGCCTTACAAGATTCAAAAGCTGCAGCGGTAACACTAGTTGCAAAAAGTCATGACCGACATGTGGATCTAGCTCTGAAAACTCACCTAGATGAGAATTTAGCAATGATTGCTGATTCAATTAAATTTTTAAAATCAGGCGGGCAACGAGTATTTCTAGATGCTGAGCACTTTTTTGATGGCTACATTTCCAATAAAGCATACGCCCTAGAGGTAGTTAGAGTTGCTGCCGAAGCCGGCGCTGATGTTGTCGCTTTATGTGACACAAATGGTGGCATGCTGCCAGATGAGTTATCAAATATTGTGCATGAGGTTTTAACTGCTTCAAGTGCTCGCCTTGGAATTCATTGTCATAATGACACCGGATGTGCGGTAGCAAACTCCCTAGCTGCGATCTCAGCCGGAGTTACTCATGTGCAAGGAACATTAAATGGTTATGGTGAGCGAACTGGAAACGCAGATTTAGTTAATATAATTGCAAATCTTGAACTTAAAAAAGAAAAACAAGTACTACCAGCTGGCAAACTACAGGAAGCATTTAGAATCTCACATGCAGTTGCTGAAATAACTAATGTGGCACCAAGTGCAAGGCAGCCTTATGTTGGCACATCCGCCTTTGCGCACAAAGCCGGCTTGCATGCATCTGCTATCAAAGTAGATCCAATGATGTATCAACATGAAACTCCAGAGTCAGTTGGAAATGACATGCGCATGTTGGTCTCTGAGATGGCAGGTAGAGCTTCAATTGAACTTAAATCAGTAGAGCTTGGAATTGATTTAGGTGGGGATAAAGATTTGATTGCCCGAGTTGTTGAGAAGGTAAAAGAGTTAGAGGGTAAGGGTTTTACATTTGAAGCAGCGGATGCATCTTTTGAATTACTGCTTCGCACCGAGGTATTAGGTAAGCGGCCAAGTTTTTTCAAGATTGAGGATTGGCAAACTACTGTTCACCAAGATGAAGGTGGCAAAGTTACTTCTAAAGCTACGGTAAAAATCAAAGCCAATGGTGAAACTATCTCAGCTACCGGTGTTGGAAATGGTCCAGTTAATGCCATCGATAACGCACTGCGATCAGGGCTAGAAAAGTTTTATCCTGAGTTATCAAAATTAGAGCTAACTGATTACAAAGTTCGAATCCTTGAAGGCCGGCTAGGCACTGGGGCGGTAACTAGAGTTTTGGTTGAAACCAGCGATGGAAATGGCGAGTGGAGCACGATTGGCGTTCATGAGAATGTGATTGCAGCCTCAGCCATGGCATTAGATGACGCGGTTACCTATGGCTTACTAAGACAAGGGCGCAAACCCGAGTAATCTGCTGATCATGTCGGCGGCATTAGTTACCCAGTATGAGGAGCATCTTGCTCTAGTTAGAAATCTCTCTGATAACTCAATCCGTGGATATGTTACAGATTTAGAATCATTTTTAAAGCACATGGAAAAACTTGGGATAGTTGAATTTAATCAATTAGAAATCGAACACATTAGATCTTGGCTAGCTAATCTGCAAAGCACTGGGGTAGCAAGAGCGACATTAACTCGAAGAATTGTTTCCATTCGAGCCTTCACAAACTGGGCAGCAGCAAATGGTTGGCTAACCTCTGATCTGGGTGCAAATCTTTCAGTCCCTAAACCTCATAAAGTTTTGCCAGAAGTATTAAATGTTAATGAAGCCGCTACCGTAATTAAATCTCTGGAGGTTAAAGCAGCTGAAGAGCCAAGTGCTGAAAATATTAGAGACCTGGCCATACTTGAGGTTTTATATGGCTCAGGTATTCGAGTCTCTGAGTTATGCGGCTTAAATTTATCTGACATTGATAACTCTCGTAATACTTTAAATGTAATTGGTAAGGCAAATAAGCAGCGGGTTGTCCCATTAGGTATTCCTGCCATGAAAGCATTAAGTAATTACTTAACTACCGCCAGAGGAGAGTTGGTAAATCAATTATCTGCTGCAGCAGTTTTCTTAGGTTCCAGAGGAAAACGAATTGATCAGCGAACTGTGCGCGAGGTGGTTTACGAAGCAATGAAATCAGTTGGTGCCAGTATGGGTCCGCATGGCTTACGACATACCGCTGCCACACATCTACTTGAAGGCGGCGCTGATCTTAGAACTGTCCAAGAGATATTAGGTCATGCATCCTTATCAACTACCCAGATCTACACTCATGTTTCACCAGAACGATTGCAATCGGCATATAAACAGGCCCATCCCAGAGCGTAGTAGAGATGAAAATAGAGTTAGCTAAGGCAGTTGAGGAATTACTTTTAAGATTTAATGATCCACAATTTGTTCGGGCGGTAGTAAGTGGGCGACGCAGAAATATGCAACCAGAGTTTGAGCGAGTTGATATCAAGCCAGTTTTAATTAAAGATCAGATTAAATTCCAGATCATCAGCAGCGATGGTAAGAAAGATATAACTAAAAATGTTGATCAAGATTTTGATTTTAAATCATTGTTTTTATCTGGATATGCCAATCTATTAAGTGATACAACAACTGAGTCCTATTCGGTGAGAATTACCAAAAAGGATGAGGCACTTCTTGGCATAAGTAAGGTGAAATTAACTAGAGATTTAGCACATGATCGACAAAAACAAAGAATGCTGCCAGAGAGTAATCAAGTATTTAAAGCTCTAGATATGTCAGATATGTTGGGGCGAATTAAGCCCAGCAAAATGGATAAATATAAGCAAACTGATGAGTTCTTAAGGTTATTAAGTAATTTACTAGATGATGAGGTAGCCAATCAGCGTGAGATTTTTGTTGCTGATTTAGGGTGTGGACATGCATATTTAACCTTTGCAACCTATGAGTACTTAAAGGATAGATTCCAAAGGGTAGAGATTTTAGGTGTTGATGAGCGATTAGATTCAAAAGAGCATAATGAGAAAGTAGCGCAGAAGTTAGGAATTGATGCAAAATTTATCGCAGCAAAGATCACCGATACCCCGCCTCAAAAGGTTGATATCACAATCGCGCTACACGCTTGTGATACCGCAACTGATGATGCAATTTTCTGGGCGGTTAAAAATAATTCAAAGATAATCATGGTTGCACCATGTTGCATGCATCAGCTGCAGAGCCAAATTAAGCAATCTCCTGAGCCTTGGGGATTATTAACTAAGTATGGATTAGTAAAGGAGAGATTAGTAGATTTAATAACTGATTCACTGCGCGCACAGATTTTAAAATTACTTGGTTATAAGGTAGATATTGTTGAGTTTATTGGGGGCGAGCACACCGCGCGTAATCTATTAATTAGGGCGGTTAAGGTTGAGAGTGAGGTAAGTCAGGTGGATATTGATCGATACCAAGAGCTAATTAAGCTTTGGCAGGTGCAGCCATACTTAGCCACATTACTTAAGAGTGAGTTAAAAGCTGCGGCGCAGATTTAACTGCTCAATTTGAGTGCAATACTTACTGGCAGTTAACTCACAGTTGATAACTTCAGAGTTGCCAATAGCGATACCAGTCATCAAACCAACTACTAGCGTGGTCAAGATCAGTAGTACCTGCACCCGGTGATACTGCTTTAAACTCAGGTAGCCAGGCCCCTACTGAGCGCAAAATTGTGGAAATTTGGGTATAAAAGTTCAGGTAGGATTTGCCTCAGCACAAGATCTTAAAAAGTTTTGTGACTTCACGCATCTTAAAGTGATTAATTAATTACTAATTAATAACTTATGGACCTGTTCGGTGTAGTTAGCAATAACTACTCGGTTCTAGATGCTAGGGATCTAGCAAATTGCTAGATCACAAACCGAGTGCTCGTTATTACTAAAAGTTAATGGTAATAATTGAGCGAAAAGGAGTGTGCCGTCATGGCAGTTGTAACAATGCGAGAACTTCTCGACAGTGGTGTGCATTTTGGACATCAGACTCGTCGATGGAATCCAAAGATGAAGCGCTATATCTTCACTGAGCGCAATGGCATCTACATTATCGATATCCAACAATCACTTGCCCTAATTGATGCAGCTTATGAGTTTATTAAGGATGCTGTAGCAAAGGGTGGACATGTGCTTTTTGTTGGTACAAAAAAGCAGGCGCATGAGCCAATTAAGCAGCAATCGGCCAGAGTCAGCATGCCTTATGTAACAGAGCGCTGGTTAGGTGGAATGCTTACTAACTTCCCAACTGTTTATAAGCGAGTACTTAGATTAAAAGAGCTAGAAGCACTTGAGAGTGCAAATGATCAGCTATTAACTAAAAAAGAGTTACTTGTGCTTCGCCGCGAGCGCGAGAAGTTAAATAAAAACTTAGATGGTATTCGTAATATGACCAAGCTACCAGCAGCTATTTGGGTAGTAGATACTAAGAAGGAGCACTTAGCAGTTGCTGAGGCGAAAAAGCTTGGGATTCCAGTAATCGCAATCTTAGATACTAATTGCGATCCAGATGAGGTTGATTTTAAGATTCCAGGAAATGATGATGCGATTCGCTCCATTGCACTTTTAACTCGAGTAATGACTGATGCGATTGTGGCTGGATTACAAATTCGATCTGCCAATGCTGCCAAGATTGCCGATAAGGCTGCTGCCGAGGCGGCTGCTGCTGCTGAAAAAACAGCTGAGCAACCACTGGCTGACTGGGAAAAAGATTTAATTAAAGAGCCGACTCAAACACAAGGGGCGTAAATTGGCTTATACAGCAGAGGATGTAAAGAGATTACGGGAGCAAACCGCTGCCGGAATGTTAGATTGCAAAAAGGCACTGGACGAAGCAGATGGTGATTACCAAAAAGCGGTCGAGATCATTCGCGTTAAAGGTCAAAAGGGTGTTACCAAGCGCGAGGGTAGAGCTACCTCAAATGGTTTAGTAACTGCAAAAGCTGAAGCCGACCTAGGTGTAATGCTGGAGCTAAATTGCGAAACTGATTTCGTGGCCAAGGGTGAGAAGTTTCAAGCACTCGCCGATGAGTTACTTAATCATCTAGCATCATCAAAAATTGGTGAGTTAGATAAGTTTTTAGCCTCTAAAGTTAACTCTGGTAAAACTGTGCAAGAGGTAATTGATGAAGGAAATGCGATGTTGGGTGAGAAGATTGAGATTAAGCGCATTAGCGTTTTAACTGGCTCACCAGTCTCCCTCTATCTACATAAGACCTCACCAGATCTGCCACCACAAGTTGGTGTGTTAGTTCAGTTAAAGAGTGCTGCTGAATCTGTTGGTAAAGATATTGCTCAACATATTGCCGCATTTGCGCCATTATTTGTCAGCCGCGACCAGGTGCCAGCAGATGAGATTGCTAAGGAGCGCAGACTTGCAGAGGAGACAGCTCGAACTGAAGGAAAGCCAGAGGCCTCAATTGCAAAGATTGTAGAAGGAAGAGTTACCGGATTTGTTAAAGAGGTATCACTTTTGGAGCAAGCTTTTGCCAAAGATGCTAAGAAAACAGTGCAACAGATTCTAGATGAGGCAAAGACTGCCGTGTCTGCCTTTAATAGATTCCGCGTAGGTCAGTAAACTTCACTTATAGACAAAATTAATTTTAGGAGCGCTCATGCCACGTAAGGGTTATAAACGAGTGCTCCTTAAATTATCTGGTGAGGTTTTTGGCGGGGAAAAAGGTATTGGGGTAGATCCAGATATCGTCCATGATGTGGCAAATCAAATTGCAGATGTGGTTAGAGCTGGTACTCAAGTAGCCATCGTGGTTGGTGGTGGAAATTACTTTAGAGGTGTGGAGTTACAGCAGCGAGGCATGGATCGAGCCAGAGCAGATTACATCGGAATGCTTGGTACGGTAATGAATTGTTTAGCACTACAGGATTTTCTAGAAAAAGAAGGAATTGAAACTAGAGTCCAAACCGCAATCACTATGGGACAAGTTGCAGAGCCATATGTGCCGCGCAGAGCAATTCGTCACTTAGAAAAGGGCCGAGTTGTAATTTTTGGTGCTGGAGCTGGCATGCCATTTTTTACAACCGACACTGTGGCAGCTCAGCGCGCACTTGAGATTGGTGTTGAGGCATTACTACTTGCAAAAAGTGGTGTCGATGGTGTTTATGATGCTGACCCAAGAAAAGATAAGAATGCTAAGAAGTATGATTTTGTTTCATATGATGAGGTTTTAAGTAAATCACTTGCCGTTGCCGATGCCGCCGCCTTTTCATTGTGCCGGGAGAACAAATTGCCAATTGTGGTATTTGATCTAAAAAATAAGGGCAATATTAAGCGTGCTGTATCTGGGGAAAACATAGGTACGCTAGTTAATTAAGAGTAATTTTCGGGTAGTTCAAATGTCCTAGTAGAGTTGTATTAATTAAGAAGGGGATGCAAATGTCAGACTTAAATACATTTTTAGCCGATTGCAATACCAAGATGAATAAGGCAATTGATGTAGCCAAAGAGGATTTTGCATCGATTCGTACCGGACGAGCTCATCCATCTATGTTTGCCAAGTTAATGGTTGATTACTATGGAACTGGCACACCGCTAGCTCAATTAGCAACCGTTCAAGTACCAGAGGCCAGACTTGCCTTAATCACTCCTTATGACAAGGGTGCAATGGCTGCAATTGAAAAAGCGATTCGAGATTCAGATCTTGGCGTAAATCCTGGTTCAGATGGCACTGTAATTAGAGTTAATTTTCCGCAACTAACGGAGGAGCGCCGGAAAGAGTTTATAAAGGTTGCAAAATCAAAGGCTGAAGATTCCAGAGTTGCAATCCGTGCGATTCGAAGAAGTGCTAAAGAATCTATGGAAAAATTAGAAAAAGATGGCAAGGTTGGCAAAGATGATTTAGCTCGGGCAGAAAAAGAGTTAGAAAAGGTAACCGGGGATCATGTGACCAAGATCGATGAGTTACTCAAGCATAAAGAAGTTGAGTTGCTAGAGGTTTAATGATGGCTGATCTGCATGCAATAAATGACGCGATCAATAAGCGGGCAGGTCGAAAACTTCTTCCCTCAATATTAGTTTCACTACTTTTACTTGCAATTATTTTTACCACGATAAATACCGAACCATTACTATTTTTTGGATTCATCTGGGTAGTTATCATGATCGGAGTTCGGGAAATAGCCCACGCCTACCGTAAGGGTGGCATTGAACTGCCAGGTTACGTATTAATGATTGCCGCAACCGTACTTTTAGTTGCTACCTGGAATGGTGAAACTGAAGGTTTAGCGGTTTCAGCTGGGCTTACGATTCCAATTTTAATGTTTACCCTTTTGCTAATTTCTCAAAAAGATTTTATTAAACGATCTACCTCAGCTGTTTTTATCACATTCTATTTAGCAGTATTGGGTGGGTTCATATTGCTACTAGCAAATCATCCAGATGGTGCGCTGCGAATTTTGGCACTAGTTGTTTTAATAGCCTGTAATGACACATTTGCATATATTGCTGGTGTGTTACTTGGCAAACATAAATTAGCGCCCAGTATTAGTCCAAAGAAATCCTGGGAGGGATTAATCGGGGGTGCAATTGCATCCATTGTTGGCGGTTCCTTAATTTTTCATTATCTATTTGAGGTCAATTGGATTGTTGGAGCTGCAATTGGAGTTATGACGGTGATTACGGCAACCTGTGGTGATTTAATTGAGTCTGCAATTAAGCGAGATTTAGCGATCAAGGATATGTCGAATTTATTACCTGGCCATGGTGGCATTATGGATCGATTAGATTCTGCCCTTTTTACCGCACCAGCTGTTTGGTTTGCATTCGAACTTATCGCTCGGTATTTGTAAATGGCTGATTTAGTTTTTGAAGCCCCGGCGGTTAAAAAGAAGAGCCCAATCCACCTAGCTGATTTAACGGTGGCAGAGCGTAAGGCAAAGGCCGAGGAGTTGGGAGTTCCGGCATTTAGAGCTAACCAATTAGCGGTTCATTACTTTACCCATCACAATGATGATGTTGAGAGCTTTACCGATATACCAAAAGAGCTACAAGCTAAATTAGCTGATGCATTTTTGCCAAAGTTAATTACCTTAGTTCGTTCGATAAGTTGTGATGGCGGCAAGACTAGAAAAGATTTATGGCGCTTACATGATGGCGTATTAGTTGAATCAGTTCTTATGCGATACACAGATCGCACTACAGTTTGTATCTCCTCGCAAGCAGGCTGCGGTATGAACTGCCCATTTTGTGCAACTGGACAGGCAGGTTTAACTAGAAATTTAACCGCTGGTGAGATTACCTCCCAAGTAGTTATGGCTGCCAAAGCTTGTGATTTAGGGGAGTTACCTGGTGGCCCAACTCGATTATCTAATGTTGTATTTATGGGCATGGGCGAGCCAATGGCAAATTATGCAGCGGTTATGCAAAGCATTAGGAACATTACAAACCCGCAACCAAATGGTTTAGGTATTGGTGCTAGATCAATTACATTATCAACTGTTGGATTAGTAAATGGCATTGAGAAGTTAATCGATGAAGATATTCCTGTTACCTTAGCTATTTCATTACACACACCAGATGATGAGTTACGAGATACCTTAGTTCCAATAAATTCAAGGTGGAAGGTTAAGGAAGTCCTGGCAGCAGCAGATAAGTATGAGCGAAAGACTGGGCGAAGATACTCAATTGAGTATGCATTAATTCGAGATATTAATGATCAAGCTTGGCGAGCTGATCTACTTGGTCGATTACTAAAGAATAGAAATGCACATGTGAATTTAATTCCATTAAATCCAACACCTGGCTCTAAATGGACCGCTTCTCGAGTTGAGGATGAACAAGCATTTGTTGAGATTTTAGAAGGTTATGGCGTGGCAGTTACGGTGCGTGATACTAGAGGGCGTGAGATTGATGGTGCCTGCGGACAATTAGCTGCAATTGAACAACAGGCTGGAAAGTAGACTAGATCTAAAGTTCTCACACGCTAGTGGGTGTGATTATTTACGCAACATAAATGTTGCGTAAATACCTAAAGCCGATTACTATGCGAAGTATGAAGAGATGGCTTATCGCAGCTGGATTGTCCTCATTATTGCTCTCTTTGACGGTTGGCTGCTCTGCCCAAAATGAGAGTTCACTTGAGTTAACAATCTACTCCGGCAGATCTGAGGATTTCATATCGCCATTTTTGGCTACCTGGCAGGACAACAGTGGTGTGAAATTAAATATTCGCTACGGAGATTCAGCTGAATTAGCCGCTCAAATTTTAGAAGAGGGTGGAAATTCACCAGCTGATATTTTCTTAGCCCAAGATGCTGGATCTTTAGGTGCAATTTCAGCTGCCGGATTATTTACCCCAATCGCTAATGATGTTGCCACTTTAATTCCAAATCAATATATTGCCGAGAATCGAGAATGGGTGGGATTAACCGCTCGAGTACGGGTATTTGCCTATGATCCAAACAAGATTAAAACTCTACCCTTGAGCATCTCAGATTTAACTAAGCCAATTTATAAAAATCAGTTAGCAATTGCACCGACAAACGCCTCATTTCAAGCCTTTGTTACCGCCATGATTAATTCTAACGGGATTGATTTTTCCAGAAATTGGCTAGCAGCCATCAAGGCAAATGGGGTAAAGATTTATGCCAAAAATACTGCAATTGTCGAGGCAATTGATAAGGGTGAGGTTTCAATTGGGTTAGTCAATCATTACTACACCTGGGAGGTTTCAGAATCATTAGGTAGAGAGATAAATGTTTTAAATGGTTTTTTTGCCGCAGGTGATATTGGAAATCTAATAAATGTCTCTGGTATTGGCGTATTAAAATCCAGCGATAAAGTGGATTTAGCTAAAGGCTTAATTGATTTTCTAGCCTCCACCGAAACACAAAAAAAGTTTGTCTCAGATACGCATGAGTACTCATTAATTGATAATCAAAGTGCCCCGACAGGATTACCAACCCTTGCCGAAATAGGCTCGCCAAATGTGGATTTAGGATTGCTGAAAGATGTTAAAACTACGCAAGATCTTCTAATTGAGGTTGGTTTACTCTAAATGCAATTATTAAATAATAATGAAAAAATAAATGACCTAGGTCTTTATCAAGGCCAAGGCAAATCAGGCAAGAGGTTTTTAAGCTTTGCCACAGCTTTTGTTATTACTTTATCGATGCTGCCACTTTTCTACTTAATAGTTCGAGCAATTCAAAGACCATTTGAGCAAACTGCAGATCTAGTTTTAAGAGATAAAACACTTGAGGTGGTAGCTACAACTGCGCTACTAGTGGTGTTGGTAGTTGTACTTACTGGCATATTTGGCCTAGCAATTGCATCTGGCTTACATTTTGTTGAGCTGCCATTAAAACCACTATTAATAATTCCAGTATTCCTGCCGCTTGCGATTCCCTCCTATGTGTTTACCTACACCTGGATCGCTTTAATTCCAGGCTTTTCTGGTTTTTTTGCTGCCGTTTTTATTCTTACCCTTACCACTTTGCCATACGTTACCTTGGCTTGTCTTGCCGGCTTTCGTAGAGTCAACTCATCACAGATAGAGGTGGCAAGATCTTTAGGGCTTAATTACCCAACAACATTTTTTAGGGTGGTACTGCCACAAATACGTGGTCATTTAAGTGGTGGTCTACTGCTGGCTGGCCTGTATTCGATGAGTGATTTTGGCGCAGTATCACTATTAAATGTTGATACCTTAACGGTGACTATTCAAAATATGTATCGGGCTTCCTATGATCGCACCGCTGCTGCCGTCATGAGTTTAGTTCTTATATTTCTTTCAGCTCTATTTGTAATAGGGGATGAAAAAATAAGGCAGAAGAATATGAAAACTAAGGTGATTAATACCCTTTCGATTAGAAGTGAGTTAATTAAAAAACTTTCATATCAAATTGCCATTATGGTAATAATCTTCATCTACACATTATTTGCCGTACTTGTTCCAATCTATGTATTGCTGACAAGATTTATCTCTAATCCAATTGCTATTAAGTGGGATATGGTGATCAGCGCCTCAATTTCAACAGTATCTGTTGCCTTACTTGGTGCGGCAATTGCGCTGGTACTTTCAATCCCAATTGGCATTTTATTCTCAGAAGAATCAACATCACTCACGCGAGCTACTAATCGAATTATATTAATTGGGCACGCACTTCCTGGTGTGGTAATTGGTCTTGCCTTAGTTTCATTTAGCTCAAGGTTTGATTTAATTTATCAAACTACATTTCTACTAGCTTTTGCCTATGCGCTTTTATTCTTAGCTAAATCGGTAGCGACGATGAGTAGTTCATTAGCTCAAGTGCCGGCAGGTGCCAAAGAGGTGGCAGCTACCTTGGGGCTAAGTCGATGGGCAGTATTAAAAAATGTTATCGCACCGATTTCATCGCCAGGCATAGCCTTAGGAACCACATTAGTTTTCTTAACTGCAATGAAGGAGTTACCTGCAACACTAATGCTGAGGCCAACTGGCTTTGAAACGCTAGCCACACAAATATGGTCATATGCTGCGATAAATCGATTTAATGAAGCCGCACCTTATGCCTTAATATTGATTGCAATCGCTGCTATTCCAACATTTATTTTAAGTAGACCTGATAAAGCTGATCGCATTCAGCTTAGCCAAGGATTTGGGAGTTAATCGTGGCCTCGATTGAGATCAAAAACCTAGATGTTTCACTGGGTAATAAAAAAGTCCTTGATAATCTCTCATTTAATTTAGGCTCTGGCCAAATTGCAGCCTTATTGGGCCCATCAGGCTGTGGCAAAACAACTTTACTTAGGGCAATAGCTGGCCTGCTTCAGCCAAGTGCTGGAACTATTAGATTTGATAAGCAACTAGTAAGCCTTTCCTCCTTAGTGCTACCTGCACATAAGCGAAAAATTGGTTACGTTCCACAAGATGGCGCGTTATTTCCTCACCTTAACGTTGAGAAAAATATCGCTTTTGGCTTAGACAAATCATCACTTACTAAGATGCAAATCAAGCAAATAGTTAAAGAAATGCTAGCGCTGATTGATTTAGAAGGTTTTGAAAAACGTATGCCAAATCAATTATCTGGCGGACAACAAACTCGAGTGGCATTAGCTAGGGCGCTAGCGGTAAAGCCAGCAATGATTTTGCTAGATGAACCATTTTCAGCTCTGGATGCTCAGCTTCGAATTGAGTTACGAGGTGATGTAATTAAGTTGTTACGTTCTCAAAATACAACTGCAATTTTAGTAACCCATGATAGGGAGGAGGCGTTAGTCTCTGCAGATCTATTAGCTCTTATGCAAAACGGAAAGATAATTCAGCAAGGGCCACCAGAGCAGGTTTACTCTTCGCCAAACTCCGCTACAACCGCTATCAGCACCGGGGATGCTTTAGTACTACAGGCAAGAAAGTTCTCCGATGGTAAGACTGATTATTTATTTGCACCTATTAAATTAAGTTCATCAGATTTAGAAACTGGGGAAGTGGTGATCAGGCCTGAGGAGATAAAGATTTCCGCTGATCCAGCCCAGGGAATGATTAGTGGGCAGATAAATAAGATTGACTACTATGGCCATGATGCCATGATCTCAATTAATGTGGCCGATAATTTGTTGCAGGTTAGAATTCCTGGCCCACTTGACTTTGAAGTTGGTCAAAAAGTTGGTTTAACTCACGTGGGTCCGATTCGTTTTTTTGCTCGGAGCTAGAAATCTGGCCAAAGTATCTGCGGGCTAGATTGGTACTGGCATAAAGGTGGAATTGTTTAAAATTGGCTTAATTTTAAGGGGCCCTAGAAAACTATTGATTACTCCGATCTTTATAACTAGACTCCCGTCTAAGTTTATTCAGTAAACAACCAAGGAGTAATTGTGAAAACCCTGCAAAACTTTGTTAATGGAAAAAAAGTTAGTGCCACCTCAGATAAGGTGCAAGATTTAATTAACCCAGCGACAGGTGAGGTTTTTGCAAAGGCTCCAGTATCAAATGCATCTGATGTAGATAAGGCTATGAAATCTGCAGCTGCAGCATTTGAAGTTTGGAAAGAATCCACACCAGGTGAGCGTCAGAAAGCAATAAATAAAATTGCAGATGCAATTGAGGCCAGAAGTGAAGAGTTGATCGGTATTGAATCTGAAAATACCGGTAAGCCTATTGCGGTAACTCGCGCTGAGGAAATAGGTCCAATGCTTGATCAAATTAGATTCTTTGCAGGTGCTGCTAGAAATTTAGAAGGAAAGTCTGCCGCTGAATACTTTAAAGGACATACTTCTTTTATTAGAAGAGAGCCAATTGGAGTTTGCGCACAAGTTACACCTTGGAATTACCCAATGATGATGGCGGTTTGGAAGTGGGCACCAGCAATTGCGGCTGGAAATACTGTGGTGTTAAAACCAAGTGATACCACTCCAGTATCAACACTTTGGATGGCAGAGTTAATGCAGGAATTTTTACCTGAAGGTGTAATAAATGTCGTAGTTGGCGATCGAGATACTGGTCGACATTTAATTGAGCATGATATTCCGCAAATGGTTTCAATTACCGGCTCAGTCAGAGCAGGTATGGAGGTGGCTGCTAGTGCTGCTAAAGATCTAAAGAAATTGCACTTGGAGTTGGGTGGAAAAGCACCGGTAGTTATTTTTGATGATGCCAATCTGCAAGCAGCATGTGAGTGGATTGCAGTTGCGGGCTACTTTAACGCCGGCCAAGATTGCACAGCTGCTACTAGAGTTTTAGTTGAGGCAAGTGCTTATGAAGATGTAGTGGCACTGCTCAGTGAGCAAGCTAAAAATGTTATTAAAGTTGGTATGCCAGATGAGGATGTGTTGGTTGGTCCAGTAAATAACGCAAACCAATTAGCAAGAGTTCAAGGATTTTTAGATCGTGTACCTGCGCATGCTCGGGTAACAGCTGGTGGTACTGCAATTAAGCGCCCTGGCTACTTCTGGAACCCAACTGTGGTGGCTGATCTAAAGCAAGATGATGAGATGATTCAAAGTGAGATTTTTGCACCAGTTATTACCGTACAAAAGTTCACCGATGAGGCTGAGGCAGTTCGCCATGCAAATGGGGTTAAGTATGGATTAGCTTCAAGTGTTTGGACTAAGGATCATGGCCGGGCTATGCGAATGGCAAAGGCTTTTGACTTTGGCTGCGTTTGGATTAACACCCACATTCCAATGGTGGCGGAGATGCCGCATGGTGGATTTAAGCACTCTGGAACCGGCAAAGACCTTTCAGCATATGGATTTGAGGAATACACTCGCATCAAACATGTGATGACTAACCTCAACGCCTGATAGATTTCCCCACACTCCCTAAAGTACCGACCCATCCGACTAGAGAAAAGAAAGTGACCTAATGAAGAAAGATAAGCAATCACTCTCCCCAGAAGCTCGTGCAATTATCCGAGCACAACTAACTCGTCGTACATTATTTGCTGGCGTCGGTGCGGTATCAGCAGCAGGTTTACTTGCAGCATGTGGCACAGGTTCATCCACTGGTACCGAAGCAGTTATTGATGTTAGTGATAGTGAAAAAATTGTTCGCTGGGCAAACTGGCCGTTGTATTTAGATTTTGATGAAGATACTAAGGTCTATCCAACTCTGGCAGCTTTTGAGCAAAAGAGTGGAATTAAAGCAACCTATGAAGAAGCAATTGATGACAACAATACATTTTATGGAAAGGTTCAAGGACAACTTTCCATCGGATCTGATATTGGTTATGACATTGTTACGCCAACAGATTGGATGGCAGCTAGATTTATTGAGCAGGGATACGCTCAAAAGTTAGATCCAGCAAATGTGCCAAACAAATCTAATATCCGTGAGGTGTTAGCAAATGTTGGTTATGACAAGGGCCGTGAATACTCACTAACTTGGCAATCAGGTTTTGCCGGCTTTGGTTGGAATACCCAAAAACTTCCAAAGGGTGTTCGTACTATGGATGATTTATTTGCACCTGCTAATAAGGGCAAGGTTGTAGTTTTATCTGAGCTTCGAGACACAATCGGAGTAATCATGCTTTACCAAGGTGTAGATCCATCCTCAAACTTCTCAGAGGATCAGTACATGAATGCAATTGACTTCTTTAAACAAAAGATTGCCGATGGATTTATCCGTCAGGTCAAAGGTAACTCTTACTCTGAAGATCTAAAGCGCGGCGATGCTAATGCGGTTATCGGCTGGTCTGGCGATATCTTTATTTTGCGCGCTGAAAGTGATGGCAAGTTTGACTTTGCTATTCCAGAATCAGGTGGCACATTATGGAGCGATAACATGTTGATTCCATCAACATCAACCCATAAGAAGAATGCTGAAAGCTTAATGAATTACTACTACGAGCCAGCAGTCGCCGCTGAGGTAGCAGCTTATGTAAATTACATCTGCCCAGTTGAGGCTGCTCAACCTGAGCTAGAGAAAATTGATCCAGAGCTTGGAAATAGTCCTTATATATTCCCAGATGCTGCGACATTGGCGAAGGTAAAGGTCTTTAGATCACTATCTGCTGATGAGTCAACTAAATTCCAGACAGCTTTTGACGAAGCTATCGGTAATTAAGTTACAGATAAATAGGGATCAGATAAGTATCCGGTGATGGCGAACAATAAAGTTTCGCAAGATACCGGTGACCTAAAACTAGATCGAGTCTCTAAGCATTACGGTGATTTTTGTGCGGTAGATGATTTGTCTTTAGTAGTACCAGATGGTTCCTTCTTTGCTCTCCTTGGTCCATCTGGTTGCGGTAAAACCACAACACTTCGAATGGTGGCAGGTTTAGAGGAGCCATCAGCTGGCACAATCTCTATTGGTGATACCGATATCACAACTCAAAAATCATATCGACGAAATGTAAATACTGTTTTTCAAAATTACGCACTTTTTCCACATCTGACAATATTTGAAAACATTGCATTTGGATTAAGGCGGCGTGGTCTTAAAGATGTGAAGACTGAGGTTGAGAATGCGTTAAACCTTGTCGAGATGGGACACCTAGCACAACGAAAGCCAAATCAATTATCAGGTGGTCAGCAACAACGTATTGCAGTTGCTAGAGCAATTGTTAACCGGCCAGAGGTCTTGCTATTAGATGAACCACTGGGCGCACTTGATTTAAAACTTAGGCGACAGATGCAAATTGAGTTAAAGCGAATTCAAACCGAGGTTGGAATTACTTTTATCCATGTAACTCATGACCAAGAAGAGGCCATGACTATGGCTGACACTATTGCAGTTATGAACCAGGGAAAGATTGAGCAGATGGGAAGTGCCACAGAGCTTTAC
>Ga0208465_1000009_pt1 | contig 82256 bp, 100 predicted proteins | sample LakMenEpi31Aug10_FD_150749 | JGI IMG/M metagenome (GOLD analysis project Ga0208465, IMG submission 150749) | Freshwater microbial communities from Lake Mendota, WI - 31AUG2010 deep hole epilimnion (SPAdes) | ecosystem: Environmental > Aquatic > Freshwater > Lake > Epilimnion/Euphotic zone ...
ATTTCAGCCGTTAAGACGGTGTTAACGGGCATGGTTTACCTCATTTAGTCCAAATCTAGTCCAGCCACAGCAGTGCCTCACCGCAACCCCGCTATAGTCAGGGGTTTCAGGCGTTGAATAGTTGCGGGGAGAGCAGTTAGGCATTACTCAACACCTCCATCAATCGTTGTTGTGCCATCCTGGCGATCGCAGGCGTCACCATATCCCAAATCATCGTCACCTCGTTGGGTAGTCCCGTTGGTTCAAAGCAACAGCGATAATCCTCGGCCATGCACCGAACGATCGCAGAACGATCGCCCCAGTACTGAATGCCACGGGCGGATTGCAGCGATAGGTAGTCCTGCCAGGGGCCGTAGTCAGCGCTGGTTGATAGGTCATGGCGGCTAACCACCAAGCACGCTCCGACAAAACGCCGTAGCAGACACTCTAACCACCATTGGCTAGTCATCTTTAATCCGGACTGAAGGGCATCCATCGCCTGGGCGTAGGTGATAATGCCATCGCTAGCCGCGTCCTCTAGTTGGCGGCTGAGCATCAATAGCCGGTCCATTAAGGCATCGGCGGGGTCGTGGTCTACCAGGTAAATAACGCCGGTGGAGGGGTGACAAAAGGCTTTGCAATGGCGAGGTAGCCAGTCGGGGGCGCTATCAATCAGTTGAATGGTGCAACTGTCTAGCGGTAGCCCATCCGCACGACAGCGATCGCAGGCATCGCGCAGCAGGCGACGGCTAAGCAGTCCCCGAGCGCGGCTGGTGGTGGCGGTAGCCAGGGGCGTGTCAGGAAATAGGGTAACCTTAGCCGCCTTGGTAAGCGCCTGGGGGGAGGGTGGATCACCGCCGGGGGATAGCTCGAGGTCCAGCGTCCAATGGTCTTCAGCGGCAACAAAGGAGGATAGGCGATAGCTAAAGTCTGGGCCAGAGGGAACGATGCCGGAGTCAGCAATTAGCCCGAGTACTTCAATGTCGGCGGGCGATCGCAGAAATAACAACGAGACGAGATCGCCTTCAGTTTGCACCACACCCCGAACGCCCTGGCGATCGAGGGTGGTGGTCAGGTCCATGGCGAAGTTATCCTCGATGGCGTAAAACTCATCGTCGCTGATGAGTTGGGCGGGTGATAGGTTGAGCCGCACCCGTAGCTTGGCGTAGCCCTGGGGCGTATCCAGGATAGGAAGATAAACACCCCGGCCATAGTCACCATCGCCTAGGGGGAAACGATAGTCACCAGGCGGGGGCGGCGTGGCATTGTAGCGCTGCCAGCGGTTATTGGCATTAAACACATAGGCGCGTCCCTGAGCATCGCGCTTGAGTGCCCCACGGTTCACCGCCTTGGTCAAGGAGCCTAGGCTATAGTCCTCCAGCCAATCATGGCGGCAACCAGGGGTGCAGGTATGGTCATCGGTCCATAGTGCCTTGGCCAGGGGCGCTTCACTGAAGGTTTTACTACCCGCCTCCCGCAGCAGGTCCAGCAATCGCTTTTGCCGTTGGCTAAGCATTTGTTGGATCGGGTTATCGTCCAACTGCTGCACCGTTATTTCAGCACCACCGCCGGCGTCAACACCTAAGGATTTACGCAGCTGTAGCGCGATCGCGTGGGCGTCAGAGGGTTGCCAATCACCGATAAATTCTAGTTCCATCGGATCACTAGCCTCCTGGCGCTTTTCTCTAGCTCAGGGTTGCCCTCCGGGGGTTGGCCGGGTTGTTGCTGGTTAGGGTCTTCCTGCCCGGGCGGCGGCGGGGCCATCATGCCCTGGGCCTGGGCTAGCATTTGCTGGGATTGTTGCTTCTCCTGAGCCCACATGGGCGGCGGCTGGAGGGGTGAGTCACCCCACTCGACGGCATCACGGCCACCCCATTTAGAGCGGAGCTCATTGATCGTCATCGCGCCCATGGTGACTTCACCGGCATCGCGCTGGTATTCTTGCTGCTCCGCCGGGGTTTGGGATTGGGTGAAGGCAAACTCTAAATCCTCCCACCCACAAACACCGTGGATCACCTGTTCAGTATGGATAGAGGACAAGCTGCGCAGCAATGGCGCCACGCCCTTGGACTCCATCAAGTCCACCTGGGTCTCAGCTACCCCAGAACCAATGCCGCCAGTTACCTCGTCGGTAAAGCCGATCTGGCTAGCTGAGATGCGATACAGCATCGTAATCCGTCGCACCACATGGGTCAGCAATTCAGTGAACTGCATCTCCCGGTTAGATATTGATGACAATGGCACTAGATCAAATACTTGCTGGCTCTTGCCCTCAGCATCCCGGGCGGCCCGGAAAGCGTGGATATTCCACGGGTTGTCCTGGCTGGTCTGCCTCATCTGAGACATCAGGCTACGAAACTCAGCTGATGACAGCCCCATCACCGCCAGGAGGGCCGGGGGGATGCCGTTCTTTTCAAAGAAGCTGGCATTGTACCGGTTAGCGTTCAGGTCGCTAGCGATGCTGACGTAGGCGGTCTCAATCGGAGAGATGCCGTAGGGACTCCAGGACACCGGGTTGAGTCGGATATAGGCTAGTTCCTCCGGCTCAAACCGTACATGGGTCTTGACGTTATAGCTTTGCCAGTAGGCCAGCGGGATACCCGTATCGTCACAGTCGATCTCCACCGTATCGCCCGCGATCGCGCCTAACTCCAGCGGCAGGCGGTGGCCATTTACCTCAGCAGTCACGATCTCGTAGGCCGCCGCGTCGTAGATTAGTAAGTCCCGCAGTATCAACCGGTGGAACTGGTCCAGGTTGTAATGGTTGGCCGGGTGGGTAAAAAATCTCTCTAGCCAGCGGATGCGCTTTTTGAGGGTTTTGTAGTCATCTGGTCTGCGATCGCGTAGCCATCGGCTTTTCTCTTCGTCAATGGGGCGGATCGTCCAATCACAACCGCAGACCAGTTCCACCAGGGTATCTACACAGGCGCGGACAACTTCGGAACGCATGTAGACCATCCGCATCACCTCGGGGCTAAGGAAGCCCTGGCGGGGTTGTCCGCGTCCCTCAAAGGTGGTCCAGATATTGGGAGTGGTGCGATAGCGGCGGCCAGGCTTCTTGTCGATGCCATCGTCCCAGCCACGGCCATTGGCGCGTTTGGCTAGCTCCCGTGCCTGGGATAGGGGCAAATCCAGGTCAGGGGAGGTCTCTAGGTGGCGGTGGAGGCGGGTGAGGTCCATGGGTAGCCAGTCTCTAGGCTAATTTTAGCGGTTCTCCCTCTGAGTTATTGCGTATTGCAAATATGCCATGGTAGAGTAAATATGCAACGGCAATAGTTGCAGGTACTTATTTAGGAGAAATAGTTATGGTTGATCAATTGGAGATTGAGCGTCGGGCTAGGGCGCTGATACAGGACGGGTTAGGGGTTCTGCAAGCCTGGAACCAAGCCTGCCGAGAGGCGGGGGCATTGGACTATCAAGATCGACCCGATCCACTAGACGAAGCGGATGTGGTGCGGATTATCCGCGTTATGGACGTGCAAGGGACTGTTCTGTTAATGGAGGATCTGCGCCAAGCGGGTTAGGTGTTCGTTGTTCAAGCTCAAAAGACCATTCGCGGAGGAAATTTTGTGACTGAAGAGGAAAGACAAGCTGATGAGCAAGCCGCACGGGCGGCGGTACTCAAGGCTCAGCAAGCATTAGAAACCCTGCGCCGCGCACGGGTTGCATTAGAGCAAATCAATCAGGAGCTTACCACCCATGTCAACGACTAGCACGGCCCAGCCCGCTGATAACCCGCAGCCGCCCTCCCAGGTGCCCGGCACCGTAGAGAATGCGTTCCTTTATGCTGCCACTGGGGCGGCGATCCTGGCCCTGGCTGCCACAGAAAAGGCAAAGGGTAAAATCTAACCCTACCGCCACCCACCCTTACCCCTGGCCCTCGCCGGGGGTTTTGTTTTGGCTACAGGTCGTAATAATTTTCCTCCACGTCCTCGCCTGCCATAAACCGCTGCCAGTAGTCACGCTGGGCCTCTACTACCGCCCTGTCCCGTGGGTCGCTCGGGTCGCCCACGTAGCCGCCTGGATACTCAGCATTGGCCGCCTCTAGCAGGAAGGCCGCTATGGCTTTCACCTGGGGCGTATTGCCAGTGGTATCTTTGATAGCCCTGAGCGCTTGTAGGGCGTTGCGGTAGGAGGTGCGATCGGCTAGGGGCATGGGGTTAACTTATACATTGCAATTGATGGTACATAGCCGTCATGGCTTTTTTGGCACTTAGGTAATCGACAGATTTTCCAGACTTTCCTCTCCAAGCCAAAAGGCCACAGTGGCCGTTGCGCTTATCGTCATCCGTCAAAACCACTGTGGACAGGTCCATCAAAGAATAAACTTCCTCAAGCGAAATACTCCTTATTTTTTTCATGCACCATCTATAAGCTTCATCCACCTTGGCTGCAGTGGCCCATGGCCTAGTCCTACCATTTTTTGTTTGGCGCACACAGCGATTAAGCGCGTGAGCAATTCGATGCATCTCAGCCTCTTTGCGCTGTGATTCATAATGAGTACCCATCCATCTATAAAGAATTTTCCCCGCTTTGGCGTATTCATCATCAGGATAAAGCTCTCCAAGAATAACTTGACCTACCGATTCTCCTGGATTTATTAGAATTTCAGAAAAGTTACCCGGATTTTTGCAATAACTGAAGTTTCGCTTTTTAAGAAAACGACTCTCATATAATTGACTTTCCGCAAACATGCGGACAGTAAATCCATATTCCTTGGCAATTTTATCAAGAGCCCTTGCCTTAAACGGTGAAATTCCCCCTTGCCTTTGAAAAGCTAAGCGATCTTTTGCTGACGCGATTCCCACATAAGTGTCTATTTCGATGACTGGGAATTTACTGCCTTGTCCGGGCATGTGAACAGTAACTAGGAAGGGAGATGCAGATGAGTCGACATTAGCGCCATCGCTTGAAATCCACTTAATTTGATATGAAGAAGCGTCGGGGATCCAGTCGCACAGGTCAAAAGATCGTTTATTTTTGTATATGAACTCATATATTTTATCTGACGGAAAAAACCATTCTCCTTTTGCCCGAAAATCACTAAACATGTTCTGAATCTCACCTTCCCTGTTTAAATCTCCAGGCACAGTTGCAAGGATTGACAACGGGGCGGTGCTTCCAACTTGCAATGAGCTGCGCCTAGCCGCTGGATTTTGAGAAAACCCTATTTTAATTTGATTAGTGCTGCCACATTCAATAAAATAAATAGTCATTTCAGTTTCCGAAGCTCTTTAAGTCCAGTCACGGTAGCAGGCTCAGTCATAAAAAATCGTGGACTTTGCCACGATGCGAAAAGTCGCCTTTAGTATAACAAGCTATTGCCAACAAGCTACCGTAGTGTTAAAAGTCAATAACTTTAGCCGTTGCGGTAGGAGGGGCGATCGGCTAAGGGCATGGGGAGCACTTTTACAATAGAGTGGCTAAATTGCTGCTTCAGTATCATATTGCAAACAAGCGTCTATTATAGATACAATCTGTGATTGATAGGGCGACATATTTGCAGTCTGGGCACAAGCGATGAACGCTTCTTCTGAAGATCGTCTATATTCCCCCGAGGATCTTTCCTGGGTTATTTATGTGATGCCCAAAGCAGAACGGGCACATCCAAGCGCTGAGCTTGTTCGTCGTGCGTTGAATACGGTAGAAAAGCTGAACAGCACGCCGCAACTAATCAAAGACATCATCATTTCTGCGCGAGCCCATGGCAGTTGGTATACAAAACAACAAATCGAATTGATTTTCCCTTACATGCAGCCTCCCAAAGGAAAAGGCAACTACAAGGTTTTATGTTGGGACAAAGCTCCTGAGCAACCGGTTCTGCCATTGTTCAAGCTGCTACCAGAGAACACTGAGCCGGTTGTCGAAGTTAAGCAAGCTGCGGCCAAGCCAGCAACTAGATCAAATCGTCGCGCCAAAAAGTTCTCATTTAGTTTAAAGACTAAAGAAGAGATCTGGGAAATTATTGATCAAAGGATTTTGGAGTGTGCTAGCCATCCGGTTACAGCAAAAGTTTTGTACAAGAAGGCTAGGACTAGCGGACCAGATAGGAAACGTTTTCAAGAATATGTTGTTCCTCGAAGAGATCTTTTGCTGGCCCAGGGAAGGTTGCATACTTGGAAAGATCGGTTTACGACCTACTACTGTGTAAACCCTCACAGCAAGCCAGAGCCTACCCCGGCTGTCGCTGAGGCTAAGTCGATTAAGCCTCCCGTTATAGTGGCGGAGATTGTTGAGCCCCCTGCTGAGGTGGCGGCGGAGGTTGTTGAACCCCCAGGCGCTATCGACCTGTACACCAAGAAGCAATCCAGGCAATCCGCTATGGCGGGCTTTGGCGATAGCCGCCCCATGGAAGAGGTTTTTAGCGAGTTGAACATTAAAGACCTATTTTGGGCGCAATGGCAAGACACCAAATGGATGACCACTAACGAGGTTGCAGCGTTTTTAGGGCTTTCTTCTAGAGCGCTTGATAGAAATTTCCAGAGACACAGGGATGAATTTATAGAGGCTGGGGAGGTCCAAAAGCTTGAAAGTCACGCTCTGAGGGACTTCCGGGAGGCTACCAACTCAGAGTTGGTAGCCTCTGGGAAGCCTTCTTTGCCTAAATACATCTCTCAAGCCAACATCTACAACATGGCCGGGGTGTTGCGGATGTCCTGGATAAGCGAGGGTGAGATGGGTCGAGCCGTTCGTGATGCCACTATACGGCTAATTCAGAGCATCCCCGCTATGGTCAAGCAAGCCGCTGACAACGGCAGGAATAGGCAGTTAGACACAATACCAACCGGCGATCTGGCTCACACTTCGCTTTATGATCGGATTGATCAGATTGATCAACGCCTTGCTCAAGCAGACAACAACATGGAGTATCGTTTTGAAAGAGCTCTTAAAAAGGCTCAACCGTTCTCTGTCCAGTCAATAGATGGAGAGTTTGCAGGGATTGCTCCTAGCACGACAAGATCCAATGAAATAGTTGAAAAGTTCGGGTTGCCCCCTATGTTTACTCCCTCTGGCCTGCCAAACTGGCACTGTTGGGACGGGAGAAAGCCTGTTAAGCTTTTCAATCCTGCTGTTTATATCATATTTGCCGATATGCAACGTGTAGGCAGGGTTAGGGAGTGTTACAGCATCGGCATAACTGTATCTAATAAAAACGGTCGGATAGGTTGCAGCCATGAAAGAGCTAGATGTCTTATTCAAAAAGAGATTTTCTTCAAATGGCTGTGGACTGAAATTTACGATACATCTTGGGAAGACATAGAAAAGCTTAAAGCTTGCCTAGAAAACCCTCTTCAGCAACAGTTTAAGACTATATGGGAAATTCAGTTTGATTCAAAAAAGAAAAAACAATTTTTGGATAGCGATCCTTTGCTTAATCTGCCAGAACATCAACAGCCAAGCATTTTTGGCGATTTAGCCGTCTAAAGGAAAGCCCCAGGTTTCCCCAGGGCATCACTCAAAAGACCTCTGTAGCGATCTACGGAGGTCTTTTGATTCTACTCTTCTCCTGGCTCCCTAGCCTGCCAGTAGCAGGCGCTAGCTAGAGTGTTATCAATCCAGTGGGCCAGGGCTTCCAGGGACCGTCCTAGGCGGCGCATTAACCAACGATAAACAGCGAAACGTGGCATAACAAAATTTGGTAAGGACAAATCCCCCTCGCTAACGCTGTGGGGCGACGGCGATCGCAACTACAGCAGGCTATCGCGGCGGCACCGCCAGAACTCCATGACGGCCAGCCCTGGGAATTGCTCCTCAACAGCAGCCTCAATCCGCTGCTTGTCCTCCAGCCCCATGTAGCTGTCCTGAATTTCGACAACCTCAACAGTGAAGGTAAACTCGCCGTCCACCTCCCCGACTAAAGAGGCAAAAAATTTGACAAGGGCAGGGGTGGCGGTAACAGGAGTGCGGGTTTCAACAACTTGGGTTAACATGTCAGCAGACCTCTTTGGTGAGTGGTTTTACTTCCCCGCTTGGGCTGCAACCCGGGCGGGGCTTGCTTTGTCATGCTCAATAATAGCGTAAAGAACTTTACGGTGTCAACTATCTTACGAAAAGCTATTTACGCTATAGTCTTGGTATAAATCACGTTATGGGAGAGATACCAATGTCACGGGTCGCCGAGCTGCGCAAAGCTAAAACCCTCACTCAGAGGGAGTTAGCCGATCTTGTTGGGGTTACAGAAACTACGGTCAGGAATTGGGAAAATAATCGGTCTGGCGTCGATTGGTTTGATCGGATAGCCAAGTTATGTCAAGCGTTAGACTGTTCTCCCCAGGATCTAATTCAATACGTTGATCCCACCAAAGGCAGTCCGCTACCATAAAACCACGCGCTGTATGCTTGGCCCCCTCGGGGGCTTTTTGTTGCTTATCCGCTATAATCAACACCGTTAGATACACCTTGATACCCGCGATCGCGCCCTAGCTAAGTGCGATCGCGCTTCCTCCGCCTTTCGCCGCTGGCATCCGCTACAATAGCCCCATTCTCCTAACACTGCGCCAAGCCCTAGACTCAGCCCTAGGGCTTTTCCATTGCTTGTTTGCTATAATCACCGGCAAATCTCAGGAGACTTGCCATGTCTGAGGATCAACTGGCCCAAGTGAAGGCGATCGCTACCCAGATAGCCCGGCATGAGGTAATGCTCCACGAGATCCGCTTTACTTTATCCGGCGTGGTGGTGGGTGCCGTGGCAGCGCTGGTATGGCTGGCAGCTGCGGGGAAGCTGTAGTCAACACGTTTCGATTGTGATCACGCTCTCAGGTTGTCAAAACGATCGCGCCTATCCTAGTTCGATACGATAGGGCTGTGGGTATTTGCAATAGACAATGGCAACCTATAGCCCGTCGCAGCTTGGTTTTCTGCTCCAGCAATGGGGCAGCGGCAACCTGGATAATATTATGTCCTCTGGCCATATCGTCTCCGGGGTGCCCAACCTGGTGCTAACCGGCCATGGCTTCAAGGCGATGGGGCTGGCGGAACGGTTCACCAATGCGGATATTGAGCAAGCCATAACGTCGTTGATGGTGCGCGATCGCGGCGCGGCGGTGATGCTAATTGCCATTCACCTGCTGGGCTGGACGATGGAGCGGCTAGGGCGGGCGCTAGAGCATTCAGACACCAGTCATACCCAAACAGCGCTGATGCTGGCGGAGGGCTGCTTTATGGAGGTGCTGCTCAATGCCAACTAAGCACAAGCGGATTAATTTACTGGTGCCCGAGGCGATCGCGGCCCGGGTGAGGCGGGAGGCAACCTTCCTACGGCTAAAGTCGCGGGTAACGACAGAGGACGGGCGGGAACTAGCGAGCGTTGCTGACCTAGTGCGCTGGACCACCGACCTTTATATCGAAGCTTGTGAGGCGGGCGGGACGCTGGAGTGCGAGCCGGTTGATAACGACGGCACCATTCCTTTTACTTTGGACTCCCATACCCGTGGCCGGTGGGAGTACGCGGTGAAGTATCGCTATGCCAAGGACTACCACGAACTAACGACGATCGCCCTTACTCGGTATTTTGACGGGCTAGACGCTCGGGCACAGCGCGATCGCCGGTTGCTGGAAAGCCTGACCAGCCTGCCAAGCCGAGAAACCTTACAACTAATCAACGCTGGAACCTATGTACCAACTACCGTCCCCTCTCTTTAGCTGGGCCTGGAGTGCTCAGTTTCTATCCTTGGCGACAGAGAGTGAGTCGGGGTTAATTTTGCCGGGCCAGCAACAAAAGGAACCGGCCTATTGTCACTTTTCTAGGCTATCGGCGGAGGGTGAAGAGGAAAGCTGGCTGTGGTTGTTTCCAGACACTAGGCAAGCCGCTAGCCTGCGCCTGATGCAACGGATTAACATCGACGATCGCCTGCGGGACCTGGTGGAACTAACTATCCCGATGAACCTCCCAGACTGTGCTTACCCTACTTACTTACAAGTGGTGGACCTGGACCACCTACGCCGCGCACCGTTAGAAGAATCCGGCATCGTTGAGGTGTGGATCGGGTTTGACTATCGGAAATATGCTAGCGATCGCAGGATGCGGGCTGCAGTTGATACCGTCCTCCCCACCTCGGAATTTGTCCGAAAGGCAGCCTTAACGTGAAGTTCCTTGATATTCTGTGCCGTCGCTTGGACTCAATAGAGAAGCATTTGAAGTTGATTAATGAAAAGCTACAGGAGTTGCAAGAGCGGCAACTGAAGCTGATGAAAAGCGATCGCGAGCAATCCCGTAAACTCAAGACCCAGCAACGGCTCACCCTGGGCTTTAGCACTGCGGTGATCATTGGTGCCTTGATGCTATTCAACTGGTCGCCGGAGCATCAGAAGCAATTGCGAGATCTAGCGGTAAGCATTATCAGCATCGGCGCCGCCGGGGTGCTAGGCACCAACGCGATGCCCCGCGAATCATCCTCAGAGGAGGACCCGGACGATGAAGGTAGATCGGATAGTCAATGACCTGCTTGGCTACGTCAACCGCTGCAACTGGTGGCGGGAGCGACAGGTAAAGCAACGACCCTACCGCATCTTGCAGACATGGCGGCTAGCGGGGCGTGGACTATTGCACCGTGTCCAACGTCCCCGCACCCTATGCCCGCGTCATGTGGATGCCTACATTTTTGAACCCTATCGCCAGGAGGGTGGCGTTCGAGATATTCATATCACCTGTGACCACCTTGAAGGGATGAAGGCACCGGCTAGGGGTAGGGGTAAGGTGCGCTCCACCCACCGGCTGACTATCCTGGTTGCTGACCATTGGATAAATGACGATGGGCGCTACAACGCTGAGCAAATCTATAGCATCGATGACGACTGGCAGGGCAACCAACCCGAACGGGACGCCTACGCGATCGCGATTCTCTACCAAGTAGCGATGGCCTTTTACCAAGACGCTACCGATTGGACCTGGGAGGTGGATACTGCCAAGCGGCTATGGATGGGAGAACACTATACCCCCACGCTTTCTCCCAACCGCCATAGCGTTGATACCGTCGCTTGGGCATTGCGAGATCGGGTGAGGCGGACAAAGCTGGGAGCAGGACAGTGAGATGGTATTGGCGCGATCGCGGCTCGTCCTGTTCGATAGGATTAAGTTAGCGGTATCAATATCAACCATGGCTAATGTACGAAATGCCAAGCTATCAGAGTTAACGCCTGACCCTGGCAATGCCAACAAGGGGACTGAGCGAGGCGCTTACATGGTGCGTCAGTCGTTGCAGAAGCTTGGGGCTGGGCGTTCTGTCCTCATAGATAAGAATGGCGTCCTGATAGCAGGCAACAAGACCACAGAGGCAGCCTATGAGATCGGGCTGGAGGATGTCATTGTTGTCCCTACCGATGGCACTAAGTTGGTCGTCGTCCAGCGGACTGACCTGGACCTAGCCAAGGATGCTAAGGCTAAGGAGTTAGCGATCGCTGATAACCGGGCGTCAGAGCTAGGGCTTGAATGGGACGCCGAGGTGTTGCAAGAGGTCCATGATGCGATCGGGCTGGAGGATTGGTTTACTGAGGATGAGGTAGCAGCATGGAGCATGGAAGGCGGCGAATGGGAGCAGCCTAGCGAAGAAGAAGATGAAGAGGCTACAGCGGACTTAATTGATGAAGCTGAAGGCGGCGAAATGGATTGCCGCTTTCAGGTAGGGGACATTATTGCACTAGGGCGGCACCGGATAGCCTGTGGCGATAGCACCGATGAGGATAATGTGCGATCGCTGCTTGATGGCAAAACAATTGATTTGATTTTTACTGACCCGCCCTATGGCGTCAGTTATGCCGACAAAAATAAGAGTCTGAATGCGACTGGCCGGGGCAATAGCATTCAGACTCCAATCGAAAACGACCATTTAGCTCCAGAGGAAATTTCAGGCAAAATATGGAAACCTGTATTCCAGCTTTTATGTAAATTTGCAAAACCTGGCGCTAGCTATTATGTCTGCGGACCTCAAAGAGATGAACTGTTGCTGCTGTTAATGACAGCGATTGCAGATGCTGGTTTGCTGCTTAAACATGGGCTGGTTTGGGTAAAGAACAATCACGTTTTAGGACGGTGCGATTATCACTACAAGCATGAGCCAATTCTTTACGGATGGAAGCCTGGTGCAACACATTATTTTATTGACAGCAGGTCGGAGTTTTCAGTTTGGAATTTCGACAAGCCACTAAAGTCAGATTTACATCCGACTATGAAGCCGATTGAGCTAATTCAATATGCTATTAAAAATAGCAGCCGCCCTAACGAGCTGATTGCCGATTTCTTTTTAGGCAGCGGCTCAACCCTGATCGCAGCGCAGGGGATGGAAGGCGATCGCACCGTCTATGGCTTTGAGCTAAGCCCTCACTACATTGAGGTTATCTGTCGCAGGTATGAGAAATTTACCGGCGAGACTGCCAAGTTAGTGGGGCACCTTTGATCATGGCTAAAATCGACTGGGACTATTGGCGGCATAGGTACGTTGCAGGCGATGACACTGTAACCTACCGATCGCTAGCTGACGTACAAGGTGCGCCAAAGTACCAAACCCTTAGGAATCGCGCTAGTCAGGAGGATTGGCCAGCACAGCGCAAACGGTTTAAGGACAACCTTAGTACAATAACGGCAACTGTACCTGAGGCGCAGCATGTGGCCCAACAGGTATCAAAGCTAGTCGATACCGCCGAGATGCTAACGCGCCATATCAAGGCGGCCCGGTTGGCAGGACAGAAGGCACTCCAGGCGATGCAGGCGACCGACCCGGCAACGCTTAAACCCCAAGAAGCATTAGCGTGGCTAAAGTTTGCTGTAGAGGCTGAGCGATTGGCTGAAGGGTTAGCGACAGAACGCCAGGAAATCGACCTATCCACACTAAGCGACGAGGAGCTAGACCGGCTAATCAATGGTTAGCAGCTTGCAGATGAAAGCGAAGGCTGAGAAAGAACGGCGGGAACGAGAACGCAGAAAAGAGCGCGATCGCGCCCTGCCTGACTCCCCTTGGCTAGAGGACCCCTTACCCCTAGCTGAGTTCTGCCGCGCCTACCTGGACGTTACCCCCTGGGATATTCAACAGCAAGACCTAAGCCAGTTTCTAGGTACAACGGCGGCGGATGCTAAAGCACTATTTACCCAAAACCCGCCGACCCTTTACAATTGTGGCATTTTGTGCTACGGCAAGGGAGCGGGCAAAGATACCTTGGCCTCCGTCTGCCTTGTGTGGTTTGCCCATGTGCTGCTATGCCTGAGAGACCCCCAAGACTTTCTAGGGCTTGCCCCCCAGGAACCCATTGATATTGCTCTAGCTTCACCTACCCTGCGCCAGACGCGGCGGGTAACCTTCACCAAGCTAAAGAACCGGCTGCGGACCTGTACTTGGTTAAAGAGTCACCTAGCGCGTTCAGAGTTTGCGATCGCAGACGTTGACCGGTATATCAAGAAAGCCACCGACGCGGCGGACTATATTGAGCTACCCCACAATATCCGCATCCACAACCTACCGCTGATTAGCAGTAGCGCGGAGGGGTTCAACCTACTGGCCTTTGTAATTAGCGAGTTTGCAGGGCTAGAGTCTGAGGCGCAGGGGGCCACGGCGGAGGCATTGTTCAATACCTTTGTCACCTCCTGCCGCACCCGTTTTAGAAAGGCATGGAAGGGCTTTCTAACCAGCTTCCCGCGTAGTGTATCAGACCCTCAGGAACAGCTTATTGAAGCCCACCAGGAGGGGCGCTTCCCTGAACTATTTGTGGTGCGCCGCCCTACTTGGGAGGTAGTGCCCCACCTGGAGTACAAAGACTTTGAAACTGAATTTATCCGCGACCCAGAAGGAGCGGCGGCTAAGTTAGCAGCCCAACCCAGAGCGGCGACTGAAGCCTACTTTAGATCGCCTGAACTCATCGTCCGCCATGCCAGTGGGGGGACATCCGACCTATTGAAGCGCTATGGGGTGACGGGTAGCGATCGCAGCCCTGACCCCATCCTAGAGCGCGACCTATTTGGTGACGTGGTACTGGATAGCTATGGCTTTCCGATGTTAGCCAACTGGTTCAAGGGCAAGCCCGAACGCGAGTATTACATTCATATCGACCTGGGGCTATCGGGTGATAGTGCCGGGTTTGCCATGGCTCACCTGGAACCGGTGGGCGATCGCGCAGACCGGCTGATACCGGTACTGGACCTATCCTTTCGCTGGAAGGCAGCGCATTTCACCGGGCGCGGCCAGTTACAGCGGATGAACTGGGAGGGCGGTGAGTCCACAACTGTGGACATCCGCCAAGCGGAAATTGACTTGCAGACACCGGTGGAATTTGTACTACTGCTGAGTAAACGACTAGGGTTTGCGATCGCGCGGGTGACGTTTGACCAATTCAATAGCGCTACGGCTCGACAGCTGCTTTATCACTACGGGGTTAGCAGCCAGAATTTCTCGGTGGACCGCAACCCAGGCTATTACGATGAACTGAAGGCGCTGATTTATGCCCGGCAGTTGGTTTACCGCATCGACCCGATACTGTTTGGGGAGCTAAGGAAATTGGTAAGGCTATCGACCGGACGGATTGATGCCCCGCGTACCGCCTTAGGTAGTGACGTGGATAGCCATAAAGATATTGCCGATGCAGTAGCGTCGGTTGTGGGGGCACTGTGTAAGCTATCAGCCGCCTCTGGTGAATTCTATAGCCTACCAGAGCCAGAGGTGGTAGAAGAGGGCTCAGATGAGCCTACAGGGCCGATAGAGCTTGGGTCTGACTACAGCAAGACCCAAAGCGAAATTATGAAGGAGTTTTTTGAATAACCTCGCCATCGATAAGGCTTAATTCGGCGCGAGCAAGCCGCTCTATAAATTCAGAACGAGATAAGCCTGCTTTTTTTGCCAAGGTGCTGAGGATAGCCCACGCGGTAGGCGTCAAGCTAAGCTGTCCCCGCTTCTTATGCTCGTCATAGAAAGGCTCCTTGGGGGTTAAATTGTCCAAGCAAGCCTGGGGACGCAAAACCATACTGCCTCCGGTTCTATTTGTGTATATCTTACGATAACACTTTAATTTAGGCTAGTTGTGCCATAGCTAGACCTCTGAGCAATTCTCACCATGGCACCTCCCTCTGAAAGCGGCGTAGTACGCTGAAACTGGAGAGGGGTTTAGCCATGGCACACTATCAACTTTGCTACGGGCGGGTATCGACTGAAGAGCAAAGCCTGGAATTACAGATGCAGCAATTCCAGCAACAACTGGAGTTTGACGAACTATTTGCTGAAAATTTGTCAGGGCGCCGGCGCGATCGCCCTGAATTTTTGCGCATGGTGGAACGAGCATTGGACCTCCGTGGTCAACGTCATCAAGTAACAGTATGGGTCATTGAGTGGACCCGGTGGGCACGGGATACGGTTTATTCGATGGAAAGCCTAGCCCAATTGGAGGCGGCGGGCGTGCAGGTGAAGGAGCTAACCACCGGCCAGGAGATCACGCTACAGACCGCCTCAGGGCTGCTCACCACTGGCGTTAAGTCGCTGATGGCCCACTATTACTCAGTAGAACTAGGCGAACGTATCCAGCGTGCCTATGCCCAGATGAGGCGGCAGGGGCGCCCCATGTGTGGCCCACCTCCCTTTGGCTACCAGCGATCGCCGGATGGTAGTCGTTATGAGCCGGGGCCAGAGTGGGCAAAGGCAAGAGCGGCGGTGGAACACTACATGCAGCACGGCAATGTGGCGGGGCTATCGGTCTACATGGAGCAAGAGCACGGGTTTTATAAGTCGCGGGCGGGCTGGCGGTGGTGGCTGCGTAGTGCTGCCCTACGAGGGCATTTGCACTATGCCAGCACCGATGAATGGCGCTACAACACCCATCTGGCACTAATTACCGAAGATGAATACAAGCGAATTGATTACCTGATTAGCCTCAACCGTCAGTTGCGCGGCAACAATCAAGGACGCATCCATGCGGTGCCGCCTATTGTGTCCTGTGTTTGTGGCTGCCGGTGCCGTGCGCTTATCCGCCGGGGCCATCGCTATTTTGCCTGTGCGGCCAAAGCTGACTACCATGACCGGGAATGCTCCTACACCCGTTCTTGCCGCCAGGATGCCATTGAGGCGGCCATTCAGGAGGCATTGGCAGAAGCCGCTGAGGCGATCGCGGCGGATATGCTACAGCCCTCGACGGTGAACCCGCAGGCGATCGCGCTGGAGCGAGAACTAGAAGCACTTCGACCTTTGGCCCACCGGGCGGCGATCGCCGAAGAAATAGCTGAAATCGAAGCGGAGCTACAAGCCTTGGCGGGCATGGAAAGCCATGCCAGCGCTAACCAGCAAGAGCTACGGGAAAAGACAATGGCGATCGCGCAGGCGGACCTGAACCTATTGCCGGTGGTAAGGCGCCGGGAAATTTACGCGGAATTGGTGGAACGGGTGATCTTGCAAGGGAATGAAGTGGTGGAGGTGCGGTTAAAGTTTATTGCCAATAAGCAACCGTCAGACAGCAGGTTCTAGCGATACGGTAACGCCTGACTGGCGATCGGGGGTAAGCTTCAGCCAGACGCCGCCGAGGCTTTTCGGCATGACAATGCGCTCCACCGCCCAGCCGTTGCCGCCCTCAAATTCTTCTTTGTAGGTGCCGGTCTGTACATGGTATCGCGGAGTTACTTTTACCTTGCCGGTCTCCGCCAAGCGATAGCAAGGGTGGCTGACAATGCTGCGTTCGTGGTTATGGCCATTGACGATAATATCGGCATCTGGGGCGATACTGGCGTAGCGACCGCCGCCCATGGTGCCTTTGGTGATGATGCCGCCCCAGGCGCCATGGTGAAAAAACAGGGTGCAGCGTCGTACCTTTTCGACGCCATTGCCGCGCTGCTTGTAAAACACAAAACGCACCCAGCCCTGATAACCCATGTGCTCAGTAACCGCCTTATGGCGATCGCGCATCTGCTGCACTACGTTAGCGAGTGGGTCCACCTCTTGATTGTTGATAATGGCAGTTTCGTGGTTGCCATTGCCCATCATCAAAATTTCTTTGCCGTAGGGGCCAAGAATATCGGCAGACTCTTTGAATACCAAGTCAAAATAATTGGCCCCCTGGTGCTCGGGGCGGATGCTGGACTTGCTGCCGCGTTTGTCGCGTTTGCCCTGCATCAGGCATAGCACGTCGCCAAAAAATAAGGCTCTACCACCGAGAGCCTTCATTTTATCGAGATGAGAGAAGAATAGCTTGCGATCGCACTTTGGGTTATCCAGGTGAATGTCTGAGGCTAACAAAAAGTGCTGGGTCTCCTCCCCGGTGTAGCGCATCCGGATTTCGAGAAGTTCATCTGATAAGCGCTTTACGTCAATGTCCATCTCTCTAACGAGAGTGCATAGCCTTAGTCTATCGGATGTCACAAATAATTAACAAAACGCCACGGGAGCCCATGGCGCTTAATGTTAGTCACCTGTCTATGCCGCCTCTTTCAACGGCCTCAATAACTTCTCCGCCAGTTGTCGCACTTTAGGGGGTGCATCCGGCATTTTTAACACCGCCTCGGCAAGTTGATAGGCAACTTGTTTTTCCTGCTTGGTTAGCGCGATCGCTAACTCAAGGTTTTGTCTTACCTGAGGACTCATGGCTGTTCCTCCACCTGAAACACATCCCCAAAAACAGCCTGCAAATACACCCGGGCCAACTCAGGATCACCTGAATTGCTACCCTGCAACAAAAACATAGCGAGGGCTGCGTTGACGACGCGATCGCAGTCCCATTCCCGATGGCTATCGAGGTAGGCCGCGATCGCGGCGGCCACGGGCGGCTTAACGCCTGCCACCATAGAAACAACTGGTTCATTCATGCCGTCACCTCGGTCTGGAAGGGCTTGTAGCCATTGCAAGACAGGTGAGCCTGCCATAGCTGCCGGTAGGGCACCGTACACCGTTGAGAGGCACAGAACCGGCCCTCAACGTCACCATTACCGCTATAGACACAGGTGGGGCAACCCTTGCCAACCGCCATGGGTTGACGGCTGACGGTGTCAATAAAATATTGGTCCGCCTCCGCCAAGGTGCGGAATAAGCGGGTATAGCCGATGCACTCAAACTTAAATCGGTAGGTGGCTACTCTCCGCCCCAGGGGAGCGAAATAACCAAAGTAGCCGTAATCGGCATAGGTATTTTGAAGCCTGCTGTAGTCATAGCCTGCTTGATAATCAGCCAAAATTTTTCGCACCAACACCTTGGTTAGGGGACGCTGGGCTTGTTGTACTTCTTGGGCGGCCAGGGCAGCGATCGCCTCTAAGCAATCACCTGGTACGCCCTTAAAAGCAGCATGGGTGGCCACTTGGGCCACTTTATCTGGAGTAAGTGTAATCATAAAAAACTCTCCACAACGGATTGAAATTTGCGGTCAAGTGCCTCTAATGCCTCGTAGGACATCAGCGACAGTTGACCCATGGGGGATGTACCCTGCAGGCGTTGGATAGCTTCTTCCTCGCTTACACCGTCCTCAAGGACAATGGAGCGCACAGCTACCCGATAGATGTAACCCTCGACTTTGGCAGCATCCTGATTTAGCAACTGGGTTGCCATCTTAAAATTGCACTGGATACGTGCCAAAAAATCATCTAAACGATCCACCAGCGGCCTCCAGGCGATCGCGGGCTTCTACCTCCGCGATAACTTCGTCCATCAGGCTTTCGCCACGGTGAGGACCACTGCGGACTAATACGTCAGCAAGGCTGCTAAACCCTCCTACACGAGTAGTAGGGATTTTGCCTTGTTGGTACAAACTAGCCAAATCAGCCTTAAGCTTGTCCCTTGCCAGCTTTTGAGCCGCCATATAGGCAGCCTGCTCTTTAGGCGACATGTCCGCGTAACGTTTGTGCCCACTAGGGACACTAGCCACCTGCTCCTCAAGCAGTCGGCGGCGCTCTTGCTTAAGCCCATCTAGCAACATGGCAGGCTTCAGGTATGGCGTTGCCATAGAGTTCCCGAACATGCGGATAACCTCATGCCCAGAAATATCCTTAACCTCCCGCCAAAATTGCTGCAAAAGCTCATCACTAATAGGGCGCCAGCCCTGAGCTTCGCACAGCGTCGCCATCAGCGATCGCAGCTCTTCGGGCTCCAACGGATTATGGTTCATCGGTATCACCTCCTAACACAACCATACGCTGCATAAAGCAAATATGCAACAGCAAAGTTATATTAAATTTGCTACGGATTGGCCACAGCAAGACGCTCTAGTTCGCCCTTGAGGTAGGCGACATAGTCGTCGCTTTCAACGGCGTCCAACTGGCGGGTAAAGGTTTTGCCGGTGCGTTCCTGCCACTCGGGGGGCAGCACAGCGGAGCGGCCTAATTGACGTAGCAGGACGGTGATGTCCTGCAGGTCCGCGTGGACGTTGGCAGTGATGTCTTTGGCGGGGGCGGGCTGCGATCGCTTTTGCTCGCGGTAGGCGATCGCGGCCTCCCATTTGCGGTTAGACAGAAACCGGCAAAAGTGGGAAATGCCAAACGCTTCCCCTTTGCGTTGATGCTCAACCCGCTTTACCTCCATGTAGAAGTTCAGCCCGTCCAGAATCGCCTCTAAGGCGTCTCCGCCCTCTATTAGCTTGTCCCACTCCCTAACAGCCTCTTTGCGCGCCTGAGAGAGGGCGACAGTGCTCTCTACGGCTATGCAAAACTTGCGGTAGGAATCCCATGCAGCATCAAACTGCTCGGGATGGTTTTTGGGTGTGCTAATTTTTCGCGCGCTGCCGCCAGATTTTTTTCTTGTCCGGGGTTTTGGTTGAGCCCCAGGTTTTTCTACCTGGCTATCCAGAGGGGGAAAGGTATCGGCTGTTTCCTGTTTAGCCGGTTCGGGTTCTGAATGTTTTTCTTCAGAAACGCGATCGCGTAGCGCGTCAGCGCTACAAAGCGGCTCGATGTTCGGTTCCGGACACTTAGGTATAGAACTTTCTAATAGATTTTTAACGATCTCCGGATCTGAATCTGGATCTGTATCTGTATCTGGGGGCGTTGCATTAACGTTACTGAAACGTTTCACTCCCGTTTCTTTTGTCGTAGCTGTAGCTAAACGCTTTTGTTCACGGTGCTTTCGCACTCTTTCGGTGGAGTTGTCAGATTCAAACTGGCGTCTTGCCCAATGGGTGATCTTGATTCCCGTCTCATCCCAATCGATCATGCCTTTTACTTTGAATTTAGCTTTTAAGGTTTGCCAGTCCTCGACCGGCATTCTGATTTGGTAGGCAATTTCTTCGTCGGTCAGGTTGTCAATCCTTCCTCGTTCTGAATTGTCTGAAGCAAGGCATAGGAGGATGATGAAAGCCCACTGGTGGTGAGGGGTCATCAATGACAACTTGGGGTCGCATCTAAATTCACTGTAAAAACGAAACCATTGCATGTTACAGACCTCCTAGCCATTCTTGTGGTGTGCGAGCGTGTTTTCTGCTGTTGCAGGAGCGGCAGCAGGTGGCCAAATTGTCTGGCTCATCAGAACCACCCTTGCTGTAGGGAATCACATGGTCAAGGGTTAAATCCTCCGTCGCGCTGCAGTAAACACAGCAATACCTATCGCGCTCGAAAACAGCATCTCTGTGTCTCCTGTACGCTCCGTCCCTGTGCAGCTTGGCGATGCCGTGGGCATAGATCACGCGATCGCGCCACAGTTGCCCATCAATCAGGTTTAGTTCAGCAAGCCTATCGAGGGTTCGCACCATGGTCAGCCAATCGCTTAACCCTAGCTGGCGGCTAAGGCGTTTTAGCCAAATATCGGTTGCTTCCACCTGGAAGTCTGTAGCCTCTGTCTTGTAAAGCTCTTCTAGGATGACCCACCAGATGCCATACCCCTGCATCCCGTGGCTGTCAATGAGTTCCCAAATTTTATCATCCTCGCGGGATAAAAGGTCGTGCTTGAAATATTTCATGGTAAAATTACCTCAATGATTCTGTTGGTAATACTCTGGTAGGTGTTACTCTCATCGATTAAACCTCTATTGCCTTTACTGGTGGTTATTGGCAATAAACAACAAAAAGGCGATCGCATAACCGGCGATCGCCTTTTTTATTACGCTGCTCCGTCGTAGGTAGCCTTAATGGCTCTGAAGCCAGCTTCAATGTCCTTGAACGCCCTGGGCAATAAATGCTTCACGGCAAATTGTGGAGGGTTCAACCCCTCGATCTGAACGGCTGCCCTGATTGTATCGTAGCCTTCCTTGGTAAAGATTAAGGCTAAATTCGGCTCGCCGGGCTTGCGGGCGATCGCCTTAAATCCTTTACCGTCCGGCCCCGCTTCAATCACCTTCTTTGCCGCTGCCACCAGGATTTTCTCCTGGTAAGCGATCGGCTTCATGTTCTTTAGGGCGGCAGCGCCCATTACTACCCGGGTATAGCGCCGGGGCAATGCAATCCGTCTGTACTCGGCCATATCATCACCTACAACTAACTGCGCCTCATTGTAGTGCAAATGTGCTAGTTTTCACATTTTTGCAACTGGGGTTTAGAATTGCGATAGACCGGGTGTTACTTGTAGGTAGTTGAAAATGGCTGATGAACGAAGAAGCTACGTGACGGATGAGGGCAACCGCAACTTTAAGCGGTTAGTCGATGCTTTAAGAGCAAAACGCGACAATTTACCCTGGACAGATTTTACCCAGTGGATAAGCGATCGCTCTGGCATCCCGCTAAGCAAGGACATTCTGTACCGTGGGGGACGGTTGGCAAAAACTCCGGCCTGGATTGTGCTAGTGGCATTATCGAGGGTGCCGGAATTTACCTTTTTTGAAAGCACGGCTCGTCCATCAATAGATGACCTGACCAAAGTGCTGCTTGGCGAGATGGACGTTTACGGACATACCATCAGGAAGGAGGCAAACCACAACCCCTAAGAGCAAGGTCAATCCTTCCGTCCACCAGTTTCGTCTCATCAGGGTATAGCTTTTCTAGCCGTGCTGCATCTACCTTCAGCTCAAACCCTCCCCTGACTTCGACAGAGGTTAGGGGAATTATGTTTTTAGCAATACCAATAACAGATAAAAGATTATTTGCAATAAGAGCGCCGATGGTAGCGTTAGCTACATAAAAGTAAATTACATATCCCCCTTTGGGGTGGCGCTTTAGCTGCATATCACAGCCAGCGGGCACAAGCGGGCCAAGGTTAGCCGCTATCAGTTGCGCGATCGCGCTTAATGGAGGCGGTGGTAAAAATGCCATGGAAGTAAGTAGAAGTACTGAATTAATTATCACCAGTTTCGTCTGCCTTGACAGAATCCCTAAGTAATTTCCTGCTAACTAAAATTTTGTTGTACCGTTCCGCAAGGCGATAGACTCCATCCATCCATACGTCGCGGTGGCCATCGCCATCAGTAACCCCGATCGCTTCAAACAATCGCTGGGCGTCTTCCAGTAAATCCTCGGGGACGTTGATCTTGATTTCTTTCAGTCTCCGCTTGCTAGCAGGCATCGGTTCTGTGATGGGGAACATCTGATTTTACTCCATCGAGGTAGTGCGCCCATTTTAGCGCTTTCTCCCTACTTAACCCCTAGATAGGGGGTTGACAGGGAGGATATAGCGGAACTACAGTACAAGAGTCCTAGAGCGTGGAAGTTCCACGAAGTTCCATGGAAGTAACCGTCACCTACACCTACACTGAACTCAAAGCCTTGCTGGCAGAGAGTTTGAGCCGTGGAAGTATTCCTACTTCCACGCTATCCCGGTGGATGGCAAAACTGGGCTATGAACCTGGTCAGCCTGGCCGCCGGCGGCAGTGGGATCAGGAGGATGCCCTAGCGCTGGTTTGTTACGGGCAGTGCATGAGCTGGGGTTACACCCACCAAGAGGCGTTGGACTACACCCTCAGGCAAGTTGAAAAATATCGTCAGGAGAAAACTAATGGCTCTAAATACCGACAAGCTCAACCAACCCCGCAATCCGGGGGCGACTGTACCCAACTGTACCCAGTCGGGTCCGGGTGTACCCAATGAGGCAAGCAGCCTTTCTGTTTCTCACCCTCTCCAGCTAGCGCTAAAAGAACAGCGGGACCATGCTGCAGGCATCCAGGAGGCCGCGATCGCGGCTATTGACCGGGTGGCCCATCAGAACGCTCAGTTTTTGGCCGCTGCTATGAGCGGACAGCTGATGTGGGGGCGCACAGCGCAGTTGCTTCAGGAGGAATTGGAAACGCTCCCAAAGTCCACGGCGGCAGTGGCCCTGGACCTAGAACCACTGCCCGCGTTGTCTTGGCAGCCAAGCAAGGCAACTTTGAGCCCTTCCTCCGCCTCATCGGTGGATTGCAAGGCTGAATGACTGCTCCAGGCGATCGCGTAGCGCCTTCGTTATGCGATCGCCTTTCCTAACCACCACTCAAAAGACCGATGGAAGATAACCAATGCACGGAGTTTGAATACGAGGACGGCACGACCAGTGAGTGCCTGTCCGCAATAGACATTGAGCAACGGAAATTACGCGAGTGCGATAGCCACGTGCAGGTAGATGGTGCAACCTACTGCGCCGGGCAAGAACCTCGCCAGGCGGAGGTGCTAGGTATTCCCCAGGGCACTACAGCGGTTGATACGCCAATGGCAGGGCCGGTGTTAGATCCTGGCATTCTGGCCGCTGGCGCTGGGCTCACGGTGGCGGCACTTGTCGCCATGTCTCGCACCAAGCAGAAGGAGGCGAAGAATGGAAACCGTTGATGTGAGAGCGATCGCGCTTGCTGACCCACGACAAAAGGCGGCGATCGCGCGCCATGCGTGGGAGGCATTGCCGCCCGTGCAGCGTCGCCCTGATAACTTGGCTACCCTGCAGGATGCGATCACTCACGATCCGCCTGACTTTGTGCGGCTGTGCAAAGAGGCAGGGCTGCCAGTCATGGTGGTTAATGTTCACAATGAAACCCACAACCATTACCACGGCACTCCCGGCGCTTCTGCGGCCCAGGAAGGCGGCTTAACCGCCGCTGATGTCCTAGCTATCGTCCAGGCCGCCCAACGCCCTCAGGAGGCACCTACAGGTGTCTCTGAGATGATGGCGTTAATGGCTCAACAGCAACAGCGTTCTGATGCGTTGTTGGCGGCCATGATGGCCCAACAGCAGCAGCCCCAACAGCCACAGCATATCTACGTTGAGTCAAACCCTAATATCACCGTCAGCCAGACGGCAGGCGAGGGCGGCGGGGTAATGATTATTGCCGGATTGTTTTTCGGTGTGTTGGTGGCGGTGATTGCCGGTAGTTAAGGGTTGGAGGGTGCATATGGGTAACGCGATCGCTTTCTTTTTCTTCCTTGCTCTAGGTGTTGGCGCCGCTAAGCTTGCGCAATGGGACAACGAGCGGGAGCAGCTGGAATTGGTGGCGAGAACAGGCGGGGAGGGTTCACCCTGGCTAGCAAGTCCAGCCATGGCTACTGCTAGGGTTGAAGTGGAGAAGCCGCCAGTGCGGGCAACGGCGTCTAAGCAATTTTGGGATGAGTTAGATCGTAAGTATTCAAAAGAAGAAATAGAAGCGATCGAGCGTTACCCCTGGGTAGGCATAGACTCACCTGCAACCGCCCCTGAGCCTACCCCCTCACATGCCCCTGAAACCTTGGTGCAACCAGCATTACAACCGGTTGTAGCAACTGGTTGTACAACCGGTGGAGCAACCGGTTGTAGTGAGGTGGAAACACTACCGCCTAACGAATGGTTGGAGCAAAACAAATGCTTTTTTCCAGTGCATTTACCGCCTGCTCAGGTTACTAATTATCGCGATCGCAAGGCGTTGGTTAATGCGTCTGTTTGGGTGGAGCGGGCGATAACAGCAGGGGTTAGTCAAAACAAGATCGTCACTGTGGTGTTTGGTCAGTCCAAAGGGACTGAAAAGTATAACCGGATTATTTCGTTGATAAAGGACGTAAAATCATGACCGCGATAGGCCGCAACCCAATGATTAGCCGTAGCCTGAACTACGGCGCCCTGGCGATCGCTGCCCTGTTGATGGCCACCAATATCCACTATTCGGCAGTGGGGATTGGTGCAGTCGCCAAGGCGGCGGCGACGGTAGACTTTACCCCAGTGGCCGCCCGGGCGGGCATGGAGGGGATGATCGCTCGCTACGGTAGTGCGATCGCGACTGACTTGCTGTGCTTGGTGATCAGTGGCATTGCCTTCCACCCCCAGGGGCTACCGCTGGCCTATGGCGAAATCAAGCGGCTCAGCTCGGACAACGTGGTCAGCCGGTCCTTGGGGACCGTGGTTACTATAGCGGTGGTACTGGCCCTGGGTTATGGCGGCTTCTGGGCGTACTCGTACAACCTGAGAACGTCGATGCTTGCTTTTGGCGTGCCATCGCTCTGGGCGATTAGCGCCTTTCCAGTTTGGCTGAACGTGGTGGGGCCAGAAGCCTTCTTCCACGGCACCCATTTCTACGGTCGCCTGCTAGCCAGTAGCAATAATGCTAGTATGACAGGCAGTTCTCCTAGGTCGCTTGCTCAATGACTTTAATGCGGGTGTTGGCCGCCATCCAGGCGGCTTTTGAATGGTCAAAGCAAAGACCCCACAGCCTAGGCTATGGGGTCTTTTTAGTGATACTGGCGCAAATTCGCGCTGGGGATGTAATTATGCTTGCCGCTGGCCTAGCCGCGATCGCGGGGGGTGCGATCGGCACTTGGCGCTACTTCAAGACGTAGCCGCTAACGTCCCCTCCGGCGTGATCGCTAGCGGGATATGCTCCTCTTCGGCCATCAGGTTGAGGGTATCTAGCTGTGCCTCAGTGAAGCTATAGGACTGGTGGTTCCAGAGCGCTATCAAAGGTTCCGGGTCACCCATGGCGCCACCATTGCGCAGGGTTTGCAGGCGGCCCACCAAGGCAGGGAATAACGGGTTAGTGGCCAAGATGGCGAGGATGTCGATGTCAGCCACCAAGCGATCGGCGAGGTTGCCCCAGTTGGGCAGCACTGGCGCGGGTGGAGGCGGGGGTGGCTCCTGCCAGGTGTTGGTGGTGTTGTCCCAATAGGCGGTATCGCTGGGGCGATCGGGCTTTAGCTGAATGGCGGTGCCGTCGTAATAGAGGTCGTCGCGGCTAGCGTCTGGCCCTTCGACTAAGGTAAAGCCGGAGGGAGTGCCGACGCTTTCGTCGTTGCAATAGCCAACAATTTGATTGTCTTGGTCAATGAAGAAAAACATTATGCCACCGCCTTATAGGTGCGAGTAACCAGGGTGCCTGATCCGCCGGATGCTCCAATGGCACCCGTCCCACCTGCTCCTGCGAATGATCCACCCCAGGCGATTCCTTCCGTGGTCGTAGCAGTTCCGCCGGTGCTACCTTGGGAGCCGACGGTGCCGCCGGATAGGGTAATGGTGGCACCTGTCGTTGTTACAGTAGGTGCGGTTAGCCATACCCATCCACCGCCGCCACCACTGCCGCCATAGCCACGGGCGTTAGCTATACCTCCCGCCGTACCATTTGCACCATTGCCGCCCCTGACTGATAGGGTGGCGGTGGAGGCGATAGTAATACTGGCAAGACTGGTCAGCATAATAGCCCCGCCGCTGCCTCCACCGCCACCAGTTGAAATGTAATTGCCGCTAGGGCTATTTGCCGCACTGCCATTGTCGCCGATCGCTGTAATAGTGCCACTTATTGAAATAGCGCCGTTGGCTTCTACCCAAATAGCGCCACCTCCATCGCCGCCTTGAGGAACGTTTTGAATAACGCCGCCGGGCTCTGTCCGACACGAACCACCAGCACCCGGTGAACCAAAGGGAAACACAAACGGGTTGTAAATAGCTCCAACGCCTCCCAGGTTGCCAATTTCTAAAATGCGTTGATCTGCGCCACTCATGCCGTGGCCAGCACCTTGAGCCCTTGCTGCTTGAGTAACTGTAATAGTCGCTCCACTTTGTACCGTAAAGGTGCCACTGCAATAGATGCGAGCAAATCGGCTAATGGTAACGGTGTGGCCCGTATTGACGGTGAAATCGCGAAAATAATACAACCCGTCACCAAGGGTTGTATTACCAGTAGTACTAAAGTCTGTATTGGCGCCCTGCCCATTACCCCCAAACAACCTCACCCGATCGCTGACCGCCCAAGTACCTGCCCCAGTCCGTTCTATGGGTCCGGTGGCTGAGATGGCAGCGATCGCATCCAGGTCCGCATCCCAGGCTTGAACATTAGAGCCAATAGTTAACCCCAGGGCGGTCCGTTGGGCGGCGGCATCAGCGGCCCCTGTCACCGCCTCCCCGGCATTGGTGAGGGGGAACGTGGTCCAAGTATTAGCGCCGGTGCGTTTAATGCCTCCGGTGGTGGTGATAGCGGCAACGGCGGCGAGGTCCGCATCATAGCCTTGAACGGTAGAGCCGATCGCGCCGGGTTGGAGAGCACTATCGGCCAGTGTCCCCTGGGCTTTGCTAGCGAAATAACGCCGTAGTTCTTGCAGGATTAGGGGAATATCCCCAAAGTTAAAAGCCATGGTTAGGTGGTTACTCGGGTGATAGAGGTCAGGTAATAGTTGGGGGCACTACCGGCATAGGCGTAGGTATCGGTCACCGTATGCCCCGCACTGGTGCTGGTATAGACGACGGTGGCAATGCGTTGGTTGGCGGTGCCAGGGTCGTTGTAGGTGTAGGCGATCGCCAGGTCTTCAGCATTAAGGACAAGCTGGGCATCGTTGGCACCGGTTGCCGCGTTGAGGGTATCAACGCCGGTCTTGATATTGTTGAGGACCGTTAGCTGAGCTGGGATAAGTCGGACAAATTGTCCTTCGTCGAGCGACAAGGGAGCGACAACATCCACCTTGGACGCATCGTCCAGGACCAGCTTTTTGTAACCATTTTCGACAGTGTATGTGGCCATTAGTAATACCTAAAAACATCAATCCCGGCATAGCCAGTGCTATCGGTGCTTGCCGCTAGGCTGTTGCCGCTACCGTTGAAGGTAAGCACCAAAAACCGATGGTCGCCGTCCTTTTCTAACCCGCAAAAGATCACCAATTGGTACGCCTTGCTATTGCTAAGGGTTGGCTTAAATACCCCGATCGCAGTGCCTCTGGCAGTTAGCGTTGCCGCCATAGATCGCGGGTAGGTGGCAACTAAGTTGGTGACGCTTACCACCTGCCCGGGCCGTAGCCCAGCTAAACCTGCCTCTGGCGTAGAGACGGGGAAAACAACAAAGGGCGCATTGCGGCTAAATAACCCACCCAGGTTAATTTCAGCATTAAGGGTATGGTCAGCCACCGCTAACGCTTCACTATTGCGCGGCAACCGCCACGCGACACAATGGCCCAGCACCTCTCCGTCCGGCAATGGGCGGCTAGGGGGGTTAAAGGTGGTGCCACCGCCAAGCGAGTGAGCGATCGCCATGGGGGCCGTCGTCACCCGTGCGCCATTCAGCCAAGCCCGATCTAAGGTGCCAGCATAGGCGGGAGACAATAGCTGAAATTGCCATTGCTCACTAGCGGGCGGTGCGTGGTAGCACAGGATAGAATACTCGCTGCTATTGGCTAGCCCGGTGATGACCGGCGCATCCTGGCGCGTCGTGGGGGCATTGGTGCCACTAATCCAGGCGATTTCACCCCGGGCGCCACTGGGTAGGGTGACGATGCCGGAGCCGCTGGAGGTAACTGTAAATTTGCGGTAAATCCACTGAACGGCTGCATTGTTGCGGTTCATCACCACAATGTAGCTTTCCGCCGCTGCCGGGTTGGTATAGCCGGTAATGTCTGCCTCCCGCACGTTGGCAGGGCTCAGGGCGGTGCCATTTAGGTAGACTTTTTCAATTGCTCCACAGATGGGTAACCCTGAACCTGCTGGGTAGGAGATGGCGGGAACCAAGTAAAGCGTTGTGCCAACTGCAGGTGTGCCGGCTGTCGTTGCCGTCCAGGTTAGGGCGGCGGTGCCACCACCGCCGGTAAAGCTGCCATTGGCGCTGATATTAGCGCCGGTGCCATCAAAGATGGCATGGCCGCTACTGGCAAAGGTGGCCCCGGTGGGTGAATTGCCAGCAAAGTTAATGGTCGCCTGTGCCTTAGCTGGGCTGCTGCCATCACTGGTCGTGGTTAGCGCGATCGCGTAGGTGGTCTGAATGATCGCCTCATTGGTGAAGGTAATGCGCTGCTCATTGGCCAGCATCGTCGAGCCATTGGGGGAGGTGGTTGCCACCCCTGGCGCTGCCGTATTGCTGCCCACTTGCCCGTTGAGCAAGTTATAAACACCTCTTGCCTGGGTTGGTGCGTTCTGCAAGGGTTCACCGCGCATTAGTCGATAGACGCTTTCTTGCAAGCGATCGCGCCAATTGTCCCACCCGTCGCCCACATAGCGATAGGTTGGCTGCAAGTGAATGGCGGCCTCGAGCGGTTGCTCCGTTGGCCCCCATTGCCATCCGTCAATGGTATTGCCCTGTACCCGCCATGCTCGCAATAGGCTAATTACCTCCGGCGTGCCATTGATAGCGTAGGTGACGCCATCAGCCAGGGCGGTATCACTCAGGTAAAGGCGACTGTTGCCATAGATAAGCGGTGCTGAGGTGGAGACAGCAATGCTGTTGCCGATCGCCGTTGCGATCGCAGCGGCACTCATCTCCCCCTGGGATACCCAAATGCCATAGACAGAACGCAGTCGTGCCGTATTTTCACGGGTGACTGACTGCAATAGGTTGCCGCTGCGCCATTGAAACGTAAGCGCTACGTTAGCATCCTGGGCGGCGCCCACCTGTACCGCCATGGCCACCAGGTAAAGGTAGTCGTAGCGGTTGACAACAGCGCCACTGGTTAAAGGTGGTAGCTCCACCGCCGTCGATGGGATAGTAGCTAACCCAGGGTGGCTATGGAGCCAAGGCGATAGGGAGGATAGGGTCACCGTCTGGCTGCCGCCAGTGAAGGTAGGACGGTTCAGTAACCCATTGGGACGCGATCGCCGGGTAGCACTGACATGGCTGCGGATAATATCCTCGGTCGCCGCCAATTCCTCGGCGGTCGGCACCCGGCTATCGGTATCAGACTGCTGCCCCAGCCAAAGGATCGCTAAGTCCCGGGCATGACGGTAAACATTCAGGCTCACGGGCTATACTCCAGCAACAATAAAAAGGCTGTATTCACATCAGGTGGCACCGTCAAGTTGACAGTGCGGTAATGGATGCTGCTACGGCTAGGCAGGTTAGGCGTCAAGGCATCATTGTCCTCGCCGGCTGTCAGAAACCATTGGTTTTCGAGGGACACTAGCCATTCATCTGCACTACTTGGCAAACTCCAGTCCAGTACGACGTCATAGTTAGTTTGGTCATAGCCTAGGAGTAGTTCTAACTGTCGAATGGTTGTCCCGGTGCTGGTCTTAGGCAACAAAAATTCCAGCATCAAGTAACGGACACCCGCCTCGATGATTGGTGTCGGCGATCGCTCCTCCACGTCGCCATCGGTCCACCATTGTCCAGCTAGGGGTAAAGTCGCGATCGGGCTTGTGATAGTGGTTGCTACCGCGGTGCTATTGCCTAGCGCCAATCGCCATGGCCCGTAACCAAATAGGTCATCAGCGGTATCGCCCACAAAGGGAGGCGTCGGTAGGGTGATGGTATCAACCACTAGGTGAGAACAATCGTTATCCTCACCGACATAGAAAAAGGGTTGCCCCGGCTGTTGGGTATAGGCTAGGTTGCGCCATAGCTCCGCTAACCGCAGGCTATGGTTATTCCAATTGGTGCGGCAAATGAAGCCCAGCACATTACGAGAGAAGGGACTATTGCTGATAGCGGTCGGGGTGAGCGCGATCGCGGTGATGGTCACCGGCAGGTCGTAGCTATCGGCACTGGCGGGTAGGTCCAGGGCATCAGCGCTAGCCGGTAGGCTATAGCTACCTAGCGAAAGGCTAACTACCTCTTCGAGCAACAAGTCACTGTCAATGATGCGCAGCTCATTAATGAAGGCGGGTCGCTGCCAAAAGGGCGCTAATAGGTCCGTGGAGGTAGGGAAACGGGTGTAATAGTCCCAGGGCGGCAGGGCGACCGTCTCTAGCCCCTGGGCGGTTATAGATGCTTTGTAGTTGATGCCATTGGCAACGCGCTTAGTAAATAGATCCTCTAGCCACCACCAATCAATATCAAACCACGGGTCGGTGGTATCAACGACTAAGGATAATTCACCGTAGCGCCTTTCTGAAAAGGCTGTCTCTAGCCGTAGCTCATTGGCGGATAGTCCACTGAAGGTGGTCAGCGATAGCTGGAGTCCTTGGCGGGTATTGCGAGACTGGCTAAATTCAAGGCGGTATCGGGTGCGGGCTTGAGCGTCGCTCTCAGCACTACGGCGGGTTAGCCCTAGCCCTAGCAGGTGTAGCGATAGCCAAAAGCCTTCTGAGGTTTGCGGTATCGCCATCGATCGCGCTGAGTCGATAGATTCCCGGGCGCCCGCGATCGCGCCACACAATGCCCATACCACTGGGTAAAGCGGTCCCTGTCGCTGGTGCAATTGCCGAAACCAGGTGGGCGGTAGGTGCCGCTCAAATTCCTGGAAGGCGTCTAATTGGTAGGCAGGGTTAACAGGGGTTGCCATAAAAATGGGTTCCGCCAATGGCAGAACCCGAAGGAGATAAAGAGCGCAATTTACTGCCTATTTTAACGGGGTTCGCGGTGGTTAACCTCGTCTGATAACTTGCACCGATGCCACCCGGATAATGTAGCCGCGCTCCACCGTCACGTTGGTGGCAGGCGAGATCAGCAATATGCCACCGGCACCGGGGACGCCGCCTAGGACACCATAGAGTGCCTCTACCTCTAAGGTTTGGCCCATCCGCAGGGTGCCAACGTAGCTATTGACCGCAGCGGCCAGGGCAGCCTCTACGGTGCTGGCGGTGTAGCCAGGTTCTAGGGCATAGGACAGGATAAAGGCAACCCGGCTGGTGGTGGGGACGATCACATCAACCCCAACCCCTGCCGCTACCCATTTGGTTTCTAGCTCCTGCACCGCCTGCCATACCACCCCCGCGTAGATCACCATCTCCAGGCTATTCAAGTTGCCGCCATTTCCCCGGGCATAGAGGCGGCTGTTACTGGTGTCATAGAACCATCGGTAATTACCCTGGGAGACGGTCACCGCTGAGTCAGACGGGTTCCATTGCTCCCTGCCGTCGGTGGTTTGGCTAACCACACCAAAGCGCTTGCAGGGCCAACCCGCCTCGATTAACCCCTGGGGCGTTTGACTGGTCACCACGTAATAGGTGCCGGGTAGGTCCGTCGTTTGCCAGGTGCCTGGGCGAAATAGGTCGCCGCCGCTGGCATCGGCTAGCACCCCTCGCACGTAGCCGGGTAGGTCCGATCGCCGTTCAGTGATAAAGCTCACCACCGACGGGAATAACGCGGGCTGGCCCAGGATTGCCGCCTCGGTGGCTGGTATGGTGGCCCGGTGCAACATTGCTAAATGCTGGGGCACCCTGGCCTTAATCGACGCGTCCGCCTCCGGGTCGGCACCACCCACCGCCGGGTCCAGGTTTATCACGTTGTCAATACCCACAATCGGCGATCGCAGCGCGTTGATGCTGCCCCCAACCACATTGCCCACCGTCCCTGGCTGGCTACAGGTGCAAATTACCAAGGTCGAGCTTTGAGCGATCGCCAGCGTTGCCGATGAATTGGTGGTAAAGACAAGCCCACCACTGGTTTGTACCGCCGTCCCCACAGGGATGGTAACCGCGGTTGTTGTCGCCCCGTAGCGTTCAAAGCGCACCGCCGCCACCGCTGCAATGCCCGCATTGGCGCTCATGCCAAAGCCTGCTACCAATTGCCTGAGCCACTGCCCTTCACTGGTGGCTAGGATGCTCATCCGCAGCACGTGGGAGAGAAACCCATATAATCCCTCCATCGATAGGCTGAAGGCCACCAGGAGGCGCTTAAATAGCTTGCCGGTAAAGTTGGCACGCCATTGGGGTGGCAGGAAGGATAGCATCTGGTCCAATACTTCCTGCCAGGTGAGAAACCGTACATTGTCAGCCATAGCTATCCCATGAGTTGAAGGGCGATCGGTCCGAACTGAAATGCGGCACCGCTAAAGCCAAATACCTCTAGTAGTCCGTAGACGTAGATAGCATTAGGCGTCTGGAAGCTATAGTCGGTCTCCAGTTGCCGCACCCTAAAGCGGGTTCTAAAGCTAGGGTGTTGGAGTGCATTGAGGGCCGCTAGTCGGGCCATCCCCAGGCTTACCCGTGGGTCAAAGTTGGTGCCAATTAACCCCCAGTCGATGCCGTAGGTCGGATCATCGACAAAGCTACCTTTGGGGGTCATAAATAGCCGCTCGATCTCCTCCCGCAGGCTCAGTACCCCCACCCGGTAGGCTAGGTCCGTCTCCGTGCTACTGGCGATCGCATCGGTTAGCCCGGGCGAAGCATCAAAGGCAATGTCGCTGCCAAAGATCGACTCAATCACATCAGCCATCGACGGGTAGCTCCGGTAGGGTTAGCAACTGGCCAGGGGTGACAATGTACGGATAGCTAAGCCCATTCGCCGCCGCGATCGCAGTCCATCGGTCGGGGGAACCGTACACCTTAGCCGCGATCGTGGGGAGCGTTTCAAAGGTGCCTACCTCGTACTGGCGTACACCCTGGCGGGTTGGGCCAACGGTGGGCGAGATGGGTAGGTTGATGCCTTCATCAAGGGCGACTACCTGCATGGTTAGCTGGTTTACGGCGGCCCGTTGCAAAGGTATATCGGCCATCAAGGCTTCCGGGGAATATTCGCTAGGGAGAAGGAGGGGCATTAGATTTTGACTCCCAAAATGCTAAGCGTCTGCACCGCTGCTGATAGCCCATCCACCGCCGCCGGCGACCATGGCCCCACCTGCATCCCCGTCTGACTCAGTACCGCCTGCACGGAGGCGGGGAGGGCCGGGTAAACATTTTTTAGTTGCTCAGTCATATTTTGGGTGGCCTGAACACCTGAAAATTCAGAGCGCCAATAGAGCCGTTGCCCTAACTCGGGGTCATAGGCGCTCCAGCCCTGCTCCATGGCATTGGCAAGCATCTGGGTTTCCCCTAGTCCAACGGAGTCCATCACCGTATTGATTAAGGGCGTCACGATCGCGCCTACGTTGCCAGGCAGCAAGCCTAGGGTGGTTCGGATCAATGCTACCTGGGCGGCGGGGTTCAGGGGGAAGTCGGTACTTTTCTTAAGCGCCTCTTCTACCATTTTGCCCTTGTCGCCAATGGGCGCTTTGGTCGGCCCGATGCCGCCATCAGTCCATTCTTCGAGCGGTTGTACTGCGGTGCCTTCAGCCAGGGGTTGATCTACTTGCCAAAATTCATCCTTGAGGATCTTGCACCGAAAGTTAAACCGAATGCGGTAAGGGTCTTGCACCGATTCATCCCAGGCAAAGCTAAGGATTTCAATGCGATAGCACCGGGGTACAAAGCGACTACCCTTGAGGGTCTTGGCGATGCTGCTCTTGTACTGCCGCTTTAGGTCCACCGCCTTTTGTAGTTGCGCCTGGGTTAGCCCGGGGTTGGTGGGCGGCGTTGGGTCAGTCCCCTGGGGGAGCCCTGCACCAATGCCGCCATCGGTCCACGGGTTAGTGGGCGTTGCCCCATCAAACCAAAGCGTATCCTCGTCCGCCATGTCCATAAAGTAGGTATCCGCCGGGGAGCCATCCTCCTTGGGCGTGCCGTGGTTGCGCCATATCCATTCCAGCTTTTGTAACTCCTTGCGGTAGCCCGCGCCGGTGTCACATTCAATCGTCAGGTCCGGTAGCATCAACCCATTACGCTGCGGGTCTTCAGAGTACAGAATTTCTCTGAAGTACCCGCCCAGGGTATCAACTACTGAACCCTTACTTTGCTGTTGCACACGGATCGCCTGGGGGTTTACGCGAAAGTAAACGTCCTTGGTTTCCTGGCCAACGTGCCGAAAGAAAATATGGTTTGCCCTGGCATAACGGGCGCGATCGCTCTTACTCACTCAGCTAACCCTTGCTCCTTAGCCACCTTGATCGCCTGGATTTTCAGAAAGCTATACAACGACATGCTGACGGTGGCGATCTCGTCCGGGCTGATGCCGTCAAGCACTGCTTTTAGGTAAGGCTCACCATGGCGTAACCCCGTCGCGATCGCAGGGCTTTCGTTGGCAAGCTCTTTTAGCAATTGCAGCAGGTAGCCCTTCAGCAATTTACCCTTGAGCCCTAGCGCGTCATAGCGGACGGAGGTCACGCCAACGATCTCGTTTGCCTTGTCGGCAAAGCTAGCAGTGGTGCGGCTAGATGCGATCGCGCTTTTGACGCCATCGGCAATGACAGCGCGAAATTCATCGGTATTGATGACGGTCTTGAGTAGTCCGATCAGGAATGATTTGAGCATGGAATACCTCGGCTATAGTGGGGGCAGCATGATTGGAAAAGAGGACAGTGGCCCGGCTAAACGCTGGGCTTTTTTATTGATTAGAGCCCGTCAGCGGGTGCCCAGCGCTATCAACAGCACCAACCACCGCGATCTCCTTGCCGTTGATCGCCTGCCCTGCCTCAGTAAAGTTGGTCTGGCCATTGACGGTGATAGTGGGCGTATTGATCACCAAGGCGCTGCCGTTTAGGGTGATCGTCCCATCAGCGGCTAGGGTAATTTGGGCGGCGGGGTTACCCACCGGGCCAGTACTTAGCACCCAGCTACCATCGCCTAGCGATCGCGCCCATGCGCCGGAGGGTAGCAATAGGTCAAAGCGGTCCTCGATGGATTCGCCCTGCTCCTCAGCCGCGATCGCCGGTCCTTGGCTACCAAGAATACCTTTGGCAAAGCCCGTCACTACGGCGGCGCCGTCTAGGTACTCCACCTTGGCTAGGTCGCCCTGCTGCACCGGGAAGGCTACCCCCCAGCGTGGCCCCTGGTCGCTACTGCCCCAGGCGCCCGGGTCAACCGGTTGGGTAAGCTGCAATGGGACGCGCTTTTGGTCCTGCCAATTGCCGCCCCAGGCTAGGATGGGTACGTCATAGATGATGCCTGACTGATGCTGACTAGCAGGCGCTAGCACACAGGTCTGAGCGATCGGGTCATAGGTTAGCACCCGATACCAGCGATTTAGCTCTTGCATTCTTCCGGCAAATACTCCTGAATCAGCGCGTTATACTCTTCCGCCCCGCCGATCGCTTCCATCTTGTTGCCCTTGCGGTTATACCAGTAGTAAAAGTCAGGCTCGATGGGGCTGATAAAGTCCTCTAGCTCCTCATCGGTCGATACTGGCCCGGAGGCGCGTTCTGGGTTTACCTCCCCCTCGCCGCCTAGCTGGTCCCGGTCTTCGGTTAGCCCGGCGCCCAGGTAACGATTGCGCCGATCGCGGATACATTCTAGTTGAGTTGTCCAGCTGCCAGTAGCTAGCTCGATGCTATGGCTACGGCTAAGGATTAAGTACTGTCCTGGCACCGCCTCGGGGTTATGCCAGTTCTCTGTCACCTCCACACAGGTATTAATGCGCCAGCCCGGCTCACCCCGTACCGATAGGGTGCAACGCTGCACCGGGCGATCGTACCAGCGGATGACTTCGAGGGCGATCAGGTCCATAAACGTGCTAGCCCGTCCGTCTCGCTCTATGTCAATATCTTTGTTACCGCTATTGGCAAGCCTAGCAGGGATAGCGATTTCCATCTTGCGCGGCCCGCCATACTGCTTGATGCTGCCCATGTTGTAGCACTGGCCTGCATCCATGGCGGTATCACCGGCGGAGGCGCCCATCTGCCCCTGGAGGGTACAACGAACATAGTTAGCAATGCGATCGCAGGATAGCCTGTCCGCCCAGGCGATGATGCTAGACGATGGACACTGGACAAAGGGTAGGTCTTCCCAGTTGCGTAGCGGGCGATCGCTCCATTTCAGGTATTCCGAATCCAGCACCGTCTGACACTTGCCGGAGTAAGGTAGCTTTTCCCACACGATCGCGCCGGTATGGTCCACAAACATTTGAAAGATGCCATTGACGGTTAGGTACTGAAGCGCACTCCAGGCGCTGCCCTCGTTGGCAATCCTGGCGAATACGTCCGGCGGGATCGGGATTGGTCGGGTTCTAGCCTCCCAGCCGGTTTCACCTTGCCCGTCGCTTGGGTCAAACCAGAATTGTTCTACCCAGTGGCGCAGGATGCCGTAATAGATGGGAACGACAGTATTGACATCAACGGTCTGGAACCGTACCTCCAGCGATCGCCCTAGGGACGTAGGCGCGTTGGTGTCGGTAAGTACTTGGGCATTGCGGTAGATGGCGCCGTAGGACTCACCCGATAAGGTTAGGGTAGTCTCCGCCCCACCGCCTCCCATTACCGCTGAGGACCGTCCGTAGGCGCTAGTAATGCCACGCATCAGTAGGTAGGGTGCCTTGTCTAGGTAATCTTCCCAGTCGGGCTCAGGGGGTGGCTTAGGTTGGCCATTGGCAGGCGCGTAGGCATCACTCAAGTTAGAGCCACTGCCATCAGCGGTCTGGAATACCACCGGGTTAGTGTCCGGGTCCTGGGGGACAAATGCTTCTACGTTGGTCAACGGGTCCTGGTTGCGAGAGGCGTAGACTTCGATCACCATGCCTGGATGGATGCGCTTTAGGAGCGTTTCATTGTCAAGCCGCGATCGCATCTTTAGGTTCCAGCTACCGGCAGGGCTTTCGACGCTCAGGGTGTCGTTGTAGCTGAGCAAGTCCTTAAACTCGCCAAAGTCCACCACGGTCTCCCCGGTGCGGGTCATAATCCGCAGGTCAAAACGCACCGTGGACTCATGGCCAGAGGTGACACCCATGCCAGCGGGATTGTAAATGCCAATGGTTCTAACCATGGCTCACCCGGCGATCGCGCACCACGTCAAACAAGGGTCGCAACTGGGCACAGATAAGTTGCTCCGCGTCGCTGGTAGCTAGCCGGTTCTCCTGCCAACGGGTTACCCAGTAGGTAATATCCCAATTGGCCGGGTATAGGCTAAGGCTTTGGCCATTGGGGTGGCGCAACTCCAGCGGTAGCATGGTGCGGATGAGGTCGCGGTTGTCGATGTACCACTGACAGGCGCGATCGATGTGGGATTTATCCACTAGCTAACTCCTGGGCAACTTGTTGGCGTAGAGCATGGAGTCCTTCTATGGTGAGCGTTGGCTGCTGCGGTTGTGCCAGCTTTACCTTTTCAGGACTATGCAATTCTTCGTCATCATTAACCCATCCATCGCTATTTTCTTGCGACTCAGAGGAAACATGGACGGCGAGATTTTCAAATTTTCTCCTTGGCCCATCTCCAAAGAACGAGTCAGGCGGTATGTATGGGCTGAGTAGCGACTGAGCATGAATGATTGCACGTTCTCGGGAGTCTAGTGCGCGTCCTAACTTTCCAGCCCACAGCCCTGCCATACCGTCAGTTAAGCTAATTGGCTGGTTGGTGGCAGCTTCTGCCGCTTTTAATGGATCACCCGAAGACCTTATGTCTTCAAGTTCTTGCATTTGCTTGTGAAATTGATCTGCCTTTTGTTTGTCTTTCCAAACTGAAATGCCTTTGCCGGACAGAGGACCGCCCGCTCCACCGCCAAGCCCAACTTGAAAGCCTTTCTCCCGGATTAAATCTCCTGCCGCTGTAACGTGCCATCGCATTGTGGCAGGATTCTTTGTTGGCTGCTGCTGTGGCTGTCCAGTCCTGTTAGCGAGGTGCCACCGCCCCTCTTGCAGCACCTCCTGGTGGCCCGCTTGGTTGGTGCGGGTTTCGCCCTGCTGGTGTTGGGTGTCAAATAACTCTAACTGCCCTGGCGACACTTGGTGCCGTCGTCCCGCTTTCCTTAGGACAATGCCCCCAGCGGTCACCACTGGGATATAGGGCACCCCGGCAAGGGTATAAATTTTCATAGCTACCTAACCCCAGGGTAGTCCCACCGGGCACGGCTGCCACGGCAGTCGATATGAATAAACCCATTACCCCGGGCAAGCCCACCTTGGCCACCCCACCAATGATCCAACTCGTTATAAATGTCCGCCAGGGACAGCCCAGGGATATTAAAGTCCACCGCATGGCCTTTCATGTGGGTAGAAAAACGAGCGCCCCCCACGCGGGCATTAGTAGCCGGGTCCCGATACCAAGAGTTGATCTTGATGGGCCGCTTAAACCGCTCCCGAATGTCCTGCATCACCTCCGCCACCCGAATGATGCCGTACACCACGGAGGCATTTTCAGGGTGCCGGTAGCTACCATCGGCGGCAACATGGAGCGCTTCACCCCAGGTGAAGTTAGGCGCTTTTGACGAGATCGGCTGAGTACTGGAGCAGTCGTTCTCAAACCCTGGTAGGATAATTCGATGGCCGTCCCGGCGAGTCGGGGGTTCATCCTTGGGATCATTGCCTGAACCAAACCCTGATGGATCGCTGGCGTGTCCCGCATATACCCACCAAGTATTTCTGCCGCTCGGGTGCAGGCTCACCAAGTCAAACCGTTTTGGGTCGATGGTGAAATGCACATGGCCGTGCAATAACTGATAAGCCAACAGCGGGAACGATCGCCTTTTGCCGATATTCACTGTCGCTGCCTTATCGTAGGCGATCGCTTGCTCCGGCCCTGGCTTTAGGACCGTGTTCTCAGTAATTTCAAGGACTAGCATTTATGCTCCTAGGTCAATGCCGATAGACTTTATGCCAAGCAGGGACGCTACCCGTCCGGTGGTGCCGGTGCCAAAGTAAGGATCTAGCACCGTCGCCCCGGCCACTGTGGCGCTAGACAATAGTTCGTGGACTAACGAGTCAGGGAATGGGCAGGGGTGGCTAGGATGGCCACAGGGGCGATGTACCAACACCGACGATCGCAGTGGCTTGGCGTTCAGCATCGGCCGCCCGTTTTTGCCGCTTTTGCCCAGCATCAGGACATATTCATGGGTTTCCGGTGGCGCGTCACCCTTGCCCACCTGGCTACTTTGACCCTTATCCCAGATCAATATCTTCCGCATTACCCAGCCATCAGCCCGTAGTCGCTCCGCCAGGCGGATAGGCACCAGTAAGGGTTCTTTCTCGCGGTAGTCGTCCTCCAGGCTACGGCGGTAGAGCCATTCTCCTGCTTGTCGCCGTTGTCCCTTGGCGCGTATCGGGCTGTAGTTGTTGCTGGTATCGCCTATCACAATCCAGCACACCCCGCCCTCGGCTAACCCCTGGTATACCAGCCTAAAAACCTGCTGCAACGTATCCAGGTAGGCGTCTAGGCTATCCTCTAGCCCGTGTTGCCCTTCGTGGCCATAGTCTATCTGGCCGTAATAGGGAGGGGAGGTAAGGCAATAGTCCCAGCGATCGCCTGCCGCTAGCCGTTGCTTCAGGACCGCGATCGCGTCGCCACGGTAGAACCGGATGCGATCGTCGGCCATTGGCTTATTGTCAATGGTATTGAACAGGGCTAGCTGGTGCATTTTTCTGGAAAGCTGTAGGGCTATTGATTAGACGATGCCCACCCTAGTTCTAGGATACTATCGGTTCGCGCAGATTGGCGATAGGGTTGCAAATTTGCTTTACCCATACACCGGCGATAGGTTGCCGCTATTGCGCGGGTTGCGATCGCGGCTACCTTGGCGGGTTTGCTCAAATTCGTCCAGGTAGGGCCGGGCGGCGTGGATGGCGTTGGTTACCTCCTGCCGAGTGCGAGCGGGGTCGGTGGCGCTGGCGATGTTGACGGTGATGTTGGTAGTGCGGTTGTTGGAGGCTTGGCGGTTGTCGCCGCCACTCCGAAGCATTTGAAACAGTCGATCAGGTAGTCCAGGCACTCGACTCCAGCCGTCGTCAATGCCCTGCCAGTTACTACCGCCTAGCCCGCTCCGCCTTAGCCACTGCTGCAGCTCCGCTCCGCTGCCAATTTGCCCGCTCTGTACTGCCCTGGATAGTTCGGCGCTCCAGTTTCGCCCTTGGCGTCCATTCGGTTGGGCGCGATCGCCGGTCAGGATGTCCGCCAGAAAGTCGGTATATTCGCCTGGGGTGTCGGTGTTAGCTCGGTGAAAGCCAAGGTTAAATTGAGCAAACCCCAGCATGTTGTTGCCTGTTCCGCCGCGTCGAGTAAAGAAGTCGGTGCCTGTTGCTCCGCGCCCATAAACCTCAGTCCCGCCGATCGCCAAAGCGATCGCGAGTGCGGCCCGTCCGTCTGGGGTACTGGTATTAAACCGGGGGTCTAGGCTGGTTAGCTGTCCGCTTAGCTGCTCTAGGGACTCGTAGCCAGTGCTGAGGTTGACACCACCGCCACCCGCTGCCGCTGGCTGACTGGGGAACGTCCTGCCTTGGGGGCGATCGCGGCGGTTATCCCCATGTCCGGTTTTAATAATTAAGTTGCCGTTCTCGTCGTAGATATTGGCATAGTTCCCATAATTCCCTGTAGTGCCATAATTTACCCGCCCGTCTGGCACAGTAGGCAGGTAAATTTCAGCACCGGCGGAGCTGCTTCCGGGCGCAGTGCTGCGGGCATCATTACCCATAGGGATGAAGTAGTCAAAGCTGTACCAGCCTTCATGTTGACTATGGCTATGAGCGGCGGCGGCGCGTTGCAATAACCGAATGCGTTCAGCTTGTGGAGCGCTTGGATCGTAAACCTGCCCAGAAACAGCATCATTGCTAAATTCTATCCGTCGCCCTTGCTCAGTGTAGGCTTGCGCCATTTGCATGAAATAACCGTCAATTTCCTCCCAGGACAGGGTTGTTCTGAATTTGCTGTCAATATGGTTAGATGTGCTGCCGCCGATAAATTGACTAGGGCCAGTGAACAACCCGGAAGCAAAAGCGCCACTGGCCCCACCACCACCACCGCCTGCTCCACCCATCACTGAATTAAGCGTTGACACCAATGCTTCCCGTACGGAGTCCACCGCTGAAATAAGCTGAGGGAAAAAGGCTTGCATCATTTGAATGATGCTGGGCAATTGCCGCTGGGTATTGATTTCAGAGTTGACGTGAATCAATAGGTCGGTCTTCAGGATGTCGTTGGTTACGTCTTGCAGCAGCTTACGCTGTTCGCTGGCGGTTTGGTACGCCTGAATATCCATCAGGTTGGACTCTCGAAGCACCTGGAAGATGTCAGTCAGAGATGCACCGCCGCTGGTGCCACCCATGCGGGCGGAGACAACATCCCCTGGGGCGAACTCAAAAACGTTGTAGCCAGGTCCAGCGGTAACGCTGCCGGGGGTGTCGTTGAAAGCACCATCAATCAAGCCGCCAATGTAGTTTGTAGCACTTCTCAAAGCCCTAGGGATTATCCGCCTAGCGGGTTCGCCAAAGGGTCCATGGCGCCGAATGTACTCAGCGCCTTGCTGCGCATTTTCAACACTTATGGCTTCAGGGTTCTCCTCGATAGTCCGAACGATATTGGCCGCCGTTGCTATGGAGCCAATAGGTCCGGGCAATCCGGCGGCAAAAGAAAGTGCTGCGGATCGCCCTACTGGGCTAGAGATGGCGCTGCCAACCTGTTCCCCAATTTCCCTTGAATTGGTGTCACCCCCAAAGATCAGCCTACCGATCGCGCTATTCCTAAAATCATTCATCGTATCCCTGAGTTTATGGAAGGCGGATATGCCTTCTTTAACTAGGTTGGCGATCTGTGGTCCCGCCTCACGAATGAATTTAAGTATTCCGTCTATGGCTGCCGTAAGTCCTTCGCCGATCTCTTCAAGGGGTAACCCATTGAGCTGCTTCAATAGCTCCACCTGGGTTTCCTTCATCTTCAGCGACGCCTCATTGAGGTTAGACATCGCTTTGATGGTCAGGTTATGCGCCTCCGCCTCTAATTTCCGCGCTTGGTCGCCTGGGCTTTCCTGTAGCTGGGCTAGCAATTGCTCCACCCGTCCGCCATCACCGCCCGGGCCGGTTGGCAGCCGTCCGCCATTGGCAGCGCTGATATTGGCGAGCTCTTCAAAGGTGCGGAGGTCCTGGGCGGTCGCTTGTCGTCCTAGGATGCCCTGCAGTGTGGTTGAGGTTTGCCGCTGTAGCCCTGAATTGCCAGCAATTAAGTTCTGGACGAAATTCGGATCACTAGCCGCCGCCGCCCTAAATTCATCGGCACCCATCCCGGAGATGCCCTGCACCCGGTTGGTGGTCATCCGCAGCACCCGCTGCGCATTGGCCATCATCTGCTCAGGTGAATTAAACCGCGAGTCTAGGGCCGCCTCATCGACGCCTGCTAGCCTCAGGTAGGCTGCTGAGGTGCTATAGGGGTCAGCGGTGCCACCGTAGGACAGGAAGCTTTGCAAGCCCGCCCCAGCCATCTGGACATTATCCCTAAACAGGGCGGAGGTGCGGGAATTGCCACCGGTTAGCCCTGCCATTACGTCCTGGAGCAAGCCAAAGGCGCGATCGCTCATCCCCTGGCCGGTCTGCTGCACCGCCTGCATGCGGGCGCTACCCATCATGTCAGCGTACTGCTGAATGTTGGACTCGAACCCGGCGCGGATGGCACCACCTACCACGTCGGATAGGTAGCCACGAACGCCTTCAGCACCCTTCTCGCCGCCAGTGCGAGAGTAGATGCCAGCCATATTGGCGGTAGCCTCTACGTTGAGCCCTAGCGCCCGGGTAAGCTCCTGGATGGTATTTACCAGGGGTCCAGCCATGGCCGGGTTACTCAGGGCTCGGTTTTCCCGTAGCTGGTCAATCAGCCCGGCGGTTTCTTCTACCCTAAACCCGTTCTGGGTGCCTAGTTCAAAATTACGCAGCCTGCCAACGTTGCCTACGCCAAAGCGCTGGTTAATGTCCGCGATCTGGGTTTCGTAGGCGAGGGATTGATCAGCGCCTCGGACAAGGCGATCCACCATGCCGCCGATGCCGCTACCGATGGAAGCACCTACCCCTAGCCCGGTCATCATCCCGGCAGGGCCGCCCAACATGCCAAGCAGTCCGCCGATGCCTGCCCCCACCGCACCACCAGCGGCGGCGCCGATATTGCCCTGCATGGCATTGCCAGCTACCGATGAGCCTACGTTGACGGCGGTTTGCATGATGGCTAGATTTTTCATCCAGCCAAGCAAGTCGTTAGTGCCGTCCTTCTTTTTGCCGTCCTCCTGCAATGAATTGCGTAGTTCCCGCAGGGAGTTGATTAGGTCTTGATAGTCCTTAGCGCTATCCGGGTCCTTCAACGACGCATGGAGGATCGAGGTTTGCAGGCGGGAGGCGGCCATATTGGCCACGTCCGGCGCATTGGGCGCGATCGCCTGTACCGCTTGCACTCGTTGCTGGAAGTCGCCTAGGGTGCCCCTGTCGGTGGTTGGCTGCGGGGGCGGTGGCAATGCCCCACCGGTGTCAGTGGTAGGGCGCGGCAATGGCTCAAAGGAACCCCCACCACCTGCCGCTGAGGCTGCCGCCGCTGAGGGCGCACCGGTGCTGAAATGGCGTTCTAGGTCCTGTTGCTTATTGATGGCGCGTTCTGCCCCTTCAATGAAGCCACTCGGGTCTAGGTTTAGGACGTACTCTAACTTATGTTCTTGGTCAGCCATGGCCGTAAATAAGAAAAGCCCCCGTCGTTACGAGGGAGGTAACAACGGGGGCATCTTGCGGGTGCAACTTAAAGCTATTTCCCACGCATCTGGTCGAGCATCTCAGGCGTTACCCCAAGTTCCCTTAGCTCTTGCTGGTAGCTATCGTCGTGGAATTCGTTATTGTCTGGATTGCCGTCGGCATTGCGTTCTTGCTCTAGCTCAATCACTTGCCGATACTCTAGGATCACCTGAGCCTCTGTCATTGCTAACCATCGAGGGTCAGTTGGGAGGAGTCGGTAGCGATCGCGGAGGATGAAACAGATTTTTTCCCATCGTCCGCTGTCGCTACCGTCCCAGATTTTTTTGCTTGGGCATCCTCAACCTGCTGGTCCAACCAGGCGGAATACTCCTCAGCAAATTTGCCAAAAAATTGAAAGTCCTCTGAATTGGTAGAGGTTAGCAACTGCTCCACAAACCCGACTGGTTCTACAATCACCGCCTGGGCGATCGCTACCACCAGGGCGTTATACCGTAGCTGGTCGCCTGCGTCTACCCCCTCAATGCCTGCCTCCGCCAGGGCACGGTTAATGAACCGGTCCTGGCAAGCAGGAATTAAAAACATGGAGTCGTTAAAGGTGCGGGGTCGAACGACTAAGGTGCCTAGCCGCTCAAACCCCGTCACGGTCATTGTTACGGTCGTCATTTTGCACTCGCATTAAAGAACTAGGGAAGCGCGATCAACCCGCCGCCATCGCTTAGGGTTTGGTCAATCGCTGAGAAGGACACGTTTTCCATGATCAAGGTGTCCTGGGCGGTGAAATTACACTCCCAGGAGTTGATCACACAACCAAAGATCGTGCCAATGATGCCGCCACCACCGGATAGGTCCTGGGGGCCTTGGGTGGGGGCATAGAGCTGAGGGACGCCTACCCCGGCACTGCCCCGACGGGCAATCACAATGTCGAACTCGGGCATGTTGGTGATGGTCGCCGCTCGGCTGGTGCGATCGATGATGCCACCAGACACCGATGCCAAGCGTTTCATCAAGTCGCCATACTTGAGCAGCATGGAGCTGATTCGCCCTTGGTATTGTTTGATGCCAGGGACAAATTCGACAGCGCGATCGCTGCCAATTTCGATAGCGGGTCTTGCCTGGGTTTGGGCGGAGATCGAAATCGACTGGATTCGCCCTAGGCGTAACCCGTTGATGACTAGAGCAATGTCAAGGCTGTATTCAGCCCTAGCAAGGACAGAATTTTCAACCCTGCTGTATTGGGTACGGAAGGCCAAAATAACACCTCCTGGGGTGAATAAGGTTGGTTAGGCTTACGCGGCCACGGTGGCGGTATCTGGCACCGGCGCCAGGATTTGCGAGTTCAGGATAAAGTCGATCGCGGGGGCCGGGTAGATCTTGTAGGTCACGTCGATCGCGCTGCGGTTGGTTTGGTTGAGCGTCGCCACCGTAAAGCTAGGGTCGTAGCCATAGATAATGGCTTGGCCGCTGAGCCGATCTAGAGTCAGGTTCACCGCCTCGCGGATAAGCCCCAGGGTGGTGCCGTCTAGCGCCTTGCCGATAAATAGGGTTTCCTCCAGGTCGCGTACCGTCTGAGCCACGTAGTCGCTCTGGTTGATGATCGAGATTTGCTCAAATACCACAGAGGAACGGGCGGTGGTAATGGCCCGGGTCACCCGGAAGCCCCGGGACTCCCGCACCAGGGTAGGGTCCCGCTCGATGGTTAGAATGCCGGAGACGATCGCATCATCTAGCTCGGTGCTACCGGGTTGGTACTCAAATTCAGCAGCGGTGATATTGGTTAGGAAGGTATGGGTAATCGGGTCAGAGACGCCATTCCCTTCAGCCGCTAGCATCCCCGCCACGATCGCGGTAGTGGCATAGGCAGAGGAGTAGGTACGTTGGCTGCCGGTCACCAGGTCCGCCATGCGCAGTCCGGGGGAGACAAATACTACCCGCTCGCTGTTAAAGGTTTCCGCCCTGGCCCGGATTTGTGATTGAGTCCAGCCTAGGGCGTGGCCTAGGATGCAGATGCGTTCCCGCCGTTGGGCGGTGGTAGACATCAATCGACAATGGTCGGCAAAGGCCGCTTGGACGCCTGCATCGGTGACGCCAGCGGGCACCAAGTAGCGCAGGGGCGTATATTTCACCTTATCGAGGGCTTCCAGCCATCGTTGCAGGGTAGGAACAGAGTCGAAGCCACCGCTAAGGATAATGGAACCGCTGGGCGGCAATGGGTCAATGCCACCGGCCAGGGCAACACCACCGGCGGCCACCAGCACCGTCGTCTGGGTGTTAACCAGGATATTAGTCTTCCAGCCATTGGCGCTGATGCCCGGGGGCACGGCGGTCAGGGTGATGGTGCTGGTGTAGGTGCCTGCATTGTAGGCGGCGCTGGCAACAGCGTAGGCGCTCCAGTCATTGGACTCGTTAATTAGTCGGGCTAGCTCGATGCCTACCGCCTGGATGGTATCGCCAGGCAGGGTGGAGTAGAACACCGTTAGGGGGCCTTCGGCGCGATCGCTGGGGGTAAGCGACAGGCTCAGGTATTGGCCACCCCGTTGCAGGATGCCATTGGCGGGTAGCTGGGTCTCGATCGCTTCAGTGGCAGGCTGGGAGGGCGGATCTACCACCAGGGTTTGCCGGAACACTAGGGACGCACTAGCGGCGGTGCCAGCGGCAATGGTGCCAGCGTCTAGCTTTTGCACCGTGCGCACCCGGTCTAAGCCGGTGCCATCCCATTCGTAATGAACAATCTGATAGGTGCCGGCGTAGTCACCGGAGGCGATGGTAAAGGTAGAGCCAATAATACCTTTGTTGGTGGCATGCTGCCAGGTTTGGCCACTAGGCAGGGCAAAGCGGTAGATATTAGCACCATAGGCGGTGGTGGTGACCGCCATGTTAGTAACCGCTTGGGTGTAAACGTTCTCCTTGCGGACAACGTTGTAGGTGCCGTTGACAGTGGCGGGCAGGGCCGCTGATACCGTCACGGTGGCAGGCGTTGGGGTTAGGTTAGTCCCATCCCAGGAGAAGGCGAGCGAGTCGGTGGTATTCACCCGCAAGCTAGCCGGGTATTGGTAGAAGAATGCGGCATTGGTAATCTCACTAGCGCCGGTCAGTGTTGCCTTGCCGTCACTGGTGGAAGTAGCGATCGTTAGGGTCTGGGTTGCCTTGGTGCCGCCAGCGGTGGCCCGCACCGATACCGGTGACTCAGCATTTAAGCGCTCAAGCAACTGGGAGACAGAGGGGACATTGTCAATGGTCTGCTTATAGGCTGTCCCATTGAGTTGGGTGCCAGCAATCACCGCCTGGGTACCCTGGATGGAGCCGGGTAAAAACTGAACACTGAAGGTATTGCCGTAGCCGCCAAAGTCCTTAAATTCACCCACTAGGGTGGTGCCATTGTTGGTGAGGGTGCCGGAGGCTTTGGCGGAATTGTCCGCCCGTACCCCTAGCACTAGGGGCGCACCGCCCTTGACGCCACCGCGAAAGGTAAGGGTGATGGCATCAGCCAAGGGTGAACCAGCACCAAATACCTGCTGGGCTTGGTTAGCATTTTTGAATGCGTAGGTGGTCAGGGGCGTGCCACCTAGGGCTGCACCTAGCACACAAACAACATTGGGGGCAAATTCCTGGGCCAACTCCAGGGCGGAGGCATCCACCTGGGTGTAGGCACCGGGTTGCAAAATACGGCTGACGGGCCGACCGAAAACAACACTAGAAGCCATGGGAGTTTCCTATTGAACTGGAGTGAGTAATGCCCGTTGCCATAGCCGTCGCCATTCGTCTAGCGATCGCGGCTCGGTGTAGTCTGCCAGCGTTGCCAGGGCGGCGGCGCGTTGATGGTCTGACAGGTATTGATTAGCGAATAATTCAAGCGTTATCGGCATAGAGTCTATCCGGGGGAGTGATGTCGTTAAGTTGGTTCAACCCTTCGCCTGCTGCACCAGACCATTGGCCACCGGCGGTGAAATTTTCCCAACTGAAAATGTGCTGCAACTGATCCACATCAGTCACTACCGATAGGTCGTAGGTGGCAGCAAAGGTTAGGCGGGACACGTAAAACTCAAACCCTGGCTGACTCTGGGTGCCTTGGTACTCCACCTGGTCATCGGCGGCATTAGTACAGTTCAGTTGATAAAAGCCGAGTGTCCTCAGTTGTGGAAGTGCCCACAGCGTCGCGTCTAGGCAATATTGCTGGAACCAGATATGCAGGTCATCGCGTAGGCGTTCATTAGTACAACAGATGGCCGCCTCTAGTTGGTCGTTAACCAGTAGCCCTGAAAATTTACGAACCGTCAACCCACGCCCGGGCAGTTGTACGGGCTCTTCATGCCAGTCCAAGTCCACCCCGGTGGGTTTATTGGTTGAGCCGAGCCGGAGGATAGCGATGCGCGGGCAGTGTTGACGGGCGGTCGGATAGGCGCTAGTCACATCCAATGGTAGCCATTGGCTAGCGCGACTATCCCCATGGTCTGTTTTAAGGCGCTTGATGGCCGCCTCATTAACGTCCTTGGCAAATTGTCGGGCAATGTCTAGTAGGACGGTTTTTCCATCACAGGGGTAGGGGAACCGTTCCCCGAAAAGGGCGCTTTCACCTCCCGCTAGGTTGCTATCCATTGATGGCAATCTCGAAGAGGAGAATGATCAAGAAAGCGGCGATCGCGATAAACCATAGCATCAGAAGCCATGCTCCTTTAGAACGTCTTGAACCGCCGCCGCGATCGCCTGTTGGATTTCCGGGTCCGCCCGGTTGACGGCTGACTCGAACCAGTACTTACCAGCCATTGGCGGTAACGTCTTGGCAAAGAAATAACGGCCACTAATGCCCCTAAAGCCGTTCTCGCCATTGACAAGCTGATGATTGCCGCCTGGGATCGTAAGTCGTGCTTTGGACGCATAGCCAGCCTTAGCGCTAGGGGTGTACTTAGGGCGCACCTCACCCCGGCCTGTCTCCAGGATGGCAAGGTAGTTCCATTCCTCCGGGTTGTCCGCGTAGCGGGTCATCGCAGAGGCATAGATGCGAGAGCGAAAGGGAGAACCGTAGGGATACTCCGCCTGGACGCTAGCGGCACCGCGTCCGGTGCGTTTTTGAATGACATGGCCGCCAGTACGGCTGCTGAAGGGCACCCCGCTTAGGTGCTCTTTGCCGTAGGTGGTAATTAGGTCGGAGGCATCCTGGATCGCTACCTTGGCGATCTCAGGGATCAGCTCCTTCACCTGGCCCAGCCCAAACTGGCCAGACTTCAGGTTGATGGCATAGCGGTAAGCCATTATTTAGCTGCGGCTTCCTTAGCGGGCTTGGGGGCGGTGATTTCTTCTACCTTGAAGCGATCGCCATAGATAGCGCTTAACTCCTCCTGGAGGGCGACTACCTGCACACCCACCACCGGCTCCCCGATCGCTACCAGCTTAGCTACCGGTAGGTAGATGGAACCTTGCTTAATCTCGCCGGTGGTATCAATAACGCGATAACCCATCTTCTTTTACTCCAAACCGTTCGCGGGATAGAAAAACTTGAAAGGCGGCAACGGTATCACCCATCTGGCACGGCATCACCGGCGCGGTGGCGTAATAGATGCCGCCTGCTATCTGAAATCGGTCCTGACGCTTTGGGCGATCGTTGACCACCACAAATACCTCACCCGGATCTTGCGCCAGGTAAAGGCTTGCCTCGCCCTGGTAGTAGATGCCGCCCTTGTCCTGGAATGGCGTTTGTTTGGGCCTGCAGAAAATGCCCTTCAGTGGGTTGTTTGGGTTGGGCCGGTAGTCGATGCCGGAGTCAAACAACCCGCTTGCAGGCGCTAAATAGTCAGGCTGCCCAGCCTCGTTGTAGGTCGCCTGCTTGGCCTCCACCGCCTTCCAATGGTAGACAGTGGTGCCAACCATTGGATTGGACGCGATCGCGGCGATCGCCTGGCGAATGAAGATGCCTTGCGGTGTCTCTGTAAAACCGAGGCTAGGCTGCATGACTAGAACATTTCCAGGATAGCCATCACCTCGATAGCCCCACCGGCGATCACGGTGGAGGTGTCGGTCTGGTTGTACTGGAAGGTCAGAGAAGGTACATCGTACCAGGACAGGGCGTCAGCACTAGCAGCCACATCTCGAACGACGGTGCCAGCGGTTACCAAGGAAGCGGCAGCAATGGTCACCAAAGTTTCAGCGCTAGCGGCGCCTTGCTTCACCTTCAACAGAAAGTCGTCGCCTGTAGTATTGCCAGCGGTAGCCGCGATCGCGACTCGGGCATGGGCATAGGTCAGCCGTACATTCTTAAGCCCGATAGCAGGGACGCTCCAGGTGAAAAAGGTAACGTCTGAACCCTTGGCGCATTTGGCTAGGTTAACGACACCCCGCACGCCAAAGCGACAGGCGCCATAGTTGTACTGCTGGCCAATGTGCAGGATTGAGGCGGTGGCTTCATTGTCGGTAGAAAGGCTACCGATTAGCACATCGCTGACTAGGGGCGCGGCGTTGTTGGTATCGCCGTAGGTGAGCCCTTGGAGCCCGAAGTAGATATTTTTGTTGCTCAGGTTTTTGGCAGCCGCAGCGGTCACCTTGGGGCCGTAGGGGCCAATGATCTTGTCGCCCTCGACGATCACGCCAGAGGTAAGGGTAGGGGTGAGCCCGGTCGTTACCGCACCGCTACTGAGCGGCAAGCCTAGCTCTAGCCCGGCGCGGATGCCTTCACCGGGTTGTAGGTATTCCAGGCTTTTGCGTAGGCTATGCTCCCAGCCTTGCTCGGGCTGAGAGATGGGGGGAAAGGGGGAGGTTTGGGGATTGAGAGGCATGGTCGTTTCCTTACAAAATGTCTAGGTCAAGTCGAGCGTAGCTATCTAGTATCAAGTTGGCCGATAGTTGCCAGCTTGGTGAAAACTGGGTGAACAGTTGTCCAAAGTTCAAATTCACACAACCAATCGAAAGCGCCTGCATCCCCTGGGTGAGCGCTTGTTGCCAGAAAATTGCTTGCCGGACGGCGGCCATGTTGGCGATCGCCTCAGCAATGTCGGTGGGGATCTTGTCCCACCCGGCGGTGTAGGTAAGTTCTACGTTGTTCATACCGGGCGGTAGGGTAGCAAACGTACCAATGCCAATATCAGCGCCAACGGCATAGCCCCAGTCCCAATAGTCCCAAATATTTTGGTTGATGGTGACTACACCGGTCTCGGCGTCGCCGTGGAGCAATTGGGCGCCGCTGCTGCGAATATTGAGCGGGTTAAAGTCCTTTTCGGTATAGCGCCTAAATAGGGTGCGGCTATAGCTGAGGGCATCTATCCTAAAAAATTCATCAATAACCAAAGGACGTTCGCGCAGGTGGACCTGTCGCTGACGGCTAAGGCCATTGTACGCCTGACGGATGTATCGCCATTTGGCAAACCGTCTACCGGTGCGGCGCTCTGCTTCAGCCGTCGCTTCCTCCAGGCATCGCAGTACATAGCGGCTATAGGCGGTTTCCACGTAGGTTGTCGTTAGGTTCTCCGGGCCGTTGTAGTAAAGGGTGCTGCCTACCCTGGCCCAGCTCCGTTCGTAGCGGGTAGCCAAGTCTTTGTAATCCACCTGGGCAGCGTGTTGGTCATCCACCCATAGCCCATACAACACCTGGTCGTCGGCTAGTTCCGCCTCCCAGTAACCTAGGGCATTTAGTTCCCAGTCCAGCCCCACCAGGGGGACGGCAATCTGAACCGATGCGCCAGGGACGCTTCCTAGCACCTCTAGCACCTCCCTAGGGGCGGCATAGACTAGAGCACCGTTGACACAGTAGCTAGTCGCCTTGGGCGGCGTAGCGGTGGTGAAGGGTTCACTATGCTGAAGGGTGCCATAGGCGATTACCTCCAGCGTATAGCCCTGGTCAAGTTTGATCTTGTCCCAGATGCTTTGGTCTGGCACCACCCGCACCACGCCCCGTTTGGCATGGCGGATGCTAATTACCGTCGTGCTACTGACCGCGATCGCATTGTTGCCATCCCGCCAGCGTACCGTCAATGCCCTGGGGACACTTACCCCCAGGACGGTAATAGTAGCCGGTGTTAGGTCGAGTTCATCGCCCGGTCCCCGGTTGGAGTTGGCCCACAACTGTATGTCAATGGGCCAATTATCCAACCAGGGATACTCGAACGAGGTGCCATAGGTGACAGGCATTAGCTAAGGATGCTAAGGAGTTCCTGTGCCTTTTTTTCAACACCCTTGCTTGTATCCGCGTCGATTACCGCCTGTAGGTAGGCGCGGCGCAGTTCAACCGGCAAGGTTTCATTGAGAGCCGTATTTTCAACGATGGGCGTCGATTGGGCGATCGTTAGTCCCTTCAACTTTTCTACCTCCACCTGGATTAACTCCAGGTCATCGGTAGATAGGACAAAGGGTTCTGCCACCGGTTCTGGTGTTGCCTCCGGCTCAACCGGGGCGGCGATCGCTACCGCATCCGTACTCAGGTCCACCAGCGATAGGCGGAAATGGCGTTGGATGCGCGGCTCGAAGGACTCAAGCAAGGCAGCGATCGCGGCGGCGGTGTCATCGCTTACCTCGTAGGGCACATCCACCGCAAAGGTGAATGAACCCTTCTCCCCAGGCTTGCCGCCCGGCACCTGTGGAACCGGTGCGCCTAGCCCAGGGAAGCGATCGCTATGTAGGGTTAACTGTTTCATGACTACGGTTGAGACGGAACGTTGAGAATTTCAACAATAGCTTCAGGGTAGCGAACGGTAAAGGCTAAACGTTCCCTTGCCCTGATTGCAGTTTGGTCTGTCTGGCTCAGGATCTCGTTGTATACCCTGATGTTAAATCGCTGCCAGTCCCCAATAGCAAAGGCTGATTGGTTCATTACCAGGGCTTTTCCGTAGGTTTCACCGGGTTGCGCATCCAGGAAGGTGGTAGCAATGACCGGGGCACCGGCTAGGCGTCCGATCTCACCGGTGAAGATACCAGCGCCAGAGCCATAGGCGTAGCTGCTCATGGTTTGGAAGCTACGGTTACGCAGGAGGGCTTCCTCCCAGGCTAGGCCCACCATCACCACTACGTCGCGCTTATTGCGTCCGTAGATGCCTAGGTAGCGCATGGCGCGTACCAGGTTGCTGGTGACAGTACCGGCCTCAACAGCGTTAGCGCTGGTGTCAAGGGAGGCGTCGTAGGTGTAGGGCGTTGCTCCAGCTTGGGCGAATAACCCATTAAAAACATTCTTAGGGTCGCCGGGGCCATGGTCGACGGTGGTATCCCCTAGCAGGAAGGCAAGTTCTTCCGCCTGGGCAAATTCCCGTGCCATTTCCTCTTTGAGCATCCCTTCAATATCTCGAATAGTGCTGTCCTCGAATACTTCCTGGTCCACGGGTAGCCAGGTCATCAGCTTCTCGGGCACTAGGTCGATGCTGTCGAGTCGTGCCTTAAATTCCGGCGCCGGTTGGCCCGCTTTGACGCTGTAGGCACCTTGGGCGCGTACCAGCTTGGGGATGCGGATCTTGGGCTTGGTCATATTGATCAGGCTCTTGCTGCGGTCAGCGATCTGCCGCATGAAGCATTGTTGCCGGATCAGGGGGATCACCTCGGAGGCGATCGTGGTTTGGAGGGTAACCTCGGCACCACCGCCATCGCTAATGCCTAGCGATTTCAGTAGCGCCCGACGGGTAAGCGCAGCGTTTGTCATGGTTTGGGGTCCTTATGTCGTAGCTAAATTAATCGTCGTCAGCCTCATCGGCTGAAAATGGCAGTGGCTCACCCGCTTGTTGTGAATGGTATTGCAGCAACAGCGCATCACCGAAGGACACGGGGCGGTCCAGGTCATCGCCGTCCCAGCCAAGGCTGGCAGCACTCTTTACCAGGTCCTCATCACTGACGATCGCGCCAGCGACGCCCTTACGACTGCCATAACGCTGGCCCTTGGCTGCTTTGCGCATCTGGCGTAGGTCGGGGATAGCGTCCGGGTCTTCGTTGGCCTCCGGGTCACGGGTTGCCATGGCTTGTTGGATGCCGGATTCGATCGCGCTTTTGATCAAGTTTTCTAGCGGGATTTCGTCCGGTGCTTGGTCCTGGGCGCGTTGGCTGATACCTGCCGCTTTCTCTAATTGGTTGACGCGATCTACTAGGGGACCTTCGTATTCGGTGCCAAGGATAGTTTCTTCGAGGGCAGCGACGGCATCAAGTAAGGAGCCACCCCGGGCGCTTTTCTTAAGGCCGGTGTGGTTTTCTAGCTGACTGACGCGATCGTGCAGGGAGGAACCACCCATGCCGCTGTCGTCCATGTCGTCTTCGTCATCATCAGCATCCATGGCATCGGGGGCATCCATGTCCTCGTCATCCTCTTCCATGTCCTCGTCGTCGGGGTCCATGGCGGGAGGGGCACCGGCGGCCATGGGTGGCGCACCATTGGCGGCGGGGGCACCATTGGCGGCGGGGGCACCAGCGGTAGGGGGCGCGCCGGCACCCGCCTGGGCAGATTGCAGAATTTGTAAGCCTTGTTGGAATACTCCCATCAAGGCTTGTAGGGTTTGTGGGTCCATTTTCTAGTTACCTAGCTAGGAGTAAATAACGTACTGTTGGGGAAACTGAACGTCGATGCCCACAACGCCGGGTGAACCGGCAGGGCGCAAAGGTTTTCCCTTTAGCTCCTCAGGCATCTTCTCTACGAATTCGTCCAGCGCTTTGGTTAGGTCGGCATTCATCGCCTTCACCGTCCCCGCCGCCTGGTAGTCGTTCATAAACGGCAATTCTTGGGCGAAACGGGTGCAGTATTGCAAAAACCGGACAAAGTTCACCATCGGGTCGGTCGGGGTGTCAGTCATGCCCGCGATCGCCCTGGCGCTGTCGGTCAAGAAAGAAACGGTCTCCGGGCTACCCCAGGCATCTTTGTCCATGTAGCAGGCTTTGGCCAAGTTGCGGGTTAGTTGGGTGATGGTGATACCAAATACATCGGTGGGGGGCATGCCGCCGGAAGAGTAGGGGCGATGGGCCTTGGGTTGTTTGCCACCGATACCCTTACCGGCATGGGCACTACCGGACTCATCCATTTGTACCTTTTTGCCGCCCTTGGGCTGCGGGCTTTTGGCGTCAACTTTACGGCCCATCGCCGGGATGCCCGTATCCCGCCATGAGCCAGAACCAAACTCACGCCCAGGATTACCCAGGGCTTTGCGGAGGAAGTTATCGATAGTCATGGGGAGTGAGGGGGTGAGAGATTTGGTGAGAGTGGGTTCGGGGTCCTGGGCGGCGGGCTCGGATTTAGGTTTAATAATGTAGCCAAGTACATTATCAATGACGTCTTCCCGCATAACAAAGTTGGCGCCTTCTATTCTGTTCCAGCTAAAATCGCGCTTTATATAAAAACCTAACTTTCTTTTTAGGTATTCGGCGTCTTTTATTGCATGATTTGGCACCCAATAGTAGGTTTCCGCACCAACTCCATCACCTAGAAAATTTGGTGAGAAAGGCATGGCGCCTTTTAGCTTGGCTAGCCTCTTCCAGTCATTATCCGTTAGCGTAAGCTCTTCTTCTTTTAGTTCGCGCTTAGGGCGCTCTGCCTTAGGTTTTTGCAGCGCCTTGACTCCCTTAAACGCCTTTGCCTCGTTAATGGCGTCAACGAGCTTATCAAGATCGTAGTAGCGTTTAGGATCGGGATCGGGTTGAATGCTTGGGTATTCTTTTCGCTCTTGCTCTAGGTAGCCCTGCCCAAGAATCTTTTTGGCTTTAGCTTCTTTTATTCCAAGGATGTTTAGAAACCTAGACGCCTGACTCGGGGACAGCCCATATCTAGGATCTACTCCTAGGGCTTGAGGGATTTTTTCGTAGTCACCGCTTTCAAAAAGTTGAGGCACGTCTTCCCATGTGGGTGCCGCACCATCCTCCGCCCCCTCCATCGCCTCACTCTCAGGCATAGGCTCATCCGCGATCGCGGCTTGCTGCTGTTCCAGCATTTCGCCAACGGTGGGCTTGGGAGATGGTTCTGACTCGTACCATTCCCGCACGATATGGACGCCACGTTCGTGTTGTCCTGCAGGTGCAACAACGCCGTCTTCGTCTTCTTGCATCAATACTCGTTGCTGGGTTCCGGCAGAGCCTTGGTCAGCCTTAGTGCTTTCAGGCTTGGTAGAAAACCGTGAATTTAGATCGTCAAGGATAGGGGCGATTTGTTCGTCAAGTCCATACTTACCAGGGGTTACAGCGGCGACGTATTCGCCATTATCTTGCTTTCTGAAAACCAATGGCTGCTTAACGGAGCCAAAGTAAACCCGGATCTCCCCGTCTTTTTTGTCCCATATTTTGGCCTTTGTGTACCCCGCAGCATCGCGGTTCCACTCTGAACCATGGGTGTCATTCCAGGCGGAAATAAACTCTTCGACAAATTGCCTGCCTGAGATAACTGGTTTCGACTCAGCTATCTCCGCTTGCTGCTGTTCCAGCATTTCGCCAACGGTGGGTTCGGGGTTCTGGGCGGCGGGTTCAACGCCTAGCTCTCGCATAAGGTCGTCGTCAGACATGCCTGCTACGCCTAGCTCCTGCAGGAGATCGTTGTCAGACATGCTTGGCGCGTCGTCGTCAGGCTTGGTTATTTCAAAAAGTGCGTCTTTGACCTGCTTCAGGTAAGCCTCGGTTTGCTTGCGCTTTCTGGGAGTTATGCTTACAAGTCCAGCATCAGCCAATGCCAGAAAATTCTTAATTTTGTCTAGCTCTGCCGCCAATAATGAAGGGCTTTGATCTTCTAGATATGGTTTTGGCTCCTTTTGTCGTCTTGCCTTCGGCTTAGCCGCTTTTGCCTTTGCTGGTGTCTCTGCTCGTTTCTCCGCCTCCACCACCGGGACGATCGCAGGCTTTTCCGCCTTCTTCTTCCCGCCAGACGGCTTACCGCTGGCCTTGGGTTTATCCATCCGCTCCCACCGGCTATTGCTATTTAGCCGATAGGTAACACCGTCCTCTACCTTGGTATCGCCCTCATTGTGCCCACCAAACAAGCCTAGCTGGCCCGGGGAGGGTGCCCGCCGCCGTCCTGCCTTGCGTAGGACAATGCCATGTTCCTCGCTAGGGTGAGCGGTATAGGCGATGCCATTCAGGTAGATGTAAGGCTGTTGTTTCTGAGCGAGCATGGTATTACCCACAGATTTAGCAAGCGCGGTAATGTACGCGCCATTGTCGGGGGTCTCGGACTCAATTAATCGATTGGCTGGGTTGTCAGTGATGCTGAGCTCATCGAGCCGCACGTCGGTAATTAGGTTACAGGTCCGCCCGATCGCATCTCTACCGGGGCGTACACCGTTGATCTTGCCGCCAACGCTAACGCCAAGGTGAACCATGCCCTCTTTGAGCATATTCCACACCACCCGGGCGATGGGGTTAGCGCCAGATAGAACACCCCGCCAACGCGTAGTGCCATCGCTATCAACGCTCATCTCAGTCACCCGGCCCAGGGGGAGCGCGATCGCGGCAAGTAGCCCCACTTGCTGGTCGTAGGGAATATTAAGGGCAGAGATGGACTGCTTTAGAAATCGCTCCCAAAAACCATGGTGCAGGCGAATGGGGCCACCCTTTAGCCCGTCCGGGCCACGGGTTGCCATGAAGCCAGGAATAGCGCGTTGAATCGCGTCCGGGCAAATGGCATCGCCGTCAAGATCTCTAAAAAAATTGGAGGCTACCCCGCCCACAACCATATCGGCTGACTTGGACAGGATAGCCTCCAGAGGAAGAACCATGGAGGAGATACGGACTAGGAAAAAATAAATTATGCCTACGCTATGCCTATCTTAGCGTAGGTTCGAGAAATGGTTGGGTTGACACGCGATCGCGACGGTTTAACTAATTTATCGAAAAGTGTTGACAATACGATAAAGGTCTTTTACTATTGAAATTGTTGAACCACTTGGAGTTACCAATTATGACTACTGCTACTGCTGCTGACTATGCCACTCAAATCAATCAAGCTTTTTCTCGGTTAAATGCTGACACAAACGTTAATCCCTATTCTGGGTTAATGGCCGAAAACGTAAGCCCTACTGTTATCAAAATCTTTGACGATTACGCCTCTGGCGAGTATTATGCCGCCCAAGCTTTAGCCGCGTTAGAAGAGTGCGAGCCTATTAACCTTGAGGAAGAGACTGATTTTCAAGACATTTGGCAAGCTCTTAGGAAGGCTGAGGTTGAATAGCGTCATCCAAGCAACAAAACACCCCGGTCGTCATTTGGCCGGGGTGTTTTGTTTTGGGTGCGGCATCAGAACGCTGAAAATATGGATGCCTGCAAGGGGCTGCCGATGCCTTTGGCGTAATTAAGCGCAACCTTTGGGCAATTGGCGTTTCGGTTCTCCATCCGTGCTGCAAAGCTATGGGCTTGGCTGTCTGCTGAGTAAAGTAAGTCCCACACAATTGAAGATTCTAGGGCGGTCTTCTTAACGCCAAACCCGTGCAACCTCAGATCGGGGCGGGCCGCCTTAATCGCCATCAAGACGGCTTCAATTGCCCCAGGGTTGCTGTTTCGCTTGCAGACAGAACCCACCCCTACCCATTGTCCATGGTGCAAGCGATCGCCGTAATCGTGCAGGTGTCTAACGTAGTCAGCGGGAGAGTAGCCCTGTAATACTGGCATGATATAGACGCCGGTATTTAGGGCAAGCAGGCGATCGTAGTTCTCTATGGTTAGCCGTTGGTGGTCTTGGATTGTTAGCCCGGTCTTGCCAAGGATAAATGGTTCACACATATAGTCCTGTGCCACAGCTGCCACAAGGTTGCCGTTTTTTGCCCATCGCCGGATCTCTTTGGCATAGTCTTCTAATGGCAGGTGCCCTTGTCCGCCAGCAATGCGAGTAAAAGCGCCGCTATCCAATATCCAGGACTGAACCGGGAAGGGAGAGCGACGCCTTAGAAGTCGATTGACTGACACCATGCACCGGGGAAAATCCCCGCAGCCAGACAGGCCGTTGACGGGCTGATGCCAGCCTATGTAAAACTCCTGCATCAGAACGGTGGCCCTATCAAACCACTGTCAATGTCCACCGTGACGATTCTGGACGTGTTGCCGCCCAGGGGCAACTTAACCATCACCTTGTCGCCAATGACCGCAAAGACAGACGCTTGCTGCCAGGGCTCTTCCGTGGATGGACGATAGGCGATCGCGTAACCGGGCTGTAGGTCCATGGTTAACCCCTAATCTGAATGGGCATCATTAAATAGGTCGCCGGGGACCCATCTGTAAAAACCACTGGGCTTTCTGGCTTATTCATTTCCATAGTGAAGGTTTCACCCACGATCGCATTGGTTAGCGCCTCCTTGATGTACTTACCGTTCCCCGCTAGGGTGATGGGTTCGCTACAGGTTACGCCCTCGACATGTTCCTGAGCTTTGGCCGCTTCTTTTGCCTCTGCACTCATCACCAGCCCAGTGGTGTCAAACTCCAGCTTAACGATGTCCTTGTTTTCACCGGCCACCACCAAGGTGCGATCGAGGGCGGCTAAGAATGGCTTGCGATCGCAGGTCGCCACCTTAGAGAACACCTTGGGGAATAGCTGCCGGTAGTTGGGGTATTGCCCCTCGATAACCCGGCTATAGAGCTCGGTGTCCCCGCATAGGGCACGCACAGACACGTCATCAAACGTCAGCTTGACGGCACCCTCGCCCTTCAGGACGGTTAGCAGTTCCCGCAGGCTCTTCCCGGGCAGGGTGACGGGGCGATAGTCATCGGGGATGACAACGCTACCGGGTAGCGGGTAGGCGATCATCCGATGGCCATCGGTGGCCGCTAACTCCATCACCCCTGCCTCCCCCCCTTCGCCGGGGGTAACGGAGAAGTGAACGCCGGTAAGTACCTGCTTGCTTTCGTCAGTACTGGCGCAGAACACCGTAGCCGCGATCGCGGCTCGTAGTTCCTCTGACGAGATAGACAACTCCACCGGGGTACCGTCCACCTCGGGCAAGTTGGGGTAGTCCTCAGCCAGGAGGGTGTTAATCCGGTACTCGGCGCCCAGGGTGGTTAGCACCAGGACAGGGTATTGCAGGTCTAAGGCCACCTGCCCGGATAGGCGCTCCAGGATGGGCTTTAGGTAGGTTGGGGATATGCAACAATCACCGGATTGCTCCATATCCACTGGCAACGAGAAGCTAATCCCTAGCGCCTCGTCAAACCCTTTTAGGGTAAGGCTGCCATTGTCTAGCTGCATTAGCATGTGGCCCAGGATAGGGCGGCTAGGGCGCTTAGGGATAGCGCGATCGCACAGCGCGATCGCCTCTGCCAGATCACCCGCATCTACTGTAAATTTCATTGCAATACTCCCGCTTTTTCAACAAAGTACGAACTGTGGACAAACTTTTTGACGCCTGCATCAGCGGCGGCATAGTAAGCCTCCGGCTGTAAGCCCACCATGGTGGTCTGCTCAGGCGTTACCCCAAACCAGTCCATGGCGGCCAAAATCATGCCCGCCTGGGGCATCCGGTAGCCGGTGGTGGCATACTTTTGGCATTTGGTATAGGTCTTGGGTTCGTAGGGCATCGTCATTTGAATGGCATAACTGCCGGTGCTGCCCCGGGCTAGGGGGCAAAACCAAATGGCCTGAACCCAATAGTTGGACAGCTTGAACATTTCACCGAATAGGTTTTGGCAAGCACCGAACGCTAGGTGGCCTTTCTCGACGCCGCCCTGGTTGCTACAGATGGCGACGTTGTAGTTCCTGTCAACGTAGGGCTCCAGGGCGCCTAGAATGCCTGGAACCAATGTCATATTGTCCCGGTTGTTGATGTAGACACCGGGGCCATTCCGGTGCTGCACCAGGGCGGTGTGGTCGAGCAATAACAGTCTCCTCATCGCTCCTCCTTGTCAGTGCAGAAGGTATCGCTCTTCGGCCCTTCAGGGTGAACCGCACACCGCAAGTAAGCTTGGGTGGTAGGGTTGTAGAACTTGCAGTTCAAACAGAGAAAAGCATGGGAAACGCCACGGCGCGATGAGTAGCTAGTGGGCATGACTAGCGATCGCTCCGATACTGCCCGCTGTCGGGCTTGTCGCATTAAGTCAACTAGGCGGTTGAGGTTGGTCATAATGGCCTCCCCCAGGACTCTTTTACCTGAGCTACCAGAAACGCCCGTTGGGCCGCCTCCAGACGCTTTAAGCCAAGGGCGATGGTCTTGAGTTCGTTGAAGTTTTCCCGGGTAAACTCCAGGCTTTCTAGCGATCGCTGAAATTGGGCGATCGCAAACTCTGCCTCAGTCGATAGCTGAATAGGTTGGTTCATAACTACTCCTAGAACGGTATCTCTTCATCCCAATCAGTTGCCGCCCGCGAGTCTGTCACTTTAGCGGCGACGGGCTTAGCGTTGGCACGTTGGGCAATGCGATCGCGGGCTCCGCCAGGTGGATTACCTGCCGGGGGACTATTGCGGGTTGGTGGCGGTGCCGCTGGTTGGGTGGTGGGTTCCGGTGCTGGCGCTTCTTTGCCCAAGGCTTTGTAAACCCTGGTTTTTGCCTCGGTAGCGATCGCCCGCCAGTCGTCATCCGCCTTCCAGCTAGCCTGGAGCTTGCCGGATTGCGAGGTGATGCTGACGTTTAGAGTTTTGTCGCCGGTCTGTAGCTCTGAAATGTAGCTAAACAATCGAATGGGTTGCTGTAAGTCAGCTACAGGGCATAGGCTTAAGGCGGTCAGTAGGGAGCGGCTAAAAAATGACTGGGCGCCAGACTCGAAAATATAAGTCTTGCCGTCTTCACCCTCCATCACCAAGTCGAGTTTGGTAACGTCTTCGCCTCGCCGTTCCCGCTGGACAAACCGCAAATCCTTCACCAAACCCCAGAACGCAGGGGGCATGGTTTCCTGTTGGTTATTTTCCAGTAGCCGATACCAGCCATCGCCATTCCCTTTGACAAGGTTGGCAAAGATAAACTCTGGCCGCCCGGCGTCCGCCTGGAAGCCTAGGGGCTGAGTACTTTTGGGTATTGCCGATAGCGCAATCGCCTTCAAGGATGCCGCGATCTCCTCTAACGCGAGTGCGATCGCCAAATTTGGATCAATGTCTGCCATAGTTGCCTGGTTCTCCTAAATAAACGAAATGGGGGCCAGCCGAAGCCAGCCCCAAAGGGTCAGTCAATTAGCCAAGGTGGCGGGGTTGCCGGGGGCGATCGCCAGGGAACTCATTGCGGGGGTTACCCTTGCAGGTGTAGACGGTCTGCTGACCGCCACCGCTAGCTCGGCACTGGGGGAATTCGTCCCGCTTAGACTTGGCTTGCTCCCGGCCAGTGCCCCGCCATTGGGCGCCCTCGCGGGCGCAGTCGGGGTCTGTGGCCAACTCCTTGATGGGGCAGTGCCCATCCCCGCCTCGCCCGGGCATCCCGGTGGTGGCCATGGCAGCGGTGGGGAGCAGGGTAGCGATCAGGGTGGCAACAATAAAGCTTTTCATAGTCTTCTCCGTGGTCTTTTGAGTGGTCTTTTGAGTGTCGTGAACCCCGTGGCTCACATTTCAAATAGTATATTGCAAATAAGCAATGGTCAAGCAAATATGCAATAATCTAGTGATTTCACGGAGAAGGGGCTAGCCATGCACATGACGCTCAAAAGTTTTCGGTATGTTCCCGGAGAAAATGCGCTGTACATTGTCAGCGATGGCGATCGCTTGCGTTTTAAGGGCGTGGATGGCGCCTGCGGGGCGGTGGCAGCCCGATGGCTAAAGAGTCATGTAGATACCCAGATCACGCTCAACTTCATCTGCAATGGAGCGGAGTGCGTTCTAGTATTAGAGGATTACGATCAAGACAGGCTGACGATCCTGGGACTTAGCTAGGGCTCTAGCCATTCCACCTCTGGCAGTTCCAAGGCATCCATGGATGTTTTACCGCCAGGCAAGCCGTAGTATTGCAGCACCAGCCCCTCTGGTGGGATGTCCAGGTTGACAAGCTTGCGCCTGAATTTAACCGGTATCTTGCCAGCCGAATGGCGACAGTTAGGGTGCTGAGGTAGGCTGGCTACCCAAGCATCAGGGCGAACGCCAAAATTAGCAAATAGGTTGCGCTTTAGCACCTCTATTGTAAAAACGCGACCGTCAATCAACCGGCGGCAATGCTCGCAGGAGCCCGCGTGGGGCATGACGTAGGCCAACCGTTGTTCGCTTGCCTCTAGCGTGGCCAGGATGCCTAGGTTCATCATCCGCATAGATTCGGTGCGGGAGATGGTCTGCGCCCGGGACGCGATCGCATTTAACAACCGTGACTCGGTATTAATCAACCACTCCTGCACCATGGCCGGGGTGACAGCGCTAGGGTCAGCGCCTAGCTCCTGGGCGATTAGATCGCGGCGCAATAGGTTTTCAAGGATGGGTACGGCCCCGGCGGGGTTACGGTTCTTTAGCGACTCCACCGCCAGCACATCGCGCATCATGCCCCGGGCGTCATCGGATAGGCGTTTCACCCAGTCCAATGAAAAGCGAGCGCCCTGGTTAAAGCTTTCCCTCACCGCCGGGGGGACGTTAGCAATGTCCTGCGGTGTCACCCTGAACCGGGCGGCGTAGCCTGCCACCTGGTCATCCGGGATGATGGCGGCCAAGTTGCGGCGCAGGCGGGCGGCAATCGGTTCCTGTTGTTGGTACGCCCACTGGGCCACCTCTCGTACCTTGAGGACGGTCGCTACCCACTCCGGTATCGGTTGGCCGGTGGAGATATTCACCAAATAGGGTTCGGTTACCCCCTCCACATAGCCATCGACAATGCCAAGCGCGATCGCGTCCTCGTACTGTCGCTCAAACCAATCCAGGAACGCGATAATATCGGTCGGTTCAAACTGGCTGAAGTCATCGGGGGCAAGGGGGGACCACATTATTCGACGCCCCAACGCTGGAAGCTTTGACGCTCCATATCCCGTGTTGGTCGCCAATGGGGAAACATGGAGCGCCAGGCTTGGTAAATGTCAGCGCGATCGCCGGTCTCGTTAAAGCGCATCGCTAGTTCCAGAATATCGAACGCGGTAGGCTTATCAAAGGCGCACAGCGCATCCCGGACGCCTTCTAGGTAGGAACGCCAATTAATCACAGTTCAGCACCTCCAGGGGGTGACAGCGTAGGTCTGTGGTGCGGATCAACGCCTCGGTGCGGTTTAGGATTTCACAGCGCATCAGCCGGTCCTGGAGGGCGGGTTCATCGAGCTTGGTTAGCTCTTGCCAGTTGGCAGACTCATTGCGGAAGGTTTCGCGTTCGTGCAGGACGCGATCGCGTAGGATCAGCATATCGCTAAAGGCTGCTGCCGCCACCTGGGAAAAGTCTACTATGGCCATCACGATCCCCCATGATAATTTACAGTCTGCCTTCAATACCTTAGATAGGCTAGGCATCAAAGCGGGCCAGGGCGCTAGCGTCGAGCTTGATGCCACCGTCCATATTTTAGACGAGTCTATTGATCGTCTGGTACAGACATACCGCCGTCAACGACAACCGGAGCTACCGCCAGAGACGCCTAAGCGTTGCATTCGCTTAGACCGGTGCCTGCCGGTGCCGCCCTGGGCCAACCATAAGCTACTAGGCTACCAGGCGCGGTTTATCAAATTGATGGAGGAGGCGGGTGACGATCGCGATCGGCGTCGGGAGTTGATTGATGAATTGCAGTCACTACGGCGATCGGTACGGCTGCGGATTATTCGTGCCACGGTGCAGGGGGACATCATCGCCCATCAAACCGTTGTCTATGGCGCCAATGTGCTTCAGGTGCCCCTAGAGGGTGCCCTACCCTTGAGCGAACCCACCGGTGAGGCGATGAGCGTTAAACGCCTGATTCACCTTACCCACCCCGCCAACCCGGAGGACCTATACCTGCGGGAGAAGAATATCACCTGCGAGACGATCTACCGCTACCGTTGCCCCGGGCTAGATGATGCGGAATGGAACCTACAGAATGAGCCACGGGTGCTGATTGATGCGATCGGCTATCGGGAATTGTTAGAGGCTAGATGGCGACGGGAGGCGGGTTAAAGCCGAGATATTCCGTTTATAGGGTTCTCGAAAAAGGTAAGCTGACTGAGCCGATGCGCTGTAACTGCGTTTGATTGCGCCTCAGAATGGCACTCTGTAAGAATTTCAATGACTTTGCCGTTCTTCAGCCGATAAAAGCCTGAAGACAACTCCGATTCTGATTTATTGAAAAGAGCGGGGTGAAACGTGCATCTACCTTTGTATCGCACATAAAGAAGCGGATCAGGGCTGGGAAATGTTTGACTGAGGCACCATTCTCGCGGCTTAGGGACAAGGATTCCATAGAGTCCTCCCTCAAGCGCAACATAAGATCCTACACTGAAATCCCACCACACCAACCCACCTTTCCAATGCCTCGTCGGGGTTGTGGTTTCTGCCGGAGCTGCATCTAGCGCCGCCGGTGTCGGATGAACAGATTGGGGCGCAGCTAGCCCTGGCAAAATACTTCTAAGCTGGGCAAGTCCACCGATCAAAGTCACTTCGGATCTGCCTGATACTCCAACCCGATAGGTTTCAGCGATCTCTTTGCGTCTCCGATGGTAAGCGTTTTGGCAGACTAGATTTTCTTTGGGCTGATTCGGTGTATCGAACCCACCCCAAAAATTAGGGTAGCCATCTTTTGCGGGCGTCAATATCAAGTTGCCATCATCACTGCCGGGCTCACCTTCAATGTGGTAAACCCAGGCAGGCAAGTCGCCCTCCACCATAGAAGTTAGAATAGGCTTGAATGAGCCCCCAGACCTGCTTTGCTTGAAGACCCACACTACAGGGGTAGCAACAGTCAATAGCCCTTGGTTGCGATTTTCCCAGGCATCAAAGGCGATTTTAGACTGCTGCACTTCGACGGCGATCGCGAAATCGACCGGCCCTGACGGGGTATCCCCCTTGATGGTGAATTTAATATCCGGTCGCTGGTTGAGGTCGTCTGAGGCTTTTAGGTTTAGCTGGTCGGTGATATTACAGTCAGGGTAAAGCGCTTTTAGCTCGTTGGTGAAAACGGATCTCAATCGATCGGTTATTCTTTCGTGTTCGGTGTCTGCCCTGCAGTTTTCACCGTGACCGGGCAAGTGGCGGTAGCTTGCCCGGCGACCATCAGGCGCTTTCAAGTGTTTGTCTGAGCAAGCAACAAACCGGGTGGCAATTTTAGGGTGAACTCTGCCGTCGCTGATTAGGCGATTTTTGTGCAAGATCGCTTGCCCACCTTCGACCCGATCGCTGTGCCCCTCTCTATCACACTGTTCTAATACAGATCGGTCTCTAAACCGCCAAGCCTCTGAATCCCCCATTTTTGCCAACACAGCAGCAGCGCAAGATGAACACACATGAAGCCCAGGCTTAAATAGCTCCTTTTCCTGTGATTGCCGCTCCAGAATCGCCGCCGAAAAATTCTCAAGGTCGCCAATCACTGATGGTTTAATGACTTGCTCATCAAACCTTGTTTCAGGACGTATTTCAAAACTCGTAGTAACCATGCGCCCGCCTATCTCAACATGAGTTCATACAGACTTATGTTAGCGCACATTGCTTAAAGCATATAAGCGCTGTGACGGCGGAATTACGTTCCTGTTTTAATTAATCGCCAGCCAACCCATCTAACACCCCCGCGATCGCATCCCTACCGCTCTTCTGAAAATCCTTCAACGCTTGCCCCAGGTTGGCTAGGTGATAAACCGCGACCGTTGCCGTTGCTGCACTAGCCAGGATAAGGATAGCGTCTGGCTCACCCTCAGGGGATAGGACAGGCTTTTGCCCCGCCGCCGCCCAACTGAACATGGACTCCTGGCACAGCTGCAACTTTTCGTCTAGCCGTTGGTCGATAGTGCGCCAGGTGCCATCCCGCCAACGCCTAACAATCTCCTGGGCATGGGGGCTACCCATATAGCCCGCTAACACCTCCCCCGCCCGCCTAGGCCCGATCGCATTCAATAGCACCGGCGGGATAATCGGTTCATTAAAGAAGTCGGTCGCCAGGGCATCTAGGACCGTCTGAGCGCCTGCATAGAAGGTTAGGGGTGTCTCACCACCCATCGGCCAATCCCCTAGCAGCACACGGCATTCTAGCTCGTCTAGGAGCGCACTACGCGATAGGTGGCCCTGCTGCATGGCAAAGGCAGAGGCTTGGTCCGGTCGTGCAAAGCGTGGCCCCGGTTCAACCGTCTCCGGCCTGCCATTGCTCAGTAGTCGCCTGAGTCGGTTCAGCGGTTGGTCCGGTACATCCACCGGCGATCGCTTCTCCCGCCGGCGGGGACGCCCGCGATCGCTGTCATAGTCCCACTCTTTCTTACGGTCTTCAAATTGCTCGGGCTGGTCGGTTGCCACCGGCAAGGGTTCACCGTAGACCAGTTCACCGGGCCAGGTTAGCAGGTAGGCATTGTCCGTCCAGGCTAGCGATCGCCCGTCTGGCGTGCATAGCCCATCGTCAAGGATCGGGTGGTTCACAGTAATTGCTCCAGTGCGTTGATTTGGGCTACTGCTGCCGGGTGACGGTAGCGCTTTAGCCGCAGGATATGGGCCTCTATGTCGCCGCCAGATGCCTTAGAAAGCCGTCCGCCGCTGTAGACCTGCAATAGAAATAAGCCATAGTCCAACGCCTTCTGGAGGGCCACAGGTGGCATGGAGGCGAGCACCGGGTTCATCTGGTGTACTTGCTCCAGCTTGCGCTTGGTGGCCAGCAATTTCAGGTATTGCGCCTCCGCCTCCGGGTCGTTGCCGATACCGGCTGACTCGATGCGATCGCGCAGCCGCGATAGCTCGGATAGGGTTTGCTGTTGCTGAGCGGCGATGCCTGCGATCGCCTGCTGGTGGATGCGTCGGGTATCCCTAAGGCGGGTGCCGCCTTCCGCCAGCATTTTGTAGAGGTCCTGTTGAGTGCCCATGGTGCCTAAAGAAGGAGGACAGCCTCAGTATAGCCTGGGGTTACTTATTGCAAATAAGCGTTAGTTAAGGCTTACCGCCAAAGTCTCTCAACTTTTTGACGTAGAAGCGGAGATTTCCCATTATCTGCAGGGCATCATCTTTGTCTGCCTGGGTAGCGTTGGGCAAGGCGCCGCCCATCAGCTGCACATGATCGTCGACCTGGACATCGATCAACCAGTTATCAAACTGCTTGCGTGAGACACGGTTGCCTAGCTCGCGGCGGATGCGGTGGATAGGAACTAAACCGCCTAGGTTGTAGTCCTTGTTCAGCCTGTCATAGGTGCTGGCTACTTCGCTCTTAAAGTCGTCGTAGGACTTGATGGGCGTTGTTTTCGCCTTAGGTTGCAACGGCGTTGATGGCTTAGGCTGCTGGCGAGCGTTAGATGAATCTGCCTCGTCGTTGCCGTCAAAGTCCTTTAGCTTTTTGACGTAAAACCTAATTCTGCCGCCCGGCATCATAATGCCATCGGCTCGTTGATCGTCGGTTGAGCCCTCCGTAACACCGCCCATCATTTGGATCTTGTCCTCCGCTTGCACGTCAAGCAACCATTCTCTGAATTGCGCACGGGAGACGCGATCGCCTAGCTCGCGGCGAATGCGATAGATAGGCACCATGTTGCCTAGGTTTTCTTCAGTGTTGAGCTTGTCGTAGATCCTAGCAACTTCGTTTTTGAACTCACCATAGGACGCGATCGCTTTTGCCTTTGGCTGGGCTTTCTCTGCCTTCGGCTTTACCTCAGCTCTTTTCGTCTTCGGCTTTACCTTATCCGCCGGGGCCGCTTTCGCCTTAGCAGGCTTACTCGCGGGGGATGCTTTGGGCGTTACCTTGGCCGCCGCCCGCTGTGCCTTAGCGTTTAACTTGCCCTGCTGCATCGCCTGGGCGCCGCCCGGGGGACGGCTGTCAAAGCGCATTGCTTTCGGCTTACCTTTTGCTTTAGCGCCATCCATAGCGATGACGGGCACTACACCACCGGGAGGCTTTGGCTTTCTGCTCCTGGCTGGCTTACTGCCTCGATCGCTCCGTTCCCAGCGACGGTTTTTATTGAGCCGGTAGGTGACGCCGTTGTGTTCCTTGGTAGCGCCCTCCTCCAGCATGGATCGCCTGGCTGCCTTCTGTAGGTTAGCGCTAGGGATATGGGATTCTAGAAAATAAAGGCCGTTGCGTTCCATGTCCATGTGGATGCCTATCAGTACGTCAGCAATCCCCTGGATGCCATCAGCCAGTAGCTCCTCAACCAAGTCCATCATGTGGCGGATTAGGTAAGCGTAGCGGTCCGCTAGTTCGTCTAGGATGGCGTACTGGTCGCTGCCATTGCTGTAGGGCATCAGGATGGTGCGATCGCCGATATCGTCCGCAGTGCCTACCACCACCATCCCCAGGGTGGCTACATTCTCAGCCACCAGGTCAATGTGGGGCAATAGGCTTTTTTGCAACTTATCGAAAAGTTCATGCAATTGCTGGAAATTAATGCCCTTCACATTCCAGTGGGCTAGTTGCAGCGATAGGCGTAGGTCTATTAGCGAACACAGCAAGGCATTCAGGTCGGCGCCAATGCTGCCCCGCTGTTCAGCATCCATCGGTAGCCGGGTGTCAAAGTCCGCCGCTTTGCGAAAGACGATGCCACGGGGGGACGCGATCGCGGTGTAGCGATCGCCTGCAAGGGTAAAAGTTTTCATGGTGGAGTGTTAGTTAATGGGGACGCAATTCGGAACCATCTTGCCGCGTTTCTTTTTCATACCTACAGCCTCGTAGCCCTTCCAGCATGGGTCGTCATCAGCTTCCTTGCTGAGGTCAGCCACAAATTGCTCCCAACTGGTGCCAGCCTTGCGTAGGACGGCGCGGTTAGGGTCGAAGATATAGGGCGCGCCCATTAGGGTGAAGACGGGGCCAGGGGGCAAGGATTTGGTGAGCTTGATCCCTAGTGCTTGCTCTGCGGCATAAATAGCGTCATTGCTTCTCATCCGTTGCCATGCGCCTTCTTTCGGAGACCACCTAAAGCCGGATCGCTTTAGCTTGTCGCGTACCTCGCTTGACGGTTTACCAGGGAATACTAACCGCAAACGATTTGCCTCTACATCGTCAGTGATTTTGATGTCGCCAACAGTGATGGAACGAGTTGATTGACTACGCTTTTTTTCTAATGTGACGATCCGCTGCTTCATCCGGCGAATGTTGGCGCTGTTATTAGAGAATTGAAAGCGTTGGAACCCGTATGGGCGAGAGTCAGTACCATCTCGTCTAAGTGCATATTCTGCATCAGATTTTTCAATGCCTAGCTCGATCAACTTGGCAAGTTTCTGACCATCGGTCAGAGTCTTATCGACCACGATCTTATTGCCAGCCTTCATTGCCGCCTGTCGCTTTTCAGCAGCATCAATCTGAGCCTGCAATTTTTTTATAGCGTCAGGGTCATCGCTGGATATTGGCGCGGTCGGGTCACCGCCAGGGGCGGCGGCAAGGACTGCCTTCTTGGCTGCGTTTTGGGCGCGATCGCTCCATTCCAGTAGTTCATTGATAGATCGCTCGTAGGAGCTACGCCGTTTTTCCATCTGGTCAACGGGGAACCGTGCTGGGCCAACTATCATCGGAGATACGATCCGACCACGGCGGGCTAGGCTGTCGGTGTAGCGACGTTGGTAGCCTTGCCGATAGCGATCAAACTCCGCCGCCGCCAGTGCTTGCTGTTCTGGAGTCTCGGCAATATTGTTTAAGCTATTCTGGACAGCGCGTAAATGCTGCACATAATCGCGGACCTCATCTTCTCCGCGCTTGTCTGGATCAAAAGAGGTGCCTGCATGAGCCTGTCGCGCCATAGATAGCGAAATGTCGGCGGCGAAGGGATCGGACAAAAGATCGTCTTTTTCTTCTTCCGCTACAGGCTCACTTTTTTCTTGAGGTTCTGGCGGAGAAGCGGTCTCATTTCCTTTGTTTTTTTCCCATTCTGAATAGGCTTGCCATTCATCGTTTGGTAGTTCATTTAAGGCTCTAAGCCTTTTGCCTGTGCTAAGGCTGTATATGCGCTCAAATTTTTCTTTCTGGGATTCCTCCGCCTCCACCATGGGTTCCTCCACAGCAGGCGAGATCGCACCCCCTCCCGCCTCAAGGTCTTCGCCAACCATCTCCGCCACTTCATCGACTAGGTTGTCGTAGTTCTGAGCGATTTGGGCGGCAGCGTCAAGGATGCGGGCGGTTGCCTTAACCTGCTCGTTGGTTTCGTTGCGCAGGTCATTAGCGATCGCCTTCATTTTGTCAGCCAGTCGGGTGGGGGGTGGCTCGTTGCCGCCGTCTCTGGCTACCATCTCTACGTCCGCCTGGGTGGCGTCTGGGTTAAGGCTTCTGATGTCCTCACCCAAGTCCTCGCCCACCATATCCACAACTTCACCCACTAAGTTGTCGTAGTTCTGTGCCATCTGGGCCGCTGCGCCTAGGATGCGGGCCGCGATCTTTTTCTGCTCATCATTTTCGTCACGCAGGTCATTGGCGATCGCTCGGATGCGATCGCCTAGCTTGGTAGGTTTGGGTGCATCGTCAATCACCTCGGCGGGGACGGCGGTGGGTTCCGGTTCTACTGGTTTGCGTCGGCTTTTGGGTTTGGCGGCAGGTTTGTTTATCTGCCCCCTGTCGTCTGGAGTTTCCGCCACACTGATTCCAAAAATTCGCTTAGCTCTGTCGGCTAGCTTAAGTTCTCGAGTTAAATCTGGCCCTAGCTGAAAGCTGCCTCCCGTTCGGGAGTCTGTCCAATACAGCCCGCTTCTTACGGCATACTTGGCAAACTCGTCAGACAAGGTTTGATTTGGAACAGATCTCATGTTCCTTTTTATGACTTCCTCGGGAGTCATTGCAGCTAGCACTCGAACGTAGTCAGCAGAAACACGGACAGGGTTCAAGTCCATCCACTCTTCTACTATTTTTTTGTCTATTTCAACTTGCCTTTTAGTATTTTCTGGCGGCAATAGGTCTATTAGCCTGTCATCTAAAGGCGTCAAGCTTGACAAAAATGCTTGCTTGGTTCTTTGATGCTTTTCATAGCTTTCAGCATAAGCTTTCGGAGAATATTTGGCATTCCGCCTTGCGATCGCTTCGCTCGAACGCAGAAGATCTAGTCGCGTCTTGAGGCTTCTAACGGTTTTTCGCGCAAAGGATTCGTCGTAGCCTCCAGGAAAGCCTTGCGTCGGACCATCTGAGGTGTAGGTGACATCAGGTGCAGCATAGCGCTGCATCATTGCCTCTTCAGCGCTGACGTTTTGTTTCGCCTCCACCATGGGTTCTTCCACAGCCGGGCCGATCGCGTCCTCGTCCATTTCAGGCATAGGCTTTTCCGCCTCCACCACCGGGACGATCGCAGCGCTTCCCCTATCCTTGGCAACCACCTTAGGGTTACTAGCCAATCGCCACCGCCCTGCCCGCAATACCTCCTCATTGCCTGCCCGGTTGATACGGGTGTCACCCTCTTTGGGTGCTGTCGCCCTGGTGCTGGGCTTGGGTGGCTTAGGCGGTGCCTTGGGCTGCAGCATTCGCTCCCGACGCTTGGCCGCCGCTGTCGGTTTAACCTCAGTCTCACCGCCAAATAAACCTAGCTGGGCGTCTTTGCGCAATAAAATAGCCCGCCGGGGGCGCAGCGGGCGCAGGGTAGTAATAGCCATGGGGTAGGGGAGGGGTAATTTACTCCCCATTCTACCGAGGTTCACTCCAGTCCTTCGAGCAGCGATCGCAAGCCTCGCCGCTCCCTAGACAATCGTCGTAATGCCCTGACGTGGATCGTTCGTACCGTCGCCAGTGGTGCATCCATCTCCCTGGCTACTTCACTGAGGGATTTGGGTGTGCCGCTGAGCAGCCCGTACTTTAGCTCCACCACCTGCCGCTCCCGGGTCGGCAAGCCCACCACAGCGGCGCCCAATTCCTCGATAACCTGATCTCCAAACAAACTGACAGAACTATCATCGATACCCCCTACAAGGTCGTGGATTGTGCTTTTAGCGCGATCGCCGTTATCCACCACATGGTCCAGGCTAGTCGGCGCGATATTCATCGCCTTGAACTGCTGTAGCCGCCTCATCCATTCATCGACGGAGACACCATTGCGGGAGGAGAAATGCTCGGCCACTTCGCGATCGCTTGGGTAGCGTCCGTGCTGAGCCCGGAAAACATGCCCATAGCGGCGCACCTTATTGAGTACGTCAACGACGTGGATCGGTAGGCGGATCGACTTTGCCTTGTTGCTGATGGCCCGGGTGATCGCCTGACGAATCCACCAGTAGGCATAGGTCGAAAATTTATAGCCCTTGGCCGGGTCAAACTTTTCCACCCCTCGCACTAATCCAACGACGCCCTCCTGGATTAAATCCCCTAGCTCTAGCCCGTGCTTGGAATATTTGTGGGCCACACTCACTACTAGGCGCAGGTTACGAATCACCATCTGGTCGCAAGCTTTCTTACCCTGCCGGGCTACCCGTTCAAAATGGCGTCGCATCTCCGCCTCTGTCGCCTCCGGGTGGCCCTGGCGGTAGGTATCAATTAACCGCTGCCGTGCCTCGTCAAAGTAGGTGTCAATTTCCACCTGGGTTGGTAGTTCACCGTGTTCGCTACGGTGCTGGCGTTCAAAATCTTCTTGTAGTGGCTGACGGCGATCGCGATCGCTTAGGACCGTTGCCGCCGCCCATAGCCCCTCCTGCACTTGGCGCCCTAGCTCTATCTCCTGGGCAGGGGTGAGAAGCTTGTGCTTGCCCATTTTGGCTAGGAATACGCCTAGACCGTCCTCTTTACTGCCACGGGGGTATAAAGTGCGAATGCCAGGCATAGGCGTGTAGCAAAAATAAAACACAAGTGTATTTTTAACACGTCTATAGCGTTTTTGCTACGGAGAAATGCCAAAGCAAAACCCCCAGCGATCGCTGGGGGTCTGCGGGAAGACGGTGGTGGGCTTAGGCTGCTGGGTATTGTTCCCATACTTGTCCGTCAAGCAAGCGCCCGTTAGCCTTGCTAGTCCTGCCACCCCACTGCTTAAAGAAAAACGCGACTCCCTGAGCTTGGCACTGGTCACGGATGGATCGGACCCAGGCCGGATCAATGGGCCTATGCTTTAGGCCAGACTCGCCACCAACGATCACCCAGTGGATGCCACTTAAGTCAAGCTCCAGCGGCCCTAGCAATGGCTCACAAGACAAAAACCGCACCGCAGCCGGAACCATTCGCAGAAAGTCTATCCGGCTAGTGTAGTCCTGACTTTCAACCGATACACCCATCCATACGTTGTCTGGCCAAGGAAGCCCAGGGGCCAGCTCAGCTAGCCGCTCAGCCCGCTTAGTCAAGACTTGGTAGCTATGCCTGGGGGTGGACTCCATGACGGCAAAAATCTGTTTCAGATAGTCCAAAGGCATCTCTTTATGAAACAGGTCAGACATGGAGTTGACAAACACCCGCTTAGGCTTTCGCCACTTCAGAGGCTGCTGTAACCGTTCTGGCTTGAGAGTGAAAGCAAACCCCTCTGGCCAGGCATGGGGGAATCGTCGGGTCATTTCCTCGGCGTAGCAATGAGCGCAGCCGGGAGAAACTTTGTTGCATCCCGTGGTAGGGTTCCAGGTTTCGTTAGTCCATTCAATTCCAGTAGCCATAACTTCACCTCAACAATTTAAGCGTGATAAAGCAGGGGAGAGCCCTGGTCGACCCCAGAACAAAACCCCCAGCTAAGCCGGGGGTCTGCGGGAAAGCGGTGGGTTAAACTAAGCCAAGTGCGCTTGATATTTAGCGTGGTGGCGCAACTTAGCATCCACCAAGGAATCACCTTGGCAGGTGATCCCATTGAATGAGTACTCCCACCCAACGCTGCTGTAGGTCACAGCCCACCCCCGGTACTCTAGCTCGTACCAAGGTTTAGTAGTAGATGCTTGCCAATGCGGGTACTGAGCAAGAAAATTGCGGGCTGTAACCCGCTCTTCAGGGAAATTCTCTTCAGCCTGGACAGTAGCTAGGAAATCGTCAAAAGAAAGTGTAGCAACCATTGGTCGGTCCTCTCTGAGTGGTTCAACAATTTCAATATACCTTCTGCCTATCGAATCGTCAACACTTTCCGATAGGCTATTTGCAATAGCCCCCCAAAGCAAAACCCCCAGCGATCGCTGGGGGTCTGCCAACGCCTAACGCTAAATCATTCCTGGCTTGCCGCCAGCATTTCGTCCCTTACCCGCTCCGCCCTGGCCACGATCGCCTCCTGGTCAACAGCGGCATCGCTGCGCAGGACAGCGGCAATATCTTCTAGTTCAGTGATAATTTGCTCAACAGTCATCGGGGTATCTCCAACACGACCCCTTTAGTATATATGCTCTTTTGGTCAAGGCTTATATTTCGAAGGTTTCCGCACTTAGCCATTGACGGTGGGTGATTCGCGGATTACAGGCAGAGCTATTGGTGCCTTGAATAGCGTAGGACCCAGGGGGTAAGTGTAGTTTCGCGCGCTCCTTAGCTTGATAAAAGAACCAGTAATGTCCTCTCCACACTATTTTCCCGGAGTCCAAGTCCTTGATTTCTACAGTTCTCATAGATCGCTCCGTGCGCAATAATTTATTTATAGCATATATGCTTTAGCTTTGTCTGTAGCGTATATGCTTTGTCAACCCGGATCATCCTCTTGCATAAACTCCGCGATCGCGGCGGCTAGTCCAGTATCGTCTAGTAGTTCAGCATGGCCCTGGGTGGCATCAGCACCCTGGAATAGTTCGCTGTCACTACCTTTGCGCTGCATCCGGGCCAGGGCGATCGCGTCCTCCGGGGCATCAGCGACCAAAGTATGAACGTCAACGTCCTCAGTCTGGCCCCGGCGGTAGATACGGGCTGAGCGCTGGTCCCATGATTTTTGGGTAAGGGGAATATCGTAGTGGACTAGTAACTTACCCCGTTGCAGGTTAAGCCCGGTCTGGGCGGCGTCGGTGGTCACTAGAATGTCGGTCTCCGCCTGTTCGTCCGCAACAGGGGAGAACCGTAGGCGTTCTTTGTCCTTCTCCTCTGGCCCTAGGTTGCCGTCGATATAGCCAACCCGGTGCCCCTCCTTGGCAAGCTGGTTCCGCAACATCTGGGCGGCCTGGGCGGAGGCGGCAAAGATCACCATGGGTTTACCGCCTGCCTTGGCTTGGGCGGCCATTTTAACGACGTGCTGCGCCTTGCCGTTGTTGGCGTAGTCAGTCTGGTGGTAGAGCCGCGATAGGGCGGCGTACTTAAGCGCGGAGGCGCCTAGCAATTGCCCGCCTGCCTTGGCTTGCTTGGTGGCATCGTCTAGCTTGCCGTAGGACTCAGGCGATAGGGCGGCGATCGCGGCTCTAACGCCCTCATCCTCCCAGGCATGGGCAAGGTCTTTGGCATTGAGGGGTGAGTTATCGCCCCGCTCTCGCTTAGCCGCCATTATCTTGGGTAGTTCCTGCTCCCGCCAGGCTTGTAGGGTGTCGTAGTGCTTTAGTAGTTCTGCCCGCTGAGTCTTTTGGTGGTCAGACAGGGCGATCTTAGGCTGCTCCATCCGCATGGATAACTCCTGCCCGTCCTTGGTGGTAGGCTTGACGGCGATCGCGTAGGCGTACTTAGCTACCAATCGCTGTAAGCTACGGCGGCTGGCCTGGGTATTTTTGCCATAGCGGGCCATAAAGGCGCCAACGTCCTTTACTTCAGGTGCCCCCACCTTTTGCAGGAAGTCGGCAATCTCAGAAGCATCATTCTTTAAGGGCGTGCCGGTGGCGCTGATATGGTAGGCGCTATGGTGGGCCAGGGCATCAAGGACCAGCGATCGCCGGGACGGTGATACACCCTGACGGCGGGATAGGTCGTGGGCTTCATCAACACTGAATAGCAGGCTGCTGGGGTCGATGCCTTCTTGCTGTAGGGCGGTTAGGAGGAGCGATCGGCGATCGTCCTCACTGCGAGCATCGGTATTTTGAAAGTCCTCCGCCCCGATGCCAGTGTGTTTTTCCACCAGGTGCAATAGATCACCGGCTAGGGATTCCCGGGTGGTAAAATGGAGGTGCATATCGGGGTTACGCAGTGCCTCGATGCGCTTCTCCCGGTCCCAGCCAATATTGGCGGAGTAATTGTATTTGCCAGGTTCTAGGAAGGTGGCACATTCCCCCACCGCCTGCCCCAGAATGCCGGAGGGCACCGCTACCAGGGTGCGAGTGACTTTACCCTGGTTTTGCAAATGGGTGAAAGCACCGAGCATTCCCGCAGTTTTTCCAGATCCAGCACTATAGTGCATGCCGATCTTCTTTTGGCGTTCTAGTAGCTTTAGCCCGCGCTGATGGGCGACAAAGCCACCATTCCAGCGTACTTCGGGGTAGATGTTTACCGCTGAGTTGACTTGCTCAAAGCCCGGCAGGACGCTTTGGAGGGCATCGTTTAAGTCCTGCTCCGCCTGGGTGCCTAGGGTGGTGCGTTGCCATTGAGTATTATCGACGCCCTGCCGTTCTGTCTCGGTGGTGAGTAGCCCTAGCTGCCGGTCCTTGCCCTTTAGTTCGTGATACTTGTCCAGCCAGTCATCCATCTCAACGGCAAACTTACCCCCCTGGCGGTTACGGGCTTGAGCCATTTCGGACTGGTCCAGCGATCGCAGGTGGGCCAGTAGTTCATCCCGCTCCGCTGGCGGCAGGCTAGCGGCGGCCAAGCGATCTACATGGGTGAGGGTTTGGCTGCCAGTCAGCAATGGCTTGCCTTCGATGGCGCTATAGGCACTAGCAAAACGGCTATAGAAATTACCCTTAAGGCGATCGCGGATGGCATCATAGGCTTTCTGCTCACCGCCCATGATGCGGCAAAACCGATCCCACTGGGATGGTTCGCGGTAGTCGTTGGTGGGCTTGTCGCCGGGTTCGTCGTAGCTGCCTAGGTCGAATAGGGAGCCGGTCTGAGGTACGTCCTCCTCGGGGGTAGCTTCTTTCTTGGCTGGTGCCTCCAGCGTTTCGCCCATCACTTCGGTGATGGCATAGTCCCTCAAGTATTTGCGTTCCTGGGTAGAAAGCTGGTCCATGGGCTTGAGGACAGCCCTTGCCATGGGCATAGCGGCTAGGGCACGGTGGGCGGCTTCCTTGGCGGTATCGGTGTTGAGGTTTTGGCTGTGGAGCGCTTGCAGGTCATCGGTCGCCCGGGCGCTACGCTGGGCGGCGGCGGCTTGGTCGCCTAGCTCTTGGTAGGCGCTGCGGATCTGGGCTTGCCCGGGGGCATCCTTGCCGAATAGCTTCAGGTCCATCGCCTGCACCGCCCCATTAACCCGCAGGGCATCATCCTGGTTCAGCCCAAGGTTTAGGTAAAGCTCCGGCGAAAATAAATCCCGGCGTACTGACAACGGATCGTCGCCATTGGCAACCCGGGCACCCAGGTATTGTTTAATTGCCTGCTCCACACCGGCATCATCCATCTCCGGCTGGTAGTTGAAGGTGGTATCAAACTGCTGTGCCTCGGCCCGCACATCGGTGAAGGTGGACTCAGGCCGATAGGCAAACCCGGCGGGGGTGAACCCGTCCTCATCGTAGGCACCGCGTTTGATGGCGATCGCGTCCTCGTAGGCGTCCCGGTCTTCCGGGTTATAGGTGGCGCTGGCAAGCTTTTCCATGCCGCTGGGCTGGATGGATACCAGTTGCCCGTCCGGGCCATCCTCCAGGCTAAAGTCTTCAGCGGTTAGTCCGTAGCTGCTCCAGATTGATGGGCTGTCATCGGTAGACAATAGCCCGGGCACGTCGGCCACATCGCCATGGCTACCCTTGACGGCAAAGCGCAAACTACGGGGCTTAGACTCTAGCGCCAGGGTCATGGCCGCACTGGCCTGTAATTGCCCCAGGGCGGTGCCGATGGATTGCTGCAACGACTTCTGCAATGTTTCCGACTGGTAGGAGAGGGTATCCAATTCAATCAATTGGTCGGGGGTATAGTCGCCGTCCTTGGCCGCTTCGATTTCCTGCATACGGCGGTGGATGTCGCGCAGGGCGTCCAGGCGGGGTTGATTTTCGGCAATCACTTGGTTAGCGTACTCGGTGGACCATTGGCCGTGGTGGGCCGCCTGGGCTGCGGCGATCGCCTGATACTCCCTATCCCCCACCGCCTGACGGATCTGGTAGGCAATCAGCTTGGCCGCTTCATCGTGGCCCATCTGGGCGATGATTGCCGGATCAACCTGGGCAACTTTGAGCACGTCAGAGGCGATTTCCCCAAGTTGGGCCATGCCACCGGTCTGCAGGTGTTTGGCCATCGCTTGGGGGTCCAACAGCCCCGCCATATCCAATAGCTTGCCGTGGGTGAGGGCATCCTCGATGGTTTTGGCATCCTGGTCCAACTGAGCGATCGCGGCTTGGTCGTCGATGCCGCTGACCCCACCAATGTCAAACCCCTGTTCTCGCTTCCATGGCATTTTCTTTTTGATAGCCTTACCGGCTGCTTTATCAGAGCGATCAATCTCTTTGCGCTGCAGGGCCAGGGCTGCCATCTGCCCAGCTAGTTGGGGGGAGAAGTCAACGCCATCCGGGTTAGCCACCCATAGCTTCGGGTTATAGAAATCATCGGGCTGGCTGCGATCGCCGGCGGTGCCGTCGTACTCGTTGACATTACCCAGGTGATACTTAGCCGCCTCCTGCCAGGTGTCAAAGGTAGCATCCGCCTTATCGCCGCCGGTGACTAGCCATTGCCCATTAGGCAGTTGGGTGAGGTTAGAGATGGTATTGCCGTCGGTGCCATAGGCGCTATGGTCAATGTCCTGCTGCAGGGGGTTGCCTAGCCCCTCCAAGGATTCATCACCAAGCTTGGCGGCGGCCCGGGCATCGTGGTCTTGGACAAGGCGTTGTTCGTAGGCTTTTTGGATAGTTGCCGCCTTTTGGACCGCCTCTCGTGCCAAGGCTTCAACCTGCTTAGCTTCCTCCGGGTCGGTGTCAGCGCTGGCGGGGGTATCGAGGGCGGCTAGGTGCTCCGGCGTTAGCCCGTGGTCTAGCCCTGCCTCCTGGTAGGCGTCTAAAGTAGCCTTGGCATTACGGTGCCGTTCGCCCCGGTGGTACTCCCGGGCTTGGGTGGTTTCGTCGTCTTCTGCTTGGCGATCGCCCTCACTTAGCTCCGCCCGGCGCTTTTCTTCTTTCTCCAGGCGTTTTTGCTTGCGTTCAGCGGCGCGTTCTTTCCATTCCTCCGGGCTGCGTAGCTTGGTCAGGCGCAACTGGTTCAGTTTGCCCCCGGCACCTGCAATGACACTGGCGGTGCCGTCTGAGTGCTGACGGATCTTTACCCTGACGTAGGAGTCCGGGTTGTCCTTATTGGGGTGGATAGTAATCCATCGTTCGCCGGTTTGGGGTTGTTCCTCAGGTTTAGGCGGTGCCTTGGGTGCCCTGGGTGCCTTTGCCTCCGGCTTCATGCTGGTGACATTAGGACCTTTGACCGGCTTTTCTTCGCCCTCCACCAGGGCTAGTTGGGTGCGCTGTACCGCCTTGGTTAGCTCATCCTCCCAGTGGTAGCCGTAGCGCCCCAAGCATTGCTCGCCGCGGTACAGCTCGCAGTCATCGCCGACAAAGTACAGGCGATCGCCGGGCTGGATCTCCAGATCAAACACACCCTTGGGGCGCAATGGCTTGCGTTTAGACTTTGGCGTTAGGGTTCGCATAGCACTTGATGGATGGGCGGCAATGGGCTGCCAAGGGGGATAAGCGCGTGGCGGGCTAGCAAGTAACTAAGCCGCTCCTCGTCGCTCATGGCCTTTAGCTTCAATAGTTCGGCGCGTTCAGGGCTGATGTTCATCATGGGCATACCTCAACTGCATAGCGGCCATGGCAATACCAGCCTGGTGCAATTGCCACAACAATGCGATCGCCTGCGGGTCAGCCGCCTTGGCTAGGTCATGGCCAAACACCTTGCCCAGCATCGCTAGGTCATGCTTGCCGCGGCTAACCACCCAGTCTACCAAGGCGGTATGGGCTTTGGTCTTAGCGGTCGTGGCAACCGTCCCTAACCCTGCCCCCTTGCCCGCTAGGATCGGTCCTACCTGCTGGGCGATCGCTTGGGCATTGTAGGTATGCAACCAATGTTCTGCCTCGTGGTGGGCCATCTTGCCAAGGGCTGCCGCCGCTGATTGTTGGACAAAGTAAGCCGCTAACCCTTCGGCGGTAAGGGTGCCTTTACGGGCTTGCTGGGCGACCCATAGCGCTGTTGCCGTACCTGCCTGCACCACGGTTTCTGAAATCAATTGGGCGGCCATCGGGTCAGCACCCATGGCGATCGCGTGGTTAGCGACCGCTCCGCCAATTACCTTACCCGCTTTCCATGCCGCCACATTGCGCCCTACCTCATCACCCTCATGGACAGCAAAATCTTTGATCCGTTGCCAGCGATGGTTTTGGTTTAGCTGGTACTGGACACCATTACGGGTCTGCATCGTGCCGACCGCTACCTTGCACAGGCGATCACCCCGGTGCTCGTACAAACATCCATAGAAACGGTAGTAAATCATGGATCTTCGATGCGATCGCGGCGCAATACAATTTCACCAGTCTCTAACACCTTGCGGCGGCTTTCGCCTTGGTAGAGGGCGGTAAAGGCGAAGTGCAACACCGCTTGCTGGGTCGTTGGGCTGGCTAGCTCTGGTTGGGGCTTGAAGGTTTTTAGGCTGGCGGTCGCCGCGCCGTTGATGGTGATGCGTCCGCTCAAGGTGGTGCCTACCGGTGGATCAGTGGCGATCGTGCAGTAGGGATTAGTCGCCCGAGCGCTATCAAATAACGCCTTCTCGTCCGGGTCGCCTGGGTTACGCTTGCCGATCATGCGGAGGTTGACCTGGCTCAAGTTAGGTCGAAAGCTAGCCTCCATGCTTTCCACTGATAGGCTAAAGCTAAGGGTAAAAGTATCGCCAATGTACAAGCGATCGCCCGATAGAACCAGGGCGCTATCAGTAGGTATCAACAGCATGGTCGCATTGCTCCAGGACTAGATCGAGGGCCGGCGATGGCATCAAGGCAAGGGCAAGGGCGGGCGATGGCATCAAGGCAAGGGCAAGGGCGGGCGATGGCGCGATCGCTAGGCGGTTTAGGCAAAATTTGATCAGCATGGCTGCCAAGCCAGGGTGTAGCCCAAGGGGGTAAAGGGTGCCGGTTAGCCCAAGGGGGTAGAGCATGGGGTTAGCTCCCTACCTTTTTGCTGACGTCGGGAAGATGGCTCATGGCTGGGGCACCCGATCAACGGCGGTCTGAGCATTGGTG
>Ga0208465_1000010_pt1 | contig 82135 bp, 75 predicted proteins | sample LakMenEpi31Aug10_FD_150749 | JGI IMG/M metagenome (GOLD analysis project Ga0208465, IMG submission 150749) | Freshwater microbial communities from Lake Mendota, WI - 31AUG2010 deep hole epilimnion (SPAdes) | ecosystem: Environmental > Aquatic > Freshwater > Lake > Epilimnion/Euphotic zone ...
CCCCAGCTCAGTTCAATCCCAGCGCAAAGATTGAAGTTGGAGATTTTGTAGTTCATTTCGATCTCACGGGCAGTGTCGACGTAAAAGCAGAACGAGCTAGATTGCAGAAAGACTTGGAAGCAATCAAGAAAGATCAGCAGACTGCTCAAGTCAAACTTGAAAACGAAAACTTTATGGCAAAAGCTCCGATGGATGTTGTGAAGACAATTCGCGAGCGTATGGAGTTCTGCGAGAGCGAAATCGCACGAATCACTGCACTGCTTGCCACACTGCCAAAAGATTAAAATGACAAGTCAGGATGATCTCCAGAGGCTAGATGCGATCGAGAAAGCACTTCTCAATCGTTGGCCCGAGACTCGTATCGCTCCTACCCTTGATCGAATAGCTGCGCTCGCAGATGTTCTGGGTTCTCCTCAACTCTCGTATCCAACAATTCATATCGCTGGAACAAATGGCAAGACAACCACAACCAGGTTAATCGATTCACTCTGTTATCAATTAGGAATGCGTACTGGTCGCTTCACAAGCCCACATCTTGAGAGTTTTCTTGAGCGCATCTCTATCAATGGTGAACCCATCTCACCTGAGGGAATGATTGCTACCTACAATGACATTGCTCTCTATTTAGATTTGATTGATTCAAAGATGCCGAACAAGTTGTCATTCTTTGAATCAATGTGTGCTTTAGCTTTCGTTGCTTTTGCCGAGTATCCAGTTGATGTGGGGATTTTTGAATGCGGAATGGGTGGCGAGTGGGATTCCACAAATGTCATCAATGCCGCAGTCTCAGTCGTGACCCCCATTGGATTTGATCATATGGAGTACTTAGGCGATACCCTCGAGAAAATTGCGACCACTAAATCAGGAATCATCAAAGAGAACTCCTTTGCCGTGCTTGCACGCCAAGAGGCAGAAGTTGCGCAGGTTTTGATGCATAAGTGCGCTCAAGTAGATGCCACTCCGTTGCGTGAAGGCGTTGAATACGCTGTCACAAATCGAGCTCTAGCAGTAGGCGGTCAACTCATCTCGATCTCTGGCGTTTATGGAGATTACGACGACCTCTTTCTTCCTCTTCACGGCGCGCATCAGGCTGCTAACGCCGCAACCGCGCTCGCCGCTGTCGAGGTTTTTGCGGGGGAGGAGAAGTTAGATGAAACCGTTGTACGCGAAGCATTTGCAAACGCCACATCTCCGGGGCGTTGCGAAGTCATCATGCGTAATCCAACAGTAATCATCGATGCAGCACACAATCCACACGGCGCTCAATCTTTGCGCAGGACAATCAAGGATGAATTTGATTTTGATTCCATCATCGCAGTTATTGCGCCGATGGGAGATAAGGATGTCGACGGAATCCTCGAGGAACTCGAAGATTCTGTCTCGTATGTAATTGTCTCGAGAAATAGTTCACACCGCGCAGCTTCACTTCCAGAATTGAAGTTGCAGGCAACTTCGGTATTTGGAAGCGATCGTGTCACTGCCATTGAAACTTTGCCCGAAGCTCTTGCCACTGCAATCGAACAAGCACGACTACAAAATGGTGTTCATGGCTCGAATGCAGCAGTCTTAGTGGCAGGTTCGGTTGTCACTGCAGGTGAGGCGCGTGGAATAATTCGTCGTATGAGGGAGAAGAAGTAATGAAGATGCTTGCGCGCAGCGTTTTGATCATGGAGATTTTCATTATTGGATTTGCCGTATTAGTAGCGAAAGATCTCTCTAAGAGCGAGATTGAAAATGAGGCGATAATCCTTGGAGGAGTAATCGCCCTCCTAGCCTTCATTGCCTCCGGAACATTGAAATGGAAATTCGGTTGGATCTTGGGCTGGATTGTTCAGTTTTCTCTCATCGCATATGGGTTTGCGGTCTTCACAATGTTCTTCCTGGGGGCCTTGTTTCTAGGGCTCTGGACTGTGGCCATCGTGTTGGGGCGCAAGGGTGAGGCTGCTCGGGCGGCATTTAGCGAGAGTCCGAAAACAGAATAGACTTACCGGGTGTCCAACTCGAACTCTTCTTCACAGCGCACCCTGATTCTCATTAAACCTGACGGTGTGCGTCGTGGTCTCGTTGGCGAAGTCATTGCTCGAATCGAACGCAAGGGTTACAAGATTTCTTCTCTTCGCATGTTGAACGCCGATAAGTCCATGTTGGAGGCGCACTATGCGGAACATCAAGGAAAACCTTTTTATGAACCACTCATGGAATTCATGCTCTCTGGTCCAATCGTCGCAATGATTGCCGAAGGCGAGCGAGTGATTGAAGGATTCAGATCCCTAGCTGGCACAACTGATCCGACTGTTGCAGCACCAGGTTCGATTCGTGGTGATTTGGCTCGCGATCAAGGCACACGCGTTGTCCAAAACATCGTTCATGGATCAGATTCACCTGAATCTGCAGAGCGCGAAATCAAGATTTTCTTCCCCAACTTGTAAGGAGCAACGCACATGCCGAATCAAATCAACCGTTGGTCATTCCTTGGTCGCGATATGGCGATTGACCTAGGTACCGCAAACACTCTCGTGTATGTGCGTGGTAAAGGAATTGTCCTTAACGAACCAAGCGTTGTTGCTGTCAATCAAGACACTGGCGCGGTACTCGCGGTCGGAACCGAAGCCAAGAAAATGATTGGTCGTACACCAGGAAATATTGTTGCCATTCGTCCATTGAAGGATGGCGTTATTGCTGACTTCGACACCACGGCATTGATGATTAAGTACTTCATTCGCCAAGTGCACAAGCGCACTTACTTAGCAAAACCTCGTATCGTGATCTGCGTTCCCTCTGGCATCACAGGCGTAGAGCAGCGTGCTGTTAAGGATGCTGGTTACGAGGCTGGAGCGCGAAAGGTCTACATCATTGAAGAGCCAATGGCTGCAGCTATTGGTGCGGGTCTACCTATCCACGAACCAACAGGAAATATGGTCGTAGATATCGGTGGTGGAACAACTGAGGTCGCAGTCATCTCACTTGGAGGAATAGTTTCCGCTCTTTCTATCCGTGTTGGCGGCGATGAACTTGATCAAGCAATCATGAATTGGGTAAAGAAAGAATTCTCACTCATGCTTGGAGAGCGCACCGCCGAAGAAATCAAGATGGCAATCGGCTCTGCTTATCCACTCAGAGATGAACCAGATGCCGAAATTCGTGGTCGCGATTTAGCAACCGGACTCCCAAAAACAATCGTTGTTTCCTCTGAAGATATTCGCAAGGCGCTAGAAGAGCCAGTCAATGCAATTGTTAATGCTGTTAAGAACACTCTTGATAAAACACCACCAGAACTTGCCGCAGATCTTATGGATCGCGGAATCGTCTTGACTGGTGGAGGAGCGCTCCTTAAGGGTCTTGACGAAAGATTGCGTCACGAAACAAATATGCCGATTCACATTGCAGATCGTCCGCTTCAAGCAGTCGTTGAAGGATCTGGAAAGTGTGTTGAGGAATTCGAGGCGCTAGAGAAGGTTTTGATCTCCGAGCCTCGTCGTTAGTTAAGTCATGGCAAATCGAGGCTCTAATCGAACACGACTCTTATGGGTCTCATTGTTAGTGACCTCGTTATTCTTGATTACTCTCGATCTTCGCGGCGTTAGTCTGATTTCTTCAATCCGCAATGGAACTCAGGGCTTCTTGGCGCCAATTCAAAAAGTTGGTAGCAATATCGTCTCTCCGCTTAGCAATCTCTTTGAGGATATAACAAACTTAGGTCGAACTCAGTCAAAGATCGATGACCTCAAAGAAGAGAATGAGAAGCTGAAGAGTCAGTTAATCCTCAATGAGAATATCGTCGGTGAGCTAGAACAGCTCAAAGGAGTTCTCGATCTCGCAGGCGCTGCACGATTTAAAGTTGTATCGGCTCGCGTTCTAACCAAGGGTGGCACAGGTACTTTTGGTGAAACCATCGTGATTGACGCTGGATCTAAAGCGGGAATCCGCCGGGATATGACAGTGATTGCTTCAGCCGGTCTTGTTGGGGTCGTGAAATCTACAACGTCGAATTCAGCGGTTATCTTGCTCATGAGTGATCCATCATTTCGTATCGGTGTAAGAGTTGCTGGCACGCAAGATATGGGAGTTTTATCAGGTGAAGGTAATAGTCGATTCTCACTTCGAATGTTGAGCGCAACTGGCCAGATCACCGTCGGAGACGTTTTGCTTGCACGTGGAAGTTCGGGTGATAGCCCCTTTGTTCCAGGTGTTCCTGTCGGTCAGGTCACCTTTGTCGAAAACACTGTTGGGCAACTTACAAAACAAGGCAGAGTTCAAGGTTTTGTTGATCTCAATGCGCTCGGCATTGTTAGCGTCGTTTTAGATGCAGTCGGCGCTAACCCTGGCGATGCACTTGTTCCAAAAGCTCCTAAGCCCGCCCCTACTGTCACCGTTTTCGTAACGCCAGAACCTTCTCCAAGCGAGTAAGCGATGACTTTCAACCGCTTGCCAGCAATCATCGGAATTTTCGCTCTTGTTTTTATCCTGCAAGAAGCGTTGATTAACAGAATAAATTTTTTCGTCGGGGGATTCTCGCTCTACTTGGCATTCTTTGTTGCATGGATCATGCAAGAAGAACGCAATAGCGCGGTCACTACTGGATTCATAGCAGGTCTCATTGCCGATCTCTCTCCAACATTGGAGGCGCCATTTGGACTCTGGACTTTTGTTTTGACCTCTTTAAGTTATCTGCTTGCCACAAATGTGCGCGCAGCCTTGGATTCCGAGTTGAGTCCTGTTGTGATGACATTTGTTACCGTGATTGGTAGCGCCTCTGCACTCATTCTTTTCCTCGTCACAGGCGCCATTTTGGGTCAAGATTTGGGATCTGCCACTTTCGTTACACGTGAAATTGGTGGCCATGGATTGTGGACACTGTTGTTATCGCCAATCTATATTCCGCTCACAATCGCTGCATATCGCCTCACATTGACTGCAAGGAACCGCTAGTGAGAAGCCGTTCAGCGCTCAGCCTCCTTGTCGTTCAAGTATTTGTCGCTTCCTTAATGCTTGCCCTCTTTGGCCGCCTCTTTTATCTGCAGATTGCGGATGGCCCGCGTTATCAAGAAGCTGCACTAGATATTCAAAGTCGAGACATCGTCACGCCAGCGCTACGTGGACTCATCGTGGATCATGAAGGAAATCTTCTAGCGACAAATAAAGCCGGATTGATGGTCACCGCAGATCGTTCTCTCCTCGACAAATTAGATGATCAGGGCCGATCTGTTTTAGCGCGGGCCGCAAACATCCTTAAGTTGAATTACGAAGATGTTTTGGCGCGAACCAGACTCTGCGGAGAGCTCCCTGAGGGTGAACGCAATGGATGCTGGAATGGAAATCGCTATCAGCCAATTCCCATCACAAAGGAAGCAACTGAGAGTCAAGTTTTATCGATTTTAGAACAGTCAGATCTCTTCCCTGGAATCAACGCGGAGCCAGTTTCAATCCGCTATTACCCCTCATACGCCGGCGAGCGTGCAACACATCTCCTTGGATATATCGGACCAATTACGGAAGCCGATCTCAATAATGAAGAAGGCAAACGTTATTATCGAAACGAATTCATTGGTAAAGCTGGCGTAGAAATAATGTATGACAATCAACTGCGCGGAACTGCTGGCGTCAAGACCGTCATTGTTGATCGTAAAGAAGCAGTTACTCAAGAATCTCGAAATACCCCTGCAATCTCGGGAAATCATGTGGTGGTAAATCTCAATGCAAAGTTACAGGCGGTAGTAGAGCAAGAATTAAAGAGCGCGGTTCTGCGCGCTCGAGCATCTGGATATCGCGGTGATTCTGGAGCGGCGATTGTCATGGATACAAACTCAGGTGGAATCTTGGCTATGGCGTCATATCCAGATTACGACCTCAACATTTGGGAGAACGGAATCACGGTAAGGCAGGCAAAGGAGCTCTACAGCGAAAAGAGCGGAGTACCCGCACTCTCGCGAGCAATTCAAGGTGGTTTTGCACCAGCCTCAACTTTCAAAGTTGTCTCATTGTCGGCTGCAGTTGATGCTGGCTATAGCCTGAAAGCAACTTATGACTGCCCAGCACAGGTGCAGATTGGTACGCGAGTGTTTCGAAACTTCGAGAGCAAGGCTGCGGGCCGAATCGATATGACCAAAGCGATGGCCATTTCGTGTGACTCAATTTGGTACCAGATTTCATATGACGAGTGGGTAAGAGATGGTGGATTAAAACCGAAGGCGTCACCCAATGATTATTTCTTTAAGACCGCTGCGGGCTTTGGAGTCGGTAAGAAAACTGGGATCGATCTTCCCTCTGAAGTGAAGGGGCGCTTACCGAATCGAGATTGGAAACTCGCGTGGTACAAAGATAACGAAGACTTCTTCTGCAATTATGAAAAGCGTGCAAAGAAATCTCAACTCACTCCCTATCTCATCGAGTTAGCTCGAGAGAACTGTTTAGACGGTGACAAAGTTCGAGCCGGCGATATGGTCAACTTCTCAATTGGCCAGGGCGATACTTTGATGACTCCGCTCCAGATGGCTGTGATGTACTCAGCAATTGCTAATGGCGGAAAGTTAGTTGTACCAAAAGTTGCCCGTGCCATTGTTGAGCCAAGTGGCCGTCTGGTGAAGGAATTCACTCCTGAGGTTTCGGGCAAGCTTCCAATCACAAGAGGAACTTTGAAGTTCCTACAGAATTCATTGCGCGCAGTTGTGACTTCTGGAACTGGTCAAGGAGCATTTGCAGGTGTAGGTGTTGAAGTAAGCGGCAAGACCGGAACCGGTCAAGTCTTCGGTCGCAACCTCGATGGTTCAGCAAAGGATGACACTTCATGGTTTGCTTCATATGCGCCTACCAAGAATCCGCAATACACCGTCGTGATGATGGTCAGCCAAGGCGGATTTGGTGCGAGCACAAGCGGCGTAGGAGTCAGAAGAATCTACGAACACATTTTCGGGACAAATGGCAAAGAAGCAATCTTCCCCAATGGAATTCCAACCCGTCTTCCAACAATTGATTCTTCCAAAGGATCTCTCTCATGACGATGACATTTAAGCAACGCAAGGGGGACAAGAGAGGATTCTTTGCAGGTTCTGATCGCATCATGAACTCTGCAGTTGTTGCGCTCTTGCTGATGGGAATCATCTTGGTTTATGCAGCAACTCGTGACTGGTTTGCATCAAATAACCTAGATCCCGAGTATTACCTCAAGCGTCAGATCATCAACGTGATTATCGGAATAGCGTTGGCGTACGGAACCACCCTCATTGATTACCGACTTCTGCGCGCTTATACGCCCATCGTGTGGGGAGTCGGCGTATTAGGACTGATTGCTGTTCTTATCCCTGGTTTAGGTTCAACGGTTAATGGCGCACGTTCCTGGATCTCCTTCCCGGGCGGTTTCCAGATACAACCTGCAGAGTTGGCGAAGATTTCCATCATTGTTGGAATGGCTCTCATTCTCTCTGAACGCATTGCTGGAAATGATGCGCCCACAGATCGACAAGTTCTGCAATCCCTTGGGGTAGCAGCAATTCCAGTTCTACTCATCGTTCTGCAACCTGACTTAGGAACTGTGCTGATTATTTCTGCGTGCATCATCACCATGATTGCCGTCTCAGGAGCGCGGATGAGATGGGTCATTGGATTGCTTGTAGTTGGCGTTACTGGTGCATTTCTTGCTGTTGCAAGTGGTGAAGTGAGTGAATACCAACTCAATCGTTTACGTTCTTTCGTGGATCCATCAGCTGATCCACAAGCAAGTGGTTATCAATTACGGCAAGCACGTATCACGATTGGTTCAGGTGGGCTTCTCGGTAAAGGGCTCTTTGATGGCCCTCAGACAAATGGACGTTTCGTACCCGAGCAACACACCGACTTCATCTTCACGGTTGCCGGCGAAGAGATTGGTTTTCTTGGTTCAGGATTTATTCTCCTTCTTTACGCAGTTATTTTGATGCGCGCATTTTCAATCGCACGCCAGACCACAGACCTCTTTGGTCGTATGGTCTGCGTTGGAGTTATCGCTTGGTTCTCCTTCCAAATTTTTGAAAACATAGGCATGACCATGGGATTGATGCCAATGACCGGTGTTCCTCTTCCTTTCCTCTCCTATGGGGGATCGAGCATGTTTGCCAACATGATCGGCATTGGCCTGCTGCAAAACGTCTATCAACGCAGCCGTTGAGGCGACTCTCCCGTTCGAATTAGGCACGCTGGCGGAGTCTCTGCCATACTTCAGGGGTTCGAATCGCCTCACGTTCTTGAGGTCGCCAAGACCGCTCTTTAGGTGCGGTCGGCTGATCCAGATAAAGGCGCCACCAGAGATTTTTTGATTAATGCCCGCAAGGACATTTACTAGGAAATTTTCCAGGAAACTACAAAGGATTTGATCGTATGGCTGATGAGCCAAAAAAAGTGCGTAAGCGCGCTGTAAAGAAAACTGCCCCTCAATCAAGCGCTGACTCAAGCGTTCAAGAGTCTGCTCCCAAAGAGAAGAAGGCAAAGTCCGCAGGCGTTATCCCTGCTCCTATTTTCCAAGCTGCTCCCGTAGTTGCTGCGGCGCCGAAAGGTCGTGCGGCTCGGAGCGAACAGAAACCTGCCAAGAAGCAAGATGCAAAGCCCCAGCAGAAAGCTGTTGAGGCAATCACTGAATCTGAAACAGAGAATGAAAACCGTCGCCGTCGCCGTCGCCGTGGTGGGCGTGGTCGCCGTCGCTCTGAAAGAGATGGCCAGCAAGATGGCATTTCAGAGAAAGCCCAACAAGACGGAGCTCAATCACCTGTCATTGATGAAGATTCAGATACCTCAGTAGCGTTCAAAAAGCGTCGTCGCCGTCGTCGCTCGGGTTCAGATGGTGTCACACCAGGTGAAACCGTCGAAGAAGATGGCGTAGTTACTGTCGTTAAGGTGCGCGAAGCGCGCCCAGCGCAGGAGCGGCCAGTCCGCGATAAGAAGAATTTTGATCGTAATGATCGAGGTAGTCGCAATGATCGTAGATTCCGTGATCGAGATAGAGACCGCGATAGAGGCCGTGATCGCAATCGATATGGTGAATATCGCGAGAACCGTCGTCGCGGAACAATCCTGACAGATGCTGAATTCCTAGCTCGACGCGAGTCCGTAGATCGCGAGATGTTGGTCCGCCAACAAGGCGATCGCACCCAGATTGCTATTTTGGAAGACAACGTACTTGTTGAACATTACGTCAACCGCAACAGCAATATTTCTTATGTCGGAAACGTCTATCTCGGCAAAGTTCAAAACGTTCTACCTTCGATGGAAGCTGCTTTCGTTGACATTGGTAAAGGTCGCAACGCAGTCCTCTATGCGGGTGAAGTTAATTGGGATGCTGCTGGACTTACAGATAATCAAGAGAGAAAGATCGAACGAGTTCTCAAGACTGGCCAATCAGTTCTAGTTCAGGTCACGAAAGATCCGATCGGACAGAAAGGCGCACGCCTCACAAGTCAGATCTCACTGCCTGGTCGTTATCTCGTTTATGTACCTGGTGGTGGAATGAGTGGTATTTCTCGACGCTTGCCGGATTCTGAACGCTCACGTCTTAAAGACATTCTCAAAGGTCTGATTACTGATGAAGAAGGCGTCATCGTCCGAACTGCGGCCGAAGGAGCATCTGATGATGAACTCACTCGAGATGTAGTTCGCCTCAAAGCTCAATGGGATGACATTAAGAAGAAGTCCGAGAGTTCAAGTGTGAACGCTCCAACACTCCTTTATGGCGAACCTGATCTCACAGTGCGCGTCATTCGCGATATCTTCAATGAAGACTTCCGCAAACTAACAGTCCAAGGTGATGGCGCGTGGGAAGATATCAATAATTATCTTGGCCACATCGCTCCAGAACTCCTCGCAAAGATCGAGAAGTGGACCGGAGTTAAAGATCTCTTCACTGAAAATCGTGTGGATGAGCAATTAGCGAAAGCTCTTGATCGCAAGGTATATCTACCTTCTGGTGGTTCGTTGGTTATTGATCGTACTGAAGCGATGGTTGTTATTGACGTCAACACAGGTAAGTTCATCGGTAAGGGCGGTAATCTCGAAGAAACTGTTACCAAGAACAACATTGAAGCTGCTGAAGAAATTGCCCGCCAACTTCGTCTTCGTGACTTAGGTGGCATCATTGTTATCGACTTCATCGACATGATTCTTGAATCCAACCGCGAACAAGTACTTCGACGTCTGGTTGAATGTCTCGGTCGCGATCGCACTAAGCATCAAGTTGCCGAAGTTACCTCTCTTGGTCTCGTTCAAATGACTCGTAAACGCGTCGGACAAGGACTGATTGAGGCGTTCTCAACAACATGCGAAAGTTGTGCTGGGCGTGGAATCCACGTTCACATGGAACCCGTAAATAAGAAGAGCCTTGATCGCGAGATCGCTCCTACTTATGAGAACCAAGAGTCAGATGAGCAGAAGCCTCGAGCCAAAGATTCCAGCAAGAATTCCAGCAAGGATTCCAGTAAGGATTCCAGCAAAGATTCAAAAAAGAAGCAGTCCGAGAATCAGGGTTCGAGCACTGAAAGTGTTGGCCAGGAAATCGAGGAGAAATCTTCGGACTCTTCCGAATCAGGCGATAAGGCTCGATTTGGCCGCCGTCGCCGCAGGGCAGCCAGCTCTGGAGTCGTGACCGCCTAACCCAGTTTGACCCTACCTAGGCTCAATCCGTAACCTAGGCCCCTGCTCATGCGGCCCCATAGGGTCGCGGCTTGAAGAAGAACCGGAAGGACGATCGTGTACGCAATTGTTAAAGCTGGCGGACGCCAGGAGAAAGTCGCTGTCGGCGATACAGTCTTTGTTGATCGTATCGATGCAGCTGCTGGCTCAACCGTTACTTTCCCTGCGCTCTTGGTCGTCGACGGCGCTGCCGTTACTACTGATCCAAAAGTACTCTCAGGCGTTAATGTCACTGGCGAAATCGTGGAAGAAGTAAAGGGTCCAAAGATCCATATTCTTCGTTACAAGAACAAAACGGGTTATCGTCGCCGTCAAGGTTTCCGTTCAAAGAACACTCGCGTGAAAATCACTGCGATTAACGGTGTGAAGTAAGGAGCTGAAAAAACATGGCATCCAAAAAAGGCGTCTCCTCAACCCGTAACGGTCGCGATTCCAATCCGCAATACCTCGGAATTAAGCGCTTCGGTGGTCAGGTAGTCAACAGTGGCGAGATCCTCGTCCGTCAACGTGGCACCAAGTTCCACCCAGGCAAGAATGTCGGAATCGGAAAAGATGACACACTCTTTGCACTTGCTGCAGGCGCAGTTGAATTCGGTAGCGCACGTGGTCGTCGCGTCGTAAACATTGTCCCGGTTTCCTAAACAACGGACTTAATAAAACGCGGGTCCGTTGCTACGGGCCCGTTTTTTATTTCACTAACAAAAGGAGGGTTACTTCATGACAACGTTCGTTGATCGCGTGACCCTTCATGCTTCTGCAGGTAAAGGAGGAGACGGTTGCGTCTCTGTTCATAGAGAGAAATTTGTTCCACTTGGCGGACCTGATGGTGGTAGCGGCGGACGTGGCGGAGATGTAATCCTGGTTGTCGATCCCAGCGTTACTACTCTTCTTGATTTTCATCATTCACCGCATCGCAACGCTGGTTCTGGACGCCAGGGTTATGGTGCTTTGAAGAATGGCCCAGACGGAGACGATCTCATTCTTGGTGTCCCAAACGGCACAGTTGTGATGACTAAAGATGGTCGAGTTCTCGCAGACTTAGTCGGAAATGGAACTCGCTTTGTTGCTGCAAAAGGCGGCTTAGGGGGATTAGGCAATAACGCACTTGCGTCATCGCGACGTCGCGCACCTGGTTTTGCATTACTGGGAGAGCCAGGCGAGAAGCGAACTCTGGTTCTCGAATTGAAATCAGTTGCTGATGTTGGATTAATCGGTTATCCCAGCGCAGGAAAATCTTCTCTCGTTGCTGCGATTTCTGCCGCACGTCCCAAGATTGCTGACTATCCATTTACAACGCTGGCTCCAAACCTTGGCGTAGTCCAAGCAGGCGAAGCTCGCTTCACTGTCGCGGATGTTCCTGGACTAATCCCTGGCGCATCTGAAGGTAAAGGTCTTGGTCTCCAGTTCTTGCGCCACGTTGAACGGTGCGCTGCTTTAGTCCACGTCCTTGATTGTGGAACGCTCGAGAGCGATCGAGATCCAATCAAAGATTTCGACATCATTGAACATGAACTCAAAGAATATGCCGAAGACTTGAGTGACCGTCCGCGCATCGTCGCTCTCAATAAGATCGATCTGCCTGATGGAAAAGCTATGGCAGATATGGTCGAACCTATTTTGAAGGCACGCGGTTACGAAGTCTTCCAAATCTCTGCTGCGGCTCGAATGGGGTTAGAACCTCTTCTTTATGCAATGTCTCGATTAGTTCAGAGCCATCGCACCAAGCAAGCACAGGAAGAGAAAGCTCGAATAGTTCTTCGTCCTACGCCTATTGATGATGTCGGCTTTAAGGTCACTGCAAATGAAGATGGTTCCTTTACCGTTGTGGGAGCGCGTCCAGAACGTTGGGTGCATCAAACCAATTTCAGTAACGCTGAAGCTGTCGGCTATCTTGCTGACCGCCTCGCCAGCCTCGGAGTTGAGAAAGAGTTATTCAAACTCGGCGCAGCACAAGGCGATGAAGTTCGTATTGGATCTGGTGAAGACGCTGTCGTATTTGATTGGGAGCCAACCATTGAAGCCGGTGCAGAGTTACTGGCTGGACCTCGTGGTGATGACATGCGCATCCCTCGCGGTTGGGAGAAGTTTGATGAAGAAGCAATCGATCAACTCGATGATGAGGAGTTATCTCAGCAATGGGAGTACAACGTTGCTGATCCAACAACTCCTCAAGTAAGTTCCTCAATCGAGGAGAACCGCAAGTGAAGCGCGATGCGGTGACGAGTGCACGTCGCATCGTTATCAAAATTGGTTCATCATCACTCACGGGCAGAGATGGCGCAGGTCTAGATAACGCTGCGGTATCGACTCTGGTTGATGCAGTCGCAAGCCTGAAGAAACAGGGTAAAGAAGTCATCGTTGTTTCATCCGGAGCAATTGCTGCTGGTCTTTCGCCACTTGGCCTCTCTTCTCGCCCACAGGATTTAGCAACCCAGCAAGCAGCAGCTTCAGTAGGTCAAGGCCTCTTAATCCATAGCTATACGGAGTCTTTCCGTCGCCATGAAATCACGGCATCTCAAGTTCTTCTCACAATTGAAGATATTGTCCGGCGATCTCATTATCAGAACGCGCAGAGAACTCTCTTTAAACTCTTACAACTTGGAGTAGTCCCCATTATCAATGAGAACGATTCGGTCGGAACTCAAGAGATTAGATTTGGCGATAACGATCGGATTGCAGCACTTGTATCTCACCTTGTTGGCGCAGATTTACTTGTACTTGTGACTGATGTTGATGCCTTGTATGACGCTCCGCCTTCTCAATCAGGCGCACAGAAGATTTCAACTGTAGAGAGCGTGAATTCACTTTCAGAAACTGAGATTGGTGGCGCTGGTTCAAAAGTTGGCAGCGGCGGAATGGTGACAAAGATTGAAGCTGCACGAATCTCTACTGGAGCAGGAATACCCATGCTATTGACATCTCTTGCTGAGGTTTCTCAATCCATTCAAGGCGCAGAACTCGGAACGTTCTTCGTCGCATCAACCAGCAAGAAATCCTCGCGCTTGCTCTGGTTGGCTCATGCCGCAACTCCACGGGGCCGCCTCATTCTTGATGATGGCGCAGTAACTGCCATCAAAGAACGTGGAGTCTCTTTACTACCTGCTGGTGTCACGTCAGTCGACGGTGAATTCAGTTCAGGCGATACAGTCGAATTAGCATCTGCAAGCGGCGTTGTGATTGCTCGAGGTTTGGTGGCATTTGATTCTGAAGAGATTCCAATGATGCTTGGAAGATCTACTAAGGAGTTGGCTAAAGAATTGGGCCCAGAATATGAAAGAGAACTCGTGCATAGAGATGATCTGGTCTTGCTATGAATAATGATGCTTTGATTGCAAGTTTGGCAGACACTGCTCGAAAGGCAGCTCGCACGCTCACTTCATCTACTTATGCAGAGCGCAAAGCAGCACTCCTTGCTATTGCTGATGCGATTGAGTCTCGCCAATCAGAGATTATTGCCGCCAATACCGAAGATATGAATCGCGGAAAGACCAATGGCCTTAACTCGCAATTACTAGATCGATTAATGCTCAATGAACCACGAATCAAGGGAATCGCAGGGGGAGCACGCAAAGTAGCAGCCCTGCCAGATCCGCTCGGCAATGTACTGCGCGAGCGCACGTTAGAAAACGGTTTATCTCTTAAGCAGATCTCAGTTCCATTCGGCGTGGTCGGAATGGTCTATGAAGCGCGCCCAAATGTGACGGTTGATGCGGCAGTCATCCTCTTGATGTCAGGAAACGCCGCTCTATTACGTGGCTCTTCATCAGCAGAGAAAAGCAATCAAATTCTGCTCACTGTGATGCGTGATGCACTTGCCACAACATCAATCTCTCCTGATGTTCTCCAACTCATTCCATCGGAAGATCGAGATACCACTCGGGCTCTCCTTCATGCGCGCGGTAAAGTCGATCTCGTTATTCCACGTGGAAGTGCGGCGTTGATACGAATGGTAGTTGATGAATCCACTGTTCCGACTATTGAGACCGGTGCGGGCGTATGTCATGTCTACGTAGATGAAAAAGCAGATTTGAAGAAAGCCCTGCCAATTCTTATCAATTCTAAAACCCATCGCCCAAGTGTTTGTAATGCAGCTGAGACTTTGTTAGTGCACAGAGCGCTTGAAAAAGAATTCCTTCCTTTAGCTCTCAAAGATCTTCATAGCGCTGGGGTTAAGTTGCATTGCGATGAAACTGCGCTTGCCATTGCAAAACAACTCAATATCCCAGCTGAGTTAGCTACCGAAGCTGATTGGTCAACCGAATATGGCGTGCTTGAGATGAATGTTGGCGTTGTTTCAGACCTTCTTGCCGCATCGGATCACATCTTGAAATACGGAACTCATCACACAGAAGCTATTGTTACTGAGTCGCAAGAGAATGCTGACAAGTTCATTGCTCTCTCTGATTGCGCTGCTGTTATGGTCAACGCATCAACTAGATTCACCGACGGTGAAGAGATGGGATTCGGCGCAGAAATCGGAATCTCAAATCAGAAGCTACATGCTCGTGGACCTATGGGACTTGAGCAGATGACAACCACCACATGGATCGTGAGAGGAGATGGCCAGATCCGAAAGTAATTCGCGCTCGCTGCGTTGAACTCGGTAAGGTGACCCTCATGTCGAACATCTCTCGCGATGATGTAGCCAATCTAGCCAAGCTGGCCCGTATCGATCTTTCTGGCCAAGAGCTTGATCATCTCTCCACCGAGCTATCGGTGATCCTTGATGCTGTTGCGCGCGTCCAGGAAGTAGCAAGCGCTGATGTTCCTCCGACTTCGCACCCACTTCCGCTTAAGAATGTGTTTCGCGAAGATGAAGTTCGCCCAAGTCTTACTCCAGATGAAGCGCTTTCTGGTGCGCCAGCCCAAGAAGAGCAACGTTTCAAAGTTCCTAAGATTCTTGGTGAAGAGCAATGATTAATAGATCTGCCACAGAGATGGCGGCCGCGCTCTCCTCTGGTGAATTCTCCAGCGTGGAATTGACCCAAGCTCACCTCAATCACATCGCAAAAGTTGATGGGGAAGTACATGCATTCCTCCATGTTGATACAGAGGGCGCGCTATCGCAGGCACGAGCGGTTGATGAGAAGAGAAAGTCTGGAGAAAAGTTATCTCCACTTGCCGGCGTTCCGCTCGCCCTTAAAGATGTTCTCACTCAAAAAGGAATTCCAACCACCTGTGGATCGAAGATGCTTGAAGGTTGGCGTCCACCATATGACTCCACTGTTGTGGCGCGACTTAAAGAAAATGGCATTGTTATTTTGGGTAAGACCAACATGGACGAGTTTGCGATGGGCTCCTCAACTGAGAACTCCGCATACGGCCCGACTCACAATCCATGGGATCTCACACGTATTCCTGGTGGATCGGGCGGTGGATCATCTGCAGCGTTGGCTGCATTTGAGGCGCCACTTGCGATCGGAACTGACACCGGTGGATCTATTCGCCAACCAGCTGCAGTAACCGGAACTGTGGGCGTCAAGCCGACATATGGCGGCGTCTCGCGTTACGGTCTTGTTGCGTTCTCATCTTCACTTGATCAAGCAGGGCCATGTGCGCGAACAGTTCTCGACGCTGCTTATCTTCACGAAGCGATCGGTGGTTACGATCGCATGGATTCCACATCGATTAATGCGCCAGTCCCACCAGTCGTCGCAGCCGCCAAAAGCGGTTCAGTAAAAGGAATGAAGATTGGTGTAATTAAGGAACTTCAAGGCGATGGCTACCAACCAGGCGTCCTGAAGTTATTCAATGAATCTTTGGAATTACTTGCAGCTCAAGGTGCAGAAATAGTTGAAGTCTCATGTAAGTACTTTGATTATGCACTGGCTGCTTATTACCTCATTGCTCCAAGTGAATGTTCCTCTAACTTAGCTCGCTTCGATGCGATGCGATATGGAATGCGCGTAGGTGAAGGCTCTGCAGAAGAAGTCATGAACTTCACTCGTCAGGCAGGTTTCGGTCGCGAAGTTAAGCGTCGTATCATTCTTGGTACATACGCGCTCTCAAGCGGTTACTACGATGCGTATTACGGCAGCGCCCAGAAAGTAAGGACTCTGATCTCGCGAGATTTCGAAAACGCTTTCACACAGGCAGATGTTTTAGTTTCACCAACAGCACCTACAACCGCTTTCAAGATTGGCGAGAAAGCAAACGACCCAATCGCCATGTATCTCAACGACATTGCCACAATCCCCACCAACCTTGCTGGTATCGGTGGAATGTCAGTTCCATCAGGTCTTGCGCACGAAGACGGTTTACCTGCGGGATTTCAGATCATGGCCCCAGCCATGAAGGATGACCGCATGTATCAAGTTGGTGCAGCGCTTGAAGCAGCGCTACTGACAAAGTGGGGTAAACCAATTTTGTCTTCAGCGCCAGCGTTAGGAGCTAAGTAATGGCTCTGAAGTACGACGATGTGATTGCAAAGTACGAACCAGTTCTTGGTCTTGAAGTACACGTGGAATTAGGCACAGTCTCCAAGATGTTCTGTGGGTGCAACACGGTATTTGGTGCTGCGCCCAACACTCAGACCTGCCCTGTCTGCCTTGGCCTTCCTGGCTCGCTACCTGTTGTCAATGGAAAGGCCATTGAATACACGATCGCAATTGGTTTAGCTCTCAATTGTTCTATTGCGCCTTACAGCCGTTTCGCTCGCAAGAACTACTTCTATCCAGATATGCCGAAGAATTTCCAAACTTCTCAGTACGACGAACCGATCTGCACTAATGGATATCTCGATGTCACAATCGAAACAGACGAAGGCCCAAAGGAATTTCGTATCGAGATTGAACGCGTTCACATGGAGGAGGACACAGGTAAGTCACTTCACATGGGCGGCGCCACGGGACGAATTCACGGAGCCGATTACTCACTCCTTGATTACAACCGCGCAGGAATTCCACTGGTGGAAATTGTTACCAAAGTCGTCACTGGCACCGGTAAGTACGCTCCAGAAGTAGCACGTGCCTACGTATCTGAACTTCGAGACATCTTGCGTGGCCTTGGCGTGAGCGATGTGAAGATGGAGCAAGGCTCTCTCCGTTGTGACGCCAACGTTTCGTTGCGCTTGATTGGTGCAGAGAAACTTGGGACTCGAAGCGAGACTAAGAATGTGAATTCACTCCGCTCAGTAGAGCGCGCAGTTCGTGGAGAGATGATCCGTCACGCCGAACTTCTCAATAAAGGCGAGAGAGTTATCCAAGAGACACGTCACTTCCATGAAGATACTGGCGTCACAACTTCTGGACGCTCCAAAGAACAAGCAGAGGATTACCGTTATTTCCCTGAACCAGATCTGGTGCCAGTTGCTCCGACACTGGAACTAATAGAGAAAATCCGCGCTTCATTGCCAGAAAAACCTTCAGTGAGACGTAAGAAATTGCAAGAGGCGTGGCAGGTACCAGATAAAGAGATGTCGGCCATGATCAACGCTGATGTTCTTGATTCTGTGGAAGCTACCGTCAAACTTGGCGCAGACCCGACTCGTGCTCGTGGTTGGTGGTTAGGTGAGATTGCACGTATTGCAAATGAAAAGGGAATCGCAGCTGCTGAACTTCCAATTACGGCCGTTGATGTGGCCGAGACGATCGCCCTGATTCTCAAGGGTGAACTCACCGACAAACTTGCTCGCCAAGTAATTGAAGGCGTCATTAACGGTGAAGGTCGACCCTCAGAAATCATTAAGAATCGTGGAATCCAAGTTGTCTCTGATGACTCAGCTCTCATGGCTGCAATCGAAAAAGTAATTGCTGCCCAACCAGATATTGCTGAGAAAGTTCGTGGGGGACATGTGCCTGCCGCTGGTGCACTCATTGGCGCCGTTATGAAGGAAACTAAAGGGCAAGCCGACGCGGCAAAGGTCCGCGAACTTCTTCTCAAACATTTAGGTCAGGCCTAAGTAGGATTCGCAAATGACCAATCCAATGAAGCCGAAATCTGGCGTAGTAACTGATGGTCTTGAACGTGCTCCTGCGCGCGGAATGCTTCGCGCGGTAGGAATGACCGATGGCGATTGGGTCAAGCCGCAGATCGGTATTGCTTCATCTTGGAATGAAATTACTCCGTGCAATCTCTCACTTGATCGATTAGCGAAAGCTTCGAAACAAGGCGTGATTGATGCCGGTGGATTCCCCATGCAATTCGGAACAATCTCAGTATCTGACGGTATTTCGATGGGGCATGAAGGAATGCACTTCTCTCTTGTATCTCGAGAAATAATCGCCGATTCTGTTGAGACTGTTATGCAAGCCGAACAACTTGACGGAATGGTTACATTCGCAGGTTGCGATAAGTCTCTACCCGGAATGATGATGGCTGCAGCGCGACTTGATGTTGCATCGGTTTTCGTTTACGCCGGCTCAACTCTTCCCGGCCAAGTTGATGGAAAAGATGTCACAATCATTGATGCCTTCGAAGCAGTCGGCGCATGTGCGCGTGGGCTTATTTCACGAGAGCAAGTAGACAAGATTGAGCGCGCAATCTGCCCCGGAGAAGGCGCTTGTGGCGGCATGTACACCGCGAACACTATGGCGACTATCGGAGAAGCTATCGGACTCTCCCTTCCAGGCTCTGCCGCTCCACCAGCTGTAGACCGTCGTCGCGATACCTATGCCATCAAGTCTGGCGCTGCAGTTGTTGAATTGATTCGACAAGGCATTACAACTCGCCAGATTCTTTCCAAACGAGCATTTGAAAACGCGATCACAGCGCTGATGGCTCTTGGCGGCTCCACCAATGCAGTTCTTCACCTTCTTGCGATCGCACATGAAGCGCGAGTCGACCTCACACTTGATGATTTCCATCGCATTGGTTCGAAAGTACCTTTACTTGGAGACCTCAAACCTTTTGGTCGATTTGTCATGAGCGACGTCGATAAGGTTGGGGGAATTCCAGTAATTCTCAAGGCGCTACTTGATGCGGGATTGTTGCACGGAGATTGCCTTACCGTCACTGGCAAAACGATGGCTGAGAATCTTGCGGATATCAATCCACCAGATCCAGATGGAGAAATTCTCAAAGCAACGAGTTCTCCGATGGCAACAACGGGTGGAATCACAATCCTGGGTGGAAGTTTTGCGCCGGATGGTGCAGTCACAAAAGTTGCAGGTGTAGGTGTTGATACATTTGAAGGTCCGGCACGAGTCTTTGATCGTGAACAAGCTGCGATGCAAGCGCTGGAAGATGGAACAATCCAAGCTGGTGATGTTGTCGTGATTCGCTACGAAGGTCCTAAAGGTGGACCTGGGATGCGCGAGATGCTGATGATCACTGGCGCAATCAAAGGTGCGGGACTTGGTAAGTCTGTGCTTTTGATAACTGATGGACGATTCTCTGGTGGAACAACTGGCCTCTGTGTTGGTCACGTTGCTCCTGAAGCAGTTGACGGAGGACCTATTGCACTCGTTAAGGATGGCGATCGAATTCGAATCGACACCGTGAAGCGCACCCTTGATCTCCTTGTTGATGAGAAGGAACTTGAACTTCGCCGCGCATCGTTTAAGCCAGTTCCTCATAAATACACAACAGGAGTCCTTGGAAAATTCGTAAAACTCGTGGGTTCAGCCTCCAAGGGAGCAGTCTGCGAATAGCCCAGGGGTATTTCTGGGTTCATAATGTGAGATAGGCATCTCAGGGGTTGACGCATACTTTTTGTGACGCGATAATTCATACATGTCAGCGAACACATCATCGGTATCAGTTGTGATTTCAGTGGTGATTCGCTGCGCGTGAACTAAGCCAAAGTTCACGCGCACCCTCAGGAAACTGAGGGTTTTTGCATTCATAGGGATAAAAAGCGGGATAACAGGTCGCACGAGTACTGAAGAGGAAGGAGTTGAACATGAGTAATCAAGTTACGGGAGCCCAAGCTCTTGTGAAAGCGCTAGAGCAATCAGGCGTCGATGTCATGTTTGGAATTCCTGGCGGCGCCATTCTTCCTGCTTACGACCCGATTTACGATTCAACAATTCGTCACATCTTGGTACGTCACGAACAAGGTGCTGGTCACGCCGCAACAGGATATGCGCAAGTTACGGGTCGAGTTGGTGTCTGCATTGCAACATCTGGACCAGGTGCCACAAACCTAGTAACTCCGCTTGCTGATGCTCATATGGATTCAGTTCCGATAGTTGCAATCACAGGTCAAGTTCCAGGACCAGCAATCGGAACGGATGCATTCCAAGAAGCAGATATTCGCGGCATTACGATGCCCATAACAAAACATAATTACCTTGTAACCGATCCAAGCGAAATCCCTAAGGCGATTGCCGAAGCGTTCTACATTGCTAACTCTGGTCGTCCAGGTCCAGTATTGGTCGATATCTCCAAAGATGCGCTTCAGAAAATGACGGACTATAAGTATCCAACTTCGATTAATCTCCTAGGTTATAAGCCACAAATCGAACCTGATTCTCAATCGATTCGTGATGCAGCTGCACTTATTGCTCAGTCATCGAAACCCGTCTTCTATGTTGGGGGCGGCGTCATCAAGGCGAATGCGTCAAAAGATCTTCTTAAGCTCGCTGAAATAGTTGGAGCGCCAGTCGTAACCACCCTGATGGCACGCGGTGCATTCCCAGATAGCCACCACCAACACCTCGGAATGCCCGGCATGCATGGCACTGTTGCTGCAGTAACTGCTCTACAAAAGGCCGATCTGCTCATCACTCTCGGGGCGCGTTTCGATGATCGTGTAACTGGAAAACTCTCGACATTCGCTGTTAATGCAAAGATCATCCACGCAGATATTGATCCTGCTGAAATTGGCAAAAATCGTTATGCGGATGTTCCTGTCATCGGTGATCTTGGCCCGACCATCCGCGCGCTCATTCCCGCTGTCGAGGCTGAATTTAAGAAGAGCAAACCAGACCTCACTGCGTGGTGGCGTCAAATGGGTTCGTTACGTGAGAAATATCCTCTCGGCTATAACGAACCATCTGATGGCTCGCTGTCGCCACAGTATGTAATCGAGCGAATTGGCTCTATCACTGGTCCTGATGGAATTTATGTTGCAGGAGTCGGACAACACCAGATGTGGGCTTCGCAGTTTGTTAAGTATGAAAATCCTCGCACCTGGTTGAACTCTGGTGGACTCGGAACAATGGGTTACGCAGTTCCAGCAGCAATGGGCGCAAAAGTTGGAGCTCCTGATACGCCGGTCTGGGCAATCGATGGCGATGGATGTTTCCAGATGACAAATCAAGAACTTGTCACGTGCGCACTCAACAATATTCCTATCAAAGTTGCAGTCATCAACAATGAGAGCCTCGGCATGGTCCGCCAATGGCAGACGCTCTTCTATCAACAGCGATATTCAAACACTGACCTACACTCAAAGCGCATTCCAGACTTTGCAAAACTAGCTGAAGCAATGGGTTGCGTTGGCTTGCGTTGTGACAACAAGAGCGACGTCGACAAGATTATTAAGGAAGCAAATGCAATAAACGACGCTCCAGTTCTAGTGGACTTCAATGTTCATAGAGATGCGATGGTCTGGCCGATGGTCGCTGCGGGAACTTCAAACGATGACATCATGATCGCCAAAGAGATGGCGCCCGACTGGGATTCTCAGGAGCTATAGCCATGGCCCAACACACGCTATCTGTCCTAGTAGAAAACAGCCCTGGTGTTCTTGCTCGCGTGGCTTCACTCTTCTCGCGACGCGGATACAACATTGACTCACTTGCGGTGGGACCAACCGAGAATCCTGCTATTTCACGCATGACTATTGTGCTGAATCTCGAGGGACACGCACTTGATCAGGTGAGCGCGCAGCTTTTCAAGCTCGTTAACGTCATTGGTATTCAAGAAATGACGCCAGAAGTCTCACGTCAACGCGAATTGTTGATGGTGAAGGTGACTAACTCACCAGAATCTCGCAGAATGATTGATGCACTTGTCGCTCAATATCAAGGAAAGATTGTTGACGAGACCGATGCTTCTCTCACGATCGAAGCAATTGGAACAAGCAAGGATCTTGCTGTCTTCCTAAGTGAACTAAATAAGTTTGGCGTTAAAGAACTAGTTCAATCAGGCCTCATCGCTATTGAAAATGGCGATGTCACCTTGGTTGAACGAACGCTAAAAGAAACTGGACTAGCCTCATCCGAGTCGCATAGCCAGACTGCGGACTACCAAAACTAACGAGAAAGCTGGAACGAACGTGGCAACTATTTATCATGACGAAGATGCAGACCTTTCGATTATTCAAGGACGAAAAGTCGCTGTCATTGGTTACGGCTCACAGGGTCATGCTCATGCACTCAACTTGCGCGATAGTGGAGTAGATGTCCGAGTCGGCCTTGCCGAAGGTTCTAAGTCTCGTGCGAAGGCGGAACAAGAGGGACTTCGCGTTCTCTCAGTCGCAGATGCCGTCAAAGAAGCAACCGTCATCATGTTGCTTGCTCCAGATCACAAACAACGCCACATCTATACAGAATCGATTGAGCCAAATCTCAAGGCTGGAGACGCGCTCTTTTTCGGCCACGGATTCAATATTCGCTTTGGATATATCAAACCACCTGCCAATATTGATGTTTGCATGGTTGCCCCGAAGGGTCCGGGCCACCTCGTACGTCGTGAGTATGTAGCTGGTCGTGGAGTTCCAGATATTGTTGCGGTCGAACAAGATGCAACTGGAAGTGCCTGGCCGCTTACTCTTTCTTATGCCAAAGCGATGGGTGGTCTTCGCGCAGGTGGAATTCTTACAACCTTTACAGAAGAGACCGAAACCGATCTCTTTGGTGAGCAATCAGTTCTCTGTGGTGGTGCATCACAGCTCGTTCAATATGGATTTGAAACTCTTATTGAAGCTGGCTACCAACCTGAGGTTGCGTACTTTGAATGCCTCCACGAGTTGAAGCTCATTGTCGATCTTATGTACGAGGGCGGAATCGCAAAGCAGCGTTGGTCAGTCTCTGATACTGCCGAATACGGAGATTACATTTCAGGACCTCGCGTCATTGATCCACATGTCAAAGAGAACATGAAGGCAGTTCTTGCTGATATCCAGAGCGGCGCATTCGCTAAACGATTCATTGAAGATCAAGATGCGGGAGCTCCAGAGTTCAAGGCGCTTCGTGCCAAGGGTGAACAGCATCCAATCGAAGAAGTTGGTCGCAATCTTCGCAAAATGATGTCATGGGTTAAGGCTGAGAACAAAGATGATTACAAGGAAGGCTCTGCCGCGCGTGAGTAAACCTGTTGTTCTTATTGCCGAAGAGTTGAGTCCGGCGACGCTTGATGCGCTTGGGCCAGACTTCGAGATTCGTAACTGCGATGGCGCTAATCGCGCCGAACTTCTTCCTGCCCTCGCGGCGGGAGTAGATGCGGTGCTCATCAGATCTGCAACCAAGATGGATGCTGAAGCGATTGCCGCTGCTAAGGGGTTGAAGGTCATCGCACGTGCTGGCGTGGGCTTAGATAACGTTGATATTCCTGCATCAACAGCAGCCGGCGTCATGGTGGTCAATGCCCCAACCTCGAATATCGTAAGTGCTGCCGAACTTGCCATCGCACTTTTATTGGCATCGGCTCGTCACGTATCTCCAGCGCATGCAGCCCTGAAGAATGGAAAGTGGGCGCGCTCTAAGTACACCGGCGCAGAACTTTTCGAAAAAACTCTGGGAGTCGTCGGCTTTGGTCGCATTGGACAACTCGTGGCTCACCGCATGCAGGCATTCGGCATGAAAGTTGTTGCTTACGATCCATATCTTCAACCGGCTCGCGCAGCTCAACTAGGCGTTGATCTAGTTACTCTTGATGAATTGTTGAAAGTTTCTGACTTCATCACTATCCATCTTCCTAAAACGAAAGAGACTGCAAATCTCATCGGTGAAGAAGCTCTTGCCAAAGTCAAACCATCAGTGCGCATCATCAATGCAGCTCGCGGTGGAGTTCTTGATGAAGCAGCTCTCCACAAAGCAATTACAGAAGGACGGGTTGCTGGCGCAGGGCTCGATGTCTTCGCAACTGAGCCATGCACCGACTCACCACTTTTTGCTCTGGATCAAGTTGTCGCAACTCCACACCTTGGTGCATCAACTGATGAAGCGCAAGAACGCGCAGGCATCGCAGTTGCTATCTCAGTTCGGAAAGCTTTATCTGGCGAACTTGTTCCTGATGCAGTCAACGTCAAGGGCGGAGAGATTCACGAGGAGATTCGTCCATCCCTTCCACTCGTAGAGAAGATGGCACAGATCGCTACTGCGCTGGAGGGTGAATTGCCTGTTTCGATTGAAATCACTGTCAGCGGTGAAGCTTCCGAACATGATTGTTCAATCTTGGCTACATCAGCGCTGAAAGGTGCACTTCTTGCTACTGGCATGGAAGATGTGACGTATGTGAATTCGCCTAACCTGGCAGCAGAAAAGGGCCTGACATCCTCAGTAGCAACAGAAGCTGAATGTGAAGATTATCGAAGCATGATTTCTCTACGCGCAGCGTTCTCTAATGGAAATCGCGCTGAAGTTGATGCAACTCTGATGGGAATACGTAAGGTTGAGAAGATTGTTCGTATCAATAAGTTTGATATAGAACTTCCTCCTACTGACCACCTCCTCTTCCTCATCTACGAAGATAAACCAGGAGTCGTTGGTGCGGTTGGTAATGTTCTTGGAGCGAGCAAAATCAATATCGCAAATATGCAGGTTGCCCGTGATAAAGCTGGAGGAGAGGCCCTCATGGCCCTTACTGTCGATTCAGCTATTCCTATGGATGTTGCGGCGAAAATCGCCACAGAAATTGGCGCACGGGTATCACGATCGGTATCGCTGCAATCATGAGTAAGAACTTCAAACTAGCCGTTATCGGTGGAGACGGCATTGGACCTGAGGTCGTAGCTGAGGGCTTGAAAGTTCTTGATGCTGTCGCAACCAAATACGGAGTCACCTTTGAGAAGAAGGAGTTTGACCTCGGCGCGAGACTCTGGCACAAGACAGGTGAAACTCTTCCTGATTCAGTGCTTTCCGAGTTGAAGAATTTTGATGTGATTCTGCTTGGTGCTGTTGGTGACCCATCTGTCCCTAGCGGTGTTCTCGAACGCGGCTTGCTATTGAAATTACGCTTTGCTTTTGATCACTACATCAACCTCCGTCCAGCTCGTCTCTATCCTGGAACAACAGGCCCACTTCGTACAGAAGCACCGATTGATTTTGTTGTTGTTCGTGAAGGTACAGAAGGTCCATATGTTGGCGCAGGCGGCGTCCTTGCTCATGGAACCGCCCATGAAATCGCAACAGAGGAAAGCCTCAATACTCGCCGTGGCGCAGAACGCGTTATTCGAGATGCTTTCGCTCGTGCCCAGAGCCGTCCGCGCAAGAAGCTCACTTTGGTCCATAAAAACAACGTTTTGACCCGTGCCGGAAGCCTCTGGACAAGAACTTTTGAAGATGTTGCCAGAGATTTTCCAGATATCACAACGGACTATCTCCATGTAGATGCTGCATCAATGTTCTTTGTCACTAACCCAGAGAGATTCGATGTTGTTGTCACGGATAATCTCTTCGGCGACATCTTGACTGATATTGCTGCTGCAATCTGCGGTGGAATCGGACTCGCTGCATCTGGAAACATCAATCCAGAGGGAACATTCCCCTCAATGTTCGAGCCCGTTCATGGCTCTGCGCCTGATATTGCTGGAAAAGGAATCGCAGATCCAACCGCAACCGTGATGTCTGTAGCCATGCTTCTTCGCCATCTCGGATTGAATGAGGCGGCATCAGAGGTCGAAAGTGCGGTCGAAAAGGATTTGTTAACTCGTGGCGGATCAAAACGCAGCACGAGTGAAGTTGGTAATGCACTAGTGAAAGCGCTTGGCAAATGAAAGTAACTATTTCGCCCTCATTAAATCCAGTTCCAGCAGCTGAACGAGAGAAGCGCGTCCTAGAACCAGGTTTCGGAAAGTACTTCACCGATCACATGGTTCGAGCTGAATGGAATCAGGCAAGCGGATGGTCAGATGCCAGCGTTGAGGCTTATGGACCATTTTCTCTTGATCCAGCTGCAATGGTTTTTCACTACGGTCAAGAAATCTTTGAAGGAATGAAGGCTTACTCGCAACCTGATGGATCTATTGCACTCTTTAGACCAGATGCAAATGGAGTTCGTTTCGCTAAAAGCGCTGCACGTATCGCACTTCCAGAGTTGCCAGTAGAAGATTTTGTGAAAGCAGTAGAGGCGCTTGTGAGAGTCGACGCAGCTTGGGTTCCCAAGAAAGTAGGGGAGTCGCTCTACATCCGTCCATTCATGATCGCCACTGAGGTCGGCCTTGGGGTTCGCCCGGCAAATAAGGCACTTTTCTCAGTAATCGCCACGCCAGCAGCTGCATATTTCAATGCGGCCAAAGCGGTCACTGTATGGATTTCTACAGAGTACGTTCGTGCCGCAATTGGTGGCACGGGCGAAGCAAAGTGTGGCGGCAACTACGCAGCATCTCTTCTGGCACAGCAGCAAGCAGCAACCCAAGGTTGCGATCAGGTTGTCTGGCTTGATGCACAAGAGCGTCGCTGGGTTGAAGAGATGGGCGGAATGAATCTCTACTTCGTTAAAGGTAAAGGCAAGGATGCAACTATCTTTACTCCGAAGCTGACTGGCACATTACTAGCAGGTATAACTCGCGACTCAATTTTGTCAGTCGCATCAGACCTCGGATATAAAGTTGAAGAGGGAATGATCTCCATAGAAGATTGGCGAGATGGAGTTTCTTCTGGCGAAATCTCAGAGATTTTTGCTTGTGGGACTGCCGCAGTAATTGCTCCTGTCGGTAGCGCAAAGAGTGTTCACGGAACTTGGGTCACGGGAGACGGCAACCCTGGACCGATCACCATGGAGATTCGCAATCATCTGCTTGGAATCCAACACGGCACAATCGCTGATAAACATGGATGGATGAAAAAAGTCGTCTCATGACTATCTCAGATGCTTTTCACATCTATGACACCACGTTGCGTGATGGCGCGCAGCAAGAGGGACTCAATCTCTCGGTACATGACAAGTTGACGATTGCGCGTCATCTAGATGATCTCGGTGTCGGCTTTATCGAAGGTGGATGGCCAGGTGCTAATCCAAAAGATACTGAATTCTTCAAATTAGCCCAGACTGAACTGAAGTTAAAGAACGCTACGTTTGTAGCTTTTGGCGCAACGCGCCGTCCTAATGTAAAGGCACAAGACGATGCTTTGCTTCGTGCCCTACAAGATTCAGGCGCACCAGCCGTAACTCTCGTCGCTAAATCACACGACAGACATGTTGATTTGGCACTAAAAACGCACCTTGACGAGAACCTCGCGATGATCCGAGACTCGATTGAGTTTTTGCGCGCTGGAGGACAACGAGTATTTCTCGATGCTGAACATTTCTTTGATGGTTATCGCTCGAACACCGCTTATGCGCTCGAAGTGGTCCGCGTTGCGGCCGAAGCTGGTGCTGACGTAATTGCACTCTGCGACACAAACGGCGGAATGCTGCCGGACGAACTTGCCGACGTCGTACATGAAGTGCTGACTCAGAGCAAGGCGAGACTAGGAATTCATTGTCACAATGACACTGGTTGCGCTATCGCTAACTCGCTCGCGGCTGTTGCAGCAGGAGCAACACATGTTCAAGGAACGCTCAATGGATATGGCGAACGAACCGGTAACGCAGACTTAGTATCAATTATCGCCAACCTTCAGTTGAAGAAGAAGCAACAAGTTCTTCCTGAAGGAGCGCTTGAAGAAGCTTTCCGAATTTCTCACGCAGTTGCCGAAGTTACCAATGTAGCCCCAAGTGCGCGTCAGCCATATGTCGGTGTCTCTGCATTTGCACATAAAGCCGGTCTCCATGCATCGGCAATAAAAGTAGATCCTGCGCTCTACCAACATGAAGATCCAGAGAGCGTCGGAAACGATATGCGTATGTTGGTTTCAGAAATGGCAGGACGCGCCTCAATCGAACTTAAGTCACAAGAGTTGGGCATTGACCTTAGTAAAGAGAAAGAAGTTGTCACACGAGTCGTCGAACGCGTAAAAAACATGGAAGCTCGCGGTTATACATTTGAGGCTGCAGATGCTTCCTTTGAACTCTTGCTGCGCGAAGAACTCGATGGAAAGCGCCCTCGTTTCTTCAATTTGGATTCGTGGGAAACGACTGTAGATCTGAACGCTGATAAGTCGGTTACATCGCGTGCATCAGTGCAAATTCGAGCCAAGGGCGAGACGATTAAGTCGCAAGGCGCCGGTAATGGCCCCGTCAACGCAATTGATAATGCGCTCCGTAACGGCCTTGAGAAGCTTTATCCAGAGCTCAAAGAGTTGGAACTCACGGATTACAAAGTCCGAATCTTGGAGGGCCGCCTCGGTACTGGTGCCATCACGCGCGTCCTTGTAGAAACCAGCGATGGCAATGGTGAGTGGAGCACAATCGGCGTACATGAAAATGTTATAGCCGCGTCGGCTATGGCGTTAGAAGATGCTTTGACTTATGGTCTGTTGAGACAGGGCAAGACCCCAGACTGATAGCAGGTAGGAGCGCTAGAAGAGCATGAAGACTGCAGTTAAACGAGGCAATCGCTTAAGTCCAGATGAAACAGCAGAATGGCTACGGACAAAGATGTCTTCTCTAGGAATGACTGGCTTAGAAGATTTGCATGAAAAAACAGGAATCGATCGTGGATCCTTATCACGTTACTTCAGGCAGGAACGAGTTCCAAGAATTGATGTGATTGAACCACTTTCGAAAGCGCTTGAAGTCTCTCCTGAGACTCTTCTCATTGCACTTGGGGCGATAGATAGAAAAAGTCGTAACTAAGCTCTTGCAGAGATGATCAGTTCATCTCCCACGCGATTGAAATTTCTTGGAAATTCATCGTCTGACCAAAGGCGATGGACATGGGCAATTTGCTCGTTTGAGATGACGCCACTTGTCACATCGAGAATGTCATCGAAGTCGTGGCCAACTCCGATTGTAATTCGTATTTCCTCAGGTGCTTGGGAAACCGTGGGGATTACACAGTAGTCATTGATGACTAGGTAAATATTCACAATTCCTCCACATATTTATTCGGCTAAGTGAGCCACCAATCGCTGACAGACGAAGTTTGGTTTCCACAGCGCAGATCATGAATTGAGGTCGGCTCAAGTGTTGCGTATTAGCAACGCTGTGTCTATCCAACGCAGGGCCTGAAACTGAGTACTCTTTTCAATATGTCCTTGGATCCAGCGCTAGCAGAGGCTTATCGCGCTCATTTGATTGAGGAGCGCAATCTCTCCGAGAACTCAATCCGTGCCTATCTCGCCGATCTTGAATCACTACTCGTGCATATAAATCAATTAGGGGTAACAGAGTTCTCGCAACTTGAGCTCAATCATGTGCGCTCGTGGCTAGCCAATCTGCAGACGAGGGGCGCAGCTCGATCATCGATTACACGGAGAGTAGTTTCGATTCGAGCTTTCACTTATTGGGGAGCAAAGAATGGCTGGCTCACCAGTGATATCGGAAGAGATTTGGTTGCCCCCAAACCTGAACGTCACTTGCCAGAGATTGTCGATATCGAGGGAGCATCCCTCACACTTGAAGCGCTGCACACTAGATCGATGGAAGATCAAAGCCCCGCAAATATTCGAGATGTTGCCATGGTTGAAACTTTGTACGGAACCGGGATTCGTGTCTCTGAATTAGTAGGACTCAACCTAGGTGATCTCGATCGAGTACGTAACACCATTCGAGTTATCGGCAAAGGAGATAAGGAGCGCATTGTGCCCATTGGCCAACCCGCTCTTCGAGCAATTGATCGTTGGCTCAATGAAGCACGGACAGAACTTTCATCTTCAGAATCTGGTGAAGCACTTTTTCTTGGATCGCGTGGAAAACGAATAGATCCTAGAGTCGTTCGACAAGTAGTTTATGAAGCGATGCAAGCTCTGGGATCAAATAAAAAGATGGGACCGCATGCTCTACGACATAGTGCGGCCACTCACTTACTTGAAGGTGGCGCGGATTTACGAACTGTGCAAGAGATTTTGGGACATTCCTCATTAGCAACGACTCAGATTTACACACATGTATCAGAAGAAAGAATTAAGAAAGCATACGAACAAGCTCATCCTCGAGCCTAGAAGTCATAAGAAGGGCGCCTAATCTGCATATCGCAAACTAGGCGCCCCTTGGCTCTTATCTGTTAAGGAAGACTGGAATGAATTGCGTTATTCCAGTTATCGAGAGTTGTTGCAAGAGTCAGGTAGCTAGTACGACTCTTGGTAGCAAGAACCGAGTTCACTTCAGCAATCAACGCTGTCGTTGAGGTAGCTCCAGGATAGTAAATCCCGTAATACGCCTCATTAAGTAGCGCCGCGATTGCCGCTCTCATCAAGATTTGGAATGAACCACTGAGAGTTGTTCCACCTCGATAGCCCAATCCTTGATTCAGAGTGTCTTCGCCGCTCGGTGCGCTGATATCAAGCAGACCTGACTTCAGCAGTTCGGTTGGAACTGTAAAGACACTGCGGATTGTTTGACCAGTTGTATAGCCAAGGCCCGCCCACGCTTCAGGTTGGTTCTTCCAGAATCCTGGGGTTCTTCCATACCAACCAAAGGTGACTGTGGCGCTTGCGGTAGCCGAGTCAGTGCTCTGTTCCGGATCGGTAGCGAGCGCTGTTGCATTGTTGATGAAGGTTGGACTTCCCGTCCAAACCACATTAACTCCAATGATCACACACTCGAGATATGAACCGACTGCAATGGTTTGACCAATGAGCGCGGTGCATGCAGGAGAGAGAGTGACTTTGTCATCACTTAAAGTTGTAAGTACGACAGCCTCACCGCCAACATTTGTGATGCGAAGTGTGTAGTCAACAAGTCCGCCAGTAACGGGGACGGTCGTAACGCTTGCAGTCTTGGTGAGAGTGATGTCAGGCAAGATATCAATGACTACATCAGCAGAATCTGAATCCGAAATGGTTGTGGATCCGGTATTTGCTGTCGCGGTCGCAACGTTTGTGAATGAGCCCTGTGCATTGGAAAGAACACATGTAAATGTCTGAACCTCTCCTACAGCAAGTGTTGCAAAAGTACGATCACATGTAGGTGCTAGCGGATCGGTAACAACGACATCTGTGAGCAGAATGTTTCCCGTATTGGTGATGGTCAACGTAAAACTTGCACTCTGGCCTTGTACTACAACCTGAGTGTCAGGTGTCTTTTGAACATCAATCGATGGCGCAGAACCGAAGTATGAACTTCCATCACTTGCTGTTAATTGCAAGCCCAAGTAATTGGCGGTGACGGTACCAATATTGCTATAGGTTCCAGGAGTCGAAGTTCCACTAGCAGTACATTGCATGGCCTCACCAATAACTAGTGCAGTCTTTGGACACGAGACCGAGACCCCTTGGTCATCAGTAACGACCACAGTATCGATATCAACATTTCCTGTATTCGTCACAACATATGTCCACACCACTGGGCTTCCAACAGGAATAGTTGGATTATCCGAACCATTGGTGACCTTCGCAATAGTCAAGGTCGGAGCTGATCCAAAGTAAGTGCCAGAATCTTGGGCAGTGACAGTAGTTTGCTCGAAGGTTCCCGTAGCAGTACCGAGATTTCGATACCAACCAGCAGTTGCTATGCCTGTACCCGAACATGTCATCTCTTCGCCAATTTCAAGAACAGATTTGGGACAAGTGACGGAAACACCTTGGTCATCTGTTACAGAGATTCCACTTACGATGACATTTCCTACATTCTTTACAAGGTATGTCCAGGTAATTGCGTTACCAACATTGATATCCGGAGCTTCAGCTCCATTTGTTAGTTTCTTAAGAGTTAACTCAACAAGTGCGCCAAAGTAGTTACTTGAGTCCGTGGCCGTTGCAGTAAAGGATTCATTGTTTCCGGTAACTGTTGCACTATTTGAGTAATTACCTTCTCCGGCAAGTCCTGATCCGGTACAAGTCAGTGAAACTCCAGGCGGCAAGAAGGTTTCGGGACAGGTAACACTGACACCTTTGTCATCTATGACAGAGATATTGAACAGCGGCACATTTCCAGTGTTAGTGACGAGATATCGCCACTCGATTGGTGAGAACTTGATGATGGTTCCGCCATCCTGACCATTAGTAGTTTTCTCCAACGTCAATGCGGCTAGAACCCCGTAATACTGACTGTCATCTTGGGCAATAAGAGGGGTGCCTTGGAAATTCGCACGTACGGTTCCTAGATTGTCATACTGACCAGCAAGAGCGATTCCAGTTTTACTGCAAGTCATCTCTGCGCCTGCTTGTAGCGTAGTTTCAGGACAAGAGATCGCGCCTTCGATGTCATCTGTTACTGCGATTGAATCGATTGCGACATTACCTGTATTTGTCACGAGGTAAGTCCATGTAATTGAAGCTCCTGCAGCAATATCCACCGCATCTAGGCCGTTGGTCTTCTTTACAAGGGCAATACTTGGTGCTGCACCAAAGTAAGAAGATGTGTCTGTAGCTGTGACAGTGGTTGTTTGATATGTCGCAGACACTGTCGCGGAGTTAGCGTAGGAGCCCTTAATCGCCGTTCCACTTGCGTCACATGTAATTGATTGGCCAATCGCAAGCGTCGTCTGTGGGCAAACGACTGTCACGCCTTGATCATCAACAACGGAGATTCCGGAAAGTGGAGTATTTCCTGTATTCGTAAGTTGGTAACTCCACACAACCAATTCGTCAAAGAGAATGGTAGGACCATCAGCACCATTGGTTAGCTTGTTGATAGATATAGAAGGAACAAGAGCCGGAGCGATGACATCAAGCGTTGCGCTATCAGTCGCATCTAGACGGATTGGATTGATAATGGAGTCGTAACCAAAGACAGTCGCCGTATTGAAAACCTGCGTGTCAATGTTAACTTCAAAACTCTTCACAATTTCTGCATAAGCTGTAGCTCCCGCAGCTAGATCATCTGCATTACCGTCGCCATCCTCATCAGTGAGGCCTGAAGTTACGGGTACGGTGAAGTCAGTAAAGATTCCGCTGTCATCAGAGATTTCCGACAGGTTGTAAACAGGTGCGGCTGGATTGCCACCTCCGTTATCAGTGTTGAGAATCGCATAGCAATACTTAACTGGTTCGTTGGAGAGCACTGTCAGAGAATCTGCTCCGGGACAAGTTCCCGAACCGGTTGTAACAGTCTTCACAAGTGAGAGTTGAGGGATCGCGAGTGCATTGAGTTTCTTCAATGGCACTGTCTTTTCGCCAACACCAACAGGTTCTGCAGGCAGAACTTGTTGTGCTCCGTTCTTGAAGGTCAGAAGGGAATCATTGAATCGTGCCTGCAAATCACCGGTGGGTTGCAAACGGGGATCACAGATAATCTTGACGTCCATTCGGACGATGACGACTTCATTCTTTTCAAGGTCAGTAACTTCGACCTTCGCAATCAATTGCGATCCTCGTGTGAAATCTGGACCAGTTCTCACTTCAGAAACTAGAGATGCGACGCTCTCTTTATCGCCGACCTGACCTGGATCGCTGGGATCGATAACAACGCCAAGAACATCTCCCAAGATCGCACCTGATTGTCCCGTGGTATCAAGATCAAAACTAAATTGAGATGTCAAGGTAAAAGGTTCAATATCAGTAATGGAGGCTGAATCGTCAGTTGCGTATCGAGATAGATAAGAAACGATATCGCCGCAATTGAAGTTATCACCAGCCAACGAACGCGAAATATGGGTGTTGATGTTTCCTGCGCTCCATTGTCCACCGCCAATTAAGTGGTTATATGAAGTTGGTTCGGCTGCTGCAAAGTCAACAGTCAGACCACGAATTTGCGCATTAGCGCTTGGAGTAATAAGTAGAGTCATCGACATCGTTGAGATAATCAGAGCGAGTGCTCCCAAGATTGACGTGAATTTTCGATAAGTATTTCTCATCGCAGTTGATTCCCTTCCGGTGCTCATTGCAGCAAATGTTGCGCAGTGCCTTGATGGAAGGGATGTTTCCTTCACTTACCTACGGATACATCTCCTTTCGCACACATCAGGAAATTGTGACGAAAGAGCGACCCCTGCCTTGTTCGCTTTTGTCGAGGCCGCATCGGGCAGCAGAGAGATCCCTGTAACAAGCCCAATAAGAAAAGAGGCGGTAATTGCGGCGAACTTCACGGGCTGGACTCTGCCTCTGAAGCTTTTGCGGCCCCTTTGACGCGGGAAATCCTCGGGGAAAAGTAGCCCTGTGGGTCAGGTAGGATTTCGCCCGCACAGAAATAAACCTCTGTGACTTCACGCGTCTACTTCACAATCGCACACGCGGCGGTTGAAAAGAAGAAACCATCTCGGTCTGACTCGAATGAGTTAGTCGGTGCTTAGACGCTAGAGAGCCAGCAAATCGCTGGTTCATTAACCGATGCGAACGATTATGTTCGCACTAAGGAGCGTGCCGCCATGGCGGTTGTAACAATGCGAGAACTCCTCGACAGCGGTGTTCACTTCGGACACCAGACTCGTCGTTGGAACCCAAAGATGAAGCGCTTTATCTTTACTGAGCGCAACGGCATCTACATCATCGATATCCAACAGTCACTTGCACTTATTGATAAGGCTTATGACTTCGTAAAGGACACAGTTGCTAAGGGTGGACATGTCCTCTTTGTTGGAACTAAGAAGCAAGCACAAGAGCCAATCCAGTCGCAAGCAGCTCGTGTCGGCATGCCATTCGTAACAGAGCGTTGGCTTGGTGGAATGCTCACCAACTTCCCAACCGTCTACAAGCGAATCCAACGCCTCAAGGAGCTCGAAGCTCTTGAAGCTTCGAATGACCAAGTACTCACCAAAAAAGAATTGCTCTTGCTCCGTCGTGAGCGCGAGAAGCTACACAAGAACCTAGACGGTATCCGCAACATGACCAAGCTGCCTTCTGCAGTCTGGGTCGTTGATACTAAGAAAGAACACCTCGCTGTCGCTGAAGCGCACAAGCTAGGAATCCCGGTTATTGCAATTCTGGACACCAACTGCGATCCAGATGAAGTTGATTACAAGATTCCAGGTAACGATGACGCAATCCGCTCTGTCACATTGTTGACTCGCGTTATTGCCGATGCGATTGCTGCTGGTCTCCAAGCTCGTTCTGCCAATGTTGCGAAAGAAGCAGCCGCAGCAGCCAAGGCCGGAGAAGAGGCAGTCGCTGCCGGAGAACCGCTTGCTGATTGGGAGAAAGAACTCATCAGCGGCACAGAAGAGAAGCCAACTGAAAGTGCAGGAGCATAAGTGTCATACACAGCAGCAGATGTAAAGCGTCTCCGCGAGGCCACTGCGGCCGGAATGGTTGATTGCAAGAAAGCTCTTGATGAAGCAAATGGAGATTTCGATAAAGCTGTCGAGATTATCCGCGTTAAGGGCCAGAAAGGCGTCACTAAGCGTGAAGGACGTTCGACTTCGAATGGACTGATCGCAGCAAAAGCTGATGGAAATACTGCAGTCATGCTCGAGCTCAACTGCGAAACAGACTTCGTTGCTAAAGGCGATCGTTTCCAAGCCGCTGCTGATGAATTGCTCGCACATCTCTTTGCAACCAAGCAGAGCGATCTCGCTGCATTCATTGGTTCCAAGCTTCCTTCAGGCAAAGGTGTACAAGAAGCAATTGACGAAGCCAATGCAACTCTTGGTGAGAAAGTTGAACTTCGTCGCATTGCAGTTGTTGATGGATCAGCAAACGGTCTCTATCTACACCGCACAAGCCCTGATCTACCTCCGCAAGTTGGCGTACTTGTTGCCCTTGCAAAAGCTGATGAGGTTGTCGGTAAAGATGTTGCCCAGCACATCGCAGCATTCGCACCTCAATACCTCAATCGCGAATCCGTTCCAGCTGACGTGATTGAAAATGAGCGTCGCGTAGCAGAAGAGACAGCTCGCAATGAAGGTAAGCCAGACGCGGCTATCGCCAAGGTTGTCGAGGGTCGTGTAACAGGGTTCGTTAAGGAAGTCTCGCTCCTTGAGCAAGCTTTCGCTAAGGACCAGAAGAAATCAGTCCAACAAGTACTCACAGAGGCAGGAAATTCCGTGTCTGCCTTCTATCGATTCCGAGTAGGACAGTAACCTTTATCGGTAGACCAGAAGTTAGAAAAGGAGCATTCGCATGACAGAGCCTCGTAAGAGCTATGAGCGAGTGCTCCTTAAACTTTCTGGCGAAGTTTTTGGGGGAGCAAAAGGCGTCGGAGTCGATCCCGATGTCGTTCATGATGTGGCGCTCCAAATTGCTGCGGTAGTTCGCAGCGGAGTTCAAGTCGCAATTGTTGTTGGTGGAGGTAACTACTTCCGCGGTGCAGAATTGCAAGAGCGAGGTATGGATCGGGCTCGCGCCGATTACATGGGAATGCTCGGAACTGTCATGAACTGTCTTGCGCTCCAAGATTTCTTGGAGAAAGAAGGGATTGATACTCGCGTCCAGACTGCAATCGCAATGGGACAAGTCGCTGAGCCTTACATTCCACGACGCTCGATACGTCATCTTGAAAAGGGACGAGTTGTAATTTTTGGCGCTGGCGCAGGAATGCCATTCTTCACAACCGATACAGTCGCAGCTCAACGCGCTCTTGAAATCGGAGCAGATGCGCTCTTGCTCGCCAAAAGCGGAGTCGACGGGGTGTACTCGGCCGATCCTCGAAAAGATAAGAACGCTACAAAATTTGATTTCATCTCATATAACGATGTCTTGTCGAAGTCGCTTGCCGTGGCTGATGCTGCGGCCTTTAGCCTCTGCCGCGAGAACAAATTGCCTATCGTTGTCTTTAACCTGATGGAAAATGGCAACATCGCTCGTGCAGTGCGCGGTGAATCAATCGGAACTCTAGTTAACTAAACAAACCAGGAGAGCGTCATGACAATTCAAACCGTAATTGCCGACACCAACACCAAGATGAACAAGGCTGTTGATGTAGCAAAAGAGGATTTTGCATCAATTCGCACTGGTCGCGCGCATCCATCGATGTTCGCCAAAATTATGGTTGAGTATTACGGCACTGCGACTCCACTTTCACAACTTGCGACCGTCCAAGTTCCAGAAGCTCGTACCGCGCTTGTAACTCCTTTTGATAAGTCAGCGATTCCCTCCATCGAAAAAGCCATCCGCGAATCGGATTTGGGCGTCAACCCAGGCGGAGACGGAAACGTCATCCGGGTGAACTTCCCACAACTCACAGAAGAGCGCCGTAAGGAATTCATTAAAGTTGCAAAGGCTAAAGCAGAAGATTCAAAGATCTCTATCCGCAGCATCCGTCGCGCCGCTAAAGAGGCGATGGAGAAGCTAGAAAAGGATGGATTGATCGGTAAAGATGATCTGACCCGCGGCGAAAAGGAACTTGAGAAAGTTACATCTGACCACGTAGCAAAGATCGACGAGCTACTTAAGCATAAAGAAGTGGAACTTCTCGAAGTTTAGCTTTGGGAAGAATTCATGAGTGACCTTCACGCCATTAATGAGGCGATAAACAAGCGCGCTGGTCGCAAACTTTTACCTTCAATCGCGGTTGGACTTCTCCTTCTTGCCATCATCTTCTCAACCATGGCATTCATTCCTGAACTCTTCGCGCTCTTCGTCGGTATTGCAGTCCTGATTGCTTTACGTGAAATGACCTCAGCGCTCCGCTCGCGCGATATTGACATAAATTTTCTACATCTGAGCGTCACAACCGCACTTGTACTTCTCAGCGCATGGGTTGGAGGCTTACCAGGTCTCTCCGTCTCAATTGTTATCGGGTTGATTTCCATCCTCTTCCTTGTGCTTCTTAAGGGCACGGAAGGTTTCATCAAGAACGCGACGGCGAGCGCTTTTGCATTGATGTATCCCGGGTTTGTCGCAGGATTTATCTTTCTTCTTGCACGCTCTGGTGAAGGATTTTCCTACATCGCAACTCTTGTGATTTTGGTGGGATGTAATGACACATTCGCCTATGTTTTCGGTGTTCTATTTGGAAAGCATCCTCTAGCTGCAAAGATTTCACCTAAGAAAACATGGGAAGGCTTTCTCGGCGGAATGATTTTTGCCGCCATCGGAAGCGCATTGGCCTTCTACTACCTTCTGGATTATCACCCAGTGATGGGTGCGCTCGCTGGTTTTGCCGGGGCATTGGCGGCAACAGTCGGTGATTTAGTCGAAAGCGCAATCAAGCGCGATCTTTCCATTAAGGATATGGGAACACTTCTTCCCGGCCACGGTGGGATGTTGGACCGCATTGATTCTGTACTGATTACTGCCCCCATTCTCTGGTGCTGCATTGAATTACTGAAGAGATTCGCATGAGCGAATTAAAGTTAGTTTTTGATGAACCTAAGCAACGTAAAAAAGCACCGGAACACCTAGCTGATCTTTCAAAGGAAGAACGCCGTGCAAAGGCCGAATCTCTTGGTCTTCCTGCCTTCCGTGCCAACCAAATCTCAACACATTACTTTACGCATTACAGCGATGATCCAGATTCCTGGACTGATATTCCTGCTGCTATGCGTCCACTGGTTGCCGAACAATTCTTACCTAAGCTGATCACTCTGGTCCGCTCTATCACTTGTGACAATGGCAAGACTCGCAAAGATCTCTGGCGACTACACGACGGAGTACTTGTTGAATCAGTTTTGATGCGATATTCAGATCGCACAACGGTCTGTATTTCTTCTCAAGCAGGATGCGGAATGAATTGTCCGTTCTGTGCTACGGGGCAAGCAGGTTTAACGCGCAATCTCACCGCAGGTGAAATCACTGCCCAGATAGTCGCATCAGCTCGCGCCTGCGCAACAGGAGAACTTCCTGGTGGACCAACTCGTCTTTCCAATGTGGTCTTTATGGGTATGGGTGAGCCTCTTGCAAATTACAACGCAGTGTTGCGAACAGTCAGAAACATCATTACCCCACAACCTGATGGACTTGGTATCGGTGCACGATCAGTTACCGTCTCAACCGTAGGACTTGTGACCGGAATAGAGAAGTTAACAGAAGAAGACTTGCAGGTGACACTGGCAGTCTCACTTCATACTCCTGATGATGAACTTCGTGACACATTGGTGCCAATCAACTCACGTTGGAAAGTGAAGGAAGTGCTTGCGGCTGCCGACAAGTACGCCGATCGCACCGGTCGTCGTTATTCCATCGAATATGCCTTAATCCGTGACATTAACGACCAGCAATGGCGGGCAGATCTTCTGGGTCGCCTGTTAAAGAACCGCCATGCCCATGTGAATCTGATTCCCCTGAATCCAACCCCTGGTTCTAAGTGGACTGCGTCACGCAAAGAGGATGAGAGAACTTTCGTCAGAACCTTAGAAAATTATGGAGTTCCGGTAACAGTCCGTGATACTCGAGGACGGGAGATCGATGGCGCCTGTGGCCAACTCGCAGCTGCCGAAGTCGAGAAGTCTTGATACCCGGGTGGCTCGCTAACTAAACTCAAGCCCTCATCCAACCTGGAGGTCATGCGTGAAGACGTTGCAGAATTTCATCAACGGCGAGAAAGTTTCATCATCATCCGATAAAACTCAAGATTTGATAAACCCCGCAACGGGAGAAGTTTTTGCGAAGGCTCCAGTCTCTAACGCCGCTGATATCGACAAGGCTATGAAGTCTGCAGAAAAAGCATTTGAAGTCTGGAAAGAGACAACACCAGGGGAGCGCCAGAAAGCAATCAACAAAATTGCAGATGCGATTGAAGCGCGCTCTGAAGAGTTAATTCAGATTGAAAGCGAGAACACCGGTAAGCCAATCGCAGTAACACGTGCAGAAGAAATTGGGCCGATGCTTGACCAGATCCGCTTTTTTGCCGGAGCAGCACGCCACCTCGAAGGCCGCTCTGCCGCTGAATATTTCAAGGGACATACATCTTTTATCCGTCGCGAACCAATCGGTGTTTGCGCGCAAGTAACGCCATGGAATTACCCAATGATGATGGCGGTCTGGAAATGGGCACCTGCAATTGCTGCCGGTAACACAGTTGTTCTCAAACCGAGCGATACAACTCCTGTCTCAACTGTATGGATGGCAGAACTCATGCAAGAGTTTTTGCCCGAAGGTGTCATCAACGTTGTCGTCGGTGATCGCGAAACCGGTAAGTATCTCGTCGAGCATGAGATCCCACAGTTTGTCTCCATTACTGGTTCTGTCCGTGCAGGTATGGAAGTTGCCCAGAGCGCTGCAAAAGATTTGAAGAAGGTTCACCTCGAACTCGGCGGTAAAGCGCCAGTCGTTATCTTCGATGATGCCAATCTTGAGGCAGCTTGCGAGTGGATTGCTGTTGCCGGCTATTTCAACGCTGGACAGGATTGCACTGCTGCTACTCGTGTTCTTGTTGAGGCCAGCGCGTATGACGATGTTGTTGCCCTGCTGAGCGAGCAAGCCAAGAACGTCATCAAGGTAGGAATGCCAGATGAAGATGTACTTGTAGGACCCGTAAATAACGCTAATCAGCTTGCACGCGTCAAAGGTTTCTTAGACCGCGTTCCAGCTCATGCTCGCGTTACTGCTGGTGGTACTGCAATTAATCGTCCAGGTTATTTCTGGAACCCAACAGTTGTTGCAGATCTTCGCCAAGATGACGAGATGATTCAGAATGAAATCTTCGCTCCCGTAATCACGGTTCAGAAATTCACTGATGAAGCCGAAGCCGTTCGCCATGCAAACGGCGTGAAGTATGGTCTGGCATCAAGTGTGTGGACCAAGGATCATGGTCGTGCGATGCGTATGGCCAAGGCTTTTGACTTTGGCTGCGTTTGGATTAATACCCATATCCCGATGGTCGCTGAGATGCCTCATGGTGGTTTCAAGCACTCCGGACACGGAAAAGACCTCTCAGGATATGGATTTGAGGAATACACGCGCATCAAACACGTCATGACCAATCTCAACGCCTGATAGATTTCCCCGAATTCAAGTCCTAGTAACCGACTCGAGAAAGTGAAACGATGAAGAAAGATCCACAGTCCCTCTCACCCGAAGCACGCGCGATTATCCGCGCACAAATGACACGTCGCTCACTCCTTGTCGGAGCAGGTGCAATCGCTGGAGCAACAACACTTGCAGCATGCGGCACCGGTTCATCCGAGACCGGCGCTGAAGGCGTTGTTGACGTAAGTGATACCGAAAAGATTGTTCGTTGGGCGAACTGGCCTCTGTATCTCGATTACAACGAGGACACCAAGGAGTACCCAACCCTCAAAGCTTTCGAGAGCGCGACGGGAATTACTGCGACCTACACCGAAGATATCGATGACAACAACACCTTCTACGGCAAAGTTCAGGGACAACTTGGTATCGGTTCTGACATTGGATATGACGTCGTTACTCCAACTGACTGGATGGCTGCGCGCTGGATCGAACTTGGATATGCCCAGAAACTCGATGCGGCAAACATCCCAAATAAGTCTAATATCCGCTCGCTTCTCAATGATGTTTCATTTGACCCAGGTCGTAATTACTCCTTGACCTGGCAGTCTGGCTTTGGTGGATTTGGATGGAACACAGAAAAGATTCCTAAAGGCGTTCGCACCATCGAAGATCTCTTTGCGCCCGCAAACAAGGGACGCATCATGGTTCTTTCTGAACTTCGTGACACTGTCGGAATCATCATGCTCTACCAGGGCGTTGACCCCTCTGGTGATTTCACTGAAGACCAATACATGAACGCGATTGATTTCCTCAAAGGCAAAATTGCTGATGGATTTATCCGCCAGGTAAAAGGAAACTCTTACTCTGAGAGCCTTGTTAATGGCGATGCTGTTGCTGTTATTGGTTGGTCTGGCGATCTCTTTATCTTGAAATCTGAAAACGATGGCAAGTTTGACTTCGCTATCCCAGAATCAGGCGGAATGCTCTGGAGCGATAACATGTTGGTTCCATCAACCTCAACTCATAAGAAGAACGCTGAGTTGTTGATGAATCACTATTACGACCCAGCCGTCGCTGCAGAAGTAGCTGCTTACGTCAACTACATCTGCCCAGTCGAAGCAGCACAACCAGAACTAGAGAAGATCGATCCAGATCTTGCCTCCAGTCCTTACATTTTCCCTGATGAAGCAACGTTGGCGAAGGTCAAGGTCTTCCGTTCTCTCTCTGCTGATGAGAGCACGAAGTTCCAGACCGCGTTCGACGAAGCTGTCGGCAACTAGGGGTTTGGTAAGTAGCCACTGATGGCGAACTCCAAGGTCTCGCAAGATACTGGCGATTTAGTACTTAATCGTGTCTCCAAGTTCTACGGAGATTTTTGCGCTGTTGATGATCTCTCATTAACCGTTCCTGATGGTTCATTCTTCGCATTACTTGGACCATCAGGATGTGGAAAGACCACAACTCTGCGCATGATTGCGGGTCTTGAAGAACCTTCACAAGGCACCATACACATCGGCGACAATGACATCACAACCCAGAAGCCATATCGTCGAAACGTTAATACTGTGTTTCAGAATTATGCGCTCTTTCCTCACCTCACCATCTTTGAAAACATCGCTTTTGGTCTACGTCGCCGCGGCCTCAAAGATGTAAAGACAGAGGTTGAGAATGCACTCAATCTTGTTGAGCTCGGCCATCTTGCGATGCGAAAACCAGGTCAACTCTCAGGTGGCCAGCAACAACGCATTGCTGTTGCTCGCGCAATTGTTAATCGCCCAGAAGTTCTCTTGCTCGATGAACCACTTGGAGCGCTCGACCTCAAGCTTCGTCGCCAGATGCAGATTGAACTCAAGCGCATCCAGATGGAAGTTGGTATCACCTTCATTCACGTCACCCACGACCAGGAAGAAGCCATGACAATGGCGGACACAATCGCGGTCATGAATCAAGGCAAGATCGAACAGATGGGTTCTGCAACTGATCTTTATGAAGCGCCCAAGACAGCTTTCGTCGCCAACTTCCTTGGCCAATGCAATCTCATCAAAGCCAAAGTCCAATCTCGCGCTGGTGGCAAGGCAGTTGTGACTGCAAAAGGACATACCTTCGAAGTTCCACTGCATAGAGTCTCAACTGATAACGATTCAATTTTGCTCGGTGTCCGTCCTGAAAAGGTTCGTCTCGACGACACGGGCACAAATTCAATCAAGGAATGTGTTGTGACTGATCGTTCATTTGTAGGAACATCAACACAATATTTGGTTCGCACTCCATGGGATCTTGAGCTTGTCGTGTTTGAACAGAATGATGAAGGTCTTCATGATCTACGCGTGGGGGATAAGGTCTCACTCGAGTGGGATCCTGAACATACCTTTGGTCTCGACGGCGCCCAAGATGTTAACGCCGGCGCAGATCTCGACGACGAGTAAGTAAATGGCATTTCTCCACGCCGCTACAAGTAGCCACTCAGGTCCAAAGAGCGGGCTTAAATCGCGTTCGTACACCCCTTATTTGCTTCTTGCCCCAGGCCTTATCTGGCTCGTCACCTTCTTCATTATTCCGATCTTCTCGCTGGCCAGCACTTCAACAATGGTGCGTCCTGAAGGTGCCCAGATTGGTACATATGTCCAGGAGCTTCGCTTCCAGAACTACGTCGATGCTTTTGTGGCAAATCAAGAACAGTATGTACGTTCTTTTGTTTACGCAGGAATAGCAACGCTCCTTGCTCTTGCTATCGCTTATCCACTTGCATACATGATTGCCTTTAAATCCGGTAAGTACCGCAACATTCTTCTAGTTCTGGTTGTCGCACCATTCTTTACTTCGTTCTTGCTCCGCACCGTGGCATGGACGCAGATCCTCGGTGATGAGGGGCCCATCGTTTCGACCCTCAAAGTTCTTCCATTCTTTGATGATTCACTTCGACTTACTGCAACTCCAATTGCTGTTGTTTCGGGCCTTACTTATAACTTTCTTCCATTTATGACTCTGCCTCTATATGCAAGCCTTGAGCGCATTGATCCCCGCACACTTGAAGCTGCAGGAGACCTTTACGCAAACGGATTTACAACATTTAGAAAAGTCACCGTTCCACTATCAATGCCAGGCGTTGTTGCCGGAACGCTGTTGACTTTCATACCCGCGGCTGGTGATTACGTCAACGCAGCACTTCTTGGTAATCCGAGTACGAAGATGATTGGTAATGTCATCGAGTCTCGTTTCTTTGCGGTGGTTGATTACCCAACAGCCGCTGCGCTCTCATTTACTTTGATGGCAACAATCCTCATCTTGGTCACTCTTTACATTCGAAAGTCCGGAACGGATGAGTTGGTATGACAACCACAAAGTTAACCAGCGCCGCTCCGATGCCATCCCTAAGCCATCGCGCCAATCGCTGGTTCTCACGAAATTTGATCAGAATCTATGCAGCGCTCGCATTCATATACCTATTTATTCCTGTCGCCTACACCTTTGTCTTTTCCTTTAACGATGCGGGAAAGAGCAATCTTGTCTGGCAGGGATTTACGCTCGATAACTGGAAGAACCCTTGTGGCGCGCCACAAGTCTGCCAAGCAGTCTCAAACTCTCTTCAGATCGGCGTAATCTCCACAGTCATTGCCACGGTCTTGGGCACGATGATTGCGTTCGCACTTGGACGCCACAAATTCCGTGGTCGCTCGAGTACCAATCTTTTGATCTTCCTACCCATGGCAACTCCTGAGGTTGTGCTGGGTGCATCTCTTCTTGCCATGTTCCTTAACCTCCGAGTCAATCCTGGTTTCTGGACCATCGTGATCTCACACGTCATGTTCTGTATTTCATTTGTTGTTGTCACAGTGAAGGCTCGTATTGCTTCTCTTGATCCTCGCCTTGAGCAAGCGGCGATGGATCTCTATGCCAATGAGCGTGAAACTTTCCGCTATGTGACGTTGCCTCTAGTGATGCCAGGTATTGCAGGCGCAGCCCTTCTTGCTTTCTCACTCTCGTTCGATGATTTCATTATCACCAACTTCAACTCAGGCATCGAATCAACGTTCCCTAAATTTGTTTATGTCTCAGCCGCTCGTGGAATTCCTGCCCAAGCTAACGTCATTGGAAGTGCGATGTTCTTCATCGCCCTAATTATCGTTATTGTTGGCCAGGTCGTCAGTCGCCAAAGAAAGAAGTCATGACCAACATCGGAAACATGTATGGCCCGAATTTCACATTTCTTGGAATTCCAGCTTGTGATCTAGATAAGCCTGAAACCTATAAAGGCGCAGATGTCATTATCGTTGGTGCGCCTATCGATAGCGGAACATCACATCGATCGGGCGCAAAGTTTGGCCCACAAGCGATTCGTATGGGGGATTACCTCCCGCATGATGGTGAACGCCCACACCTTGCGCTTCGTGTTGATGGCTTAAAGGATCTCAAGGTATTTGATGCAGGAGACCTATTGATGCCTCCTGGAAATCTTGAAGATTCACTCGCCGTTCTTAAGGCTGCTACCGAGAAAATCTCGCGCGCTGGTGCCATCGCCGTAGTTCTTGGCGGAGATCACTCGATTGCGTCTGCAGATGTTGCTGGTATCGCGGAGCATCGTGGAAAAGGCAAGATATCAATGGTGCACTTTGATGCACATGCCGATACCGGTGATCTGCAATTCGGTGCCTTGGTTGGCCACGGAACTCCAATGCGCAGGCTGATTGATTCTGGATATGTGCGCGGAGATCGTTTCTTACAACTAGGTCTACGCGGTTATTGGCCAGATGATGCGACCCTTAATTGGATGCGCGATCAAGGAATGCGCTCGTATGAGATGACTGAGATTCACCACCGTGGTTTGAAAGAAGTTCTTGATGAATCATTTGCTCGTCTCACCGATGGTTGTGACGGAGTCTTTCTTTCCGTTGATATTGATGTCGTCGATCCAGGAATGGCGCCCGGTACCGGCACACCTGAGCCAGGCGGAATGACTTCACGCGAATTACTTGAAGCAGTTCGACGGATTTGTCTTGAGCTTCCAGTTGTTGGAGTTGATGTAGTGGAGGTTTCCCCGCCATTTGATTCTGCAGATATCACAGCGATTCTTGCTAACCGTGTAGTACTGGAGGCGCTCAGCGCAATTGCCAAGCGTCGTTCAGGAACGACTTATTCTCCAACGCAAAACTTGTTGGATCGTTAAGCCTGAGCTAAAGCCTCATCAAGGATGGTGAGCGCTTCTTTCAGCAAGTGATCTGGCATCACAAGAGGTGGCAGCAAACGAATCACGTTGCTATAAGTACCAGCAGAGAGAATTAAGACGCCCTTTTGTTGGCAGTACTTGATTGCTGATGTGAGAGCTGTCGGATTTGGATCTTTGCTTCCCGGAACTACAAGTTCAATTGCTTGCATTGCCCCGCGGCCACGTACATCTCCAACAATGGGGTACTTCTTCTTCATCTCATTGAGTGCGTCCGAGATAATCTTTCCGATGTGATTAGCTCGGTCGACGAGCTTCTCTTCTTCAATGGTTGCGATTGCACCGAGCGCAGCTGCACATGCAATAGGGGAGCCACCGAAAGTTCCACCTAAACCACTCAGGTGAATGGAATCCATAACATCAGCGCGACCAGTAACAGCGGCTAGTGGCAATCCACCTGCGATGCCTTTAGCGGTAGTAATGAGATCAGGAACGATGCCTTCATCTTCACAGGCAAACATCTGGCCGGTGCGAGCAAATCCAGTTTGTACTTCATCTGCAACAAAGAGGATGCCATTGTCGTTACAGAACTTCACAAGTCCTGGAAGGAATCCCTTGCACGGAACAATAAATCCGCCTTCGCCCATGATTGGTTCGATGACGATACAAGCGACATTGTTGGCGCCAATTTCCTTTTCAATTTTATGAATGACGGTGTCAAGAACGGAGCTGTTGCACGAACCAGAACATGAATCGCAGCGATACGGATATGCCATTGGCATGCGATAGACCTCTGGGGTAAATGGGCCAAAGCCATCCTTGTAAGGCATGTTCTTTGCGGTCATCGCCATCGTGAGGTTGGTACGTCCGTGATAACCGTGTTCGAAGACAACCACGGCTTGGCGATTAGTAAATTTGCGGGCAATCTTGACGGCGTTTTCTACTGCTTCAGCTCCTGAATTAAAGAGCGCTGATTTCTTCTTATGTGTTCCCGGTGTCAGGCGATTGAGCGCTTCGCATACTTCGATGTATCCCATGTATGGCGCGATCATGAAACAGGTATGTGTGAAGGCCTCTACTTGCTCTTGAACATTCTTGACGACCCGATCCGCGGAGTTACCAACGTTAACGACTGCGATACCTGCACCCATATCGATAATGGAGTTGCCATCAACATCGATGATGACTCCACCGCCAGCTTTCTCGACTACGACAGGAATCGCCATTCCAAGAGCGGCTGAAACTGCTTCGGAACGGCGCTTGATGAGTTCTTGGGATTTTGGCCCCGGAATTGCCGTAATGAGTTTTCTCTCCTGCGGGATATGTGGTCCAGTAGTCATGCGAGCATTCTATCTTTTCGATTTCTTCCACTCATTTCTGAGAAGATGGGGGCATGCGCGATATCGTGATTTTGGGCTCAACGGGCTCAATCGGGGTCCAAGCCCTCGAGGTAATCGCGGCAAATCCCACCAAGTTCCGTGTCGTCGGATTGAGTGCGGGTTCAAATAATCTTGAAAGATTGATTGCGCAGGTCAAGAAATTCGATGTCCCCATTGTTGGTACCACTAGTGATGGATCGACTCTCCGTGCTGCTCTACCTGGGGTTGAAGTAATTGATGGCGCTGATTCGTCTCGCCAGATCGCAGCGTTGTCATGCGATGTAGTTCTCAATGGCATTACAGGCTCTATTGGTCTGGGTCCGACTTTGGCTGCGCTCGAAGTTGGAAACACAGTGGCGCTTGCTAATAAAGAGTCACTTGTAGCTGGTGGAGATCTTGTGATGGCTCATGGTCGCGACAAGATTATCCCCGTAGATTCAGAACACTCCGCTTTGTTTCAAGCGATGCTGGCCGGGAAAGCAGCAGATGTTTCTAAGTTCATTCTTACTGCAAGCGGTGGGCCATTTAGAAATGTCGCAGATTTATCGACCGTAACGCTAGCTGATGCCCTTAATCATCCAACATGGTCCATGGGTCCGGTTGTGACAGTTAATTCTGCGACTCTAGTTAATAAGGGACTTGAAGTAATCGAAGCGCATTATCTATTCGATATCCCATATTCGAAGATCGAAGCTGTTATTCACCCACAATCAATCGTGCACTCGATGGTCGAATTCAAAGATGGTTCAACAATTGCACAAGCATCGCCTCCTGATATGAAGGGCCCGATTTCCTATGCAATCGCTTATCCAGATCGAGTCAATGAGGCGATGAAAGCAATTGACTGGAAGACTCCACAAGCATGGAGTTTTGAGCCGATTGATAATGAGAAGTTTCCTGCAGTAGATCTTGCTCGTCGTTGTGGAGCATTGGGCGGAGCAGTTGCTGCAATGTATAACGCAGCAAATGAAGTCGCAGTAGCAGCATTTATGAGAGAAGAAATCACCTTCACAGCAATTGTGGATACCATTGAGAAGACCGTCACAACCCTTGGTGGACATGCATCATCTGTGGTCAGAGACCTCGCTGATGTCAGCGCTATTGAGAATGATGCTCGGCGTGTAGCGCATGAAGCGCTCGCGAAACGATAGGGGAATACGTGGGTTTCTTGGGAGTCATCGCCTTCGTGATTGCTTTGTTGGCATCTGTGATGGTTCACGAATTTGGCCACTACATCACCGCAAAGCGCTATGGCATGCGCGTTACTGAGTTCTTCTTGGGATTTGGAAGTCGGATTTGGTCTACCAAGCGCGGAGAAACAGAATTCGGTCTGAAGGCTATTCCTGCTGGCGGTTATTGCAAGATCTCAGGGATGTCATTGCATGAAGAGCTACCTGATGATGTAAAGCCACGAGCCTTCTACCTCGCAAGCGTTCCCCGCAAACTCATAGTCCTTGGCGCAGGCTCATTCTTACACTTTGTCCTCGGCATTCTTCTTCTCTTCACTCTCTTTGCTGGAGTCGGAACTTCTCAAGTCTTGCCGACAGTTTCACAAGTCGTTCCTTGCGTTCCTAGCTCCACCGAATGTGCCTCCACAGACCCCATCTCTCCTGCAAAACAAGTGGGTATCCAGCCAGGAGATCAGATCATTGGAGTTAACGGCGAGACTCGAGAGTGGGAAGAAATTACTCCGATACTTCGCACTTCTGCCGGCAAGGAAATAGTTTTATTGATTCAACGCGACGGGCAGCAAATCTCGATACCAGTTACGCCAGCATCACGCGTTGTTGAAGGTGAGACTCGTGGCTTTCTAGGAATTATCAATGAGTATGGATTGGTGCGAGAAAACCCCGTCACTGCAATCGGTTCATCTCTCAAGGCAACCTCCGCGATTTTCCAAGGCTCAATTAAGGCTCTTTTTGGATTGCCCGCACAGATCCCTGCTCTGATGAGACAGACATTTTTAGGTGAAGAGCGAAACTCAGAAGGTCTGGTGGGAATTGTTGGCGTAGCACGCGCAAGCGGCGAAACAGTCTCCAGCGGAAACCTCTCTACCGGAGAAAAAATCGCAACCTTCCTCTTAATCGTTGCATCATTAAATATCTTTGTGGGAATTTTCAATCTACTTCCAATATTGCCGTTGGATGGTGGCCATATGGCTGTAGCGCTCTATGAGGGCGGCCGTAGAAAAGTGGCAGCAATTCGTGGCAAAGCAGACCCGGGTCATGTTGATGTGGAGAAGCTCACGCCAATCACGATGGTCGTCTTCATCGCTCTGGCATTCTTAACCCTGCTCTTGCTCTTCGCCGATATCTTCAATCCCATTAATTTCAATCTTTGAGGCAGAATACGTCCATGGTCAATCTGGGAATGCCACAGGCTCCACTTCCAACTCTTGCTCCGCGTCGTAAGTCCAAGCAACTCAAAGTTGGAAGCGTCTTAGTGGGTGGAGATGCCCCAGTCTCAGTTCAATCGATGTGCACCACTTTGACCGCGGATGTAAACGCCACTCTCCAACAGATCGCAGAACTCACCGCCTCTGGGTGCCAGATTGTCCGCGTTGCTGTCCCAAGCCAAGATGATGCAGACGCCCTCAAGCACATCGCAAAGAAATCTCAGATTCCAGTCATTGCTGATATTCACTTCCAGCCAAAGTACATCTTTGCTGCCATTGATGCAGGGTGCGCTGCAGTTCGAGTTAATCCAGGAAATATCAAACAGTTTGATGACAAAGTAAAAGAAGTTGCTAAAGCTGCTGGAGATGCTGGTATTCCCATTCGTATCGGAGTCAATGCTGGATCACTCGATCCTCGACTTCTTGCAAAATATGGAAAGGCCACTCCAGAAGCTCTGGTGGATTCTGCAATGTGGGAAATCGGATTATTTGAAGAGCATGGATTTACCGATATAAAGATTTCAGTAAAGCATCATGATCCAGTCACAATGGTCAAGGCTTATCGACTTCTTGCCTCGAAGTGTGATTACCCACTTCATCTTGGCGTCACAGAAGCGGGCCCACAATTCCAAGGCACAATCAAGTCTGCAACCGCATTTGGAATTCTCTTAGCGGAAGGAATCGGAGACACCATCCGCGTATCGCTCTCTGCGCCACCTGTTGAAGAAGTGAAAGTTGGAATCTCGATTCTTGAATCTCTCAATCTTCGCCAACGTAAACTCGAGATTGTTTCGTGCCCATCATGCGGACGTGCACAAGTTGATGTCTATACCCTGGCCGAAAAAGTCCAAGCAGGATTAGAAGGTATGACAGTTCCACTTCGCGTCGCTGTCATGGGATGCGTCGTGAATGGCCCTGGCGAAGCGCGCGAAGCTGATCTTGGTGTCGCATCTGGTAACGGCAAGGGACAGATCTTCGTGAAGGGCGAAGTCATCAAGACTGTTCCTGAAGCGCAGATCGTTGAGACTCTCATCGAAGAAGCGATGCGCTTAGCCGAAGAGATGGAAGCCGCTGGTGTCGAATCTGGCGAACCATCAGTAAACGTTAAGTAATTCGCTAGGCTACGCCGCATGTTGCGGATGTCATCACTATTTCTTCGCACCTTACGAGATGACCCATCAGATGCTTCAGTCGCTAGCCATAGACTCTTAGTTCGTGCGGGGTATATCCGACCTATTGCCGCTGGAATCTTCTCCTGGTTACCACTGGGCGTTATCGCACTTCGCAATGTGGAGCGCGTAGTTCGCCAAGAGATGGATCGGGCAGGCTTTCAAGAAGTTCACTTCCCAGCCCTGCTTCCACGCGAACCTTACGAGAAGACCAATCGCTGGGAAGAATACGGTCCAGCTCTATTTCGATTGCAAGATCGTAAAGGAAGCGATTACTTACTAGGCCCAACACATGAAGAGATGTTTACTCTCATGGTTAAAGGCGAGTACTCCTCATATAAAGATCTTCCGTTATCGATTTATCAGATCCAGACAAAGTACCGTGATGAAGCTCGTCCTCGTAGCGGAATTATCCGAGGCCGTGAATTTGTCATGAAGGATTCATACTCCTTTGATCTCGATGAAGCAGGTCTTGAACTTTCATATCAGAAACATCGCGAGGCCTACGTCACGACTTTTAATCGCCTTGGTCTGAAGTTCAACATTGTTTCTGCGATGTCAGGTGCGATGGGTGGATCAAAGTCAGAAGAATTCCTTGCGCCATGCACTACGGGTGAAGACACTTACGTCTTATGTCCTAAGTGTGGTTATGCCGCCAACGTTGAGGCAATGACCACGCAAGTAGAGAGCCAAGACTTTGATAATCCTCCAGCCATGGAGATTCTGGATACGCCTGATACTCCAACCATCGAAACTTTAGTCGATGTTATGAACAAGAAATTTAACGCTGGAATTACGGCGAGTGACACATTGAAGAATGTCCTCTTAATGGCAGACAACAAGCCAATCTCCGTACTTGTTCCTGGTGATCGCGAAGTTGATCTCAAGCGCCTCGAAGCAAACCTTCCAGGCGTGCAAGAACTGAGACTCTTTGATGATGCTGACTTTGCCAAGCGACCAGAACTCGTGAAGGGTTATGTAGGACCGCAAGATGCCAAGAAGTTCGGACTCATGCTTTATGCAGATCCACGTGTCCAAGTTGGTTCACACTGGGTGACTGGTGCAAATCAAAAGAATAAGCACATGCGCTATGTCACTCACGGTCGCGATTTCACTGTCGATGGATTTATCGAGGCAGCAGAAGTGCGCGAAGGTGACTCATGCCCATCATGTTCAACTCCTGTTGTGATTGACCGTGCAATCGAGATTGGTCATATCTTCCAGCTCGGTCGTAAGTACGCAGAAGCTCTTGATCTCACTGTTCTTGATAACGAGGGTAAATCTCGCGTCGTCACAATGGGCTCTTATGGAATAGGAGTCTCACGCGCCGTAGCTGCGATTGCCGAGCAGAGCCACGACGAGATTGGATTAATCTGGCCGGAAGAAATAGCGCCTGCCAAGGTGCATATCGTCGCAACAGGACGTGATGATGCCCCCTTTGATGCTGCAGAAAAAATCGCCATCGAACTCGAAGATAAATGCATTTCTGTGATGCTAGATGATCGTCGAGATTCAAGTCCTGGCGTTAAATTCAAAGATGCTGAGCTCATTGGTAATCCCTACATTGTGATTGTTGGCAAAGGGCTACAAGACGGAAAAGTAGAGTTCCGTATCCGCAAGACTGGAGAGAAGTCAGAACTTCCAGTCGGTGACATCGTTACACATCTTGTAGAGCTCATCGGTTAATTTCTCGATTGTGGAAATCTCCGTTGAAGTAATTATCTTTCTAGTTCTCGCATCAGGTTTTGCAGGATTTGTTGATTCCATCGCAGGTGGCGGGGGATTGATTCAACTTCCATCGCTCTTAATTTCCATGCCTAATACCGCGCCATCCGTCTTGCTGGGCACTAACAAACTACCTTCATTTATCGGTACGCTCGGTGCCACCGCTTCTTATCTTCGCAAGATACGACCTGATTTCAAGCTGGCATTTGCAATGGCGCTACCTGCATTCATTGGCTCAGGCCTTGGAGCTAGTGTTGCCACTCGCATTCCGAAAGATGCCTTCAGGCCGATCATTCTGGTGCTACTCATCATCGTTGCGCTATATACCTGGCGGAGAAAAGAACTTGGGTTAGTTGAAAACTTTCGATTTGCTCGCAAACACCAAGTGAGCATGGGCGTTCTTGCGGGGCTCGTTATTGGTTTTTATGACGGAATCTTTGGTCCCGGAACTGGTTCTTTCCTCATGTTGATTTTGGTTGCGCTCTTGGGTTTTGCTTTCTTGCAAGCGTCGGTTACCGCAAAGATCGTCAACCTAGCAACAAACCTAGGCGCGATTATGGTCTTTGGTTTCAATGGCAAGATCATGTGGGTACTAGGACTGACTATGGCAATTGGAAATCTCACCGGAGGGTTTCTTGGTGCTCGCTGGGCGCTCAAGGGTGGATCGACTCTCATCAGAAAAGTCTTTTTGGGTGTGACCACGATATTGATTCTCCGTCTGGCATATGACACATTTTTACGGGGGTAGAAACTCAGGTACTCTTATCTCCCCACAATTTCACAATAACTAAATAGGTAAGCAGGTCAGATATGTCGCTCGTGAATAATCTCGTTGAATTACTCACTCCTGCAGTTACACAAGCAGGATTTATATTGGAAGAAGTCACCGTTACCCCTGTTGGTAAACGTCGACTAATTGCGGTCGTTGTTGATTGTGACGATAGAAACCCTTCTCTTGACGAAGTCACCGTGGTCTCTAAGGAAGTTTCTGCCATTCTTGATAATTACTCACAGATGGGCGAGATGCCTTTCACCCTTGAAGTAACAACGCCGGGTATTGATCGACCATTGACCCTGCCTCGACACTGGAAGAAGAACGTTGGTCGTCTCGTTGCTATTACACCTCGTGCGGGCGAGAAGTATCTTGGTCGAATTCAGAACGTAGATGCAGAGAAGGTTATGCTGGAAAGTAAAGGGAAAACGCTAGAAGTTCCCTTCAGTGAGGTTGCTCGCGCCCAGGTAGAAGTTGAGTTCAACCGCAAGGATGTGAAGCAACCATGAACGTTGATATGAAAATACTCGAAGCTCTCACAATCGAACGTGAGATTCCGTTAGAGCGACTCATCACAGCGATTGAGATAGCAGTTAAAACTGCCTATAACGAACTGCCAGAAGCCAAGCCATTTGCACATGCGCGGCTTGATCGTCTCAGCGGCGAAATCAAAATAGTTGTTCCTGTCTTCGGAGCTGATGGAGAGAGAATCGACGAGCTGGTCGATGAACCTGAAGGTTTCAGTCGCATTGCATCATCAACGGCTCGAAAAATCATCAAAGAGAAATTGCGTGAATCAAAAGATCTAGAGATTGTCGGTGAGTTCAGCGCTTCCGTCGGCGACATAGTCTCTGGAGTAATCCAACAAGGCAGGGATCAGAAGATGGTCTACATCGACCTAGGTCGAGTAGAAGGAAAGATTCCCCCACATGAGCAAGTTCCTGGTGAGGTTTACACTCACGGCGACCGCATTAAATGCTTCGTTGTCGATGTAAAGCAAGGTCAAAAAGGGCCTGAAGTTCTTCTCTCACGTAGCCACCCAGCGCTTGTCAAACAACTCTTTGCGCTTGAAGTTCCAGAGATTCGCGATCGCATTGTTGAGATCATGGGTGTTGCGCGCGAAGCTGGTCATCGCACCAAGATTGCAGTCCGAGCACATCGCGCAGGTGTAAGTCCAAAAGGTGCGCTTATTGGACCAATGGGAGCGCGCGCTCGTGCGGTCATGGATGAATTACATGGCGAAAAGATCGACATCGTTGATTGGTCAGATGATCCTGCAGACTATGTTGGTAATGCGCTAGCTCCTGCGCGAGTTTCCAAAGTTGAGGTTGTTAATCTCGATACTCGCTCTGCGAAGGTAATCGTTCCTGACTATCAACTCTCATTAGCAATTGGTAAAGATGGCCAGAACGCCCGGCTTGCTGCACGATTGACTGGGTGGCGGATCGATATTCACTCTGACGGTGAAGTTCAGGCGGCTCCCGAGGGCGGGGAGCCAGAAGTTTCGTGAAATAACACCCCTAGAGGTATGGTTGGCATGTGAGGAATTCCCTCACGAATCTCCACTGGAGAGAAGGCTAGGTCTAAGGCAATGGCACTCAAATGAGCATTACACAATCATGAGTAGGTCAATTTAGGCTTCGCGTTTATTGGTAAACGAGGAGCCACAAAAGGAGAAAAGTGGCAAAGGTCCGCGTTTACGAATTAGCAAAAGATTTAGGTATGGAGAGCAAGGATGTCCTTGCAAAACTCCAAGAGATGGGCGAGTTTGTTCGCTCCGCATCATCAACTGTCGAACCACCAGTCGTTCGAAAATTCCTTGAGAAGTTTCCGCCTGTCGCAAAGCCTGCCGCTGAAGCAAAACCAGCGAAGAAGGCTCCAGCAAAGAAAGCTGCTGCTAAAAAAGCAACTGCCGATGTCGTGGAAGCGCCGGTGACTCCAACTCCAGAGACACCAACAGCTCCATCACAGAACGCACCTATTACTCCTGCGCCAATTCCAACAAATGTTCCGAAACCTAATCTTCCTCCTGCTGCAGGTGCACGTCCCGGAAATAATCCATTTGGCACAACTCCACCTGCACCTCGTCCGCAAGCACGTCCCGGAAATAATCCATTTGGAACTTCAACACCGGGCGGACCACGTCCAGGTGGTCCACGTCCAGGTGCACCACGACCACAAGGTGGGCCTGGTGCTTCAAGACCCGGTGCTCCACGTCCACAAGGTGGACCAGGTGGAATGTCAGGACCACGTCCCGGATCAGTACGTCCTGGATTTGCAGCGCGTCCACAACAGAGACCGGATGGTTCTGCACGTCCACAAGGTGGCGGAAAGTTTGGTGGCGCACCATCATCGTCTGGACCGTATCGTCCGCAAGCTGGTGCAACTCGTCCTGGTGCTCCAGGGCAAGCACGACCTGGACAAGGTAAACCAGGTGGAGGATTCGCACCAGGTAGACCAGGCGCACGTCCCGGAGCTGGTGGCGCATTCGGAAAGAATGCTGGCAAGAAAAAGAATTACAAGAGCAAGAAGACTCGTCGCGAAGAAATCGACAATATGGCTGCACCAACGCTTGGTGGAGCAGTCGTTCCACGCGGTGATGGAAATACGCCTATTCGTCTACGTCGCGGTGCATCACTTGCTGATTTTGCAGAGAAAATAGGTGCAGATCCCGCAGCGTTAGTTTCGGTTCTATTCCATCTTGGCGAAATGGTTACTGCAACCCAATCCGTTGATGAAGACACTCTCCATGTTCTAGGTGGCGAGTTTGGTTACAAGATCACTGTCGTTTCTCCCGAAGATGAAGACCGTGAAATCTTGGAAGAGTTCGATATCAATCTCGAACAAGAACTCTCTGATGTTAATCCTGACGAACTAAGTCTGCGCCCTCCAGTCGTCACAGTAATGGGTCACGTTGATCATGGTAAGACAAGACTTCTTGATGCAATTCGTCAGACCGAGGTTGTCAAAGGTGAAGCTGGCGGAATCACTCAGCATATTGGTGCCTACCAGATTCATCATGATCACAATGGCATCAATCGCGCAATCACATTCATCGACACACCTGGTCACGAAGCGTTCACCGCTATGCGCGCCCGAGGTGCGAAAGTTACTGATATCGCAGTACTTGTTGTCGCTGCCGATGATGGAGTCATGCCTCAAACCATTGAAGCGCTCAACCATGCTCAAGCTGCCAATGTCCCAATCGTTGTAGCAGTCAACAAAGTTGATAAGGAAGGCGCGAATCCAGGAAAGATTCGTCAACAACTCACTGAGTACAACCTGATTGCTGAGGAGTACGGTGGAGACACCCTTTTCGTAGACGTCTCTGCAACAAAGGGAACCGGAATCGATCAATTAGTGGAAGCAATTTTGCTCACAGCAGATGCGGCAATTGATCTTCGAGCAATTCATGATGATGATGCTCGCGGTGTAGCCATCGAAGCTCACCTTGATCGTGGTCGCGGACCTGTTGCAACAGTCTTGGTTCAGCGCGGAACTCTCAGCGTAGGAGATGCCATTGTTGCCGGAAGCGCCTTCGGTCGTGTTCGCGCCATGATGGACGAATTTGGTCACGCAGTTGAGATTGCTGGGCCATCACGTCCAGTTCAAGTACTTGGATTCACATCAGTTCCAAGTGCCGGCGACAGTTTCATTGTTGCGCCAGACGACAGAACCGCGCGCCAAATCGCAGAGAAGCGTCAAGCGGGCGAACGTCATGCTGCACTCGCGAAGGCACGCAAGAAAGTCTCCTTGGAAGACTTCCTCGAGAAATCGAAAGTTACAACCCTTAATCTCATTCTCAAGGGTGACGTGAGTGGATCGGTTGAGGCGCTGGAAGATGCATTGATCCAACTTGATGTCGGTACTGAAGTTGATCTGCGCGTTATCCATCGTGGTGTTGGTGCAATCACCAAGAGCGATGTAACTCTAGCTTCTGCTTCTGGTGCGGTCATCGTTGGCTTCAACGTCAAACCTGAAGCTCATACCGCAATCTTCGCTGATGAAGAAGGAGTCGAGGTTCGATTCTATTCCGTCATCTACAAGGCGATCGAAGAGATCGAAGCTGCCCTCAAGGGACTCCTTAAGCCTGAGTATGAAGAGGTCACAATCGGAACCGCTGAAGTTCGTGAAATCTTCAAGTCCAGCAAGTTCGGAACGATTGCCGGATCTATGGTCTCAACCGGTGTCATCAAACGTAACGCTAAGGCACGAGTACTTCGTGACTCAGTCGTTATTGGCGATAACCTCACAGTTGAATCACTCAAGCGATTCAAAGATGACGCAACCGAAGTTCGTGAAGGATTCGAGTGCGGTATTGGCGTAGGCTCATTCAAAGACATTCAAATCGGCGATGTCTTCGAAGTATTCGAGATGCGGGAAAAGAAGCGAGCATAGGCAATGGGAAATTCGCACCGCGCGGCTAAAGTGGCAGATCGCATCAAAGTTGTGATTGCTTCTGCCCTGGAATCAAAGGTAAAGGACCCTCGTTTGGGCTTTATTACGATTACAGATGTTCGCGTTACAGGCGATCTCCAGCAAGCCTCGATTTTTTACACCGTATTGGGCGATGATGAAGAGCGCGCAAACACAGCAAAGGCTCTCGAGAGCGCTAAAGGATTGCTTCGTACCGAAGTAGGTCGCGAGCTCGGAACTCGTATAACCCCAACTCTCGCTTTCTTTGCAGATGCGCTCTCTGAAACTGCTCGTAATTTCGAAGACCTTCTTGATCAAGTGCGTAAGCATGATGAAGAGATTGCGCATCTACGCGATACTGCTCAACCTATTAGCGGTAGCGACCCTTATCGCACGCCACGTATTCGCGAAACGGAATGAGCACTGCGCACGGGTTTGTCATTATTGATAAGCCAGCCGGCATCACAAGCCATGATGTAGTTGCACGACTTCGCAGAACTTTGGGTACAAAACGAGTAGGTCATGCAGGCACTCTCGACCCTATGGCAACAGGCGTCCTTGTTCTAGGAATTAATAACGCAACGAAGTTTTTACAGTTCATCACAGATGGAAAGAAGAGATATCTTGGCACTATTCGCTTGGGTCAATCTACAACAACAGATGACAGAGAAGGCGAACTCTTAACTTCTCACAGTGCAGAGCACATTACAGATGATGAAATAAGAAGCTTTCTAGCCTCGCAAGTCGGTGTGATTATGCAGGTACCGAGCAAGGTCTCTGCAATCAAGATAGCAGGCGAGCGAGCATATGATCTTGTCAGACAAGGCAAAGATGTCGAGATTCCCGCTAGGCAAGTCGAGATTTTCAATCTTGAGGTAATTTCAATCAGGCGAGATGAATTCATTGATATAGACATTGATGTCACATGTTCAGCAGGTACATACATTCGCTCAATTGCACGCGATCTTGGCGATGCTCTTGAAGTAGGCGGCCATCTGATATCGCTCAAACGGACTCTTGTTTCTCCATTTGATCTCAGTGATTGCTCCTCGATCGATGACCCAATATTGCGCTCTCTCTCCGAGGTAATCTCAAAGATCATGCCTGTACGCTCAATTGACGTTACCGAGATGCAGGAACTTAAGTTTGGTCGCGCACTCAGGAAATCCGAGTTTGATGGAGTCGGAGTAGCGCTTGCTCCTGACGGCGAAGTAGCTGCAATTATCGAAAATCGTGAGTATGGCGCGCAGCCACTATCGGTATTCGTATCGTGAAAGAATATGAACAATGAGATTCATACCTGACATCACATGGCATGGTGCGCCAATCCACGGCGCAGCCCTAGCTATCGGAATTTTTGATGGAGTTCATCTTGGACACCAGAAGATTCTGCAAGAAGGCGCTGATGCAGGCCTTCCCGTGATGGCACTTACTTTTGATCCGCATCCCACGGCCATCTTCGCTCCAGATCGAGTCCCGACTCGATTGCTGACTCTGAAGAATCGAGTTCATCAATTGGTGATGCATGGCGCAACAAGCGTCGCAGTCGTCAAGTTCACCGAAGAGTTTTCTCGATTGAGTCCACAAGATTTCATCGACCAAGTTATCATGCCGATCTTCGACCCGAAGATCGTTGTAGTCGGAGAAAACTTCACCTTTGGAGCCAAGGCAGCCGGCAATGTAAATTACTTGAAAGAGAACACCAAGCTTGATGTTCGAGGTAAGCCATTGCTGACACACGGTGGAGGGACTGTTTCATCTACTCGAATTCGAGAGGCAATTCGTGCTGGCAATCTCGAAACTGCAAATCAACTTCTCACACGACCACATCAAATAGTTGGACCTGTTGTGCACGGAGAAAAGCGCGGACGCACTATCGGTTATCCAACCGCCAACATTGGTCTCGGAACAGATGCCACAATTCCATCTGATGGCGTTTATGCAGGTTGGTTATCTGTTGCAGGTCACAAGTGGCCCGCTGCAATTTCAATCGGCACTAATCCAACATTTGAAGGCATTCGTGGAAGACAAGTCGAAGCCTATGCACTTGATCGCGATGACTTAGATTTATATGACCAAGAAGCGACTGTCGAATTTGGCTGGAGACTCCGAGACACTATTAAGTTTGATGGCCTTGAAGCGCTGCTGGCACAGATGAAGATTGACTGTGATGAAGCCCGAAAATTGACTCATTCTCACGCGTGATTTGAGCTCGATTTTTGATCTGTGAGACGCGCTGGTAGATTTCACCTCGCAAGCGAGAAAGCGTGCGCTCGTGTATCAGACCGAGGGCCCTCGTTAACGATGTAAAGGAAGTTAGACCATGGCATTAACACCTGCCGAGAAGAAAGAAATCATCAACAAGTTTGGCGCCTCTGCATCCGACACAGGAAGCCCCGAAGCACAGGTTGCACTTCTCTCTAAGAGAATTGAACAAGTAACCGAGCACCTACAGACAAACAAGCATGACCACCACAATCGTCGTGGATTGCTATTGCTCGTAGGTCGCCGCCGCAGAATTCTTCAGTACCTTGCAAAGACAGATATTGCGCGTTACCGCGCGATCATCGACAAGCTCGGCATCCGCCGCTAGTTTGAAGAACTAAATAACAACACCCAGCGCATCTTTGGACGATTGGTCCTCGGTGGTGGCTTACGGATTATCACAAGAACGCCGTTGGCTTCGATCGAAGATCCATTCTCTAATTGCGCTGGTGATAGAGAATAGGAGAGACCCATGGAGGGTCAAGACGTTAAGTCTGCCGTTGCAACAATAGACAACGGAAAATTTGGAAAACGAGAGATTCGTTTTGAAACTGGCCGCCTAGCGCGCCAAGCTGCAGGAACTGCAGTCGTATTCCTGGATGATGAATCAATGTTGCTTTCTGCAACAACTGCTTCAAAGTCACCTAAAGATCAATTCGACTTCTTCCCACTCACAGTAGATGTTGAAGAGCGTATGTATGCCGTCGGAAAGATTCCCGGATCATTCTTCCGTCGCGAAGGTCGTCCTTCTGAAGATGCGATCCTTACCTGTCGCCTCATTGATCGCCCACTACGTCCATCATTTATCAAGGGACTTCGTAACGAAGTTCAGATTGTCGTCACAGTAATGGCGCTCAATCCAGACCATATGTATGACGTAGTCGCCATCAATGCTGCATCGATGTCGACACAACTTGCTGGACTTCCATTCTCAGGACCAATTGGTGGCGTGCGCGTTGCACTCATCGATGGTCAATGGGTCGCATTCCCAAATCACAGCGATCTTGAGCGTGCTGTATTTGACATGGTTGTTGCCGGACGAATTGCTGGTGATGATGTTGCAATCATGATGGTTGAAGCAGAAGCCACAGTAAAGACAATTGGTCTTATCGGAAGCGGCGCTGCGGCACCAACGGAAGAGATTGTTGCTCAGGGCCTTGATGCTGCAAAGCCATTTATTCGACAGCTCTGCGAAGCCCAGATGGAACTCGCGAAAGTAGCTGCAAAGCCGACCGCTGAATTCCCTGTCTTCCTTGACTACCAACCAGATGCATTTGAAGCAGTCGAGAAGTTTGCAAAAGCTGATCTTGCTAAAGCGCTGACAATTTCAGGTAAACAGGAGCGCGAGAGCGAAATCGACCGCATCTCTGCCGCAGCAAAGGAATCACTTGCTGCCTCCTTTGAAGGTCGCGAAAAAGAGATCTCTGCATCTTTCCGCTCATTAACTAAGAAACTTGTTCGCCAACGTGTATTGCGCGAAAAGGTACGAATCGATGGTCGCGGTTTACGCGATATTCGCCCACTTACTGCTGAGGTAGAAGTTGTTCCTCGCGTACACGGCTCTGCACTCTTTGAGCGCGGTGAGACCCAGATTATGGGAATCACTACCTTGAACATGCTGAAGATGGAACAACAGCTCGACACTCTCAACCCAGAGAATCACAAGCGCTACATGCACAACTACAACTTCCCGCCTTACTCAACAGGCGAGACTGGCCGTGTAGGTTCACCGAAGCGCCGCGAAATCGGTCACGGAGCTCTTGCCGAGCGCGCACTTCTTCCAGTCCTTCCAACTCGCGAAGAATTCCCATACGCAATCCGTCAGGTTTCTGAAGCTCTTGGATCAAACGGTTCTACCTCAATGGGATCTGTTTGTGCTTCAACTCTCTCGCTGCTCAATGCAGGTGTTCCACTGAAAGCACCAGTTGCTGGTATTGCAATGGGCCTCATCTCAGATGATGTCGATGGCAAGACTGAATACGTTGCTTTGACTGACATCCTTGGCGCAGAAGATGCTTTCGGCGACATGGATTTCAAAGTCGCAGGAACTAAGGATTTCGTCACCGCACTTCAACTTGATACCAAGCTTGATGGAATCCCTGCCAGCGTTCTTGCCGGCGCTCTTCATCAGGCAAAGGAAGCTCGTCTTGCGATTCTCAATGTCATGAACGAGGCGATCGATCGTCCAGATGATATGAACCCACTTGCACCACGCATCATTTCGGTCAAGATTCCAGTTGATCAAATTGGCGCAGTCATCGGACCGAAGGGCAAGGTCATCAACCAGATTCAAGAAGATACTGGCGCTGAGATCTCCATAGAAGATGACGGAACCATCTATATCGGTGCGACAAATGGCACCGCAGCGGATGCAGCAAAGGCGCAGATTCTGGCAATTGCAGATCCGAAGCTTCCTGAGATCGGGGAGCGTTACCAAGGCACAATCGTGAAGCTCGCAACATTCGGAGCATTCGTCAATCTCCTTCCAGGAAAAGATGGACTTCTCCATGTCTCACAGATTCGCAAGATGCATGGCGGAAAGCGAATCGAGAATCTCGAAGATGTCATGAAGGTTGGAGATAAGGTCCACGTTGAAATCGGCGAGATCGATCCAAAGGGCAAACTCTCTTTGGTTCCAGTTCTTGATGAGAACGCCAAGACAGACTCCGCAAGCGAGTAATCAATAACTTATGACTGTACGTAAGACCGTTCTTCCGAGCGGTCTTCGTATTGTCACAGAAGAAATCTCTGGAGTTCGCTCTGCTGCATACGGCATCTGGGTCAATGTTGGATCTCGCGATGAATCACCGAAGGTTGCTGGAGCATCACATTTCCTTGAGCACCTTCTATTCAAGGGGACCAAGACTCGCAGCGCGCTAGACATTTCAGCATCCATTGAAGCTGTTGGTGGCGAGATGAATGCCTTCACTTCCAAGGAGTACACCTGTTTTTATGCACGCGTGATTGATTCTGACCTTCCATTAGCGATTGATGTCATCTCAGAACTCATCACTTCCTCTGTTGCTCGCGCTGAAGATGTTGAATCAGAACGCAAAGTTGTACTTGAAGAGATCTCTATGCGTGATGATGATCCATCCGACCTCGTTCATGAGCTCTTTGGTGAAACGTTTTATGGTGATACTCCGTTAGGTCGACCGATTCTGGGAACTGTCGAATCCATAAATTCCCTTAGTCGAAACGCAATCTTCAACTATTACAAGAAACGTTATCTGCCCCAGGACATTGTCGTAGCGGTTGCAGGAAATATAAAACATCAGAAAGTCGTCGACCAGGTCATCCGTGCCATGTCGCGTGACGGTTTTCTCGACACCCCCAAAGAGGAATTCAAGTTGCGGTCGAGTTCGTTAGCTCGACGCTCCCAGAGCAAAGCGATTGGCGTAATGAATCGCAAAACAGAACAAGCACATCTTTTCCTGGGAATGCCTGGTGTAGCTCGAGATGACGAACGTCGATTCGCAATGGGAGTGCTATCTGCCGCGTTGGGCGGCGGAATGTCATCTCGACTCTTTCAAGAGATTCGCGAAAAGCGTGGATTGGCATATTCGGTTTATTCCTACGCACAGCAATACGCTGGAAGTGGCTTTATTGGTTTTTATGCCGGATGTAACCCATCGAAAGCAACTGAAGTTGTCACGATTATGCGGGATGTTCTTCATGATGTTGCCAGTAATGGACTTACGCATGAAGAACTCACTCGCGCGCAAGGCGCAGTTCGTGGAGCGCTCGTGCTAAGCCAAGAAGATACGGGCTCCCGCATGAGTCGCATCGGAAAGAGTGAATTGGTCTATGGCGAAATAATGACTTTCGACCAGATTCTCAAAGCGGTTGCAGATGTGACATCAGCCGACATTCGAGCACTTGCCGATGAAATCCTGCACTCAGCGCCTACGCTTGCCGTTGTGGGACCATTTCCCAAGCGTTCGATCTTCGAGCGCGCGATGAAATAGCACGAGCGTAGAAGGTGATGAGTCGATGACTATCAAGGTTGCGGTTCTTGGTGCAAAAGGCCGTATGGGTTCAGAAACAGTCAAGGCGGTCAACGCTGCATCTGGTCTAGAGCTAGTCGCTCAAATCGATATGGGAGATAACCTAGATTTACTCAAGAGCTCTGGCGCTGAGGTCATCGTCGATTTCACTCATCCTGATGCAGTGATGCCAAATCTTGAATATGCCATCAATAACAAAATTCATGTAGTTGTTGGTACTACTGGTTTTGACGAAAAGAGAATCGCAGAAATTAAGAGCTGGCTCTCAAAGAATCCCACTGTTGGAGCTGTTATCGCTCCCAATTTTGGTTTAGGCGCTGTCCTCATGATGCAGTTCGCCGCTAAAGCTGCTCGATTCTTTGAATCCGTTGAGATTGTTGAACTCCATCATCCAGAGAAAGCGGATGCACCGTCAGGTACAGCTTCTCGTACAGCAGAATTGATATCGGATGCTCGAAAAGATTCACATCGCCCGCCTATGCCCGATAAGACATCTAGCGGGCTACCAGCTGCGCGGGGTGCAAAAGTTGGAGATGTGCCAATACATTCTGTACGTCTGCGCGGACTCGTGGCTCATCAAGAGGTTCTCTTGGGAGACCAAGGTGAGACTCTCTCCATTCGCCACGACTCAATTGATCGCTCTGGGTTTATGCCGGGAGTCATACTCGCAGTACGCGAAGTAACGAAGCGCCCAGGTCTGACCTTTGGTCTTGAGCATTTAATGGATCTTTAAAGAATAAAACGATAGGAGAATGTAATGAGTAACGATATTACGATGTACAGCGCTGATTGGTGCGGCGATTGCGTTCGATCGAAACGACTTATGGATTCACTCGATGTTGAATATACGATTATTGATGTCGAAGCAGATCCGGCGGCATCTGAGAAAGTAATTGAGATTAATGGCGGTAGACGCTCTATTCCGGTCATCGTCTTCCCAGATGGAACCCATCTCACCGAACCATCCGATAACGATCTCAAGGCAAAATTAGAAGCGCTTAAAATCATTTAGTAGAAGCACTCCTTTAATCGCGATTTATGTGCGATGAGTTTGGGAGTGAATCGGGATTTATCCTCTCTGTGGCGCTGCGATTATTCCTCCACACGAGAGGAGGCAGTAATGATTTATGTGGTCAAATCACAGAGCTATTTGCGAACTCCTCTCGTTTCCATCTTGATGGAGGGCGAAGATTGGCTAGTTGGATTTGACGAAGTATTCGACAACATGTCAAATGATTCGTTGATTGAATTCGAGGGGTTCAATAACTATCCAGCGGCCAGAATTCGCGCTTATGACGATCATCGCTACTCCATCGAGTTAGATCTGGATGGCTTCTCAGAACAGAAACCAAATGTCACAACTGAGAATGGTTTCCTGGTAGTCACCGCATCAAAGAATGAGTACGCCCTCAAAGATCATCACAACTACCTACAACGCGGAATCAGCGCACGAGGATTTCGCCGTAGTTATCAACTGGCCAAGAACGACCGCGTCATCGACACCAATCTCCAACAAGGGATTCTACGAGTTGACATAGTTCGGATGGATTCCTCGATCGTAACCTCTGAATCGAATTGGGTTCGTGCTGGATAGTTTGTAGGCACAAGCTCTTGTCTAAGTAGTCAAAGTGAGATGACGCTGAATCAGTTCTATCTCGTACTACAAAGAAAGAAGGAGACCTGAAATGTCAGACCTAATGAAACGTGAAAGTAGATTTCGTTCCCCACTCGCAAGCGCTTTGTCAGATGGCGAAAAATGGATGGTGGGATTTGACGATATGTTCAATCGTTTGGTCGAGAAGTGGGAAGACGGATTTGATGGATTCCATGAATACCCGGCATCCAATATTAAGAGAGTAGATGATCATCACTTCCGGATCGAGTTAGCTGTGGCTGGCTTCAAAAAAGAGGACTTATCTGTCGAGCTTGAAGATGAGACCTTGGTGATTAAGGGCCACTCGAGCAAAGAGACTAAGCAAGAAAAAGAGGATTACCTGCAGCGAGGAATCCATGCGCGGAACTTTGAGCAACGCTTTCAGCTTGCTGAGCACGACCGCGTCCTCGATGCCGCTTTGAAGAACGGGATACTCGAGATTGATGTGAAACGAGAACTTCCGGAACCTAAAAAGCATGTAGCTATCCAGGTAAGGAATGGATGAGATTCCAATAGTTGGATAGCTCAGGAAGGTAATACGGGGCGATGCGTTCTAGCCGCATCGCCCCGTTTCTCTTATGGTCTTATGAAGACTGGCGAGCCAAATGAGAAGGAGCCATGAATCGAACGCCTAGTCCGCGGATCGAATAGATGTGATCGCCTCCACCGTTCTCTTTAATCTTGATGCGAAGTCGTGAGAGATGTGTGTCGATGAGATGGCTAGAGCCGATGCCGTCCTTCACCTTGATCACATTGAGCAGTTCTGGTCGTGAGATGACCCGCTCTGGTTCTGCGAAGAACGCCTGGGTTAGCAAAAGCTCCGTTTTGGTCAACGGAACAATCTTCTCTCCGATTCGGAACTCGCATTGGGGGACATCAAGTGACATATTTCCCCAGCTATAAACCTCATCCATGAGGGCGTACTTCTCCGATTGCTTATCGATCTGATAGTTCACACGCTGCATAAAGAGCTTCTGAACTAGTGGCTTGCTGATGACTTCATCAGCGCCGGCACGGATACACATCTCTTCAGTCACGGGACTGCCTTGGTCAATCAACGGAATGATTGCTCCATTGGACTGAAGACGCATCCAGCCAAGTAAATCTAGAGACTTCATGAAGTCTTGGGCGAGATGGAAGAGGATGACTTTGAAGTCAGACATGGCGAAATGGTCGCGGACCTTGTTGGTGTCGCTTTCTGCTCGCACATTGAAATTCCAGGATTCCAAGGTGTTTTGCATGAATTTGCGATCAATTGGGTTGTTTTCGATGATGAGTGCTGAGTTGTTATTAGTAATCATGGAGCGAACATTATGTGGAAGAAATCGCAGTAATTGATAATGAATATACAAAGACTGGTCCAAGAAATTCTTTGACTGAAACGCCACTCACGACTCTCTCAAGCAGGAATATGGTGGCGTTGTATTCAAATGAATACGCAATCATTCGAATGAAGCAAAAGATAAGGAAATTACATGAAAAAGAAAGTTGTTGTCACTGCTGCGGCTCTGATTTCAAGTATTGGAATGCTTGGCGCCCAGGCAACTGATTACTCGTTTCCAACTGGAATGACAGTCAGTATCGAGAAGGATGCGGTTCCATCCTTTAAAGATGGTTCCAACGTCGTTTATTCTGTCGTCAACTATTTTACCGTCACCATGCCAAACGGAGATGAGGAATTCTCTCTTCGAACTGAGGCAGGAGATGACTTAGCTGTCATCAAACAGGGCGATAGATATTTCATCAATTCTCACATTCCACTAGGTGAGCACATTTATTTTGGTCCTGACATCCAAAATGTTGCCGATCCTGTCAGGGTAATGATTGATGGACCTATCAACGTCGGACATGTTCACTTTCTGTCAGGCTCATCTACTCTTACGGCTGTGGCAAAGAAAGCTCTTGCGCTCATGGCCAAAGAGATGGCAGACAGTAATCTAACTAGCGCGTACCTCGTTGGAATGACGGACATCAATGGCGATGATCAATCAAATGTCCTTCTCTCGGAGAAGAGGGCGAGTAAGGCAGCCTTGTATTTGGAGAAGAAGCTTGATGCCTTAGGCATAACAGATGCTGTGATTACCACTGAAGGTATGGGTGAATACCTCGCAGATCAGAACAACGGATCAGTTAACGGCTTCGATCGCAAAGTATCAGTTCTCATCTTCCCAACTATCAAGTAAAAAGCACCTTAAAAGAGCGTAGGGGTCTGAAGTCAGGCTCCTACGCTCAATTTAGACCGCAACACTGGCTGCTCGCGCCTGCATTTTGTTGAATATTTGAGCCGCTTCATTTCTGCCAGAACATCCGAGTTTTGCATAAATTTTGATTGTCTCTTGTCGAATCAACGATTCTGAATATCCAAGCACATCTGCAATTGCTGCGTTTGTCCGGCCCTCGGCAATTAGCTTGAGAATCAAATTCTGTCTTTCAGTAAGAGGTTGATTGTATTCCGATGGATCAAACGAGAAAGGTTCGGCGTTAGTCAGCGAGGGTCGATTTGTTGTCGATGAATTGGGCTGCGGTTTGTGGATAGTTCTTTGACTAAGAAGAGCATTTGCCAAGATTATTGAAATTGCTTCAATGTACTGAGCAGTGGACTCTTCGTACTCTAGTTTTGCATGAGAGAAGGCCGAGAGGCTGCCAACTGGTAGTCCACCTGCGTCAATAGGGCAGGAGATGAGTGTTTTGAATTTACTTGGAATCTCAACCTTGCTCATCTTTGAGTATTGCTTAGGCCATTGAGGTAGCGAATTAATCCAGACAATGTTGTTCTCTCGAATTGCATCAGTAAAAGGAGTTGCATCAGAGATAGCGAAAGTTGGCTTATTGCCAGCCTTATCCACCAGGTCAATCCCGAATGAAGCTTGTGGGATAGCAACGCCAGTGTGATCAAGCTCGGCATAAAGCAGTGCGTCGGTTTGAAGGCTGGACATTGCCTTGATACAAAGCATCTGCAGAATCTCATCGAGTTTGTGTGAAGCATCAGTAACAAAGGCACTTACTTCAGCCAATTGTCTGTAAAGCATAAAGTTCCGATCTCTTTGAGGAAGCGAGCTTTGGGCAAGTGAGTGAAAGTGTAAGTTGAATAACAGGGCAATGTTCAGACATTTCAGTCTTATTGACGCCAATGACCAGATATAGATATCTCGCAAAAATTGCTGTCCAAACTTTGTTCAGACAATGCGGAAAGTCGCTCTGAATTCTATGAAATCTTCCCTGTCTTCAGCATAAGACTTAGGAGTAGAGATGATTCAGACAGGATCAAGAAGTAATAAAAAGGTTGCGATTCTCATTACATTCGCGATTGCATTATTTGGACTAGGCGCGTGGAATCCTTCAACGAGCTTTGCTAACGACTTTCAGTTCAATGGCCCAACATCAGGCCCGGTGAATCAGCCCTCTGCTGCCTTCACAGTGACAACAGGTGGCGGCTTTAATGGAAATGTAGGTGTAAAGATCCTCGGTGGAGGACTTGATTACACCGAAAGACTTAACTTTGACGCTGTCGATTTGTCAAAGAGTTTTACAATCACACCAACAACAACAGGAACTGTTGAACTTATTGCGCCTTCAGGCCCAGGAAATCCAACTGGAAATACACTCCTCTATAACGTAACACCAGCGACGATAGATCAGAGCGCGCTATCGATAACCGCTAATGCTTCGATGTTTGTTGGGACAGATCAGACCATCAGCGTTACAGGTGGATCTGGAACTGGATCTCTAACAGTTACTTCTTCGACCCCCTCCGTTTGTTCACTTAGTGGCCTTGTGGTGACAGCGCTTGCGACGGGTACATGCTCCATCACTGCGACCAAGGTTGGGGATGCAACGTATAACTCTGCTTCAACATCAACATCAATCACAATCGCGGAAGTGCCCGCAAAGTTAGATCAGAGCGCACTGTCCATCACGGCCAATTCATCGATGATCGTGGGATCTAGTCAGACAATAAGCGTTACAGGTGGTTCAGGAACTGGAGAGGTGTCAGTGACATCTTCAACTCCGAGCGCGTGTTCGGTCACTGGACTCACTGTCACAGCAATCGCTGCGGGTACCTGCTCCATTACCGTTGCTAAGGCTGGCGATGCGACCTACAACTCTGCTTCAACCTCTACTTCAATTACAGTTTCTGGCGTTCCAGCTTTACTGGATCAGAGCGCACTTTCAATCTCTGCCAGCACCGCCATGATTGTGGGGTCTAGCCAGACAATCAGCGTTACAGGTGGTTCAGGAACAGGGTCTCTCACGGTCACTTCCTCAACTCCGGGCGCCTGTTCAGTCGCTGGACTTACAGTCACAGCACTTGCCGCAGGAACCTGCACCGTCACAGCAATTAAAGCGGGAGATGCGACGTACAACCCTGCATCAACATCAACCTCGATCACAATCTCTACATCTGGTGGAACTGGTGGAACTGGTGGAACAGGTGGAACAGGTGGAACTGGTGGAACTGGTGGAACTGGCGGAACTGGCGGAACTGGTGGAACTGGTGACACTGGCGGAACAACGGGAGGCACCTCAACGGGAGGCGCAACTCCAACGACAACACTTCCTGCATACCCCATCGCTCCAACGTCATTCAACTACTCAGGTAGTTCAGACTCTGTTTACTACTTCTACGTTCCATCACTGACAGGTAATGTCCTTGTCACTTTGGCCGTTCCTGCAGCGACAACTAATCAACCAGTTCAGATCGCTGTCACTCCATTGAGCTCGAAAGAGGATGTTTCTGCTGGTCTCGTAATTATCGATGTGACAATGCGTCAAGTTTCTGATGGCACAGTTATCTCATCATTGAATAAGCCCGTTGAGATCCGCTATTGGACTCCATACATCGGAACAATTCCTTCATTGAAGGAGCCGGGAGTTATCTGGTCACCAATGCCTTTGGTATTGACGCCACAACTTCCTAATCCTCTGGATGCTGCCTATTACATCTATCCTGACTCGACATATTCAGTTTTCACTCGTTCGCTTTCAGAGTTCTCTTTCACTCGCGTGCAGGATGATCTCCTCATCAAGAACGCGAATAAGTCGCTGATAGTCGGACAAAGGATTAACATCGCCTATTCCGGTGGATCTGGCGAAGGAAAAATCAATTTCATTTCTGACGATCTGAATCTCTGCACAGTAGATCAAAGTGGAACTGTTACTGCAATTGCTCAAGGCGAGTGCAATATCTACATGATCAAAGAGAGCACAGATCAGTACTTAGCCGTCGTGTCTAACTCGGTGACCTTTACGGTCAAGGAGAGCAGCCAGGAGCGCTTTAAGCGAAACTCTCTACGTAACTGGCTGATTTACGAGCAAGTTGGTCAGGGCTACGAAGTCAGAGTCAATCTCTCGGCAAATTATGCAAATGCCGAGGCTGAACTCCAGCTACGGACCTACATACAGGGCCGCTTGGTATATCTCAAACTCGCTGACATCAAACTTGATGTAAATGGCGATGCGATTTACAAAGGAGAGAAGGCTCTTCTTGATGGCACCCGCATTCGCTTAGTAATGAGCGGATCAAATATCAAATTCGGCACAGCTGCCTAAGCGATCTAGGAAAGGAAAATAACAATGAAGATTACAGCTCTTGCAGTACGCAATCCACAGACTCTAGTTCTGGGCGTGGGGTCGGCTCTCATGGCAACGATAGTGATGATGCTTTCACCACTATCTGTCTCTAGTGCAGCAGCACCATTGCTCGATGTGACGACAACATCATCAAAAACTTCTCTCTTGTATACAGGAGATACCGTCAACTATTCGTTACAGGTGAAAAACTCTGGCACTGAAGTTGCAACAATTACTGGCATAAATAGTAGTTTGCCCAACTTGAATGCAGCATGCCAAGTCCTCCTTAGCACTGCAATCCAACCAGGGGAGAGTATTGCCTGTAGCGCCGATGGAGTAACTGTCAGTGGCTTGCCTGCCACGATATTTACCGTCAAGACAAGTGTGGAAGGCGCAGGATTAGATCAAGTAAAGGCGACCTTCGACTCGACAAATTCCATTGATCTCTGGTGGCACGGTCGTATTCCAGGTTATTGGAAGAACAACATCAATGATTGGTCGACAGAGTTTGCTCCCAATGACTTCCTGCAAGATGTCTTCACTATTCCGAACGCGCTCCTCTCAGAGGGCATTTTGGATAATGATTCAATCCCAGGACGAGATACCTTGTTATCTACGCTCACTTACCAGGGAGGGGTAACGCTCAAGGGCGCATCGCAGATTCTTCTACGCGCAGCTTCAGCCGCACTTCTCAATGAAATCTACTTCGGGAATGACTACCCGGGGGCTCCTTCAACCGAGTATCTCGTTGCGCGCGTCAATGTTGTCTTGGCTTCACAGAACAAAGCTCAATACTTGGTTCTTGCAGGCTACTTTGAAAAGTGGAACAACGGCGTCCGAAATGCAGTAGCGAAGTAAGACAATGCAATCCTCTGTCGGTAACCCTGAGAAACTCGCTGTCGTCGCCGTCATGCGCGATGAAGCGAAGGTATGGCGACATGGAATCGGACCGGAGCACTTACCTGAAATCGTAAGTGCTCCAGTCGAAGTGGATCATCGCCATGTGCGAACTGGCCAGAATCACCATGGGCACGATACTGACCATGCTTATCCAGAATACTTCGAGGCAATCGCAGAAATGCTTCGAGATTACGATGTCATTCTTCTGATTGGCCACGGCGAAGGTAAGGCAGCGGCCGCGAAGAACTTTCAAGAGTTCTTAAGCAAAAAGCATCCATCTACAGCCGCTAAAGTTCTTGATATTCTCACAGTCAATCTAAACGCAATGAGCGATCATCAAATTACGATGAATGCCAGGCAGTGGTTTGAGAAGAACTTCCGCAAACTCGCTACCTGGCATGATCGCCAACCGAAGAAATGGTTCGTCGGTTAATCAGTCTTTCTTTAGCGCAATCTCTTGAATCAGAAACTGAAGGTTGCCTTTTACGGCAGAACCCCAGGCATAAACAACAGTGTTGACGTTGTCTTTAATCATGACATTTGCGCTTGGAATTGCTACCGTTGTAGTACCAGCAATAACCACATCAGTTGGGTAGGTTCCGAATCGCAGTGAAACTTTCCGCTCAGAGCCGTTTGAGAGCGATCTAAATAGAATTTTTGAACTAGCTCGAACATCAACGGCAGGCGCGCCCGCAACATGTCGAACATTAAGCCAAGAACGTTTCTTTCCAGGCTCGGTATTCATATTCTTAAAGAGGCTCAGAACAGGCTTATCTGAGGCGCTGAGATGGGCAACAAAAGTCACATCAGTACCTTGAGGAAGGTAGATTGGTCGATAACTCAGCACGGAAGCGGTGTCTGAGGTGGGCAAAACACCATCTGCATAGATGGAGATTTGCTGCGTTCCTGGTTCTAAGGAGAAACTCTTCACAGAACCTGGAACTGCGTTATCGATTACTAACTTGTTATTGGAGTAAATGTCGACCTTATCTGCGCCAAATGTGGCTGGTATTGCATGAATCACCGTCATGATTGCAGGGTCATTTTTCTTAACTTTCGGCTTAGGTGCTGCAAGTACTGCGTTGCTGGTGAAAAGCGTTGCAAGCAAAGCAAACGTAGTGACCGAAGCTATGCGTCGATACATCATTAAGTCCTTTCGAAGTGATTGTGATGCAAGTATTTGCATATGTAAAAGCAATGCTAAAGATGTTGAGTGTTCGAGAAAGTAATAGACGAGTTAAAGACTGGACTACATTCGTCCTCGTACAAATTTGTAGATTTCATACCAACTCAAGCCCAAAACTGCAGTGAAGAGAACTAGAACCCAATCTGAGATCGCGATTGCACCTAAGTCAAAGATAGTTCGTAGTGGTGGAAGAACAATGAGAGCAATCAAAATTGTCGCCGCACCCATTACGACCCACTTGACTGCTCGATTGTCTCTTTCTCTAAAAGTCTGCAAAATAGTCAAAGTTCGTGACCGATTTGTAAGAATGAGTCCCACATTAGCCACCATAAGTGCGCAGAAGATCATCGATCGAATTTCTGCGTCACTTCGTTCGGTCCATCTCGCGTAAAGGAAAAGAGCAAAAATGGCGAAGAAGACAGTGAGGCCTTGTGCCACCGAGAGCAGCAACTCGCCTCTAGTAAAAATCTTTCTGTTTATTCCACGAGGCTTCTCATCCATGATGCGCGGATCAGGACTCTCTTCTTCGAAGACCACAGAACACGCTGGGTCGATGATTACTTCATGAAAAGCAACTAATCCTGGCAAGAGAATCAATGGCCAGCCTGCGGAGAAGATAGGTAGTAAAGCCAGGCCAAAGATTGGGATGTGAATGGCAACAACATAGGACATCGCTTTTTGTAGGTTGGCATACGTTGCTCGCCCACGTTCTATGCCATGGGCAATCGAGGTGTAATTATCGTCAGTGATGACAAGGGAAGCAGCTTCGCGTGCAACATCAGTACCGCGAGCCCCCATCGCAATACCAATATCCGCTGCTCGTAGCGCCGGAGCATCGTTGACGCCGTCTCCAGTCATTCCGACGATTTCCCCTTTCTTCTGCAGCGCTCGCACAATCCGCAATTTATGTTCAGGTACCACCCGGGCAAAGACAGAGATATCACTGATTCGAGAGATCAGCTCTACATCGTCCATTTGATTGAGCTGGCTTCCGGTAATGCAAGTGTCTACATTTGGTAGACCAATATCACGCGCAATCGCAAGAGCTGTCGAGGGATGATCACCTGTAATCATGATTGTCTTGATGCCAGCTCGAGCGCAGTGTTGTAATGATTCAACAACTCCGTCTCTTACTGGATCATGAAGCAAAGCAAGTCCCAAAAACGAGAATGTGAGTTTCTCAATCTCATCTGGAATCTGAGCATCGAAATCAAGTTCTGCTTCTGCTATCGCAAGCACTCTATAACCACCCTCTGCAGCTACTTGTACTTGTTGCATAAGATTCTGATCTGCATTTTCATCAAGGTTACAGAGTCGACTAATCGTTTCTGGAGCGCCTTTCGCGGCAACAACCTTTTTGCCGTCTAACTCCCAGATGTGAATGTAAGCCAATCGGCTATTTTCAACGGGATACTCTCGAAGAGGAATTCCTTTCAGCTGATTTGGATCGTGCTGAACGAGGATTTGGAACGCCTTATCCATTGGATCAAAAGCTCTGACAGGACAGGCTAATGCCGCAATTCGTAGTACATGCTGTATCGCTGGATCAAAGACCTGGTCATCGATGATGCATTTATGGTTGTTGACATGGACTTCGGCGACGGTCATTCGATTCTCGGTAAGAGTTCCAGTCTTATCAACACATAAAACAGTCACTGAACCCAGCGCCTCGATAGCGGAGGGCTTGCGGGCGATGACTTTTACTTGAGACATCCTCCATGCGCCAATTGCGAGAAAGAGCGTCATGATGACGGGAAACTCTTCTGGAATCAGCGCCATCGCGGCTGCGATTCCTGCGAGTCCACCTTCCAGCCAGTTATTACGCGTGCTGCCATAGATCGTGATGACGCTGACAACCGTTATGAGCCCTAAGACCCCAACTACGCGTACTAGTTGGTCGACATCGCGTTGCAATTGTGAGCGTTCAAAGGGAATCTCTTGCAGAGACTTGCCAATCTTGCCTAATTGAGAATGGATTCCAGTCGAAGTTACTACCGCCCTGCCATGTCCACGCGTGATGAGTGTCCCTGAGAAAACCAACTCTCCGTCTGTTTTATCAACTGGAACTGATTCTCCAGTGAGCGTGGATTCATCAGCGGCGAGTGATGAGCATTCGACAAGTTCTGCATCAGCATTAACGCGATCGCCTTCAAATAATAGAAGTAAATCACCTACGACAATTTGATTACTTGAGATTCTTTGCTGGATACCGTCACGAATGACCGTTGCGTAAGGAGCGGTGAGTTGTTTTAGAGCATACAAGGCATTCTCAGTCCTGCGCGCCTGGTAAATCGAAATTCCCAGAACGATAACTACGGTAACCATCAACATCAAGGCATCGAGAATCTCAGCCAAGAGAAAGTTAATTGCACCTGCAGCAATAAGCAAAATCAACATTGGCTCGCTCATCACGATAAAGATCTGCCGCATGAGAGTTTTGCGATTCTCAGATGGAATGACATTTTCTCCATCGGAACTTAATCGAGCATTTACCTCAGCTTGACTCAGACCCAATAAGGACACGACTCAAGGATATTCTCTTGCTCAAGTATGAAATCGGACGGAATGTGAGATTAGATGCGATACATGAGCGCAGATGTCACTGCTGCCACAAGCATGATGACCGGAAAGCTAGCTTTGAATTTCAGCGCAATTGCGGCGGCTCCAACTCCCGCCAGGCGATGATCGATGACAACGCTCTTATCGCTACCAAAGGTCTGGACAGCAACGAGAGCACTCAAAAGAGCAATCGGAATCAAGAGATTTATTCTCTGAATTACAGGTTTATTCAGTACAGATTCAGGAAGTGAATATCCGAGATATTTCAACAAGAAACAGATTCCGCTCGTCATGAGGGTTGCGATCCACAATGAAGTCATTTGCGGATCCACCCTAGAAGAATCGCAATGGCAGCCGTAGAAATAATTGGTACTCCGGCTGGAGCGATGGGAATGAGCACAAGCGCCAGAGCTCCGGCAAGTAGTGCAACTAACTTTGTTTTCTTATCTGTTAGTCGCGGCCAAACTAATCCGAGGAATGCGGCAGGAACTGCAGCATCAAGTCCCCAAGCTGAGGGATCCCCGATTGATTGTGCGCCAAGGGCTCCGATGAGCGTGAAAAGGTTCCAGAATATGTAGACGCCGATTCCAGTGGCCCAAAAACCATATGCACTTGCTTGGCGTCCACGAGCTTCTTGATTTAGCGCAACTCCAGTTGATTCATCAATTGTGATCTGTGCTCCGATTACCTTCTTTGCGCCACGCAATTTCAATAGCGGAGCCATTCGTAATCCGTAGAGTCCATTTCGCAGACCAAGTAGTGAACCAGTAGCAATCGCACTGAGAGCCGAACCACCCGCGCCCATTACTCCAACAACTGCGAATTGTGATGCGCCTGAAAAGAGTAGGAGAGAGAGCAGGCATGTCTGAAATACAGAGAATCCAGAGGCTATTGAGGCGGCTCCGAAGGCTGCTCCATAAGTCCCAACCGGGATTGCAACCGCAAGTGAGTCGCGCAACACAAGACGCTTGATAGGGCGCGTGATTGGGCGCTCATGGAATGACGCGTGATCGGATGACACGCACTCATTCTGCCGTAGAAATTCCCAGCCTCCAGCCACCTTCTAGATAAGGTCGCGCTCGTGAGTGAAGCCAACCATCCTGACATCGTCTTCCGTGATGATGTAACCGTTGAACTAGTCAAAGCTAGCGCTAATGATGCTGACGTTATCTGGGCGGCCCGTGTTTCAACAGCGGGTGAAAATTCACTCGAAGAAGTCAACTCGGATCCAAGTCGTTCGGCGGGATTAATCAATTATTTGGCCAGAGAGCGTCATGGTTCACCCTTTGAACATACCTCTATGACTTTTTTTGTGAGCGCGCCAATTTTCGTATTCCGCGAATTCATGAGACATCGAATTGCTTCATATAACGAGGAGAGCGGGCGTTATCGTGAACTTCGGCCAGTCTTTTATGTTCCTAACAAGGAACGCAAACTCGTCCAGACTGGAAAAACCGGACACTATGTCTTTGTTGATGGTACGGACGAGCAATTTGCGATCTCTGTTGCCGCGATGAAAGACACTTATGTTGTTGCATACGCCAATTACAAGAAAATGCTTGATGCTGGCGTTGCGCGCGAAGTAGCGCGCGCTGTGCTTCCAGTCGCTCTTTACTCGTCGATGTACGTGACGATGAATGCCCGCGCACTCATGAACTTCCTCTCGCTACGCACCAGCCGTGAAGGATCGCATTTCCCGAGCTACCCTCAGCGCGAGATTGAGATGGTTGCAGAGAAGATGGAAGAGCACTTTGCCCGCTTGATGCCTTTGACCTATGCCGCCTTCGAGAAGTCTGGTCGCGTCGCCCCATAGTTCTTCCGTAGTAGCCTTGGCGCATGTCGATTCAGCCGCCATTTGGACGTCTGCTCACCGCAATGGTGACGCCGTTCAAAGATGATCTCTCGATTGATTGGCAGGGCCTCGAAAAACTCGCTCTCCATTTAGTGGATTCCGGCCATGATGGAATCGTCCTTAATGGCACCACAGGCGAAGCGCCGACCACCAGCGATGATGAGAAGGTAGAAATCATCAAGGTTGTCCGCAAAGCCGTAGGTGGTCGCGCAAAAATAATTGCAGGCGCAGGCAACAACGAAACATCGCATTCAATCGAGCAAGCAAAGATGGCAGCCAGTGCTGGAGCAGATGGATTGCTTGTAGTAACGCCGTATTACAACAAGCCTCCTCAAGCAGGAATCGAAGCGCACTTCCGCGCAATGGCTGATGCAACTTCTGTTCCCGTCATGATGTATGACATTCCAGGTCGGACTGGCGTTCAAATCGAACCAGATACCATCGTCAAACTCGCTGAGCACCCAAATATTGTTGCTCTCAAAGATGCTAAGGGAGATGTTGCTTCGACATCGTGGGTAATTAAGCGTTCAGGTATTCCAGTTTATTCAGGCGATGACATTCTTAATCTTCCACTACTCTCAGTAGGGGCCGTTGGTTTTGTCTCAGTTTGTGGCCATACGGTTGGAGCAGAACTTCGGGAGATGCTTGACTCCTGGTTTGCAGGAAATTCAGCGCGAGCGCTTGAGATTCACCAGAAACTTCTACCGGTATATACGGGAACCTTCCGCACCCAAGGTGCAATCCTTACGAAAGCAGCTCTTGCGATGATGGGAATGCCTGGCGGGAAAGTTAGATTGCCACTCGTTGATGCAACAGCTGCACAGATAACACAACTTCGAGAAGATCTACGCGCCGGCGGCGTGAAAGTGAACTGATGAATCATCCGCATCCCGATCTCGGGTTGCCACCCAAACTTCAGGATAAGACGCTCCGTGTAGTTGCTCTCGGTGGATTAGGCGAAATCGGTCGCAACATGACGGTCTTTGAGTACGAAGGCCAATTACTTATTGTTGATTGCGGAGTGTTGTTTCCTGAGGAAAATCAGCCTGGCGTAGATCTGATTCTTCCTGACTTCTCATATATTCGAGATCGTTTGCGAGATGTGGCTGCTGTCTTTTTGACTCACGGACATGAAGATCACATTAGTGCCCTGGGTTATCTATTGCGCGAACGCGAAGATATTCCCGTGATTGGCTCGGCGCTTACTTTGGCATTTTCAAAAGGTAAGTTGAAAGAACACCGCATCTCACCCATCACCATCGAAGTTCGAGAAGGACAGTCGCGCAAAGTTGGTCCATTTGATCTGGAGTTCATCGCAGTCAATCACTCAATTCCTGATGCGCTGGCGGTCGCCATCAAGACTCCAGCCGGCATCGTCTTACATACCGGTGATTTCAAGATGGATCAATTGCCTCTCGATGGCCGTACGACTGATCTTGCGCGATTTGCTTCGCTTGGTGAAGCGGGTGTCGATTTATTCATGGTTGATTCGACCAACGCAGATATACCAGGATTTACGACTTCTGAGCGCGAGATTATGCCAGTCTTAGATCGAGTCATTGAATCCACAAAACGAAGAGTAATTGTCGCCTCCTTTGCATCGCACGTTCATCGCATCCAACAAGTTATCGACATTGCATTTACTCACGGACGCAAAGTTGCATTTGTTGGACGATCGATGTTGCGTAATATGAGTCTGGCTTCTGAAATGGGTTACTTGCACATTCCACCGAACACGCTCCTTGAAATAGATGAGATTGATGATGCAGGTGATGGAGTAGTTCTGATCTGCACTGGTTCGCAGGGCGAACCACTTGCCGCTTTGTCTCGCATGGCAAATGGTGATCATCGAGTTAAAGTCGGCCCCGGAGATACTGTCATCTTGGCTTCATCTCTGATACCAGGTAATGAAAACTCTGTTTATCGAGTTATCAATGAACTCACAAGGTTTGGGGCACGCGTTGTCCATAAAGGTAATGCGCTTGTTCATGTCTCGGGTCATGCGGCAGCAGGGGAGTTGCTCTATTGCTACAACGTCGTCAAACCTAAGAACGTTATGCCAGTTCATGGTGAATGGCGGCATATGCGGGCCAATGCAGACCTTGCAATTTCTTCAGGGGTGAAAAGAGCCAACACAGTTGTGGTGGATAACGGAGTCGTCGTAGATCTTGCTGATGGGAAAGCCAACGTTGTCGGAGCGGTTCCAGTTGGTTATGTATATGTCGATGGACAGAGTATCGGTGACATCACAGAAGCTTCCCTTAAAGATCGTCGCATCTTGGGTGAAGAAGGATTCATCTCAGTCATTGTTGTGATTGATTCACAAACCGGAAAGATTGTCGCCGGGCCTGATATTCATGCCCGAGGTTTTGCAGAGGACCTTGCTTTATTTGAGGAAGTAAAGAGTCGTATTGAAAGAGCATTAGCCGGAGCCGTTGCCAGCGGAATTAATGGCACTCATCAACTCTCACAAGTAGTGCGTAAGACTGTCGGAAGTTGGGTAGGCGAGGAGCATCGTCGCCGACCAATGATCGTCCCAGTTGTTGTCGAGGTATGACGGCGCGCCTCGCAGTTAAGGAAAATCCTTTCTAATACGATTTTTCGTTGTGGCAAAGAAGAGTTCCCCGCGCAAACGAAGTGGAGTCATCCCTTCGTTCCTTCGCGCACTCTCAACTCTCTGGCGCTCTTTCGCCAAAGCCATAGGAGCATCCATTCGATTCGTTTCGCGGGGCGCTAAGGACCTTGACCCCGAACATCAACGCGATGGATTTGGCTTACTCCTCTTTATAGTCTCTTTAATTGCGGCTGCAACAACGTGGTGGAGTCTCGACAACTGGTTTGGAAATGCGGCTTACGCATTCTTCTATGGTGCGGTTGGACGATTAGCGATTCTCACGCCAGTCCTATTTGGCTATTTTGCGTTACGACTCTTCCGCGCCCCTCAAGATAAAGCCGCTACGGGCCGAATCACAATTGGTTCACTACTCCTCGTCCTCAGCTCAACAGCGCTGATACACATCGTTAATCCTTCATCCATAAATACTGGTGCAACGGCAATGCGCGAGGGCGGGGGATGGATTGGTTATGCAGTCTCAACTCCGCTCGTTGCGCTAGTGACAGATGTTCTTGCCATTCCAATCCTTGCTCTCACACTTCTATTTGGAATTCTTGTCATCACCGCAACTCCATTCTCCAAAATTATGGAGCTTCTCAAAGGAATATTCTCTGGAGCAAGCAGCAAGGTTGGCACTGCACTTGAAGAACGCCGCGAGAGAAAAGCTGAAGAGTTTGAGATTGCTGATACCCCTCCATTTGAAACGCCACTTGTTCAAGACTTCTCTAACAAAGACGATGAAGAGTTAGAAGAGATTGATGAAGAGAGTTTTGATGAAGAGTTCACCGTCGAGATTCCTAAAGAGGAACGCCCTTCAAAGCCAACACGTCCCGTTCAATTAGTGCTTTCATCTAACGATCCATATGAGCTTCCAGCGATGGATTTCTTGCGTACTACTCCGCCTTCGAAAGGCAAGACAAAGGCAAATGATCAGATCGTCCAAGCCCTAACAGAGGTCTTCTCTCAATTCGAAATTGATTGTGAAGTCACAGGTTTCATGCGCGGCCCCACAGTTACACGCTACGAGGTTGAACTCGGATCTGGC
>Ga0208465_1000011_pt1 | contig 80794 bp, 79 predicted proteins | sample LakMenEpi31Aug10_FD_150749 | JGI IMG/M metagenome (GOLD analysis project Ga0208465, IMG submission 150749) | Freshwater microbial communities from Lake Mendota, WI - 31AUG2010 deep hole epilimnion (SPAdes) | ecosystem: Environmental > Aquatic > Freshwater > Lake > Epilimnion/Euphotic zone ...
TGACATTCTCTCGGTGAAGTAAATATGGATAATCTTTTCTCGGAAATCAAGTGAGTAGGCTCTCATCAGGCCCTCCTGAGGAAGACGCAGTAGTGTGGGATCCTTTGCGTCTCATCTACTTCGATCGTACCCCGTTAGTCCAAGAACCGCTATAGCTTGAGCAATTAAGGACACCTTTGATATGAGTAAGGTTTTATCCGAGATAATTTTATGTACTTATAATTCACAGAACTTTATTGTTCGATGTTTAGATAGCATTCTTCCCCAGCTCAGTGATCAAATACATCTTCAAATCATTGATGACGCTTCTACCGATAATACTTATAGTTTAATTGTAAGTAAAATTAACTCTTTTGATAGGTATGTCAAAGTAAAACATCTTCAGATCAACCAAGGACTCACTAAAAACTTGAACTGGTATATAGCTAATAGTCAAGCCGATTATATATTTCGTATGGATGCTGATGATATTGCTGTTCCGAACCGCTTTCGTTACCAGTTAGACTATGCACTAGCCCACCCAAATCTAGATGTTATTGGAGGTCAAGCTCTACGAATTGATAGTTCGGGGAAGGTAATTGGTAAAACAAATAAACCATTAGACAACGATAGGATTATTAAAAAATTATACACTAATCCTTTTGTTCACTCTACAGTCTTATATAAGAGAGAAGCTATTCTTAAGGCTGGCAACTATAACGTCTCCCACAGATATGGTCAAGACTATGAACTCTGGTTTAGATGTGCAAAATATGGTCTAGCTATGTCAAATCTTTCAGAGGTCTTAGTTTCTTACACTGTTTCACCAACTAGTAAATATAAAATTTCTATTTATTGGAATGAGTTCGTCGTTGGACTTCGTGGATCTATCATGGTTAAGTTAAATTTATGGTGTTTAATACCATTAACAAGCAGATTTTTTCTCTATTCGATTAAGATAGCTACACATCATTTGAAAAATGTAACGCCATTTAAGCTATAATCTATTCATATAAAATAAGATAAATGTTTAATCTTAGTAATGTAGGTTCAATTTTAGCTGCTCTTCTCAAAAGAGGGCCAGTTTTTATATGGATATATTTTCAAGAATCTGTTTTATTTGACATACTTAACCGAACAAATACCCATCTCCGTCTGGCAAAAACAGAAGGAGGGAAGAAGTATAGATTATCAGAATATGAGGATGGAGTATTATATGTTGCTTCATTTACCTCCGTTGTGACTAATACTGTTAATATTGCAAAAGATTTCCTAGGAAATAAGTTTTCAGCAGCTCAGTTTATTGATTTAGGCTGTGGCAAGGGCAAAGCGCTTCTTGTATATGCCCTTAACTTTAAAGATGCATATGCTTACCCTTGCATTGGCATTGACTATGACATAGATCTTTGTAATAAGGCTGCAATAAACTTGAAAAGTGTAAAATTGTCATCAAATCTAGCGACTGTCATCTGTGCTTCAGCTTTGGATATGAAGCAGTATATCTCAAGTGAAATACTTATAGTCTACACCTATAATAGTTTTAAAGGCATTACCTTTCATAAGACCCTAGATAATTTATCAAGTTATCCTCATATATTAATCTATGTAGATCCTTATGAGGAAGCGATGCTTTCTGAATATGGGTACAGGATTTTAGCTAGGCGTAAAGGTAGATATAATGCCGATACGTGGCTGGTTGCAGCTAGTTCAAAAATTTTGGAGATCTTGTGATTTTCATTTTGCTGATTAAACGCTTACTAATTTTTCAGAATTATGGCCTTCTCTCCTTCTAGCATTATTCTTAATGGCGATATTGTAAAAACTGGTGGTATAAACCTTGTTTCTGTTTTTTCTCCATCCTTTCAGTACGGACTAAATGTCTTCGAAGGAATACGTGGTTATATCGGAGACAATGGCAAACCTCACCTCTTTCTTCTTAAACCTCATCTTCAACGTCTTTCTAGGTCTGGAAAGCTACTGCAGTTAATTGATCGTGACATTGATGATGTTATCAATCAGGATATCCAAAAACTTTTAGAGATTTGTCCGCCCCAGGAAGATTTCTATTTAAAAATTCTGCTTGGATATCTAGGAGAAGGTAACTGGTCATCCACTGGTAATGCCGATCGCATACTCTTCTGGTATCCCCTCTCCAGTAGTCGCCACCTCTCCAACCCCAAGTCAGTCAGAGCTGGAATTTCTAGCTTTCAACGTATTAATAGCAATAGTATGTCTCCCCAAATTAAATGTGGAGCTAACTATATCAATAGTCGCCTAGGAATGTTAGAAATCCGCGCTACTGGTGCGGATGTTCCCATTTTCTTAGGAGAAGATGGTTTCGTCTCCGAATCCTCTGGGTCATGTATTTTCCGTGTTGTTGGTAATCGGATTGAAACTCCGCCTATTTCCGCTTCAATCTTACCTAGTATCACTCGAGAGTTTATCCTTTCCACCCTTAGCCAATATTGTCCAGACCTTAGTTTCTCCGAACAAAACCTCAATCGTTGGGATTTATACTCATCTGATGAGATTTTTCTAGTAGGTACGAATGTTGAAATTATATCTATCAATCAAATAGATCAGTATCAGATCGGTGATGGGTCAAAACCCATCATAAACCGACTATTCAAAGAATTTTTTAATCATATTTTTGATTAGGCTATTTCCCTATCCTATAAGTTTAGGAATCTTAATTTCATGACTTCTAAATCAGTCTTATATTATGGCTACTTTAAACGACTAGCCGATTTTAGCGTTTGCCTAGCTGTTTTAATTATTCTCAGTCCCTTATTTGGTTTACTTGCCTTAGCTATTTATTCCTACGATCGTCAAGACCCTATATTTCGGCAAGTTCGACTTGGTCGGCATCGTAAACCCTTTACTATGTTCAAATTCCGTAGCATGACTGTCGGCTCTGAAAAACACGGATCAGGCTACTACTGCTACGAAAACGATCCCCGCATTACGCCCATTGGTCTTTTGTTGAGGAAGTATAGTCTTGACGAGCTACCTCAACTCCTTAATGTCCTACGAGGGGAAATGTCTTTAATCGGTCCCCGTCCTCCAGTTCACGATGAGCTCGATAACGAATCTTTTGATGAACTACATCTATCATATCTTGACAAACGGTTTGTCTTCTTACCTGGGCTGACAGGTTTAGCCCAGGTAAGGGGACGAAATGAACTTGAGTGGAATGAAAAACTTGAATTTGACAATATCTACTATCGTGAGTTTCATCGCCATCCATTTTTAACAGACCTTAAAATCTTTCTAAATACTTTTTCTACTCTTTTCTCATCCCAAGGTGAGTTTGATAGTAAAACCTCTCAATCTGAACAATAGTCTTTAGCCGCAAGCCATAGGTCCACTGAGTGTTTTCACTTTAATTATAAAATATGACCATCATTAGGCTTGAAAACGTTTTAGTCATTAACTAACTATATGAAATCCATACCTTCAAAACTTGAGCAAAGTATTAAACAACTCAAGCCACCGTTTTATATTATCGATATCCCAGCCCTCGAATCAGCTTTAGGTGCCGCTAGACAACTTGCCTCAGGTCTCGGCATTCAATATGCTTATTCCTATAAGACAAATTATCTTCGTCCTATCTGCCACTACCTTGACTCTCAAGGGGTATACGCTGAAGTCGTCTCTCCCTTTGAAGTTGATATCACTGCCCAATACGGTATTCCGGCTGAGCGAGTGATTTACAACGGCCCTGTTAAGGACGAAGCCTCCATAGCTTATATTCTGTCAGGGGGTGGGCTAGTCAACGCTGATTCCCTAGACGATCTAAGATTGATTCTTAAGGTCGCTGACTACATAGATACTCCTGACTTGCGTATTGGGCTGCGGGTATCTTTCCCAATTCCAGGAGTTGCGTCGTCACGTTTTGGAATTGATGCCTTTAGCAATGATCTTCACCAAGCTATAGAATACCTCGAAAAAGCTCCTAACATCAGACTGACCTGCCTGCACTGTCACTTTCCTAACCGTGATGCCAGGTCATTTTTCCTACGATTAGAGCAGGTTGCAAAAGTACTTGATCAACTCAAGATTGATTTTGAAATTATTGATATTGGCGGTGGTCTGCCCTCCGAGTTATCCCCACTGGTTGCTGCTCAGCTTGGTATAGATCAGGTTGACTATGATCTATTTCGTCAGGAAATAGAATCCGGCGTCAAGTTAGTTAGACAACGTAGTGCTGCCACCCTTTTGATGGAACCTGGAACAATGTTAGCAGCTAATACAGTTCATCTACTAGCCAGTATTCGATCTATTAAAACTAATCAAACCCATACCTATTATACATTAGATGTTAGCCGAACTAATATTGGGGGGCTTAAGCAATCAATTGCCTTTCCCCACATCGTTTTAGATCGCCAACAAACTACCGTTGCCGATCCCGATCAGATCTTTGTAGGGTTTACCTGCGTAGAAGGAGACACCCTAGGCCATCCAAACTATGACTCACTTCAGTTGGGTGATTTAGTTTTATTTTCCTCAATCGGCTCCTACTCCGCTGTCTTCAAGTCACCCTTTATCAATGGTGATCTTCCAGTTTATACCTGGGACGGTAGTAATCTCCAGGCCTCAAGACGACAGCAAACCGCAGCTGACGTCTTGGTCTGCGATTTATAGTTTGAAGCTGAACGCCTAGGCCAGATTAGATCAGTGAAGACTGAGGCTTAGTAAGACCTTTTATCTACCCTAAACTCTCAGCCTAAATAATTTTGAGAAACGATAACTTCTTGCCTTAAGCAAAACGCCTAAGTCTGAGCTGTCAGGAGTAGCCACCAGACTCATGGTTTGCTTCCGAATTATTACCTTTAATACAGACTTTCCTCTCCTAGGTTTTAAGTTTTTCTTGGCGAGCAGGTCTGAAGAAATAACAAAAAATCACACCATCTCAATTATTGATTGGTGTGATTTGTAGCTTTTATCTATTTTCAGCATTTACTCTTGGGAGTCCAGGTTACCATGGTCACCACTAACTTAAATTACATGCTGATCACAGCTAATCCCGAGATCGCCCAGTATGCTGAACAAGCTGGTGTTCATAGGATTTTCATAGACATGGAGGTCATGGGTAAGTTTGAACGACAAGGACACCTGAATACCCACCGAGCCTGCCACACCTTCACCGATATTAGTAACGTGCGATCCGTTCTAGCTCGAGCTGAGCTGATGGTACGCCTTAACCCCCTCTACGATGGGTCTGCCAATGAGGTGGATCAAGCGTTAGCTCATGGAGCTCAACGCTTAATGCTGCCGATGTTCAGGTCTCGAGGGGAGGTTTGCCACTTCCTTGACCTGGTGGATGGTCGAGCTCCAGTTACATTTCTGACGGAAACTCCCCAGGCCTTTGCCCGTTTACCCTCTTACCTTAATGACCTTGGCCCAGAGGATCATATCCATATCGGCCTCAATGATCTTTCCCTCGGTATGGGTTTAGACTTTCTATTTGAACCTGTAGCCGCCGGATTACTAGATCCTATGGCAGCTTTGTTTAGAAAGAAGAATATTACCTGGGGATTTGGCGGCATTGCTCGCATTGGTACCGGTACCTTACCTGCTGAATTGGTATTAAACGAGCATATTCGGCTAGGATCGACTTGGGTGATTCTCTCTCGAGCCTTTCACCAAAACTCCTACACCCTTGAGGAATTAAAACAGCAGATTAACTTACCTGCTGAGTTAGATCGGTTAACAACTGCCGCCGCTTCGTTGCAAATAGCTCAGCAAGATACCGTGGCCAAGAATCACCATCAGTTCGTGACTAAAACCTTTGAGCTAGTCGCTAATAAAAACCTTGTAGCGTAGAACAATAGATTTTAAGCATCACCAATCGCCCCACCCACCAGCCCGAGGGGGCCAGCCAGGGTCGGGGTGGGGCGATCGCCATCCTACTCACCCTGATCGGCTTCACCGCCCTGGTCAACCTCACCAACTTCATGGATGGCCTGGACGGCTTCGTCGGCAGCATTAGCGCCCTCCAACTCGCCCTCCTCGGCCTGCTACTCAACCAACCCCTCTGGCTGCTGCTGGCCGCCGCCCTGGTCGGCTTCCTGCGCTGGAACTGGGCCCCCGCCAAAATCTTCATGGGGGATGTCGGTAGCACCACCCTGGGCGGCGCCGTAGCGATCGCCCTGATGCAGGCCCCCAGCCAACCCTGGGCCCTGCTGGCCCTCACCCTACCGATCACCGCCGACGCCATCTACACCCTCAGCCGCCGCCTCAGCCAAGGGGAAAATATCTTTGCTCCCCACCGCAGCCACCTCTACCAACGCCTCCACCAAAACGGCTGGACCGCCCCCACCATCACCCTCACCTACCTCACCTACACCCTAGTCATCGCCCTCCTCCTCCAAGTTGGGGCGGCAGGGCCCTGGCTGGGGTTAGCCCTCACCCTGGGATTAGTCGCAGTCACCGAGACCTACTTGCAACGGCAAGGGCGTAAGGCAACGGGCAAAGAAGGGGCGCAAGGCTACGGGCGCAAGGCGACAGGCCTTGACCTAGAAGATTCTGGCTGAGGCTATCTTTTTGTCTTTTTAAGCTTTTTACCCCATCGAGGGCTTTTCCCATCCGCCCTGTGCCCTGCGCCTTGGGCCTGTAGCCCCCTCCACCCTCACTCCCCCCTGTCCCCGGGTTCCCCAACCCGGGGCGATTTGTGCTGCGAAAAAATCTCTATCCTGCTCTAAATGGCTAAAGTTGCCCTGATTACAGGAAAGGTTTTCTAAATCTGTGCCCATAGGGCTCTATAACCACAAAGGCACCCGCCAGTTCCTGCTCAGAATAGTTCCCTATCACCCGTGCAAGTTCATCATGGACAGAACCTACAGTAGATGGTAAAACCCTGAGATAAAGAACACCGCAGCCGATTTCTCGGACAAAAACCAAGTTGCCATAATCTCTGTCCCTGGTTACGAGAATTCGGTTCTGCTTCTGAGCCGTCCTAAGAATTTCTTCATCACTAGCCTGGGATAAGCCAATCTGAGAAACTAGAACTACATCATGTCCAGCATCAGTCAGAAAACGTGCAGTGACCCCATAGACATCTTGATCCAGCAAGAACCTCACCATTAAGCCGATACCAGACGAATGTCCTCAGACGCTATCACCGCAATAGCATATCGTAGACAGGCGCGAATATCTTCAACCTTCAGGTCAGGATAGTAATCTCCAATAATCTCAGTAAACGAAAGACCTTCATCAAGCAATTCAAGAATGCTTTGTACTGGAATACGAGTACCAGCGATGCAAGGCTTGCCGAAGTGAATTTGAGGATCAACTGCAATTTTCTCCATAGGGCTAGAATCCTCACCCATCATCACTACCTCAGTAGACCTTATCCGCCATTATAGGCACAGGGAGTGGGGAATAGGGAATAGGGGAAGAACGAAGAACCCCAGTACAGCCTGCTCCTATCACCTCGGATTCCCAAGTCTACAAGCTGAGAGCAAAGCGAAGCGCGATCGGCCCACCCACCGATCCACCATTCCGCGAGGTCCAGGGCGGCGGAACGCCCTGGGCAAGGGGGACCGGGGGAAACCGAAATTCCCCCGGCAAACTCCCCATCCCCCCACCGATCCACCCTTCGGCAGATATAGTTAACTAATCAACCACCAACCATAACCCCATGCATACCCTCTCCTTGGAATACCCAGAGGACTTACTCGTTACCTCAGGCAAATCCCCCCAAGCCTTAGAAACAGAACTTACCTTTCTGCTAGCCGTTAAGTTGTACGAACTGCACCGACTATCCCTGGGCAAAGCCGCCGCGTTTTGTAAAATGAACAAACCTCAATTTATGTATGAACTAGGAAAATTGCAGGTTCCCGTCATCAACCTCGATGACGACCAAATCGCCGACGAATTAGAGGATGACTAACCCCATTATTGTGGCCGATAGCAGTCCCCTAATCGCCCTAGCCATCATTGACCAGTTAAGATTGCTACCCCAACTGTATCGTCAGGTCCTAGCCCCACCAACTGTTTGGCACGAAGTTACCATCCAAGGTGCAGGATTACCCGGCGCCCTGGCCGTTAGCCAGGTGAACTGGTTAGACATTCAAGTTCCTGACCCTACAAGCGTTGAGCCCTTATCAATCCTCCTCGATCAAGGTGAGGCCGAGGCTATAGCCCTGGCTAAGTCTATTTCAGCAAGTAGCGTACTCCTGGATGATGCCCAAGCACGACGAGTAGCTGAACGGTTACAAATTCCTAGAATTGGGACTCTGGGTATTCTAAGACGAGCCAAAAGAGCTGGTTTTATTAGCGAAATCAAACCTTACATTGAGCAATTACAGGTTAGCGGCATTTACATTCGATCCAACTTAGCAGCCATGATTCTTCAAGATGTTGGAGAACTATAGGCTGATATTGGCGCAGAGCAACAGACCCAAGGCAGAGGGAGTGGGGAATAGGGGAAGAAAAAAAAAGAAGAACGAAAATAGAAGGGCGCAGGGCAACGGGCGCAGGGCGCAAGGCCCTCCTGTCGAGGATCATAGCCGTCGTCATTGTTTTTCCTTGTCAAGCTCTTCGCCCTGTCGATAGATTTTTCCAGCCACCCTGCGCCCTGCGCCTGTCGCCTGTCGCCCCTAGAAAACCGACCCTACATTTTCATACAAAGCCGCTATGCCAACCCCCATCCCCACACTGGCGAGTTCCACCTGATCACCCTCCCCAAACGGGTGCAATACCCACAGCCCGGCCGCATTCTTGCGAAACACCTCCACCCGTTGCCGATCCTGACTGACCAGGCCATACTCCTGCAAGGTCTCCAGCTGACGATAATGCTCAAACTTCTTTCCCCTATCCTTGGCCTCAGTACTTTCTGAAAGCACCTCAAGAATTAACACTGGATACGTCTTAAAAAATCGCAACCCCTGATCCCGTGGATCACAACTGACCATCACGTCAGGGTAATAAAAATAGTTAACCGCATCGATCCGCACCTTCATATCAAAAACATAACTGCGGCAACCACTCCCCTGCAGGTGCTGGCGCAGCAAAAAAGCGATATTCATGCCAATCGTGACATGCTCATCACTGGCCCCCGCCATGGCATACAGATCACCATCATGGTATTCATGCTTGATGGGGCTTGATTTCTCCGCCTCTAGATAGTCCTCTGGCGAACTATCATCAAACTGCTGAATCGCGATCATAGAAGGCTATCTCGGTAACTTGAACAGTAAGGGCTCTCCCATTGCCTTAGCTAATCCATAGGAAAAACAGTCACCATAATTTAACCCCGCCCCATGCCGCCCTTTACCGTAACGTCGCCAGGCCAAGGCCGCAAAATCAACATGGGTTTGGTTAAAGGGCACTACCGTCAGCCCTGCCTCATAGATAAAAAGTTCTAACTCAGCTCTGCCCAGTTCTCCTTTACGAGCCTCTACTACGATCCGGCATTCCAGCAAAGTCGGCGCACTAATCAATCGAGTGGTCGCCATTTCAATCTTATCGATCAACTCTGGTCGCTCAGGTTCATCAAACAAAATCGCCGCAATTGCAGAGGTATCAATCACCATTAGCAAGGCAACCCAAACTCATCATAGCCAATCACCTCGTCCATACCGCGCGGGTCACAATCCGGCAGAGCTGCACATCGCAAGGCAATCTCCGTTAACCGCTGCCCTAAAGTCAGAGACCTCGCCGTAGAATGCTTATCCCTGGCTTGTATCAAAGCCTGCTGAACTGCCATCCTAACAGCATCCGTCAGATCGCATCCGGTCAACATCGCCAACTCCCGTACCATGGCATGAATTTCAGCATCTTTAATATCCATACCCATCGCCCATACCCCGACATAACCTATTCGCCATTATAGGCGTAGGGTACAAGAGGGAGGGAGTGGGGAATGGGGAGTAGGGGAAGAAAAAAAAAGAAGAACGAAAAAGGAAGAACGAAAATAGAAGGGCGCAGGGCAACGGGCGCAGGGCGCAAGGCCCTCCTGTCGAGGATCATAGCCGTCGTCATTGTTTTTCCTTGTCAAGCTTTTCGCCCCGTCGATAGTTTTTGCCAGCCACCTTGCGCCCTGCGCCCTGCGCCTGTAGCCTTCCCTGCGCCTGTCGCCTTGTGCCCCCCTCCCCCGCCAACCAGATAAAATAGACTTGGGGTACAGGTCTGCCATCACTTCCCCATTCCCCACTGCCCCTTTTATGGCCACCCTCAACCTCAACCCCATCGTCACCCTCACCCGCGACCAGTTTCAAAAACTCTGCGCCGCTAACCCCGACGTGAAACTAGAACGTAGTGCTAACGGAGACTTGATCATCGTGGCCCCAACCGGCGGTGAAACCGGTACTCGCAATGCCGAATTGATCGCCGCCCTGGTGATGTGGAATAAACAAAGCCAGTTGGGCAAGGTCTTCGACTCCTCCACCGGATTTGCCCTACCCCAGGGCAGCGATCGCTCCCCCGACGCGGCCTGGGTTACCCTGGCCAGGTGGGAAGCCCTAACCCCAGAAGAACGACGCGGCTTCCTACCCCTCTGTCCCGACTTTGTTATCGAGTTACTCTCCCCCTCCGACTCCTGGAGCCAGGGTCAACAAAAAATGGAAGACTATCAACAAAACGGCTGCCGACTAGGCTGGTTACTCGATCCTAAGGGCAAACAGGCGGCCCTCTATCGACTCCAGCAACCCGTGGCGATCCTCACCGCCCCTAACCAGCTCACCGGCGAAGACGTTTTGCCTGGATTTATCCTAGACGCCCGTTTTCTGTGGTCATAGGGAATAGGAGAAAAAGGACGAAAAAAGAAGAGGGACTCCCCACTCCCCCCTTTCCGCGGGTTCCCCAACCCGGGGTGCTTTGTGCTGCCCAAAACTCCCGATCCTGCTCTAAACGGCTAAAGTTGTCCTGATTACAGGAAAGGTTTTCTAAATCTGTGCCCATAGGGCTCTATAACCACAACGGCAACCGCCAGTTGCCCCCTCCATCGACCACCCACTCAAGTAATTATAAAGCTAGGAACAACTTTTATTCCCTGGAAGTCCCTCGACACTAAATTTTAGGCTATACCGGAAGTGGAGTTGTTCAGTTTCAATACCTATGTTTTAGAGTAAGTTTATGTTAGAAACTGTAGATCTATCCTCCGACCCCTTTGCCAGAGGTCGTAGCTTGCTTGCTGCGAGGTAGGGAGTCGTAAAGTTCCGCTTTCAAGGCGGGGAGAGGGTTAGGGCGAGATTCTACGACCCCGCTGATTAGGGAGGGTATAGGGATAGAGTTTAGAAGACCAAAATCTGGGCGGCTGAAGCTGAAAAAACTATCTTCCTGAGCCGACACTCGCTACATATTTATTTTAATTCACCGCAAAGTCAGTGAAAAAATTATGGAATACTTTAGATCTTTACTGGACAGCCTTCACACCTATCTTCTAGGCAGTCGACGTAGAAACCGTCAAATCATTTTGAGGGCTATGGACCTGGTGGTGTTCATGGTTGCCATCGTGTTGGCAAAGGCTTTGCGGCTTAATCAGTGGGACGCCGCGATCGCTGTGCTTTTCGGTGACCTGTGGCCAGTCATCATCTTTGTGGTTGGCCAGTCCGTCGCTTTCCATTTTTGCGGTGTTTATCGGCCTATCTTGAGATATTCCAATACCGCCTTTCTGCGTAGTATTGGCAAGGCGATTACCCTCAATTTAGCCATGGTCATGTTCCTTAGGTTCGGGCTAGTTGGCTGGAACCTAGGCATATCTAGCTTGATAATCGCTAGCATTCTGATCTTAGTGTTAACCCTAAGCCTACGCCTTTTTCTAATTAAGTATATACGGTTTTATCAGCGCCAAAGAAGCCCGGTTAAGTCCCAAAGACTTTTGATTTATGGGGCCGGCCAGGCCGGATCGGAGTTGCTTCAGATGCTTGGTAATAATCCAAAATATCGGATTATTGCGTTTATCGATGATAACCCTGACCTGCATCACCGTACCAATCTAAACGGTTACCCGGTTTATTCCTACTCCGCGATAGAAACCCTATGGGCTCATCAGGCCTTCGACCTGGTGGTACTGGCCCTCCCGTCCGTCGACCCCAAGGTTCGAGGCGATATTGTTAAAAGACTCCAGCAGCTGGCCATTCCGGTTAAGACTGTGCCCAGTCTGGGAGATATGCTATCGGGCCAGGTGAAGATTAATCAAATTCGTGATGTTGACATTGGGGACCTGCTCGGCCGGGAGCAGGTGGCCCCCGATTTAACCCTGCTGCGTCAACAAACCCACGACAGGGTTGTACTGGTTACCGGGGCCGGTGGATCGATTGGCTCAGAGCTATGCCGGCAAATTATCCTGCAGCGTCCCCGGTCTCTAGTGCTTTACGAGCTCAACGAGTTTGCCCTGTACCAAATTCACCAGGAGCTCACGGAAGCCTACCCTGATACTGTCTGTGTTCCCTACCTGGGTAGTGTGGCGGATGAGTCCTACCTGGGCTCTGTGCTACGCCAACATGGGGTAGAGGTTGTCTACCACGCCGCCGCCTATAAACACGTTCCCCTGCTGGAAAGCAATATCATTAAGGGGGTGGAGAATAACGTTAGGGGGACCTTCTCCGCCGCCCGCAGTGCGATCGCTAACGGCGTAGACCAATTCGTCTTAATTTCCACTGACAAGGCGGTGCGTCCCACCAATATTATGGGCACCACCAAGCGGGTGGCGGAGTTAATCATTCAAGCCCTGGCGGCCCAACCTGAAATCTCCACCTGTTTCACCATTGTTCGCTTTGGCAATGTGCTGGGGAGTAGTGGCTCCGTGGTGCCCCGCTTTCAGGCTCAAATTGCTAAGGGGGGGCCCGTCACCCTTACCCACCCCGAGATTACTCGATATTTTATGTCTATCCCCGAGGCCGCCCGTTTGGTGATTCAGGCGGGGGCCCTGGCCCAGGGGGGTGAGGTATTTTTGTTGGACATGGGGGAACCGGTGAAAATCCTTGACCTGGCCATCCAAATGATCCGTCTGAGTGGTCTAGTACCGGAGCAAGATATTGCCATTAAAATCACCGGCACCAGACCCGGGGAAAAAATCTATGAAGAGCTGTTGATTGCCGGGGATAATATCCAACCCACCCGCCATAAGCAAATCTACTCTAGCCAGGAACCCTTTATCCCCTGGGTAACCCTGGAGCCCTTGCTCACCCAGTTACTGCAGGCGGTTTGCCAAAATGATCCGGACACCACCTATGCCCTGCTACGGCGTCTGGTGCCTGAGTACACCGCACCCGATCACCAGGCTGCTCAGGCGGCCCCCCCGATCGACCCTGATCAGCCATGTTCAGCCCTGGCCCCTGCCCATGACTCCCTGCCTCCGTCGGCTATTGTGCCGATTGGGTCACCCATGGTCGGGGAGAGTCGCTTCAGGGGGGCACACTAGGGTCAATGGGGTGATTCCCATCCCTATTTCCCCCCCTTACTCTCCATGCTATCCTCCCCTCCCCCCGCCTGGGATCAGGTGCGGGCTGCCTTTCAACGGATCTGGGGCTACCCTGACTTTCGCCCTCCCCAGGCGGCGATTATCCGAGCCCTGCTGGAGCACCGCGATTTACTGGTGGTATTGCCCACCGGTGGGGGCAAGTCGATCTGTTTCCAACTGCCGGCCCTGCTGCAGTCGGGGCTGACCCTGGTGGTGTCTCCCCTGCTGGCCCTGATGGAAAATCAAGTGCAGGAGCTGCAGGATCGGCGGTTGCCGGCGGCGGCCCTGCACAGTGAGCTATCCCCCCGGCGGCGGCATCAGGTTCTCCAGGCCCTGGATCGGCACCAACTCCGATTACTCTACCTATCTCCCGAGACCCTGCTCAGCCCGCCGGTGTGGCAGCGCTTGACCCAGCCCCAGATCCAGATCAATGGTCTGATTTTAGATGAGGCCCATTGTCTGGTGCAGTGGGGGGAAACCTTTCGGCCCGCTTACCGGCGGTTGGGGGCGGTGCGCCAGGCCCTTAGTCAGCGGCGGCCCAGCCCAATCCCGGTGGCGGCCTTTACCGCTACCGCCGACCCCCAGGCCCAGCAAACCCTGGTGCAGGTGTTACAGCTGCGATCGCCCCAACGGGTGTGCCTCAACCCCCACCGCCCTAACCTCAGGTTAGGGGTGAAGACCGTGTTTAGCCCGGGTCAGCGCCAGCATCTGGTGCGTCGTTACCTGGAGCAGCATCCCCAGCAGGCGGGGTTAATCTATGTGCGTACCCGCCGCGATAGCGAAACCCTGGCCCAGCAGCTCGCCCCCCACTATGCCACCGCCCCCTACCATGCCGGTCTGGGGGGGGCGCAACGGCGACAGATTGAGGCGGATTGGATGGCGGACCGGCTACAGTTTGTGGTTTGTTCTACCGCTTTTGGCGTAGGTATTAACAAAAATTCAACTCGATGGGTGATCCATTACCAGGCCCCCTGTACCCTGAGTGAGTACGTGCAGGAGGTGGGCCGGGCCGGGCGGGATGGGGAGCCGGCGGAGGCCCTTACCCTGGTGAGTGAGCCCACGGGGTGGCTGGATCCCAGCGATCGCCAGCGGGCCCAGTTCTTTGAGCGCCAGACCCAGGCCCTGCGCCACAAAGCGGAACAACTGGTCAACCAGATTCCCCAAACCGGTGAGGTGGGGGCGGTTAGCCAGCGGTTTAGCCACGGCGCCATTGCCCTGGCCTGGCTACATAGCACCGGTCAGCTGGAGTGGCTGGATCCCTTCCGGTATCGCCTCCGCCCCGGGCCGGCGCGCCCCCCCGCCCGCCCAACCGACCCTAGTCAGCAGATGCACCGCTTTCTCCATGGCCGTCAGTGCCGCTGGCAAGCCCTGCTGGTGGCCTTTGGCTTTACCGCAGAGGCCCATCGCCTGGGGGCCTGCGGCCATTGTGATAACTGTGGTTAGGGTAGGGGGCCGGGGGGGGCAATGGGGCATTTTGAGCCTCAATAGGAGATGGGTGTATCTAGTAGCCCAGAGCGGGAGAGGGATTTAGGGTGAGGGCTGCAAAACTAGGATGCCCAAGTTCCCTGGCCCCTATCCTAAACCTGTTAGGGTGTAACCCTTAGGTCATGATCGTGCCCCCCAGCAGCTTGTCGTAGCGGCGTTGTAGTTCCGCCGCCAGCTGGGGGGATTGGCTCAGGGAGGGGTCGGTGGCCAGGGTTTGTTCCGCCGCTTGACGGGCCAGCATCAGTACCTCCTGGTCTGTCATCAGGCTAGCCAGGGCAAAGTCCGGCAGGCCCGATTGGCGGGTGCCCAGCACCTCGCCGGGGCCCCGCAGGCGCAGGTCCATCTCGGCGATGAAGAAGCCATCCTGGGATTGCTCTAGCACCTGGAGCCGCTGGCGGGCCTCTTCGCTGCGGCTGCTGCTCAGCAGTAAACAAAAGGATTGGGCGGCCCCCCGCCCCACCCGGCCCCGGAGCTGATGCAGTTGGGACAGGCCGAAGCGTTCCGCGTGTTCGATCAGCATCACCGTGGCGTTGGGCACATCCACCCCCACCTCCACCACCGTGGTGGAGACTAAGATATGGCTTTCGCCCTGACGAAACCGGCCGATCGCCGCCTCCTTTTCCGCTGACCCCATGCGGCCATGGAGCAGATCCACCTGGAAATCGGGGAAAATCACCTGGGCTAGCCGTTGGTGCTCCTCCACCGCTGACTTTAGGTCTAGTTTTTCCGATTCCTCCACCAGGGGCAGCACCACGTAGGCCTGGCGACCCTGGGCCATTTCCCGTTTGATCAGGTCGTAGGCGTGGGATCGGTCTTGACCGGTGATCAGGGTGGTTTTGATGGCCTGGCGCCCCGGTGGCAACTCGTCGATCTGGCTGACATCCAGGTCGCCGTGCAGGGTGAGGGAAAGGGTGCGGGGGATGGGGGTGGCGGTCAGGGTGAGGACGTGGGGATGGCGGCCCTTCTGGGTGAGGCGGGCCCGTTGCTGGACGCCGAAGCGGTGCTGCTCGTCAATCACCACCAGACCCAGGGCGGAAAACTGCACCGGGTCTTCAATCAGGGCGTGGGTGCCCACCACCAGGGGCAATTCCCCCGTCGCCAGGGAAGCAAGAAGTTGCCGCCGTTTGGCGGTCCGGGTTGATCCGGTGAGCAGCTCCACCGGCAGATGCAGTTGGGTGCACCACTCCACCAATTTACGGTAGTGCTGTTCCGCCAGGACTTCGGTGGGGGCCATCAGCACCGCCTGGTAGCCCGCCTGCACCGCCGCCAGCATGGCCACCACCGCCACTACGGTTTTCCCTGACCCCACATCCCCCTGCACCAGCCGGTTCATCGGTACGGTTTTTTGTAGGTCGGTGAGGATGGCATTCACCACCCGCCGCTGGGCCCCGGTCAGCTCAAAGGGTAGGATCTGGTAAAAGCGATCGATGAGCTCGCCGCTGGGGGCCAGGGTAATGGCGGTTTGGTTTTGTTGTTGTTGCTGGCGGCGACGCAGCAGCCCCAGTTGCAGGTAGAAAAATTCATCGAACACCAGCCGCCGGCGGGCCTGGGCCAGGCTATTTTCCTCCTCAGGGAAGTGAATTTGGGCGATCGCCCGCGGCAGATCGATCAACCCATGGGTGGTCCGCAGCTCCCCCGGTAGGGGGTCGGTGACCAGGGCCACCGCCGGCAGGGCCGCCGCCACCGCCCGGCGCACCAGGTCCGCCGGCACCCCCTCCGTCAGGGGATAGACCGGCACCAGCCGGCCAATGGTGAGGGATTCAATCTGATCCCGGAGGCTATCCAGCACCTCCAGGTGGGGATCCTCCAGGGTGAGGCCAAATTTGCCCTGCTTCACCAGCCCGGCGGCGGCCACGATCGCCCCCGGGGGATACTGGCGTTTTTGCTGCTGCTGCCAGCTGGAGGTGCTGTAGCGGTTACCGGGGTAGAAGCGGTTCAGTTTGATCTGGCCGCTGTCGTCCGCCAGTACTAGTTCAAAAATGGTCAGCTGGCGATTGCGGGGGCTGGTGAAACAGTTCACCCGCGTCACCCGCCCCAGTAGGGTGACGGTTTCCCCGGGCACCAGGGCGCTAATCGTTACCTGTTGGGCGTAGTTGAGGTGGTCGCGGGGATAGTAGGAGAGGATATCGGCCACGGTGTGGAGGCCCAGGCGGGCCAGGCGATCGGCGTTTTTAGGGCCAATTCCCTTCAGGTAGGTGAGGGCCTGGTCGGGGCTGACCGCCGCGGCGGCGGTGGCCACCGAACCGCCGCTGGCGGCCGCCTTTAGGGAGGGGGCCGCCAGCTCCGCCAGGCGATTGCCCCCCTGCCGCTGCCCCTGGGCTTGACGATGCACCGTCAATAGCTGGCGGGTATGGTGCAGTAGCCGTCGGGTTTTGGCCACCAGGTGTTGGCGTTGGGCAAAGCTGAGCTCCGGGTAGCGATCGTAGGATTGGGCCAGATCCCGCCACACCGCCTGCTGATCGAGGGGCAGGATCGGGGGGGGCTGGCCCAGGCTGTCCGCCAAAAACTGGCTAAAACACTGCTGCTTACCCACCAGGTTGTTGAAGCCGCTTTCCGCCTCCAGGGCCAGGGCGCGATGCCAGCGCAGCCAATCCGGCTGGGATGGTTCTTGGTCAGCCCCCATGGTTGCCCTGCCTCCTTGCTCTTGACCCCTGCCCCATGGCCCTTAGGAGGGCGGTTCTTCGTACCAGATCGCCCGCCAGGCCTGCTCTGCAGAGGAGATGGCCAACTCCCGCTGCAGTTTTTGATACTGCTTACCCAGCTTCCGTAAGGTCCCCAGGGCGGTGCGTAACTTACTGCGACCCAGGGAAGATTCTACATTGTTGAATTCTAGATCGGATAACCGCAGGTTGATGGCCGCCAGGTGGGTCATGGTGCTTTCCGAACCCTCCTCATCCTCATCCTCATCCTCATCCTCATCCTCGTCCTCCTCCCGATCTCCAGCGGAGCTTTCCTCCATCAGGGAGGAATCCAGGGGGTGCTTGGAACTGCGGCTCAGATCGGGGGCAATGGCCACCATCACATTCAATACGTTGGGTACCGGTCGCCCTCGCCCCGGGCCGATTTCCGCATCGGAGGCCGCATTCAGGACCGCGTCGGGCAGGTTGGGGAGGATCTTGGCGCTGTGTAACCGCTGGTTGGCCTGCCGGGAAATGCGCTGTAGCAGATCGCGGATTTGCTGTTCCAGATAAATGTGGTGTTTGGCCAGGCGCAGCGGGGTGAGGTCGTCACCGCTGAATAGGCGATCGCCCAGGTCATCCAGCCGCTCCTCCGCCAGGGCCGCCATCACCATCTGCTTCAGCAGGGATGGAATGGCCAGGAGCGCTTCCTCTTCCTGGCCCATGGGTGACTCCGAGGGGCGATCGGTAGAGGACTCTTGCGGCTCCGATCGCGCCCCAGCCTCCCTGGCCTCCTGGAACACCTCTGGGAAGCTTTCGGAGTCCTCCGCCTCCAGCTCAGGGGGTTCTATGGCGGCCCCCTGGGGCTCTGGTTCTGAGGGTTCCAGCCGGTCTAGATCGGTTTTAGGATCGAGTAAATCCCCTAACCAGTCCTTACCCTTCGCCCCCAACTGGCGAATCTGTCGCTGCAGGGCCTCCCGCTGGCTCACCGATAGGGCTAGAAAGCTATCCGGATACACCTGGGTGCACAGGTGATAGGCCGCCATAATCAGCTGCCGTTGTAGGGTGGTACCAAGGCTGGCCAGGTAGGTACCGTAGAGGTGGTTAAACTCCTCCGCCAGGGACGTGGTGGCCCGCTTAAGGCCATCCATATCCCTCCGAATTACCTCCACTGGCCTGACCATGGCTGCGACTCCTAACTAACCCCTGGGCTGATTATCAAAACTAAGCAACCCAAGGGTGTTAGGGCTTGAGGGCACCGGTCTGGGCCGCCACCTCCTCCGCAAAGTTGGTGGTTTCCTTCTCGATGCCTTCCCCCATAACAAAGCGGGAGAAGCGTCGCACCTGGATATTTTCCCCCAGTTGGGAAATAGCCCGTTTGATCAGCTCATCGATGGAAACGTTTTGGTCCTTGATGAAGGGTTGATCCATTAAGGATAGCTCCTTCAACCGCTTTTGGATGCGGCCGTCGACAATTTTCTCCCGCATCGCCTCGGGTTTTCCAGCCAGATCGTCACGACCCATTTCAACGCTCTTTTCCCGGGCAATGATCGCTTCCGGAATGTCCCCCACCCGCACGTACTCAACGTTAGGGCAGGCGGCAATTTGCATGGCCACATCCCGCACCAGGGTTTTAAACTCCTCGCGACGGGCCACAAAGTCGGTTTCGCAGTTGACCTCCACCAGCACCCCCACACGCCCACCGGTGTGGATATAGCTGTCAACTAGCCCTTCCGCCGCTACCCGGCCTTCCTTTTTGGCGGCGGAGGCAATACCTTTCTGGCGCAGCCAGTCTATCGCCTTCTCAAAGTCCCCCTCGGTTTCCTTCAGGGCTTTTTTGCAGTCCATCATGCCTGCGCCGGTTTTATCGCGCAGGTCTTTTACAAGCTTTGCAGCAATGTCTGCCATGGTGTTCCAATGTCCTAACGCGTGTCGTCAAACCAAACCTAGCTTTAGAATACGATCTACCCGCCCGAACTAGTCGTCGTCGTCAGCGGCGGGAATATCATAGCCGTAGTCCTCTTCCTCGGCTCCTTCGTAGTCCTCATAATCCTCGTCACCCCGGCCCTGGGCTCCGTGGGACCCTTCGTAGATGGCATCCGCCAGCTTACCCAGGATCAGTTTAATGGAGCGAATGGCGTCATCGTTGGCCGGGATTGGCACATCCACCAGGTCAGGGTCACAGTTGGTGTCCAACAGGGAAATGATCGGGATACCTAGCTTGTGGCATTCTGAAACGGCATTGTATTCCCGCTTAATATCCACAATGATGGCCACATCGGGGATGCGACGCATGGTCTTGATACCGCCCAGGTATTTCTGCAGCTTCTCCAGCTCCCGGCGCAGCACCGCCGCTTCCTTTTTGGGCCGCAGGTCAATGGCGCCGGTTTCCTCCATGCGCTCTAGTTCCTTCAGGCGATCGGCGCGGGACTTAATAGTGGCCCAGTTGGTCAGCATCCCCCCTAGCCAGCGCTGATTTACATAATGGGATCCGCAGCGACTGGCTTCCTGGGCGACAATGCCGGCGGCCTGGCGCTTAGTACCGATAAATAGAAATCGTTGGCCCTGTTCTGCCGCAGACCGGGTGAAGGTGTAGGCCTGCTCCACCAGTTGGGCGGTTTGCACCAGGTCGATGATGTGTACCCCGTTGCGGGAGGTGAAGATGTAGGGGTCCATCTTCGGGTTCCAGCGTCGGGTTTGGTGTCCGAAGTGGACCCCAGACTCCAGGAGCTCCGGGAGGGTAATAACAGCCATGTTTTTTCTCCGTTCGGGTTTATCCACCATCCAGATGTGCTGTCAGGGTAAGCCCTGTAGACCCGAAATTCTGGATGTGCGATTTTGACAACTTTTCTACCCTAGCATAAGCTGGCGGTGAAGGGAAATTTGCATGATCGGGTGTTGGGAAAGGAGGGGGAGTCATCCACCCAGGCCTAAACCCGCTAAAGTCTTGGAAGGTACCTCGTTATCGCCACCTTCGCCATGCCTTCTATCATCCCTGTCCCGTTGCCGGCCCAACCCTACAATATTGTGATTACCCCGGGGGGGGTAGGGGAGGTGGGGGCCTGGTTAGGCCAGGGCGATCGCCCCCTGGTGCAGGCCGGCCAATCCCTGCTGGTGGTCTCTAACCCCGTCATCTTTAAACACTATGGTCAGCCCCTGGTGGACTGCCTCACCCGCCAGGGCTACCGGGTCGACATCCAGCTGCTGCCGGCGGGGGAGCGCTATAAAACCCTCAGGTCCCTCCAGAAACTCTACGATGCCGCCTACCGTTGCCCCCTGGAACGGCAATCCGCCATGGTGGCCCTGGGGGGCGGGGTGATTGGGGATATGACCGGCTTTGCGGCGGCCACCTGGTTACGCGGCATTGGGGTGGTGCAGGTGCCCACCTCCCTGCTGGCCATGGTGGATGCGGCCATTGGCGGCAAAACCGGCGTTAACCATCCCCAGGGGAAAAACTTGATTGGGGCCTTTCACCAACCCCGGCTGGTGATGATTGATCCCCTGGTGCTGCGCACCCTACCACCGCGGCAGTGGCGGGCGGGCCTGGCCGAGGTGATTAAATACGGCGTAATTTGGGACCGGCCCCTGTTTGAAGCCCTGGAAGCCGCTCCCCAGCTGAGCCGCTATGGTGACCTGGGGGATCGGCAACTGCTGGACATCCTCACCCATTCCTGCCGGGCTAAGGCTGAGGTGGTCTGTCAGGACGAAAGGGAAGGAGGGTTGCGGGCCATTCTCAACTATGGCCATACCATCGGTCACGGGGTGGAAAGCCTGATGCACTACCGGGGGGTTAACCACGGTGAGGCGGTGGCGATCGGCATGGTGGCGGCGGGCCAGATGGCAGTCAAGCTGGGTCTATGGGATGGGGTCTCGGCCCAGAGACAAATGGCCCTGCTGCGGAAGGTCAACCTGCCCACCCAGCTTCCCCAGGGTATCGCGATAGAGGATCTGATCCTTTCCCTCCGCCACGATAAGAAGGTGAAATCTGGCCGGATCAATTTCATTTTGCCCGAGGGCATTGGTCAGGTCCGGATTAGTGATCAGGTGGACGACGCCCTGGTGCGGTCGGTACTCACGGCCATGGCCTAAGCCCTACTCCAGGAGCCAGAACCTAGAGATAGCGGAACCCCTTAACACCCTGGTAGCTGGTCATACGGGACAGCCGTCGAGTGAATTCGCCCACCGAGGGATTGCCCTCCGGGTGAATCACTCCAGCCGCCTGCTGCCAGAGGGGCTGGGGGGCAGGGCGGATGTTGTATTGTTCTCGCTGGTGGCTGGGATTGTCCAACGTGCAGCGCCGTACGTGGTACCAGGTGGTTTCTTGACACTCGGGGCACCAAAAGGCCTCCAACCACTCTCCAGGGATGGGGACGGCGGTGTGGGTCTGAATTACCGTGAGGGCTAGCCGACGGCCCATGCCCCGTTCCTGTAACTGCTCGGCTCGATCGGCGTAGAGTTGATACTTGCGACTGGCGCTTTCTAAATAGCAGCCATGGCTAGGACAGTAGATGGCTCGGCGCTTAGAGCGGTTGCGGTTGCGATCGCGTCGTTGGTTCATTTTCGCTAACTAAATGATTAGTTTAGATATATCTATAGATAAGACCGCCTCAGATCGCCGAGGCTTAAACAGCGCAGATTCCCCTTACATGACTTAGAGCCCGCCTTTGACCGGTGGTCTCTAGCCGCTCACTCAACGTAAATAAAAAAATAAAGAACGAACTTATCAAAATAGATGTGCTGATTCCCATAAACATGGGAACAACTGTAAACATGGGTGACCGGTCTAAATTAGCAGCCTGGGTCGAACCTACAATCGTCAACGGGCTAACCATAATTACCTGTGCTCTTTGTCGAAGTTAAGCTGGGAACTAGACCCATCACTTCCGATTAAGACTTAGTATTTCTTTAAAATCCTTCAACTGTCCAAGGGGGAGTCATCCTTCTTGACTTCTTCTTGATTCTATGAATTATAGCCTCAATTTTGCCAAAAGTTCCTGTGGGCTTTCGTCTTCTTGTGGCTGGCTGAGGTGACTGAGTCTATTCCTCAGTCTTCAGTCATCAGCCGTTGGAGTTGGGCGCGACTCCTCACGGCGTACAACCGTCCTCGCCTGAAGAATTTGCTTGGTCATGCACTTGCCAAGGCTACAGCTTTAGGAGGTTCTCCGCACCCTATGCCACCAATTTAACTTAACCCTGGAGCTTCTACGATGATTAACCTGAACCGGAACAGCCAGGTCAGCATAGGGCAGAACTCGTTCCTCTGGGGCGAAGACATTGACCTGATAGACCATTTGGTTATCCCAGTCTAGCGCCGTTAACCAACCACTACGGCCATCGTAGGCCCCTGTGTCAATGTTAGACCACCCTGGCCCTTCCACTAATTGTCCAGGGCTAACCTGGGGAAAGGTGAAGGTCATGGTGTGACCCACAATGATTTGCTTGTCCGCAAAGTAGGGACTACGGGTCTGGTGGAAAATCCCCCGGGACCAGCAACACTCCTCCTGAGTTTGGCAGTCCACTGTCAAGCTGGGGTTGAGGCCAGCATGAACTAGCCAAACATTGCCCAGATCGATATACAGGGGTAGATTTTCAATCCACTCTAGATCGGCCCGTAGCGCTTCAAAGGAGTTTTTGTAGCTGGCGATGGTGCTATCACCGCCACTGTTTATCCATCGCTGCATGGCGGGGATGTGAATACCGTCATCCACAAAGGACTCGATTAACATCTGTTCGTGGTTACCCCGCACACAGCCACTGCCATGGCGACGAACAAAGTCAACTACGGCAGAGCTTTGGGGCCCTCGGTCAATTAAGTCACCAAGGAAATAAACCGCATCCGTGGAGGTGGGTGTGATCAGGTCCCAAAGCCGCCTGAGGGCGTCGTAGTGACCGTGAATATCCCCAACAAAAAGCTGACGAGCCATGCCTGTAAACGCTTAGATAACAGATAACTGAAGGAACTACACCCCTATTCCCATGCCCTCAGGTTACCCTGTTTACATTGTTAATGTAACTTAATCGTTGGTGTTTCAAGTTAAGTGTCTTTGAAAAGTTGGGTAAAGCTTTATCCAATTAAGAAAATTACATGAGACCAGGGAGTAGCTTTCCTGGCTCCTGCGGGCTAGGATCCACAGGTTTCTCCGTCGGTGGTGAATCCGAGGGGATAGTCAGGCTTCAGGGGAAACCCCGCCGGTCCGGCGTGAAACCCATAGCCCAGAACCAGGGTATAGGTCTGTAGCACTTGGCCAAACCGTTTAATCTCAAGGGTTTTCCCAGGCTCGGTATGGTCAAACATGGCCAGATGGGCAGGGCAAATAGGGTGCCAGCTTTCCCCCAGCAACACCCCGTCGCGCCCCTCCATGGTGGTACTTTGATACCAAAAATCAAATTGGTCGAGGCGACCTGAGAGGGCTATGACCTCGGGGTTATTCAGGCTATAGGCTAGGGCCGCCGCCGATCGGTAGTCGGTGGTGAGCAGTAGGGGCTGGTGGAGAGGGGCGGCGGTCTTTCTGACGAGGGCGCCGATCTGGGGCCATCCATAGAGGGCGGCGCTGTCGCCATCGGGCCTGGTGAACCCGGCGGTGAGGGGGATGAGGTTGTAATGGCAGATCAGGGCGATCGCGGTGAACAGGCCCAGGCCCTGGGCGATGGCCAGGGGTCGCCGTCGCCCGATTAAATTAGCCCGGGTTAGTTCATAGAACTGGTCTGTGATCAGGGGAAACAGCAGGGGGTAGGCCAGGATGTTCCAGTAGTAGAGGGCAACCGACACCAGGGAAAGCACCATAAAGCCCCCGGTGGAGAGGCCAAATAGCCACCAGGCTAGCTGGGGGTAGACCGAGGGGCGGCGGGGCGGCGGGGTGACGGCGGCAGGCTGAAGTGCCTGGCGGGCGATCGCCCAGACCTGGATGGGGCCTAGAATCAGGGCACAGAGGCCTAAAAACACCAGGGGTTGGAGCCAGTGGAGGGAGTCGCTGGCGGTGGGGCTGGTGCGATCGCCGTAGAACCGCCAGGAAAAAAAGTCGTGCTGCCAATTCCACAGCCCAATTGGGGATAGGACTAGAATTACCAGCCCCACCGCCAGGTAGAGGCGGGGATCGAGGTAGAGGCGGCGCTGCGATCGCTGACTGAGCAGGGTGGCGGCAAAGCTCAACCCCACCAGCAGAGCGGTGTACTTGCACAGGCCCGCCAGCCCTAGAAATAGGGCCGCCGCCATCAGGTCCGTGGTCCTCCCAGATCCGTCCTTAGCGTAGGCATCGGCAAACCGGACAAAATAGAAGCTGCTCAGCAAAGTAAAGGTCACCAGCCAGTGGTCATGCCAGCCCAGGGCCAAAAATAGGAAGAACAAGGGGGAGGAAGCCACCAATAGCAGCACCAGCCAGAAGCGATCCCTGACCTGGGGCCCATAGAGGTAGGCGGTGATGCGGTAAAGGGTAACCACCACCAGGGTGGTGCTGAGCAGATTGGGCAGACGGAGAACAACGCGAGACCGGCCCAGCATTGCGGTCAACAGGCCTTGCCCCCAAGCCTGGAAGCCCGGATGATCGTAGTAGGACCAGTCCCAATGTTGACCCCATAGCCAATAGTAGGCCTCATCCGGGTTAGGAAAGGTCAGCCCCCAAAAGATCAGGCGTAAAACCAGAAAGCCCAGCAGGGGCCAGCGGCCCCATCGCCATACCGGCGATTGCCATAGCCCCTCTTGCGGATGAAGGGCATCCCTAGTCATCGGTCTCGCCGGTTCCGGCCCTCTCCCCATCGGTTAAGCGGCCCGGGTTGGCCAACTCCTCTGACCCCAGGGAGAACTCCTGGCCAGCCTCTGGGAAAGGGAAACAAACCGTCGGCAGCCCCGCCCCCCGTAGCCCTCGCCCCATCCGATCGGGACTGGCGGGAAAGACCACAAATAGGGGATAGGCGCGATCGCTACCATCATTGACCAGGTGCTGGTGGGCTTCGGGTAAGACCCAGCTGTAGCCGCCGTCCAGGTAAACCTCCGTTTGCCGCCAGCGGCTAAGGATTTGGGAAAAGTCTTCCTGGGGGCGATGGATGAAAACCAAAATCTCTACCCCTGTCTTGATCTCCCATTCTGGGTCGCATAGAATCAGGGCAAGATCGCAGGGCAGGGTGACTAGAGGGCCAGCCCCCTTGCCGGAGGAGTGGCGCACTCGGGCGTTGGGGAGGGGTAGGGATACAATACTCTCCTGGGGGCGGCGCATACTGGGAACCAACTCCAGGTAAGGCCGGTGCTGCCGCAGCAGGGCCAGGGCCCCTTGGTATTCGGTGCATAGGGCCAGCAGGGTTTCGTAGGGTGTGAGTTCCATAGCCATCGCAAAGGGGGCCGCCAACCAGGGAGTCCTAATTAGGCTAAAAGTCGTCTTAACTGTTTCTTAGGGACGATACTGTAAAACTGACTACATTATTTTAGTTTACTTAACCCGAGGACTAGGCCATGACAGATTATTCCGCCGAAACCTTGCAAGCCATTGTTAGAGCCCCTATGAGTACCGGCCTGGCCGTGGCCATGGTGGATTTGGGCCTTGTGTCCACCGCCATTGAGGCGGCGGCCATGGCTAGGGAGATCGCCGGTGCGGCGGAAAAGTATCCCACCAACTCGATTATTCAAGCGGCCTTTGCCCCTGAGGTGATGAAAAGCGGTCAGATTAACCTGGAAAAGCCTGATATTAAACCGACGGAGGTGGAGTCAGGTGCCGTGGTGGATCGGGCGATCGCAGACATTGAAGTCGCCCTCCAGGTCCTGGGCACCACCGCTGCCCCTGCCGATATCACGGCCTACAAGCAATTTATCTACGACTGTGGCAAGGCGGTGGCCGAGGCGGCCGGCAGTGGCCTATTTGGGTCTGGCAATAAGGTCAGTGAGAAGGAAGCGGCTGCCCTGGCTCGAATCAAGCTAGCCCTAGGTCTCTAGGGTCTGGCTTGCTACCTAGGACCATGGCGCCTGCCGATGCAGGTGTAAGCAGTTCCCCTGACCTGGGTGGGAGTGGTAGGTGACTTGATCCGCCACCTGGTCGATAATTCTCAGGCCTCGGCCGTCAGCCAATTCCTGACTGTTCTGGTTGAGTCTACTCTCCAGGGTTAGGGGCAAATCAAAGCCAGGGCCTTGATCCCAGATTTGTATATCGATACTCTGCTCGGAGATTTCCATCTGCACTTTAATCGGGGTATGGCCTGGCAGATCCCGGTGGGCATGGCGAACCGCATTGGTAAACCCTTCAATCACCGCCAGCTGGCATTGCAGCAGGATCTGACGGGGCAGGGGAGCAGTCGCGAATTGGTCGAGCCAGGCGAGCACCTCCCCCAGGGCTGACGGATCGGTGGCAGTGGTAATCTGGCTGACTTGGTGGTAAGTCAAGGGTGCTTAATAGTCTTTAGTAGTAATCAACGGTGGCAACCAGCTCAGCTTCCATGAATGATAGATGAACTGACCAAGAAGTGATTAAATTTTTAATGTAGCCCAGGATAGGCCGGCGGATTTAGGAGCCAAGCGGAATGAAGCCCTATCACAGGATTCCTATTCAGGATTGTGGCGAGCCCCTGGTGACCATTCCCAGGGCTGGGGTGTCGGGGGAGGTGAGTTGGTTCAGAGTGGTACAGCCCCATCCCTACCAGGTGTTGGGAGCTCCCTATGGTGACCAGTCTCCCTACAGGGTGAGATCGGGGGTACTGGCGGCCCTGACCAAGGCCCAGGTGGTTTTACAGCAGCACCAGCCCCGCTGGGGTCTGCAGATTTTTGATGCCTACCGCCCCCTGGCGGTGCAAAAATTTATGGTGGACCATACCTTTCACCAGCTGTTGCAGGAGCGCCATCTCGACCCAAGAAACCTTTCTGCGGCCCAGTATAGGGAGGTGATGGCGGTGGTGGAGCAATTTTGGGCCCCTCCTAGCGATCGCCCCGAAACCCCACCCCCCCACAGCACCGGCGCCGCCATCGACCTGACCCTGGTGGATGGCGTCGGCATCCCCGTGGCCATGGGGTCGGCCATTGACGAAATCTCTCCCCGGTCTTTTCCCAACCACTTTAGCCATAGCGACCATCCCCAGGCGCAGCAGTTTCACGCCCATCGCCAGCTGCTCAATCACGTCATGACAGCGGCGGGGTTCCGTCGTCACCCCCAGGAATGGTGGCACTTTTCCCTGGGGGATCAGCTCTGGGCCTGGCTGATCGATCAGGAGACCGGTGAAGGGGCGGCGCTGGCCCACTATGGACGCGTTGACTAGGGTCTGGCGAGGTTAATCTTGCCCTTGCCGGTCAGACCAGGGGGCAAACCAGGGCAAGAGGGCCAGACCCGGTAGGGCCGCCGCCAGGGTGAGCAAAAAGAAAAGGGGCCAACCCTGCTGGGTAGCCCCAGCCCAGAAGGGCTGCTGGTAAAGCAGGGGATAGTTGGGTAGGTGGCGCTGAATGGCGGCGGCGATTTCGCCGCTGGTGGGACCCGCGATCAGGTCGCGCCCCACCGCCATCAGGCTGGAGAGCAGGGCAAATTGGGTGGCGGAAAAGCGGGGGTTACATAGGCTCATCAGGAAGCCAATAAACCCTGCCGTACCCAAGCCGGCACAGAAGTTTTCGACGTTAATGGCGATCACCATGGCCAGGTAGCTTTTACCGACGATCGCCAGGATCCAATAGCCGGCATTGCTCAAGGCTTGTAGGCCGCCAAACACCCACAGGGAGCGGTTAATGCCTAACTGACTGAGGAGGGCGCCCCCCGCCAGGGTGCCGACAATGGTTGCCACCAACCCTAACCCCTGGCGAATCGCACCAATATCCGTATCACTAAACCCCAACCCCTGATCCCCCAGGAAGGGAATCGCCATTTTCGCGGTCAGATTATCCCCCAGCTTGTAGAGCAAAATGAAGGCCAGCACCGCCAGGCCCTGGCCGATCCCCAGACGCTGGAAAAATTCTCTAAAGGGGGATAGCACCGCCTGCCCCAGGGAGGCCGGGGGGACCACGGCAGTCTGGGGATCTGGCGCCCAAAGGGAGGCTAGAATACCCAGCCCCATTAGCCCCGCCATCAGCCCGTAAACCCAGGGCCAGGTGATTTGATCCGCCAGGATAAAGGCCAGGGCGCCGGTCACCAGTAGGGCAACCCGATAGCCCAGGACATAGATGGCGGCCCCCGCCCCCACCTCACGGCTGCCCAGCACATCGGTGCGGTAGGCATCAATGGCAATGTCCTGGGTGGCGCTGAGGAAGGTAATGCCCAGGGCGGTTAGGGCGAGCAGTTGCAAGGGGCCGGAGGCCTCCCCTGGAGCAGAAAAGTGAATCATCTGGGAGGCTAGGGCGGCGATCGCCACCACCAGGCCAACCTGGGCCACCACCATCCATCCCCGTCGCCGCCCCAACCCAGGGGGAACAAACCGATCCAGAAAGGGGGACCAGAGAAACTTAAGGGAATAGGGTAGGCTAATTAAGCTGAACCAACCAATGGTTTGCAGGTCTAGCTGTGCCTTAGTCATCCAACCCCGGAAGGCATCATCCATGAGGGCGAAGGGTAGGCCCGAACTAAAGCCCAAGATCAGAATGGCCCCCATTTTGCGGCTTTGGAAAACCTTAGTTAACGCCAAAACTTGGTTCACGACCACTCCAATATCAGTCTAATGCCCCGTTTTGTTGAGTCGATCCTTTCCACCCTGCTTGACTAGCGGCCTGCCGGATTAATCCACACCACGGGACGTTCGTTGGCGTTCTGATAACCACTCTGTTCCTGAATCAGTTGTTGAAGTTGGGTGGGATCAAAATAGCGGTTCAGGTCTGCCTGTAGCTTTAGATGGGAGGTTTCTGCCCGATCTAAGGCAACCTGCATGGAGGCCAGGGATTGGGCCTGGTTATAGATATAGGGGAGTAGATGGGCGAGGCTAGCCCCACCTAGGAGGAGAAGTAGCCCATTCAACCCTACTCGGACACCGGTTTCCACCAGGGGAACCAGCTGCGTCCGTCTGTGGCGTCCCCTCTGGCGGTGGAACGGCGCCAGAGGGGACAGCGGTAGAGTTCGTTGACTTTGCTCTAGCCTTGATCGACTGGGGGTAAGGGGCTGAACAATCGCTTGACGCGCAGGGGCCATGGGGTAGGTCTTCTCAGGGTTAGGGTGGCAATTTGGTAAGGGAAAGACTACATTGGTAGCCCATGGTAACCTATTCAGGAACGGCTTTATTATGGCTTAAAACCCAGAAATGGTTTCAGATGATTTTGTCTAAAGCTGTTTGCGGATAACCCTCGGGGCTCTTTGCTACAAAACGCTTGAATTGTACTGCAACCCTTCGGTAAAAAGTAGGTGGTTCGGTAATAAAAAATAGATTGTTCCAGTAAAATTCCCTATACCTGGCCAGGGCCTTAACTCTGGCTCCGATCATGAAGGTGGCTTATCTTCCGTATTTTCCCAGATAGTTAGGTTCCTAACCAGGGCATAATAGGCTCAACTTCAGGGATGTTCCCCAATCTACCTCTATATGATTAGCACCCTATTCCCCAGCCCCTGCTGACCAACCCCATGGCTCGACGTTTATTTATCGGTGATATCCACGGTCACTACGATGGTCTCAGACGTCTTTGGGACTTAATGGCCCCCGGGGCTGATGATCAGGTCTACTCAGTGGGTGATCTGATTGATCGGGGTCCCCAAAGTGCCCAGGTGGTTGACTTTGTCCGCCGCTACGCCCATGGCTGCGTGCGGGGTAACCACGAGCAGCTGATTCTGGATGCCTTTGCCGATGGCCAACTCAATCTCCCTACTTTGCAGGGCTGGATTTACAGCGGCGGCCAGGCCACCCTGGGCAGTTACGTTGAGTGTCCCAATGTCTTAGACGATCATCTAGCCTGGATTGGTCAATTACCCCTCTATATTGACCTGGGGGATATATGGTTGGTGCATGCGGGGGTCAACCCTGTTCTGCCCCTGGCGGCTCAAAGTAGCTATGAAATGTGTTGGATTCGAGAAACCTTCCACAGTAGTGTCACGCCGTTTTTCGCTGACAAGCTGATTATCACCGGTCATACCATTACCTTTACCTTCCCTACGGTGGCACCGGGCCAGATCGCGGCGGGTTGCGGTTGGTTAGATATTGATACGGGGGTTTATCACCCCCGCAGTGGTTGGTTAACCGCTATCGATTGGGATAATCAACTGGCTTACCAGGTCAATGTGTTTGGGGAAGCCTCCAGGGTAAGCCCTCTAGCAGAGGTGACGGTCAAGCTTGATCCAAGTTTGGTGAGGCGACGGCCCCGCACCTTAGCCAGGGCAGAACGACTAGCTTAGCTTTTTGCCAATGCTAACCTGCCAATTGGCAGGCAAATGTTCCAACAAAAGTTAACATAGAAATTAATAAAGCTTAGCCATGTCCCGTTGTTATTCCCCGAGGGGATCAGATGTTCTAGCGACTGTTTGAGTTAGGGCAACGGTGGTCTTGTTGGGGAGGTTAGAGCGGGGCAAACGTGGTCGAGATCCCAATGTAGACTGTTGACCTATTTTTGGATGGATTGACTGGCCATGGGCCTCGATGCTGAGCTGAGCTGACCCCCTCCCATACCTGACGCAGGAGCTATTTATGACTGGATTTATCCGTGGACTGTTTAGGGGAAAACCTAAAAACCCCGGTGAAGCTGACCGCCCCGTTCAACCCCAACTCCCGGAGATCGAAAGGGCTGGTGATGCGTTCTATCTCGATCCCGATGATGCCAAAACCTACGGCAATATAGACTATATGAGGTCTTCTAAAACCGTGCGCCGCACCTTTGCTAAGAAGCGCGGAGAAACGGAGGAGAAGGAAAGTATTAAGAAGATTTCAGCTATGGAGGCTGTCAAACTTGAGGAGAAGGGGTTGTCCCAACCCAAGTCGGCTGCTCCCCAACCCAGCTTTGAGCCCTCCCCTAGCCTTGATCGTCGTAAGGTGGACACTAACCTGGATATGTTTAGGCAGATGGCTAAGACTATCAAAAAGTAAGTTCAGGCGAGCATAGCCCAAGCAGGACGGACTGGGGGTCCGTCCTGTTTTTGTTGAGGAACGATGACAACTAACCCGGGAGAGTGGCCATGCTACGGCTAGAACACATTAGTAAAATTTATCCCACCGGAGAGGTGCTTAAGGACGTTAACTGGGAGGTGAAGGCGGGCGATCGCATTGGCCTGGTGGGGGTGAATGGGGCGGGCAAATCCACCCAGTTGAAAATCATCATGGGCCAGATAGAACCCACCAGTGGTGCCGTGGTGCGGTCCTCCAGTATGAAAATTGCCTACCTCTCCCAGGAGTTTGAGGTGGATGTCAACCGGCGGGTACGGGATGAACTTTGGACGGTCTTCGCCGAGGCTAACCAGGTACAGACCCGGCTCCATGAAATTCCCCAGCAGATGGAGCAGGCTAACCCCGATCAGTTGGATCGGCTGATCCACGAGCTGGATCAACAGCAGCGACAGTTTGAGGCCCTCGGGGGCTATGGGCTGGAGTCCCGTATTGAGAAGATTTTGCCAGAGTTGGGGTTTGCCAGCGCCGATGGCGATCGCGATGTCAGTGAGTTTAGCGGCGGCTGGCAGATGCGTATGGGCCTGGGCAAGATTTTGCTCCAGGAACCCGACGTCCTACTGTTGGACGAACCCACCAACCACCTGGATCTAGACACCATTGAGTGGTTAGAAAATTACCTGAAAAGTCTCACTACCCCCATGGTGATCGTCTCCCATGACCGGGAGTTTTTAGACCGCCTCTGCACCCAAATCGTGGAGACGGAACGGGGTGTCTCCACCACCTACCTGGGTAATTACAGCACCTACCTGAGCCAAAAGCAGGAGAACCTGGCGGCCCAGCTCAGTAGTTTTGAACGGCAACAAAAGGAACTGGCTAAGCAGCAGGCCTTTGTGGACCGGTTCCGGGCCAGCGCTACCCGCAGTACCCAGGCTAAAAGCCGCGAGAAACAACTGGATAAAATCGAACGGATTGAGGCTCCAGACAGCGGCGTCCGCACCCTTCACTTTCGCTTCCCACCCGCTCCCCGCAGTGGTCGGGAGGTGGTGACCATCACTGATTTGACCCACAGCTACGAGGACAAAATCCTGTTCCTGGGGGCTAATCTGCTGGTGGAGCGGGGCGATCGCATTGCTTTCCTGGGCCACAACGGCGCCGGCAAATCTACCCTGCTGCGCCTGATCACTGGCCTGGAGCCCCCCACCGATGGCCAAGTCCACCTGGGTCCCCATAATGTTATTCCCAGCTACTTTGAGCAAAACCAGGCAGAGGCTCTAGATCTTTCTAAAACCGTGTTAGAAACCGTTCACGACGAGGTGCCCGACTGGACTAACGAGGAAGTCCGTACCTTGCTAGGTCGGTTTCTCTTCACTGGTGACATGGTCTTTAAGCGGGTGGAAGCCCTTAGTGGGGGGGAAAAGGCCCGCCTCGCCCTGGCTAAAATGCTGTTGCGTCCAGCCAACTTAATGATTTTAGATGAGCCCACCAATCACCTGGATATTCCTGCTAAGGAAATGCTAGAAGAGGCCCTGCAGCACTACGACGGCACCGTACTATTGGTCTCCCACGATCGCTACTTCATTTCCCAAGTCGCCACCAAAATTGTCGAAATCCGGGATGGCGAACTGCACCTTTACCGGGGGGATTACCACTATTATCTGGATAAGGTGGCGGAGGAAGTGGACCGGGTCCGTCGCGCCGCCCAAGCGGCGGATCAAAAGGCTAAGGCGAACGCCAAACGGCAAAAGCAGAAGGCTAAAGCTGCCAAGTAAAGTATAGCCTTGGCGTAATTCATGACCGTAATCGTTGCCCAGAGTAGGGTGGTTGAAAACTTGACCCATCACTCAATTTACACCAGGAAATTCCGTTGATAAAATGCCTAGGCTAGGCTACCAGAGCCTAGGTTCTGGCTGCCTGACAAAAGTTGATGGCCCCCATCCCCTCTCGTACCCCTATGGTCATCAGGGGGCAAGTGGTATGATTGCTGCACGCTAGTCAAAATCCCAAGGATTCTTACCCATGAATCAACTGCCTGTACCGCCTATGGTGCTGATTATTCTGGATGGCTGGGGATATCGGGAGATTACGGACGGCAACGCTGTGGCCATGGCTAGAACACCGGTCATGGATAGTCTGTGGGCCGCCTACCCCCACACCCTGATTCAGACCTCTGGCAAGGATGTGGGCTTGCCGGACGGGCAAATGGGCAATTCGGAGGTCGGTCACCTGAATATTGGTGCCGGCCGCATTGTTCCCCAGGAATTAGTGCGCATTTCCGATGCTGTTGAAGATGGCAGCCTGCAGGAAAATGAGACTCTGCTCAATGTCTGTCAAACGGTGCGCTATCGGGGTAGTAAGTTGCACCTGGTGGGTCTCTGTTCCGAGGGTGGGGTCCATGCCCACCTTAATCACCTCTTCGGCCTGCTGGATATGGCTAAGGCCCAGGATATAGACGATGTTTGTCTCCACGTCATCACCGATGGTCGTGATACTAAGCCTACGGAGGGCAGGACGGCCATTCAAAAGGTTCAAGATTATGTCGATCGCATTGGTCTGGGCCGATTGGTTACCCTCAGTGGTCGGTACTACGCCATGGATAGGGATAACCGCTGGGACCGGGTGGAAAAAGCCTATCGGGTGATGACCGATCCGGGGCCAGGCACTGGTCAGACCGCCGTAGCCACCCTGGAGGCCTCCTATGGGGTGGAAATTACCGATGAATTTGTCGAACCGGTGCGGCTAGCCCCTGGGGCGATCGCCCCCGGTGATGGGGTGATTTTCTTTAACTTTCGGCCCGATCGGGCCCGCCAGTTAACCCAGGCCCTGGTTGATCCTAACTTTAAGGGGTTTGAGCGGGAGTTGATTACCCCCCTGTTTCTGGTCACCATGACCCAGTACGATCCTGACTTACCGGTAAAGGCGGCCTTTGAACCCCAAAACCTCAGTAACATTTTGGGGGAGGTGTTAGCCAGGCACGGCCTCAGGCAGTTTCGGACAGCGGAGACCGAAAAGTATGCCCATGTCACCTACTTTTTTAATGGCGGCCTAGAGGAGCCGTTTACGGGGGAGGATCGGGAACTGGTGCCCAGCCCCATGGTGGCCACCTACGATAGGGCTCCTGCCATGTCGGCGGAGGCGGTCACCAATACGGCCATGCGGGCGATCGCCCAGGGGATTTATTCCCTGATCGTGATCAACTACGCTAACCCTGATATGGTGGGCCACACCGGTAAAATGGACGCCGCCGTAACTGCGATCGAAGCGGTTGATGGTAGTCTGGGTCGGTTGCTGGAGGCGGTGAGCAAGGCTGGGGGAACCGCCATGATTATCGCTGACCATGGCAATGCCGAACTGATGTGGGATGACAACCTTAAGCCCTGGACAGCCCATACCACCAACCCTGTCCCCTTCATTTTAGTAGAGGGAGAACGACTGAAGGTGCCCGGCTACGGGGGCGAGGTCAAGCTCCGAGAAGATGGACGCCTCTCCGACGTAGCCCCTACGATTTTGCAAATTTTGAACTTACCCCAACCCCAGGAAATGACCGGTCGTTCCATGTTTTTGCCCGCCGATGTCGATGTTCGCAGTAATCGGACCCCGGTCAGGCTTGCCCGCTAACCTCCCCAGCAGGGTATGATAACGGTAGTTTTTTAGATAGTGACCCCATGCTTGCAAAGACGGTTGTCGAAGTGCTGTGGTTAGTTTCGGCGGTGGGTCTGACCGCACTAGTTTTACTGCACAGCCCTAAGGGAGATGGCTTAGGCGGGCTCGGCGGCCAGGCCCAGCTATTTACCAGTACTAAGAGTGCGGAGACTACCCTAAACCGGGTCACCTGGATCTTAACTGCCCTGTTTATGGGGTTAACGGTGATCCTGAGTGGTGGTTGGCTAGACGCTGCCAAGCTTTAGCCCTGATTAAGGCAGTTAGCCTCCCTCCGATGGGGGTATTTCGCTATCCAGCAAATTGATCTTAGATTGTTTTAACTCCTGCCAAAGACGCTTGATTTCTTCGTAGGCTTCACCGGGGGAGATTTTGCCACCGGTCTCTAGGTTACAAACAAAGGAAATTCGTTGGGCAAACTCCTGTAGGTTAGCATTGAACGCCAGCCGCTGGGGGCTAAACTCTCCCCAATACTTGCTTCGGGGAAATAGAAAATCCTCTTTTTTGCTTGGGTCGGGGGATGGGCTATCAGGCATAGATGACTAATTTAACAGGGTTTAAAAGCACTAATTACTCCACAGCATAAACCAGATTTCCCAAGACCGTAAATGCATAGCTGGGAGCAGCTCTGTGTAGTAGCAGTCCGTTCGGTAGCCTGGCTATGCTCTATAACCCTGGCCAAGGGAAGACGGGGGCGAGCTAGCCTTCCCCTGGGCCGGTCCCATTTTTCCCAGGTCTTCTTACCAAGGCGATAATGTTAAAAATATAAAAATAGTTGACGATTGGGAGTATGACCGCAGGGGTCTTGAAAACCGTCGGCAAGAGATAGACTGCATGGTTAAATTGCCATATCTTCCTGGGTATGCCGCCAGGTTGATCACCGCCGCCCTGACCTACCTGCTAGTGGGTTCCGGCGGAGTCGCCGCCGTCGCCGCAGACCGGCTGGTGCTCCACTGGGGTCCCCTATCCCAAACCATCCCACTTAAGGATTTAGAAAGGGGGACGGTTGGGCATCTGTCTCTCCAGCCCCATCGCCTGGGCCCCGGGTTGTGGCCTCAGGTTCAGCGTACCCTAGCCAGGCCCTTTATCCTTGACCCCCGGGTGGGTGAATGGAGTAGGGAGGACTTAGCGCAAACGGAGACAGGTCAACAAATCAAAGCCACGTTGCACCTGCTCTTTCCTAATCTGGTGATCGAGGAGGGCCTTGAGGTGGTTAGGCGGGGGGCAAAAGCAGGGGCACCCCTGACCGCCCTCAAGTTGCTGCAACAGTTACCCCAGGAAACAATGGAGATCAATGGTCTGGCCCTACTGAGAATGGCCATGCACCTCTATCTGGCCCGCTGGGAACGGGACATGGCGGGTTGGCTGATGGGGAGGCAACCGGTGTTGACCGCTGCCCATGTAGTTTCCCCCCCGGAGCCAGCTAACCCCTTTCTGGCAGGGTTATCAAGGGTAGATCGCTGGCAACTGGTCCTACACGACCCGAGTCGAGGTCGCACCATTCCCCTAGACATCTACTGGAGTCAGGACAGCCAGGGCCCCCTGGTGGTGATCTCCCACGGCTTTGGCGCCAACCGTCGGTTCTTTGCCTACCTGGCTCGCCACCTGGCCTCCCACGGCCTAACGGTGGTGGCGGTAGAGCACCCGGGCAGTAATGGTAACGTCCTATGGAATCGGTCTGACCCCAGGGGTGCCGGGCCCAGATCCATCCTACCCGCCCAGGAGTTTCTGGACCGGCCTCGGGATATTAGCTTCGTCCTAGACCGGCTAGCGATCGTTAACCGCTACTCCTACAGTCTGCGACACCGCCTCAATACCCAGCAGGTCACCCTGGTGGGCCATTCCCTGGGGGGTTACACCGGCCTGGCCTTGGCCGGCGCTCCCCTGGATCTAAGCTGGTTGGAGCCGCGTTGTCGCCATGGTGATCCTCTGGCCTTGATTCCGACCGACTGGCTCCAGTGCACCGCCCTCGACCTGCCCACTCGGTACGCCAACCTGCAGGACCGGCGGGTTACCCAGCTGATTCTCCTCAATCCCCTCACCGGCTTACTGTTTGGCCAGGCAGGGCTGAGCCGGGTGCGGGTGCCTACCCTGATGCTGGCCAGTAGCCAGGACACCATTACCCCGATGGCGAGTCAACAGTTAGCCGCCTTTGCCCAACTGTCTGGTGAAAAGTATCTGCTGAGTGCGATTGGAGCCTCCCACCTGAGTGCTGGGGATCCCCACAGTCTCAACCCCCACCTGGGTCAAGGGCCCCTGATGCCAGCCCTGCCGGATGCTACCACCGCTAGTTTGCGTCGCTACCTGCAGGGGGCGAGTTTAAGTTTTATCCTCCAGCAAACCGAAGCCGCCTCGGCCTATGCCCACTTCCTCAGCCCTGGCTACGCCGATCGCTTTTCCACCGACCAGGTGCAGCTGCGATGGAGTCGTGACCTATCCCAGGGGCTACTGGCCTGGTGCCAGCGTAAGCAGCGGCAATCCTACCAGCCTGGGCCCCTGTTTGATGAGGCGGTAGATCTGGTGCAATTGACGGCGATCGCCCTGGGAACTCAGCTACGGGCCTTACCCCAAATCCTCCATCAACAATGGACCGGGGCTTGGTTAGTGTCTACTAGCAAGGCAGACCCAGGGCCCATTTGGTCCAATCGACAGGAATCAACTCCCTAGCTCCAGGGTAAAACCATCGGGTAGCACCGTACCACTGAGATGGGTTTGGCGCAGGTTAGTGTAATCCAGTTTGGCATTCAGGAGGGTGGCATTGGTCAGATCAGCCCCGGTTAAATTAGACCAACTTAGCTTGGTGCGATACAGCATTGCCCCGCACAGGTTAACCCCCTGCAGAGAACTCCAGCTCAGGTTAGTGCCCCGTAGATTCGCCCCCGCCAGGTTGGCATTGAGCAGGTTTGTGGCCGTCATCTGAGCTCGACTCAGGTCACTATTGGCCAGATTCGCCCCTTCTAAACTGGCGCCACTCAGCAGGGCCCCTACTAGACTACTACCCGCCAAGTCTGCCCCATGCATCAGGGCGCCGGTCAGGTTAGCCCGGTCTAGGTTGGCCTGGGACAATATTGCCGCCAGCAACTTTACACGGCTTAAACTGGCCTCTGTGATCTGGGCCTGGCTGAGGTTAACCTGGTCACAGATGGCCTCGTTGAGATTAGCCCCGGTTAAGGTTGCCTGGGTTAGGTTGCTCCGTAGCAGGTTGATGGCCCGCATGCCCGCCTCCGCCAGGTTGACCTGGCTCAATTCACTGTCCCTGAGGTGAGCTCCGATCAGATTAGCTAATTCCAGGTTAGCCCCCTGGAAATTGACGCGGATGATGCGGGCTTCCCGCAGGTTAGCCCCCACCAGGGTGGCACCGGCTACGTTGCTATCCTCCAGAGTCGAATGACGGAGGTCAATGCCCCTCAGGTCTTTTCCCTCCAGATCCAGGCGGTGTAGGTGTAGGTGGCGAAAATCCCGTTCTCCTCGGGCATAGCGCTCCAACAGGGAGGTCGCATCGAGCGGGGTAGGGGCGGTTGCCGGGGGATCAGGGGAATGGCTCAAGGGAAGCGGTGGAAGGAAACTTCGGTTAAAGCAGAGGATGCCTGGGAGAACGGCTAGCCAGCCCTGGCTTACCAATCAAGTTTGGGTTCGGCATTCTGGCAAGGCCTATATTACTAAGATTCCCCTAATTTTGCTAGAAAACCTGACTTTATGGGGTACAAGAGCTGTAAACGATCATAAAGAATTGCTGTTAGAGGGTTAGCTATGCCTGAAAACCGGAAAAGCCAGGTGATTACTCAAGGGGTGCAACGATCCCCAAACCGTGCCATGCTGCGGGCGGTCGGCTTTGCCGACGCGGATTTTAGCAAACCGATTGTGGGGATAGCCAATGGCTTTAGTACCATTACCCCCTGCAATATGGGCCTAGACGATCTAGCCCGCCGGGCGGAGGCTGGGGTTCGGGCTGCGGGGGCTATGCCTCAGCTATTTGGCACCATCACCATCAGTGATGGCATCTCCATGGGCACCGAGGGCATGAAGTATTCCCTGGTATCACGGGAGGTGATCGCTGACTCCATTGAGACGGTCTGCAATGGGCAGAGTATGGATGGAGTGCTGGCCATCGGTGGCTGTGATAAAAACATGCCCGGTGCCATGATTGCCATGGCCCGCCTGAACTTGCCCGCCATTTTTGTCTACGGAGGCACCATTAAGCCAGGGCACTACGATGGTGAGGACCTGACGGTGGTGAGCGCCTTTGAGGCGGTGGGCCAGTTCAGTGCGGGCAAAATCACTGAGGAGCGCTTGCTGGCGGTGGAACGTCATGCCTGTCCAGGGGCCGGGTCCTGTGGCGGCATGTACACCGCCAACACCATGTCCTCCGCCTTTGAAGCCATGGGTATGAGCCTGATGTACTCCTCCACCATGGCCGCGGAAGACGGAGAAAAGGCCGACAGTGCCCAAAAATCCGCTGAGGTGCTGGTGCAAGCCATTCGCCAACAGATTTTGCCCAGTCAGATCCTGACCCGTCAGGCCTTTGAAAACGCTATCACGGTGATTATGGCGGTGGGAGGATCGACTAACTCGGTGCTGCACCTGCTGGCGATCGCCGATGCCATTGGTGTCCCCCTGACCATCGATGATTTTGAGACGATCCGCCGGCGAGTGCCGGTGCTGTGCGACCTCAAACCCTCGGGCCGTTTCGTCGCCACCGACTTTCACCGGGCCGGGGGTGTACCCCAGGTGATGAAAATGCTGCTCCACCACGGTCTGCTCCACGGTGAGGCCCTAACGGTGACGGGGCAAACCATCGCCGAGCTACTGGCGGAGGTGCCGGCAGAGCCCCGGTCAGACCAGCAGGTGATTCGACCCTTTGACCAGCCCCTTTACCCCCTGGGGCACCTGGGCATTCTCAAGGGTAACCTGGCCACGGAGGGGGCAGTGGCCAAACTAACCGGGGTCAAGCACCGGCAGATCACCGGGCCAGCCCGGGTGTTTGAGTCGGAGGAGGAGTGCCTGCAGGCGATCCTGGCCAAGGCCATTCATCCTGGAGACATCATCGTGATTCGCTACGAGGGCCCCCGGGGCGGGCCGGGTATGCGGGAAATGCTCGCTCCCACCTCCGCCATCATTGGGGCGGGGCTGGGGGACTCGGTGGGCCTGATTACCGACGGTCGCTTTTCCGGCGGTACCTACGGCATGGTGGTGGGCCACGTCGCCCCGGAGGCGGCGGTGGGGGGCACCATTGCCCTGGTGAAGGAGGGCGACCCGATCACCATCGACGCCGATCGCAACCTGTTGCAACTGAATGTGCCTGAGGCAGAGCTGGCCCAACGGCAAGCCGCCTGGGTCGCCCCCCCGCCCCGCTATCGCCGGGGGGTATTAGGGAAGTATGCCCGGTTGGTCTCCTCCAGTAGCCTGGGGGCCGTCACCGATCGGGATGGGTTCTAGGCCAGATGGTACGGTGGTTGGGATCGCTAGCTAATTCCCTAGGACGACGACGGATCTGGCTAGGGCTACTGCTAATCGGCTGGTTGCTCTGCAGCGGCCAGGCTCAAGCGACGGGCTTCCCCGATCTTGGGGAGGGCTTTTCCCAGTGGTCTGGGCAGTCACCGCTGCCCCCCGCCCGGGGCGACCTGGTCTATCCCGATTGGCTAGAGGGGAATTGGCAACTCAGCAGTACCCTGGTAGATATGCGGGCCCCCCTAGCGCCAACGGTGATTAGCGCCGGCTTTGAGGGTAATCGAGCCTGGCTACACCAGCCGATTGCCTGCGGGGTGCGCTTTATTACCGTACCTCGCCCCTGGCCGGGCTTAGTCCACCCTAAGCAGTCAGGGGCTCCCCGAGCACAACAGGTGGTGGCGGATCGGGCCTTTAATAGTCTCAACCTGGCCCGGGCTTACCTGGGGGAGGATCAGGTTAAGGGAGTAGATCTGGATCCTCAGGACCCCAATCGGCAGGTGACCCGGTTAGCGGATGGCCGCCGGTTGCAGTCAACGGTGACGGGTCGGCAGGTGGAATCTTCAGGGGGAGAGTTCTTCACTACCGAACGGGTCCAACAGGTTTTCTGGGGAGGGTCAATTCCCATATTTAACCGAGTGGACATTACCACCGCCTATCACCGAGTTGCCACTGGGGTGTTAGCAGACCAGGTGACGGCGGTTTACCTGTCCCCCCAGGATCCAGACTTTTTCAAAGCACAAAATCAACCGGTGGCCCTTTACCGTTATCGACTGGAATTAATTCCTAGGGTAGGATGAAAAGTTATTGATCACCCTCTAAACAAGACCTAAACAGTGATGGAATAGAGGCACTACGGGGTAACCTAGGGTACGGATGGAGCTATTTAGCTCAAGATACCCAGTCAAACTCTGGGTTTAACCCTATAGCAAATGGCATCCTGGTTCTATCCGATCAGGACTGACCCATCCTATAACAACTTCGCCATAGGATAACTGACCCTGTTTCCGATTAACTTTTCAAGGAAACTTTAAGCTTTCCCCGGGAAAGTTTCCGGAAACTACAGCAAAACTGCGTAATAGTATTGCAGGATTTCCATGGTGGCCAGAGGTGCCAAACTACCAAAGCTAAACGCGGTGACGGTTCATTGTTCTCCTGTAAAAAATAAGTTATTAACAACTATGAGCGTTAATTTATTATCTGTTGGTCTAGCTAGTCTCGGCCTAGTATCTATCGCCCTACCTGCCCTAGCTCGGCCAGAAATTGCTAGCGGCGATCAATTGCTAAATACCAACGTTTTGGGTTGTTTGTCTCGGGCCGATCAGTTTATTGCCGACCTGGGCATCACCTCAGAGCAGGGTAATATTGATCGTACCGGTTACTTTGAGGACGGCAGCTTTCGTATTCTCTGCTATGAAGCGGGGGAAGACAGTCTGGCGGTTGTGTTCGCTTCCCACCAGCAATCCCTGGAGGTGGCCTCAAACTTTATTCGTATGGCCTTGACGGAGTTACAGCAAGAACAATCGGTGTCTCAGCAGCCCGATCCGCAACCCCACCAATAGGGGTAGGTCTTCCCCTGGCCTGCAGAATCTTGCCATACAATCAGCTCCGCCCCATCTCCCCTTACCCCAGGTTTCAGATTTAAGCTCGCACCTAGGGTAGAAAAATCTAAGCCCCCGCAGGGTTATTATAGTTCAAGTGAACTATAATAACCCTGCGGAGTTAGGAAAACACCATGGCAAGGCAGCAGTCCAGGGAGTGCCAAGATGGCCATGAGGTTATTCTGCAAAGGGTTGTGACCTACTGTGTACTGTTTTTAGTAGTGGGGGCGGCTTGGCTAATGACCTCTGATTTCAAGATCTCCAGTGCCCAGGCCCAGGCCCCTCGTCAACCTTTGACTGGAGGTGCTGCTAAGTCGGTTTGGCGGAGGGCCTCCTTTCCGGTGGAGAACTTTACCGGCTACACCTCTCCCTTTGGCTATCGTCAACATCCCCACGGTGGCCGGCGCTTTCACTATGGTCTAGATTTTGCAGCTCCCTTGGGCAGCTATGTGCGCAATTGGTGGGAAGGTAAGGTGATGCGGGTGGGCAGCGATCGCCAGTGTGGTGTACATCTGATCGTCCAGTCAGGGCCCTGGCACCACGTTTACTGTCATCTAGAGGGGCAGGTGGTAGTGGAGAAGACGGGCGCCTGGGTGCTGGTAGATCGGCCAGGAGGAATCGAAATTCGTCAGGGGCAATCCCTGCGATCGGGGCAGCGAATTGCTCGCGTCGGCGTATCTGGGGCCACCACCGGTCCCCATCTGCATTGGGGCCTAAAATACCAGGGGGCCTGGGTTGACCCAGCCCTGGTGATTCGGGCGATGGCTGCCAGTCAGGAGGTTCCTTAGTGGCGTAGCTTTACCAATCGGTTATCCTGCCCTCCATAGTCAACGGACCTGGGGCTGGCGAAAGCGATGGATATCCTCTAGCACCTGAGCCCAGCCGTCGATCAGGGAGGTGAGCAGGCGATCTCCCTTTGCTGCCGTCGCCACCGTAGGATCTCCCAACACCCCACTGGCGGAAAGATCTCCGGTGACCCAGGCAAAGGGCAGTTTACCCTCCATGCTGAGGCAACTCTTGCTATCCACGGGGGGAGGGAACTCTGCCTGGGCCAGGTGCTGCCGCACCTGGTCTGGCAAAATAGCTAACATCAGACTGGTTTCCGCATCCCCTGCATGGATGCCAAACTCCAGCTCATGGGAGGTGAGGAGCTCCCCAGCACAGTTGGGCGCTCGCCATAGAAAGAGGGGAAATACCATCAAGTCTGGGTAACGCTGGTGCAGATCCCGGGCGATGATCTCCAACACCTGGGGCTGACCACCGTGACCGTTAATTAGAACAAACTTACGAAAACCAGCCCGATAAATACTGTCCCCCACCTCTTGAAGGAGCCTGAGCAAGGTTTCCGCCGATAGACTAATAGTGCCGGGAAACTGCCAGTGTTCGTTAGATTTACCGTAGCATAGGGGCGGTAAACTGTAGGCCGGGATCGCCGGGTCTAGGGCAGCCAGGGCTCCCCCCAGCACCGTTGTACAGAGCAGGCTATCCACCGCTAGAGGCAGGTGGGGGCCATGCTGTTCGATCGCCCCTAGGGGCTGAATGATCACCACCTGATCCCGATGCTCCATAGCGTCAATGTCTTTCCAGGTCAGGTAGGGGAAGTAGCGTTGGGGGGGAATGGGACCGTGCATAGGTTTTCCTCGCCAGGGACAGATCCCATCCTAGCTGGTCTGAGGTGAGGAATTGTGGAGTTTTCCTGACTACGAAACTTGACCTTTGGAGGGAATTCGGTAACTATAAATACAGAAAGTAAATCGTTCATCTCTCTTTTAGTTCATCAAGTTTGATGCAGCTAGGCAGAGACGGAAGTAAGGATATATCCTGAAGGAACGCGCCTCCGTTCTAAACCCTTCGTTAGTGATCAAGAGAGGCGAATTATGTCCCTAAAGTATCGTGGTGTTAGCTACAATCCCTCAACCCCTTTGGTTGAGCTTTCTGAACAGGTGATTGGGTACTATCGTGGTGCACCCTTTGTCCGTCACTTTAGCAAGAACCTCAAGGATAGCCATCCTCAAGGTTTGAAATATCGCGGTGCGAAGATTTCCTAGCCGACGGTCACTAGAGCTTGATCTTAGCTCTTTCCAGTTATGGAGCTTTGGTTATTGCCCTTATCAACTCGTTAGCTGCATAGCTTGTGACTGACCAACCGGTCGGTCGCAGGTTATGGGTATGGGTTACTGGAACGGGGCGCGTCCCCTGCCTTTCCCTGAGTTGTTTTGGGCGGCGGTCCACAAACCTCTAGCCCTTCAGACTAACGACGGAGTTTAGAGGTCGTTTGACCATTGAGTACTGTAGCTATGGCACTGATCCCCTACTAGCTTTCTTTGCAAAGAATTTGACGCATTTGGCGCATATTCCCCGCCAGATCGGTTTTCATTGCTTGTTCCACCAAAAAGCTTGGAATGGGGATGGTGGGAGCGGCTTGGACAGAGTAGCTCAGCAGGGTACCCTGGTGCAGGTCCCGCAGGGATAGGTCAGCGGCAAAGTGGGAAAAGGTGCCCCGTTCCAAACAAAATTGAATGCGATCGCAGGTGGTTTCAAACACCTTCAAGTAAATCTCCACCTGGGCGGTGAGAGCCAGAAACCCCTTACGCCCGACCTGGTAAAGACGGCGGTAGCGATGGGAGTTAGTCTTCACCGTTTCCAACACTTCACTGTGGACAATATTTGGGAAGAATTGAGTCCAACGGTGATAGCTGGTAACCTGGGGCCAAATTTGTGGACGAGATAGGGGGACATACATATGGGCTATAACCGCCGCAGCTCCCTGCTGTTTAACCTCGGGCATTACCAAGACATCACCCTGGAGGAGAGCGACCTGTTGGGCTGGAGAGAACTGCTCCATCGGGCTTGGAGATGCCGTAGACGGCAGCAGGTCCACATCTAGACTCAGTACCATAGCGTTGATGCTCCTATTGACTCCCTAATTTGTACTCGAAACAGTCCCGTCTTCAGTTGATACTGCTACGATCATTACCATGTCTTTACAGGCTGGGCTTAGCCTAGCACTCAATTTCCCTTGGCTTTACACAAAATCCCAATCAATCCGTCACCAAATCTCTACTGAATCCAACCCCTATGCCTGGTCAACGCTACCCCCTCCAACCCATTACTAAGTTAGCTTTAGCCCTGTGGGTCGCCACCTTGGTGTTGTGGGTTTTACGCGGTCTGGCCATGCTCACCTTTATCCCTGGGCTGGTGTTCTGGCTGTTGATCCTGGCCGGTTTTGCCCTGGGAATCATAGCTAGTCTGCAGCGCATGCGCTAACGATGGCTATCCCGCTGCCGTTGGGGATCTGTCAGAGCACTGTAGAACTGGCCGGTGAAAATCTGGTGCTTCCCCTGCCTCCATTCTGGCTCCTGGTCGGTAGGGCCTGCCCTAGCGGCAGCTAGGGGCTAGCCGCTACTAGACTATGGAGACGTAGCGGCTCCTCGCCAGGCAGCGGTAAAGAAATCCAACTCACAGGTCATGGCATAGCGGTAGGTCTGGCGGACCAACTCATTATCGGTGGCATAGTCATCAATAAAGCCCTCCAGTCGCTGGGCCAGGGGTTCAAATTGATCGCTACTGTAGGTCTCAACCCAATCTGTGTAGGGGTGACGAGGGCTGGGGTTGGCCGCCAGGGACTGCCCTAGAAAAGCGTAGAGCCGCATGCAGGGAGCCATTGCCACCGCTGTCGTGGCTACATCGTGGGTCCAGGCCGTGTTGAGAAGGAAATCCGTATACTGGCGGGTGGCGCTAGTCGGTTGGACTTGGCGCAGGTCTACCCCCCAGCCTTGGGCATAGTTGTCATGGAGGCGGAGCTCCTCCAAAACCCCATCCGCCAGTTGGTGAAATAGTTGGAATACCTCCCAGTGGGGAGCCTTAGCCGCTGCCACGCTATAGGCTCGGGCAAAGGCCTCAAGGAAAAAGCTATCCTGCCCGACATAGTAGGAAAACTTAGCTGGATCCAGACTGCCATCCCCCAATCCCTGTACAAAGGGGTGCTGTAGACAGGCCATCGCCAGATCCTGGTGGGTTTGCCAGAGAAGTTTCGCCAAAGCCATGGGCTGGTTTAGGGTTGAAGGACCGTTAGGTAATCGAAGGGGAGGCACCGGTTAACAACCGGCGGGCCAGGGCCAGGGAAAAGTAATAGGCTTCCCCCGCGTTGCCCCAGAGGACTTCAAAGGGACGATGGGGTTCACCTAGATGACTGATGACCAGGGTGGCCCCGGGTAGGGGTTGATGGCGAGTATAATCGTTAACCGTCACCACGGTGGGCAAGTTGGCCGCCACCGCCGCCGCTAAACCCTGCTGGCTATCCTCTAGGACCAGGCACTGGGCTGGCGCCAGCTCCAGTTTGTCTAACACCCGATGGTAGACTTCGGGGTGAGGTTTCTTAGCGGTGACACTCTCTCCGGTGGCAATCACCTCAAACCAGCCCGGAGACTCTGGGCCCAGGAGTTGCTGCAGCAGGGGAATGACGTTATCCCTGGCGCTGGTGGTGGCGATCGCCAACCGCACCTGTTGACCACGGGCCTCTTGCAATAGCCGTTGAATCCCAGGCCGCAATAAAATACTTCCCGCCTTTACCAGGGTTTTAAAGTATCGGGCTTTGGCCTGGTGTAGGGCCGTGGTTAAGTCCTCCAGGGGGAGGGGTAATGGACAGTGGGATTGGTAAGACTCAATGTAGTGGGCAATTCGTTCCTTACCCCCCGCCACCTTCAACAGCTCCCCGTAGAGACCCACGGGCCATTGCCAGGGGAGATCAAAGTCCTCGAAGGCCTGGTTAAAGGCCACCCGATGGCCATCTCGCTCAGTTTCCGCCAGGGTACCATCGACATCAAAAATTAGCGCAGCGGGCAGGCTAGCCATGATCAACCCGGATAGTCTCCGGCCAGCGTAGGGAGCACTTGAATAGCATAAAGTATCTTGATTCTAGCCGAGATACCAACCGTTTCGCCGTAGGATAAAGAAGCGTTGTCAGTGGTTTAGGGAAAGGTTCCCCTCGCTATGGATATTAAACAGGGTTTTGTAGGCACCATTGGACACACCCCGTTAATTCGCATCAATAGCCTTAGCGAGGCCACTGGCTGCGATATCCTGGGAAAGGCTGAGTTCCTCAATCCCGGTGGTTCGGTGAAAGACCGAGCCGCCCTTTATATCATTGAAGATGCCGAGGCCAGGGGGTTACTCAAGCCTGGCGGCACCGTAGTGGAAGGGACCGCTGGCAACACCGGCATTGGTTTAGCCCATATTTGTAATGCGAAGGGCTACCGTTGTCTAATTGTAATTCCCGATACCCAGTCCCAGGAAAAAATCGATTTGCTGCGTACCCTGGGGGCGGAGGTGAGGACGGTACCGGCGGTTCCCTATCGTGATCCCAATAACTATGTCAAGCTGTCCGGTCGGTTGGCGGCGGAAATGGACAATGCCATTTGGGCCAATCAGTTTGACAATCTGGCTAATCGTCAGGCCCACTACGAGACCACGGGCCCAGAGATCTGGCAACAAACCGATGGCCATATCGATGGCTGGGTAGCCGCCACTGGCACCGGTGGCACCTACGCCGGCGTGGCTCTTTTCCTAAAGCAGAAAAACCCCGGAATCCACTGTGTTGTGGCCGATCCCATGGGCAGTGGCCTCTACAGCTATATCAAAACCGGGGAAATTAAGCTCGAGGGCAGCTCCATCACCGAGGGGATTGGCAATAGTCGCATCACCGCCAATATGGCGGACGTCCCCATTGACGATGCCATTCAAGTAACCGATCCAGAGGCGCTGACCGTACTGTACCAGCTACTCTACAACGATGGCCTGTTTATGGGGGGATCGGTGGGGATTAATCTGGCCGCCGCCCTGGCCCTGGCCGAGCGTCTGGGGCCAGGGCATCGGATTGTGACGGTGCTCTGCGATGGCGGGGCCCGTTACCAGTCCCGCATTTACCATCAACCCTGGCTAGAGCAGAAGGGGCTGTGGAGCGATCGCCTGGCGTCCCTGGTCAATCGTTAGATTGATTAACCCCGGTGGCAGATCCAGCGGAACCCCACCGTGTCATTACCAATCTCCCCTGCTAAAATTTATAAATTAGATAGACTGTCGGCAGGCTAGTCAATGTCCGCCCCCAGGCCTATAAATCCAGTTCTATTTATCAAAACGAGTCACGACTTGCCCCATTCTCCTCAAATAAAATCCTCTGGTCGCCCTAATCCGTGGGTTGAGCTGTTACAAACGGTCTCCCTCAGCGTGGTCCTGGCTCTGGGAATACGGCACTTCGTCGCCGAAGCTCGCTACATTCCCTCCGGTTCCATGGAACCCACCCTACAAATTAACGATCGCCTGGTGATTGAAAAGGTTACCTACCACTTTAACCCCCCCGACCGCGGCGACATCGTGGTGTTTTGGCCCCCAGCCAGCCTTACCCCTCCAGGGCAGCACCGTGATGCCTTTATTAAACGGGTGATTGGTTTACCCGGTGACGTGGTGGAAGTGAAAAATGGTCAGGTTTACGTCAACGGTGAGGCCCTGAAGGAGGGCTACATTAAGGAAGCCCCTGACTATCACTGGGGCCCGGAAAAGGTGCCTGACTCCGCCTACCTGGTGCTCGGTGACAACCGCAACAGTAGCTACGATAGTCATGCCTGGGGTTTTGTCCCCTCTGAAAATATCATTGGTAAAGCTATGGTGCGATTTTGGCCGCCCCAGCGTTTAGGTTGGTTAGATAATTAGGCAAAAACCCTGGGGATCTTTTCACGACCTAATAGTATCCTAGAAAGCCTAAGGATTCCTTCATCTGAGATGGGTTTGAGGATGGGGATTGGGGCACACTAGGCGAAAAGCAAGCATCAAAATTCAGAAGCTGTCTAAAAGCTGTTTACCCGTTATGGGATGTTATGGAGCGTTTAGCCAAAATGACTATCGAAAGAATTGTTGAGCAGGCTTTACAAGATGGCTATCTAACGCCGGCCATGGAGGCTGAGGTGGGACGCATTTGTGATACCGCTTCAGAGCTTTCCATTGAGGAATACATGGCTCTAGATCGCCTGATGGGGGCCCTGTTGACCGGTGAAGTGGTGGCGGTACCCCGTAAGCAATTTATCAATGTTATGGAGGAACTGGTGCTGACGGAGGCCATTGCCCGGGTGGCCGAGATCGAGTCTAGTTCTGAAAGGTCCGTGGAGTTGGGCGACATCGCCGCCTATGCCCTGAACCGATTGCCACCCCTCTACGCCACCACGGAGGAGGGGGCCAATTTCCAACGGCAGACGGCCCAGGGTGAGTTAGCGGAGTTAATTGCTGATCAGGTGAAGGCGGCGATCGCCCGCAGTTTAGATCAACCCGACTTTTACCCCGATCGCCAGAACCTCCAGAAAAAGAACACCGTTCTGGATCAGGTCACCTCCCTCCTTCAGGATCACGCCCACAAGTTCGAGCCGGCTTCCCAAAACGCCTAGCCCTAGGGTGGGTCTGGGGTATGGCGGCAACGGTACAGGTCTGGGTAATTTTAACCAGAGACCCTGAGCCCTCCTGCTTAGACCAACTCCTGGCCTACCTCAGCCCTGAAGAACGACATCGGTCAGAGAGGATTCGCCATGCCTTGACCCAGCGTAATTTTATGGTGGGGAGAGGTTGCCTGCGCCATTTGCTAGGGCGTCATCTGGGTCAACCGCCCGCCTCCCTAAGCTTTACCTACGGTCCCCAGGGGAAGCCCAGCCTGGGCCAGGGGAATGGTGGCTTAGAGTTTAACCTCTCCCACTCCGGTGACTATGTGGCGATCGCCATCGCCGATCGTCCGGTAGGGATGGATTTAGAGCAGATACGTAGACTCAATTCTCTGCCTGCCCTCTGTGGGCGATGTTTAACCCCTGGGGAACAGAGCATCCTGCTCAACCTGGCCGAGCCCCAGGCTACTCTCCAGTTTTTCCGCTACTGGACGGCGAAGGAAGCCTATCTCAAGGGGATGGGACTGGGTTTAAGTTACCCCATGGGGGATCTCGAGGTTAGCCTTGACCAACACCTCTGCCAGGATCCCCAACTACTGGATCCAGGGTCGGGTTTTTTGCCAGACTGGCAAATCTGGCAGTGGCGGGTGGATCCGGCCTATGTGGCCGCCCTGGCCTACCCCTTAGCACCGCAGACTGCCCTGGTGGTGCCCCAGGTACAACGGTGGACGGTGGCGGCGGTGTTAGCGGCGGAGGGTGGGCCAGCCTAGGTAATGTCAAGCCCAGGGATACCCAGGATGGGAGCCAGTTCACCCTGGTTCCAACAAATATCGGGAATGCCGGCGGAGGCCTCCTTTAGGGCGACCTCCCAATGCTTACGCATTTTTAACAGGTAGGGGTCACCGGCTTGAAACTGGGCCCGATGGTTGACCTCAAAGCTATCGGTTTTGTACATCATTAGATTGATGGGGGGGCCCACCGATAGATTAGATCGCATGGTGGAGTCTAGCGAGAGCAGGGCTGACTTGGCCACCGCATCCAGGGGAGAGTCGAAGGCCAGGGTCCGATCCAGGATGGGTTTGCCATACTTGGTCTCACCAATTTGCAGAAAGGGGGTTTCGGGTGTGGCCTGAATACAGTTGCCCTGGCTATAAACCAAAAACAGCTCCGGCAGTTCTCCGATAATCTGACCGCCGATCAAAAAACTGCATTGAAAGTCGATCCGATCCTGTTCGAGCCAGGAGCGATCGGCCTCCTGCATCCGGCGAATTTGGCTACCCACGTAGCGAGCTACATCGTAAAGGGTAGGCAAACTGTAGAGGTTGGGCTCACGGTTGCGCTTAATGTCCTGGCTGAGGTTATGCACCACCGCCTGGGTCACGGAAAGATTACCGGAGGTACACAGGAGAATGACCCGCTCGCCAGGCCGGGAAAAGTCAAATAGCTTTCGGTAGGAGGAAATGTAGTCTACCCCAGCATTGGTTCTAGAGTCAGCGGCTAAGACCAGGCCAGCGTTAACTAAGACACCTAAACAATAGGTCATAGACTTTCCTAACCTTAAAAACCTAGAATATGGACCGTTTCAGGGGGCTAGGCCAGCAAGTTGTCGCCAGAAGTTGCTCCCAGCCACGACTAGTCAGCGATCGCCAGGGAAACCCGGCTACCCCCCACATCCCGCATCGCTCCCAGCACCTCCACAATGCTCTGGTAGGTGAGCTCGTAGTCGGCCTTAAGGACCACCGCCCCTTCGGGATTTTCCCCCAGGTACTGCTGAATGGCCTGCACCATCTGGCTTTGGTCCATGGGTTCCCCCTCCAGGAATAACTTGCCCTGCTTATCTAACTGCAGGATCATGGGATCTGGTTGATCAACAGACTCACCCCCCGACTCAATGGCTGGCAAGCTCACCTCCACAGCCTGTTGGCTGATCTGGGCGGTCATGGAAATAATAATGAAAAATACCAGGATGGTCATCAACACGTCCATCATCGGCACCAGGTTGATCTCTGGCAGCTCTCGCCGTTGCGATTGGGACTTAAACCGCATGGATGGATCTCCGCTAAGTAGAAGGGGAATCAGGGTAACTCAAGACAGAACCGTTAGGACTAGGTAGGGTAAATTAGGCGACCCTTCACGGGGGAGTCAGTGGTCAGAACTCAGTGGTCAGAACTCAGTGGTCAGGAAAAACCGACCTATTTACGCCCGGGGCTACTAGGGAAGAACTACCCGAGTAGCGGTTCCAGATCCTAGCTCCAGGGTATCACCCAACCTGTTGCCTGTATGGTAAGCGGCCAGGAGAACATCGCTGGTTTTGCCCCATCCTACCTCCCCCTGTTGGGTAAGGGCAATGGCACCAAAATCCCGCTGGTTGAGGGTGGCTTCTTTAAAGGATTTGGCCAGGGCGGCTTCCAGGCTTAGACCGTCGCTAATGCGAATCACCAGGCGAGCCGCCAGGCACTCATCCATAATATCTTCGCCGATGCCGGTGCAGCTCACCGCTGCTAGAGCATTAGCATAGGTGCCAGCGGGCATGGCCGCATCACTGACTCGCCCCAACCGTTCTAGCCCTTTGCCTCCTGTGGAGGTGCCCACCGCCAGCTGCCCTTGGCGGTCCAGCACCACCACGCCAATGGTGCCGCGCCGGGCCTGGGGATCGGCGGCAACCACTCCTGCCATGGCCTTAGAGAAGTTATCCTGCCGGGCCTGCAGCCACTCCTGTAACCGCTGGGGAGTGATCGGGTCAAAGGGCGGCAAGCCCAACTCCCGGGCCAGCTCCGCCGCCCCCACCTCAGACAGCACCCGGTCAGGATTGACCTGTAGGACGGCGGCCAGGTCGATGGGATGCTCTACTCTAGCGGCGTTAATGACCCCACTGAAACGCTGCTTGGCCCCGTCCATCAACCCCGCACTCAGACGGGCTTGACCATCCGCCTGGAGTACGGAGCCATAGCCGGCGTTGAAGCGGGGCCGGTCCTCCAGCTGTCGGCAGCCGTAGATAGCACAGTCCATGGCGCTGTCGCCGGCCTGAGCCCGTTGGTAGACGGCTGACACCACGGCATGGAGATCCTCCCTGACCGCCGCCAGACCGCCCCTATCCTCCAGGTCAGGACCGGCGCCACCGTGGATGATCACCTTGGGGCCATGATCACTCATGGGTGACGGTGCGTTCGGTAATCAGGCGTGACCCCTGCTTGCGGGTGATATAGTTGGAGGCCCACTGGATCATGACAATCACCTTATTATCAAACTCAATCAGGAAGAACACGTGGATAAAGAGCCAGACAAACCAGGCGGGGAAGCCGGTTAGTTTAACCTGAGGGGCATTGACCACGGCCGAGTGGCGACCAATCACCGCCAGGCTGCCGGCATCTTTATACTCGAACTTGGCTAGGGTTTCCCCCTGTTGCCGTTTTTGAATTAGCCTGGCCACGTACTGGCCCTGCTGCATGGCCACTGGAGCTACTCCGGGGAGGGGCCGGTCCCCCTGGTGGGCGTAGTGGGCCAGGTCCCCCACCACAAAAATATCAGGATAGCCGGCTACGCTCAGGTCAGGCTCAACCATCACCCGGCCCGATCGGTCCCGTTCCGCTCCGGTGCGATCGGCCAAAATCCTCCCCATACCAGGGTCTCGCACCCCCGCCGCCCAGAGCACGGTGGCGGCCTCCACGGTGCTGACCTGGTCTCCCTGTTTTAGGGTCACCCGGTGGCCCTCAATTTCCGTCACCAGGGTTTGGGTGAGGATCTCCACCCCCATCTTCTCCAGATCCTGGCGGGCCCGGCTGGAAAGCTCGGGGGGAAAGGGGGGCAGCACCCGATCCATCCCCTCCACCAGGATGATGCGGGTTTGACAGGTATCGACCCGGCGAAAGTCTGGCTTCAGAGTATCAAAGGCTAACTCCGCTAAAGCTCCAGCCAGCTCTACTCCGGTGGGCCCGCCCCCAACGATGACAAAGGTCAATAGGGCTTGGCGAAGGTCAGGATCGCTGGTTTTTTCCGCTGCTTCAAAGGCTCCAAACACCCGTCGTCGCATTTCCAGGGCATCCTCCACGGTCTTCAGGCCAGGGGCCACATCGGCCCAGTCATCCCGACCAAAATAGAAGTGGCTCATGCCGGTGGCCACGATCAAGGTGTCGTAGGCCACCTCCCCATCTTGTTTAAGGCTCACAGTTTTAGCCTGGGGGTCAATATCCACCACCTCCGCCATCAACACCTCGGTGTTTTGTTGGCGACTGAGCACGCCCCGCAGGGGGGAGGCGATATCCCCCGGCGAGAGCCCCCCCATGGCCACTTGATAGAGCAGGGGCTGAAACAGATGGAAATTACGTTTGTCAATCAGGGTGACCTGTAGATTGGTGGAACGGCCCAACTGCTGGGCGGCGTAGAGCCCGCCAAAGCCACCACCAAGGATCACCACCCGGTGCTGACCCGGAGGCGCGGCGGGAGAGGAGGTACTGACCTGGGTAATATCAAGGGTTTGCATAGGAATAACGGAAGGGCAGCGATAGGGTAGGTTATGGCTTCGGCCAGCAGGTTAGGATGGGCTAATCAGCTAAAGCCAACCTGGTGCAGGTGTTTGGGTTCACCGCCAGTAGGCTATGACGATAGTTCCATAGTTGGATATTGCCCCAGATCGAAAATCAGAGCTGTAATCCTAATGTCACTTTAGCCCGAATTGCTTAATATTTCTTAAAGGTAAAACAAAGGTGATTCTGGCTTAGAAGAAGGCTTGGGGAGAACCGCGCCCCAGCAGGTAAGCCTAGGGTTTGCCAGCTACAAAGGGGGTCTTCCAGAGATTCCAGTTTTCCTTGTTAAAGGGCGATCGCCAGTGGCGAATCAGGGCCGACTCCAGGGCTTGCCGCGATCGCCGGTCCTGCTCGGCATGGGGCCAGAAGCCAATATTAACGGTCACCGTCAGCTGGTGTTGGCGATGGGCCTCCACATAGCTGAGGATGTAGCCCTTGCAATCGTGCACCCCCTGCCATCGCTGGTTAGAGTTAACGGTTTCCCCCACGTAGAGCAACAGGGGGACGGCATGGTCAACCACAAAGTAGAGGGCCGGCACCCCAGCCCCCTGGGGGTGTTCTCGCCAGAATTCAGCGTTTTGAGGGGGTAGACTAAAGGGATCAATGGTATCCACTGCGGCGACAGAACTGACCTGTTCAAATAGGCTGCCCTGGCTTTCCCTGGGTTCAGATCGCAGGCGTTGTTGATAGTCGGCCACCCTCCCTTTCCATCCCTCTAACTCCGCCAAGGACAGGGGGCTCTGGGCCCGGTGATTGTACACCGAGGACAGGTCCGCCGCCCGCAGGTCGGCGTCGGACAGTAGGGAGGGTTGATAGTCCTGGGTCATGGTTAGCCCACCTGAGTAGCTCGGCTGGGGTAGCGCCGCAAGAGGGTGAGGAAGCGCTGGCGATCGAAGCTGCGGGGGTCGCGACGGCTACCGGAGCGATCCACCGCCTGGTGGGTGGTGATGCGACCATCGGGAATGGTGGTTTGGGCCATCAGCCAGGCCAGGGAGTTGTACTGGGCCTGGGTGTAGCCACTGTGGCTGCGGCGCTGATTCGCCCCATCCCCGGGGGTCTCAAGGGAGACATGGTAGGCGAAATTATTCACCGAGGGGGGAAAGGCGGGATTGGTGCGGACCGTCTCCGGGCCGTTAGGGCCATTAAACACCGAGTTCCCCGCCCCAAAGGCTCGCTTTTCCGGCGGCACAATATAGTAAATGGTGCCATCCCGGCCGATCAGGGTGTGGTAACTGACCTGGTCCTGATCGCGGGGGTGGGGGGTGCGGAAGAGGTTGAGGGCGCTCTGGGCGGAGCCAACGGTTTCGTGGAGGACCGCAATAAATTCATGCTGTAGGGGCTGACCATCCACATCGGTAAGGAAGCGATCGCCATAGTTGCTAGGATCCGCCAGGGCCACCACCTGACGAGGTTCCCCCTGGCTAGCCACGGCAGCACCTCCGGCAAAATCCACCGGTGCAGCTTGGTTGGCCTTTAGAGGGGTGAGGGGTGGAGCTAAGGGGGGCAAGACCGGCAGCCCACCCACCCCTGGCGGGGACTGGAGGAATGAGATAACCCTGGCTGATGGCCAGGTCAAACCAACCCCCAGGATCAATAAACAGCCGCACAACCCCAGGCAAAGCCTGATCAACCCACGCTGAACCAACCTGTCCTCCTATCCCGTCAGGGGCAATGGTTACCGGGGGTGGCCAGCAGACGTCCCCTACCCAGCATACCCATGGCCCTGGGGGGATTGTCCAGCTAGCTCCCTTTGATTCGGTATTGGGCCCAGACCAGGTGCAGGCTAGGCCGCCGTCTGGCCCTTAGTTTGCTTGTAACATGGTCAGTTGGCCGCAGCTGTGCCCTGGGGCACCCTAAACCTTTTTCAGCCAGCTAAACATGGCCCGCAGGTCTTTGCCCACCTCCTCGATGGGATGCTCCGCCTCCCGGCGGCGCATGGCGGTAAAGCCGGCATTGCCGGACTGATTTTCCAGGACAAATTCCCGGGCAAACTGACCGGTTTGAATTTCCTTGAGAATTTTGCGCATTTCTGCCCGGGTCTCGTCGGTAATAATCCGGGGCCCCCGGGTGTAGTCGCCGTACTCGGCGGTGTTGGAGATGCTGTCTCGCATTTTCGCCAGGCCGCCCTCCACCACCAGGTCGACGATTAGTTTGACCTCGTGGAGACATTCAAAGTAGGCCAACTCGGGCTGGTAACCGGCATTCACCAGGGTCTCAAAGCCTGCCTTAATCAACTCGCTGAGGCCACCGCAGAGCACCACCTGCTCACCGAATAGGTCGGTCTCGGTTTCCTCCCGAAAGGTGGTTTCCAGGATGCCCGCCCGGGTGCCGCCAATGCCCTTGGCGTAGGCCATGGCGCGATCTCGGGCCTGGCCCGTGGCATCCTGGTGGACCGCAAACAGGCAGGGCACCCCCTGGCCTTCCTGGTAGGTGCGCCGCACCAGATGCCCCGGCCCCTTGGGGGCCACCATGACCACGTCCACATCGGCGGGGGGACGCACCTGGCCAAAATTAATATTGAAACCGTGGGCAAACAGCAGCACATTGCCCGCCTCCAGATTGGGCTCAATCGCGGCTTTATAGATGGTCTTCTGCACCTCGTCCGGCAGTAAAATCATCACCCAGTCCGCCTGCTTCACCGCCTCCGCCACCGGCTTCACCGTCAGCCCCTCCGCCTCCGCCTTAGCAATGGAGCGACTGCCCTCGTAAAGACCCACAATCACATTGATGCCACTGTCCTTCAGGTTGAGGGCGTGGGCATGGCCCTGGGACCCGTAGCCAATAATGGCCACGGTTTTGCCATTGAGTAAATCCAAGTTGGCATCACTGTCGTAGTACATGCGGGCCATGACGGTCTCCTTCTCCACAGGCGGGGGTCACTTCACAAGCTTCTGATTTTATCAAACTAATCGACCCCTCTGATCGAACCCTGGTTGACTGACAAAACATTGGCCTACGGCGGTTAAAACCACTGCTATCCAGACGAAGTCAGTCGGGGCTTCTAGCCGCCAGCGTTGAGAGTTTCGTCCGTCAACCAAGATCGAACCTTTTCAGTCAGTTTTCGAGAAATCTTTTAATCATGGCATCCAGAGGTTTTATGCCTATGTACTTCCCTTAAAAGGTTCATCAATTCAACGGTAGAGCAAGGGATGATCAGGCTAACAGTCTGTAGCCCCATAAGACGAATAATGGTGCTCCTAAAGGAGCCATAAAGTCTCCTAGTCTTCATTACCCATAAAATTAGGTAAACACAAGTCAGATTAACTTTGTCATGAGGCTAAGACTGCTACTTCAACTTAACTTACGGGACTTAACTTACTTGAAGAAGTCTTGGTAGAATTTCCCCTTTGTAATAATTCCTAATGTTTTTAGTGTGTCGTTGACAGCATCCATTAAGCCATAGTCTTGAATACGACGCTCTTCACCCTTGAGAACCCTCCGTAACGCCATATAAAAGTTTAATTCTCCCAGGGCTGAGTCATCCCCCTTATCACTAGCATCAATGATTCTCTGGGCATAGTCATTGATTTTGGCCTCAACATGCTCAATTAGCTCTTGCTTTTGCATGGATAATTCTCCGGTTGTATTACATAAATTAATTGACTTAGACCGCATCCAGTCTAGAAATCATACTTCTAGCCCTCAGTCTAACCATTGCCATCCTTGGCAGAAACACCTAAAGTGCATTCTCCTTACTTTTTCGAGAAAAAGAGCTTGAGAACAAAGACCTTGATAAGCCTTAAATTCTCAGGCTAGAGAAAGTATGCCTGCGATCAAGTCATGAAGGCAACACTATGCTTAAAGTACAACGCCTTCAAGGACCATGTCCATGGTCGATAATATTTTTTAATGTTGTCCTAGGATTTTTTGCAAAAATTGATTAACAGCGATCACCCTTTGCCAACTTCTTAAAGAAAGTTATAGAAATCTAGTTAGGACTATCCTATAGATATCACTGCAGCTAATTCTACGGGTAGATGGCCTTCTCCCTGGGTTAGTCCTTGGCAAAAAGCTCTTAAACAGGAAAAGATATAACGTTATGGATCAGCGGATCGACAGATGTTGCGCTTCAGATCGGCTATGTCAGGGGCGAGCCAGTCTAAACACATTTAGATCAAGGTAACTAGGGCTATAAAGCTTTAGATGAAAAACAGAAAATCAAACCATTTCACTGGTAATTACTGCCTCAAGTTTCTGAACTGATTCAATTAAATGGTTACTGTTCTAGTATAAAAGGCCAGATGGGTCAGACCGTAGCGTTTCTGGCGAATTAACCTTAACCCTGGGATGGTTTCCCCTGGTTGCCAGCCCTGGGGGCCATGTTCCACTGCCACCTCCCCCCCCGCTTGCAACAGACCAAGCTGGGCAATTTGACTCAGCACCGGCGGATACAGCGAACTACTATAGGGGGGGTCAAAATAGATCAGGTCAAAGGGTTGCCCCTTAAACCGGGAGAGTTGGTTGAGCACATCCCCCCTGAATATACGGACCCGCTGTTCCGGTTGGGCCAGTTTTTGCCAGTTCTGACGCACCACAGCACAGGCTGCCACCCCTTGCTCGACCCCCACCACCTCGGCGGCCCCGCGCCCCAGGGCCTCGGCCCCCATGGATCCACAGCCAGCGCAAAGATCGAGCCAACGACAGCCCTGGATGCGACCCTGCCAGATGTTGAACACCGCCTGCCGCACCCGGGCGGTGGTGGGGCGGGTTTCTAGACCGGGTAAGGTCTTGAGGGCACGATTGCCATAAACCCTGAGCATGATCTGGGCCTGTAGGTTACCTGTGAAAATTCTATCAAGGTTGGCCCATAGGATAGGGGAAAAGCCGGGGTTGGCTACACTGGGAACAGGCATGATTATCTAGGTAAGCGCGATGGCCCCACTATTTTCCCGCCACCGGTTAGGACCTATCCGGTGGAAAAGAGCTCTGGCCTTTGCCGTGGGGATTGGCGCGGCGCTGTTGACGGCGGCCTGCGGTGGTTTTTTTGTCTGGGATTGGTCGGGGCCGGCCCAGCCAGGGATGGATAGCACCAACCTGGTCGATCCGGCCCAGTCCTGGGCCTTTACCCCCGAGCCCGATCGCTTCAGTCCTGAAGCCCTGTTAGATCTACGCGATCTCAATGAAGCCCAGGCGGGGCAGTCGGGGTTTATTCGCCGGTCACCCGACGGCGAAGACTTTGTCACCGGTGACGGCAAGCCAATTCGCTTCTGGCCAGTGAATACCTATATCTGGCGGCAAAGTCCCGAGGCGATGGCGGAACAGGCTCGGTTTCTGGCTAAGCGAGGGGTTAATCTGGCCCGTTGGCATGGCCAGATTCCCTCCCAGGCCCCCAATGCCCCCCTCAAGGCCATTGATGAAACCGCCCGTGACCAGCTCTGGCGCCTGGTGGCGGCCATGAAGCAGCAGGGTATTTACACCAGCATTTCCCCCTACTTCGCCGCCGCTCTTCCCCCCCAACCCCAGTGGGGGGTACCCCGCGATAGTGACACCATGATGGGGCTGTTGTTTTTTGATCCGGTGGTGCAGGAGGCCTATCAAGCCTGGTGGCGAGCCCTGCTAGAACCGGTCAATCCCTACACCGGTATCTCCCTAAAAGATGACCCGGCGGTGGCGTTCCTCCAACTGCAAAACGAAGACTCCCTCTTGTTTTGGACGCTCCAGGGTCTCCAGGGCAAGGATTTAGACCTGTTGCTGGGCCAGTATCGCGATTGGCTGCTGGCTAAGTATGGCTCCGGTGAGACTATCCTCCAGGCCTGGCAGGGCAGTACCCTGGAGGGGGATGACCCCACCCAGGGGCGCTGGGGGCTGCTGCCGATTTGGCAGATGACCCAACCGGTCACCGATTCAGGGCAGACCCAGCGCCTGGCGGATCAGACGGAATTTCTCACCACCACCATGACCGACTTTAATCGGCGGATGGTGGAATTTCTTCGCCAGGACCTGGGGGTCAAGGCCCTGATTAATGCTAACAACTGGAAAACCGCCGACCCAGCTCGATTGAATGATGCGGAACGCTATAGCTATACCCCGGCGGAGGTGATGGCGGTGAATCGCTACTACGGGGGAGTCCATAACGGGGAGTATAGTGGTTGGGCGATCGTGGCCGGCGATCGCTTCACCGATCCCTCGGTGCTGCGACACCCTGATCAACTGCCCACCAACCTGAAACAGGTGAGCGGCTACCCGATGGTGATTACCGAAAGTTCCTGGGTGCCCCCCCTGGGTTACCAGTCCGAGGGGCCTTTTTTGGTCAGCCTGTTTCAATCCCTCACCGGTATGGATGGCTTTGCCTGGTTTGCCCTTAACTCCCTCCAGTGGCAGCAGCCTGACTCCGCCAACGGTTACCTGCCCTCCCTCGGTAAGTGGATCGCTGATACCCCAGAGCTGCTGGGGAATTTTCCGGCCGCCGCTCTGATCTATCGCCGGGGGTATTTGCAGCGGGGTACCCCGGTGGTCGAAGAGCATCGCCCCCTGGAGCAGCTCTGGCAGCGCCAGTTACCCCTGCTGGCGGAGGTGGCCAGCTTTGATCCGAACCGGGACCTGAGCCGGGCCGACAACTCCGGTGCCCAAACTCAGGTCCATCCCCTGGCCTTTTTGGTGGGGCCGGTGAAGGTTACCTACGGCGGTGATCCGGCCCAGGATAGGGTGGTGGATCTGCGGCCCTACATCGACGATCGCCGCCAAACCCTGACCTCGATTACCGGTGAAATCACCTGGGACTATGGTCAGGGCCTGTGCCGGCTGGATAGCCCTAGGGCCCAGGGGGTGAGTGGTTTCCTTAAGGACCAGGGACCGATTACCCTTAATCGTCTGACCATCACCTCCGGCAACTCCTACGCCACCGTAATAGTGGCGTCCATGGATGGTCAACCCCTGGACCAGGCCCAGCGCATTTTAGTGCAGGTGGGCACCGCCGCCCGTTCCACCGGTTGGCAACAAAAACCGACCCGGTGGAAGGATGAAAACGGCACCCTTCACCAGGGCTACCAGGTGCTCAACTACGGCACCGCCCCCTGGCGGGTGGCCAATACCGATGTCACCCTGGACCTGGATTACCTCGGCATCACTCGGGCCCAGCGGTTGGACATGAATGGCATGGCCCAGGAAGACCTGCCCCTGGAGGGCCGGGGGCAGGGGGTGCGGCTACGGTTGCCGGCCACCGCCCGGTACGTGGTGCTGAGCCGGGGTCAGGGCTAGCACCTGGCTCCTATTACCTGTAGCCCCCTACTTGTAACTGCGCTGACTGAGGGAGACCTGGTCAAACCGCAGCACCTCCCGATGGAGGAGGGGAGGCTGCCCCTCTCCGACGTATTCCCAGGCCGCCACGTGGGCGTAGCGATCGTCATCCCGCTGGGCTTCGCCATCGCTGGTCTGGTACTCCTGGCGAAAGTGGGCGCCGCAGGACTCCTCCCGGGCCAGGGCATCGCGGGCCATTAATTCGCCTAACTCTAAAAAGTCCGCCACCCGCCCCGCCAGTTCCAGGTTTTTGTTGAGGGTGTTGGCGGCCCCTGGCACCCTCAGGTTTTGCCAATACTCCTGGCGCAGATCCTGGAGGGCGGCGATCGCCGTGGTCAGCCCCTGGCGGTGGCGAGCCATGCCCACCTGGTCCCAGAGGATCTGGCCCAATTGGCGGTGGAACTCCGTGGCGGTTTTGTCGCCCTGGATGCTGAGCAGCTTGGTGATCCGGGCCCTGGCGCTGGCCTCCGCCTCCCCAAAGGCATCATCGTTGGTCTCCACCGTCGCCAGGGATCCCTGGGCCAGGTAGTTGCCCAGGCTGTAGGGAATGATGAAGTAGCCATCCGCCAGCCCCTGCATCAGGGCGCTGGCCCCCAGGCGATTGGCGCCGTGGTCGGAGAAGTTAGCCTCCCCCAACACAAACAGACCGGGGATAGTGCTCATCAGATGATAGTCAACCCAAAGCCCCCCCATGGTGTAGTGGACGGCGGGGTAAATCCGCATCGGCACCCGGTAGGGGTCTTCACCGGAAATCCGTTGGTACATCTCAAACAGGTTGCCGTAGCGGGCGGCGATCGCCCCCTGTCCCTGGCTCTGAATGGCATCGCGAAAGTCGAGGTACACCGCCAGCCCCGTCTCCCCCACCCCCCGACCCTGGTCGGTGACGGCCTTGGCCTGGCGGGAGGCCACATCCCGGGGCACCAGATTGCCAAAGCTGGGGTATTGGGTTTCCAGGTAGTAGTCCCGATCAGCCTCGGGAATCTCATGGGCGGGGCGTTGGTCCCCTGGCTGTTTGGGCACCCAGACCCGGCCATCATTGCGCAGCCCCTCACTCATCAGGGTGAGCTTGGCCTGGTAGTGCCCCGACACCGGAATGCAGGTGGGGTGGATTTGGGTAAAACAGGGGTTGGCAAAGTAGGCCCCCCGGCGATGGCAACGCCAGGCGGCGGTGACGTTGGAGTTTTTAGCATTGGTGGATAGGTAATACACATTGCTGTAGCCACCGGTGCAGAGCAGCACCGCCGCACCGGCATAGCGCTCAAACTCCCCGGTGACCAGGTTGCGCACCACAATGCCCCGGGCTTGACCGTCCTTGACCACCAGGTCCAGCATTTCCCGCCGTGGGTAAACCTGCAGCCGCCCCGCCTGCACCATCCGCATCATGGCGCTATAGGCCCCCAGCAACAGTTGCTGACCGGTTTGGCCCTGGGCATAGAAGGTGCGAGCCACCTGGGCGCCGCCAAAGGAGCGGTTGTCCAGCAGACCGCCGTATTCTCGGGCAAAGGGCACCCCCTGGGCCACACAGTGATCGATGATGGCGCTGCTGATCTCCGCCAGGCGGTAAACATTGGCCTCCCGGGACCGGTAGTCGCCCCCCTTGATGGTGTCGTGGAAGAGTCGCCAAACACTATCGCCATCGCCGGGGTAGTTTTTGCTGGCATTAATCCCCCCCTGGGCGGCAATGCTGTGGGCCCGGCGGGGGGAATCTTGAATACAAAAACTCTTCACCCGGTAGCCCAGTTCCGCCAGGGTGGCCGCCGCCGAAGCCCCCGCCAGCCCCGTCCCCACCACCAGAATGGTATGGCGGGACTTGTTCTTAGGGCTAACCAGCCGACAGTGGTCTTTAAAGTGACGCCACTGGTGAGTCAGGGAGGTGGGGGGAAGGCGGGGGTCAAGCATGGGCGAGGGGGAACGGTGACGGTTCAGGAGGTTGATATATAGCTTGAGCTGAGGCCAGAGGACAGGGGAGTGACTCAAGGCAAGACTGGGTAGGCATGCCGGTGTAACTGCCGGTAAACAAAATCAGTCCTGGCCCCAACTGTCGGCGTAGTCGATCAGCAGGGGGGGGAGGTGGAGGTCCTCGGGCGATCGGTAGTGGGTTTCAAACACCCCAACAATGTTTTTCAAACTGGGTTTACCTTTGGCCTGCCCCGTAATACCCGTGGCGATCACAACGGCACAGGCGCCCTGGTTTTCCACCTGCCATTGCTCCCAGCGTTTTAGGGTTTCCTGATCCTTAGGGTTGCTGGGGATGTACTCGCCGAATAGATGCATGGCCCCGTCACCGGTCTGGAGTAGCCCCAGTTCAAAGGTTTCGCCGCTGAAGGGATCACCCCCGGGATTAAAGCACACCGCCTCCACCCCCTGGGCTCGCTGTAGCTGACCCAGCAGGGTTTTAGCCTTGGGACGGGAGGTTTGGATCAACACCACCGGCAAGGCGGCGTCGCTGAGCGGCAGAGGCTGGCGGCGGGGCTGGTAGGTAATGGTGGGGTCTTTCCGTAACCAGCTTAACCAGTCGGCCTCCAAACGGGTTAGGGCAATGATTGATCCTTCGGGAATGTAGTCGTCCCGTAGGGTCGGTAGGAGCCCGGCAGGAGATGACCCATTTGCCAGGGCCTCCTCCGTGGCGGCCATCAGATCAGCGGTGACCTCGGGTAGGGTGCGTACGGTGATGGCCAGGGTAGGGCCGTTGGGCTTTTCGGGGTTGGCAATGCGGTAGGTGCCCTTGATGTTCGGGTAGGGCGGCCGCTCTAATTGGTCACGATAGCGGCCGAAAAATCGCCTGACGGCCTCCAGGGTCACCAGGAAGATAGCTCCCTCAGACTCTGCTAATTGACCCCGCATCCCCTCCAGGGGATGGATACTGCCAAAGTCAGGCTCCACCACGTCGGGCGCCAGGGACTGGCCGGGGGAGGTCGGTTCATCCTCAAACAGCTCAAAGTTGAGGAACAAACAGTCCTGCTCTAGAAAGGCCTCCTGCATTTGCTTGGGGGACTGCCCCCCCTTTAACACCCGCTGCCGAAACTGCTGGAGAGATTCCAGGGAGCGATACATCAGCAGGCCGTATTCCACCCCCCCCATGCCCAGGGTGGAAATATAGAGGGTATCGATGTCCCAGTTTTTAACCTCCACCGCCAGGATTTGCTGCTCATTCAGACTGTGCCAGGGGGCTAGCTCCCAAATCTCCAAGGCCTTACTGACCATGGCCTCACTGTAGCGATCGGGGAGGTCCGCCTCCCTCAGATCCCGGGGTTGCTGGAGGGCCTCAAATAAATCATCCACCAAGGGGAGCCTGGGCACGTAGTCAACGGTGATGCCCAGGTCCTGCAGGGCCCCCCTCAGGTAGAATTGAATCTCCCGATCGCAAACCACTAGCTTCTGGGGTCGCACCGGTGTCAGGGATCCTTGGGGTGCCTCAATGGCCTGCAACAGGGTGCGAACAATGGGCTCATAGCCGCTGGTGGCGGGTACCAGGCTAATGCTACGCACCGTACCCTGGCTGCTATCTAGCCAGACAATGCAGTCACTTTTCTCCTGCTGTCGTCCCCAGGGGGTCAGATCCCCATCGGCTAACCCCTGCATAGGCCGGCGATCGCCCTCCCAGACCGCCGCCACCCGTGGTAATTGTTTCAACCGATTAATGGTAATGGGGCTCAGTCGAGTCATGGGATGGTAGTCAGCTATGGAACGATCGCAGAGTCGGGACATTACCCTGGGAAAATTGACCAGAGGCTATAACTAGCCATAGGCGAGTTTGAAAACTGCCTGGCCCGGCCTGGCTACCCAGAGCCCTCCCCAATCGCCTGCGCTACACTAGAACAAATGGGCCTACTGGGGGTTTTCCCATGGAGCCCAACCTCACCTCCCTTTAGTTGTAGCGCTTAACCGCTAGAATAGGACGGTGATCGCCCATCAGTTCTCCATTCTTAAAAATTGCTATGGCACAGGTTACTGAGCAATCGCGAGGCATCCTTCTCTCCGACAATGCCCTGAAACATGTTAAAGCCCTACAGGCGCAGCAGGGTAAGGGTAGTCTCTGCCTGCGGGTTGGGGTACGGCAGGGGGGCTGCTCCGGCATGTCCTACACCATGGACTTTGAAGATCCCAGCAATGTTACAGAACATGACGAGGTCTACGATTACGAGGGCTTCCAGGTGATCTGCGACAAGAAGAGTTTACTTTACCTTTACGGCCTCATGTTGGACTATAGCGACGCCCTGATCGGCGGTGGCTTCCAGTTCACCAACCCCAACGCCAGCCAAACCTGTGGCTGTGGCAAGTCCTTCGGGGCCTAGGACCCAGTCAGCCTTAAAGTGACGGGTTAAGACCAACAGGGGAGAAGGGGGGATAGGGAGACGGGGAGAGATTTACGGCTCGCTCGAACCTTGCTGGACCATTAGGGAGGACGGGTTGGCTAAATCCGTCACCGGGTCAGCTACACTAGGAAAGCCCTGCCGGAGGAAAGGCTCCCTTTGCTTGCCTGAGCCCCCCGGCCGCCAGTATCTGACCTGAGACTATGGCTGACACCGTTGATGTACTCTTTGACCGGGCCATCGAGCAATACAAGGCCGGCACCGACCCCGGCGAGTTGATCCCAGCCTTTAAGGAAATTTGCGATCGCGCCCCCAAAAGTAGTGCCGCCTGGGCCTGCCTGGCCTGGCTCTACCTGCTCACCGATAAACCCAACGCCGCCCTGAAGGCGGCCCAAAAGGCGGTTAAACTCAATCCCCAGGATCCCCAGGGGCGGGTTAACCTGGCGGTGGCCATGCTGGAGGCGGGCAAGCCGGGGGTGCGCGAACATGTGGAGATCGCCAGCCGGGTGATGGCGGCGGTGGCGGAACTGCGCACAGAGGTGATGGATAGCATCGCCGATGGCCTCAGCCGTAAGCCAGACTGGCCCAGTCTGGAACGGGTGCAGCAGTGGTTGAGCTAGGGCTGCAACAGCCTCAGGCAGGCCTGGGCGATCGCCCATTCCTCCTGGGTATGGATCACCCACACCCGCACCGATGAGTCGGGGGCGGCAATGTCCTGGTCTTGGCCAGAGCGCTGCAGTTCCCCCTCCCTCAACCGCAGGCCCAGGTATTGAAAGGGCTGGCAGGCCCGCTGCCAGATCAGGGGGCTATTTTCCCCCATGCCGGCGGTAAACACCAGCACATCCAGCCCTGCCAGGCTAGCAATCATCGCCCCCATCTCCTGGCAGAGGCGGTGAATAAACAGGTCGATCGCCAGGGCCGCCTGGCCATTGCCCGCCGCCATGGCGGCCATCACCAACCGCAGGTCATTGGATACCCCGGACACCCCCTTCAGGCCCGACTGCTTGTTTAGCAGGGTGTCGAGTTGGTCAGCGTCGTAACCCTGCTGGCGGATCAGGTGGATTAAAATCCCCGGGTCCAGGCTGCCGCAGCGACTGCCCATCATCAGCCCATCCAGGGGGGTAAAGCCCATGGTGGTGTCCACACTCACCCCCTGCTTCACCGCCGCCAGGGAGCAGCCGTTGCCCAGGTGGCAGGTGAGAATCTTCAAATCGGTGATCTGCCGCCCCACCAGGGTGGCGGCCCGCTGGGCCACGTAGCCATGGCTAATGCCGTGGAAGCCATAGCGGCGAATGCCCTGGTCTAGCCAATCGTGGGGGCCAGGGTAGGTGCTGGCGGCCGCCGGCAGGGTGGCGTGGAAGGCGGTATCGAAGAGGGCCACCTGGGGCACCCCCGCCAGGATCTGCTCCAGGGCCTCAATCCCCTCTAGGTTGGCGGGGTTGTGGGCGGGAGCCAGGGGGATCAGCCGCCGGATGGCGGCCTTGACCGCCCCATCCACCCGCACAGCGGCGCTGTAGTCGCGGCCACCGTGCACCACCCGGTGCCCCACGGCGGCAATCTCCTGGAGCTGATCCAGCACCTGGGTGGGCCCCTGCACCAGGGTATCTAGCATGGCCCTCAGCCCCTCGGGGCGTTGGGTGATGGGTAGCACCTGTTGCAGGGAGGCGGCCCCCGCCTGGGCGGAGAGCTCCACCTGGCCGCTGGCGTGGGTCCAGTCCAGGCTGGCCCGCCACAGGGGCGGTGGGGCAGCGCCGTCCGGGCTGGGTTGGCTGAGGTCGAATAGGCAACTTTTGTGGCTACTGGAACCGGCGTTAAGGACCAGGATTTTCATGGTGCCTCTTTCCCCGACGGGGAGGGGTGGGTGGATGGTGGTCAGGTGCCCTGGCGGTTGGCCAGGTCGGCGGGCAGATGGCTGCGATCGCCGTGCTTCACCAGCAGGGGCCCATGGGCTGCAAACCGCACCAGGCTGAGGGAGGCCACCGGCACCTCCAGGCGATCGCGGTACCGCCCCAGGTCAATCCCCAGCAGGCTGCAGAGCATGATCCGCAGGGTGGCCTTGTGGGACACCACCAGCACATTCCCTTCGGGGTAGTTCTGCTCAATTTCCGCCAGCACCAGGGCGGCCCGGCTGGCGATTTGCACCGAGGTTTCCCCCCCGGTGGGGGGGTTCCAGGCGGGCTCCGTCAGCCAGCGCACGTAGTCTTCGGCAAAGTGGGTTTTGACATGGTCGGGGGTCTGCCCCTCCCACTGGCCGTAGTGGATCTCCCGCAGCCCCGACCGCTCCTGCATGGCCAGGCCGATCGCCTGACACAGGGGCCGGGCGGTGGCCATGGCCCGCTGCAGGGGGCTGACGAACACCGCCTGCCAGGGTAGGGACTGGTAGTGGGCGGCAAAGGCCGCCGCCATCGCCTCCCCCGCCGGGGTCAGGGGCAGGTCCAGGTCGCCGCAGTAGCCCCCGGTCTGGCTAGCGGCGGTTTCGCCATGGCGCAGCAGGTAGAGGTCGAGGGGCATGGGGGTTAGGTAATCACGGTGGGTTGATCGCGACCGGTGGTGGCCTTAACCTGGGCGATCTGATCCGCCAGCTGGATCAAATCCCCCAGGGCCACCTGGGTATCCTGGTGGTGCCGACTGGGGTCGGGTTCAAAGCGCTCCACGTAGAGCCGCAGGGTGGCGCCGGCGGTGCCGGTGCCCGAGAGCCGGTAGACAATCCGGGAGCCGTCATTAAAGCCGATGCGCAGCCCCTGCTGGGTGGCGACGCTGCCATCCACCGGGTCGGTGTAGGCAAAGTCATCGGCGTAGGCCACGGTGTAGGGGCCAAAGCCCTGGCCCACCAGGCTACCCAACCGGTTCCCCAGGGTCTCCATCAGGCTATGGGCCCGATCGCTGTCTACCCCTTCGTAGTCATGGCGGGAATAGTAATTACGGCCGTAGGTGCGCCAGTGATCCTGCACAATGGTGGCCACGGATTGCTGCTTCACCGCCAGAATGTTTAACCAAAACAGCACCGCCCAGAGGCCATCCTTCTCGCGGATGTGGTTAGAGCCGGTGCCAAAGCTTTCTTCACCGCAGAGGGTGGCCTTGCCCGCATCCAGCAGGTTGCCAAAGAACTTCCAGCCGGTGGGGGTTTCGTAGCAATCAATGCCCAGTTTCTCCGCCACCCGGTCCGCCGCCTGGCTGGTGGGCATGGACCGGGCGATACCGGCAATCCCCGATCGGTAGCCCGGCACCAGGGTGGCGTTGGCGGCCAGGATCGCCAGGCTGTCGCTGGGGGTAACAAAGAAGTGATTGCCCAGCACCATGTTGCGATCGCCATCCCCATCGGAGGCGGCGCCAAAGTCCGGAGCATGATCCCCAAACATCACCGCCACCAGGTCATGGGCGTAGACCAGGTTGGGGTCGGGGTGGCCACCGCCAAAGTCCTCCAGGGGTTCGCCATTCACCACGGTGCCGGCGGGGGCGTTGAGGCGTCGCTCAAACAGGGCCTTAGCGTAGGGCCCGGTGACGGCGTGGAGGGAATCCATACAAAACCGGAAGGTGCCCCCGGAGAGCAACCGCTGGATCTGGCTAAAGTCAAACAGGGTCTCCATCAGGGCGCCGTAGTCGATCACCGAGTCGATCACCTCCACGGTCATGGCCCCCAGGCTGTGGCTGGCCACCCGGCTCAGGTCCACATCGCTGGCATCGAGGATTTTGTACTGCTGGAGGGTCTGGCTTTGGGCAAACATGGCATCGGTGATGCTGGCGGGGGCGGGGCCACCGTTGGCGATGTTGTACTTAATGCCAAAGTCCTCCTCCGGGCCGCCGGGGTTATGGCTGGCGGAGAGAATAATCCCCCCGAAGGCCTGGTTTTTGCGAATCACACAGGAGGCGGCGGGGGTGGAGAGAATGCCATCCAGGCCCACCAGCACCCGGCCAAAGCCATTGGCCGCCGCCATCTTGAGGATAATCTGAATCGCCTGGCGGTTGTAGTAGCGGCCATCACCGCCCACCACCAAGGTTTGGTTTTGGTAGCCCTCCAGGCTATTAAAAATGGACTGAACAAAGTTCTCCAGGTAGTGGGGTTGTTGAAAAACCTTGACCTTTTTACGCAGGCCAGAGGTGCCAGGCTTTTGATCGCCATAGGGCTGGGTGGAAACGGTTTGTATCGCCATAGGGTGTTAATTCTCTCCAGGATAGGCCAGGTCCAACCCCAGAATAGGTCAGTATCTACCCTAGGGGAGCAACTGTAAGGACAGGTTAAGGAGGATATAGTCTCCAGTGATCAAGGGGGCATTGGATATTATTTGCTACCCTTCATGGCGATGGTCTGGCGACAGTTTGCCGTCTGTGCCCCCTGGAGATGGCCGGGGATGGTCAAGAACCCAGCGCTCAGGAATCGGTGGTCAGACGGTGAGCTTCTGGCTTTTGCTCCATCAAATCTTGTATAGATCCCTAGGCAATCAGAGCCAGAGCTCCCTGCAGGCGGGGCCCATCCACCTGGCGTTGCCGTAGAATCCACCAGGACTCGATCAGGTCGGGTCCCTGCAGGGTGCCCATCAGGGCGGCCCGCAGGGATTTCATCACCAGCCCCTTCTTCACCCCCTGACCCTGTACCACCTCCTCCACCAGGGATTTGAGCTGCGCCAGGGTGGTTGGGGCCGGGGGGCTGGTCAGGCCGGTGAGGATGGCCTCTAGCACCGGCCCCACTCCGGCCTGTTGCAGTTGGGCTTGGGCGTCGGCCTGGTAGTCCAGGGATGGGGTGAGCAACAGCTGGCTTTGGGGCACGGCGTCGGTGAGGCGAGTGAGGCTGGGGCCCACTAGGGCCATAAGGTCGAGCAACCAGGGGCGATCGCTCTGGTCGTAGGGGCCATAGCCGGCCCCCTGCAGGTGGGGCAACACCAACTCCAGCAGGGCGGCGGGCTCCAGGTCGTGCAGGTACTGGCCGTTGAGCCAGTCCAGCTTATCCCAGTCAAAGCGGGCGCCGGCCTTGTTGACCCGGTCAAAGCTAAAGAGCTCGGCGGCCTCCGCCAGGCTAAACCGCTCCCGGCCATCGGGGGCCGACCAGCCCAGCAGGGTCATGTAGTTGGCCAGGGCGGGGGCGATAAACCCCATGGCCTGAAAGTCGGAAATGGAGGTCACCCCATCCCGCTTGGAGAGTTTTTGTCCGCTCTGGTTGAGGATCAGGGGAGTGTGGGCAAAGCTGGGCACCGTTGCCCCCAGGGCCTCGTAGAGCAGGATCTGCTTGGCGGTGTTGGCGATGTGGTCTTCCCCACGGATCACGTGGGTGATGGCCATGTCAATGTCATCCACCACCACCGCCAGGTTATAGAGGGGTTGACCAATCTCCCCAGCGGCAGCGGCCCGGGCCACCACCATGTCGCCCCCCAGGTCTTGGGCTTGCCATGTGACCGGCCCCCGCACCAGATCGGTCCAGGTGAGGCGACGCTGATCGTCAATTTTGAAGCGGATCACCGCCGACCGCCCCGCCGCCTCAAAGGCGGCCCGTTGCTCGGGGGTGAGGTGGCGATGGCCATTATTGTAGCGGGGGGCGAGGCCCTGATCTTTCATGGCCTGGCGCATCGCCTCCAGTTCCTCGGGGGTATCGTAGGCTCGGTAGGCTAAGCCCTGATCCAGCAGGGTTTGGATGGCCTGGCGGTAGAGATCCAGCCGCTGGGATTGGAAAACCGGTCCCTCATCCCAATCCAGGCCGAGCCACCGCAGCCCGGTGAGGATATTCTCAGTAAATTCCGGTTGGGAGCGATCGCTGTCGGTATCCTCAATGCGCAGGATGAATTGACCACCGTGGTGGCGGGCAAACAGCCAGTTGAAAACCGCCGTGCGGGCGGTACCAATATGGAGATTGCCGGTGGGACTGGGGGCGATGCGAACACGAACGGTCATGGGATGGCAGCCTGCGGAAACACGTCCCTATTCTAGACCAAGGCTAACCCCGGGGCATGGCCGTGGCAGAATGATAGGACCGACGCAACGGTCCTGGCCCGGGGAGGTGGGTAAGTGATGTCCTGGAATCCTGGTTTGAAACGTCTATGGTGGCTAATCGGCAGCCTAACCGTGGCGATCGCCCTGGTCACCTACCTGGTGGTGGTGCCGGTGGTGCAGGGGCACACCACCGCCCTCAGGTCTCTAGAGGCCAGTTTACTGCGGGATCAACTCCTACCCACCCAAGCCCTGGGGGAAGCCGCCGTTAGCGGTGGCCTCAGTCGGGGGGGCTCCTTTAATCGCCCTGCCCCCGCCCGCCCTAGCCGGCCCCAACCGATGCCGCCCCCCGCCTACGGCTATGGTGACCGCTTACCCCCGGGGCCGGTGATCATCCCCTATCCCACCTACAGCCCCAGCCCCGTGCCGGTTTACGTCGATACCAGCGATGGGGATGGCGCCGATGGGGTGCTGGTGGTCATCATCCTGGGGCTGATTCTCCTGCCCACCCTGCTCAGCTATCTCCAGTCCCGCTCCAGTTCCCAGGGGGGAGAGGGGCTGGGGCCGGAGCGGGTGACCGTGACCGCCCTCCAGGTGGCGCTGCTGGCCCAGTCCCGCCCCCTGCAACAGGCGTTGAACCAGATCGCCCTGGGGGCAGACCTGAGCACCGCCCAGGGCCTCGCCGCCCAACTGCAGGAAACGGTGCTGACCCTGCTGCGGTATCCCGAATACTGGAGCCACTGCGCCCTGCAGAGCCAAACTTTGAGGGGCCGGCAAGCGGGAGCAGAGCTGTTTGAGCGCCTCTCCCTGCAGGAGCGCAGCAAGTTCAGGGTGGAAACCCTGGCCAACCGCGGGGGTCAGATTGAACGCCGTTCCCTACCCCATCCGCCCGCCGGTGAGGAGGCCGCCTACCTGGTGGTCACCCTGATTTTGGGCACCACCCACGATCGCCCCCTGCTTTCCCCGGTCAGCTCGGTAACGGATCTACGCGGAGCCCTCCAGACCTTAGGATCGATCTCCGCCGATCAGTTGCTGGTCTATGAATTGCTCTGGACCCCCCAGGACCCCACCGATAGCCTCAGCGGCGACGAATTGCTGGCCCATTACCCAGACCTGATTACCCTGTAGAACACCTCAACCGGTGGCGGACAGCCCCCAGGCGAAACCCATGGATTATTTAGAGGGGTTTTTAAACCTGAATAAGCCGGCGGGGGTCACCTCCCACGACTGTGTAGCCCGGCTACGGCGCTGGCTAGGGGTCAAGAAGGTGGGTCATGGCGGCACCCTGGATCCAATGGCCACGGGGGTGCTGCCCCTGGCCCTGGGGCGGGCCACCCGTCTGTTACCCTATCTGCCCACCGCTAAAACCTACGGGGCGGTGATTCGCTTTGGCCTTACCACCCGCACCGATGATCTGGAGGGGGCGGTGCTAACCGAATCGGGGGCGGCGGACCTCAGCCTGGCAGCGATTGAAGCCCGGTTGCCGGAGTTTCTAGGGGTAATTGAGCAGGTCCCCCCCGCCTATAGCGCCCTCCAGGTGGGGGGGCAACGGCTCTACGATCTGGCCCGCCGGGGCCAGGTGGTCACTCCGGCGGCGCGATCGGTGACCATCCATCGATTACAGGTGACTGGCTGGCAACCGGGCCCTTACCCCGAGCTCAGTCTCACCATTGACTGTGGCCCCGGCACCTACATTCGCTCCCTGGCCCGGGACCTGGGCCAACGCCTGGGCCCGGGTGCCACCCTGGCGGCCCTGCAACGCAACCACAGCGGCGGCTTTGACCTGGCGGACAGCCTCCCCCTGGCGGCGGTTCAAGATCATCGGGCGGACCTGCCCCTGATTGCCCCCGCCACCGCCCTACAACACCTGCTCGCCATCCCCCTGGACCCGGAGCTGGCCCACCGCTGGCAACTGGGGCAGAAAATCCCCTCCCCCCAGCCCCAACCCTTGGGGGTACCCCACCGGGTGCTAGCCGCCCCTGATCAGACCCTCCTGGGGGTGGGGGAAAACCAGGAGCGGGAAGGGCTGATTATCCTCAAGGCCAAAATGGTGCTGGAGCCGGCCGCCATAAGCTAGGTCAGAGGGTTGGGGAGATACAGGCCACTGCTTCGGACTGAAGTCTCCCCTATTACCCAGGGTTAGGGCTATACCACTCAAAGCTATACCACTCAAAATAGTTGTCCCTGAATCCTGACCACTTCAGCAGGATCCAGGGACCGGGGTAATAAAGATCGATCTATTATTGAAAATTATCAATCACCACTAAAAAACAAATTACCTTCAATCAATCAAAGTCTTTTCTTTGACCCCTACCTCCGGTATATTTGATTAATAGGCTTAAATCTATTTCAAAGAACCAGGGATTGAGTTATTTCAATTCTTGACTTGCCCCTTCCTGATACTGGGCTGGGCTCTACTGCCGCAGTCAAGGGTAAGGTGTTTAGGGGCTCGGGGCGACTAGCCAGGCTAGCCGTCCTGTCGATCCACCCATAGGTGTTCTCATCCAGACAATATCTTTACGTCCTTGCTGTGCTATCTGAGGGCCTTTATCCATGACCCCAACTCTGGCGGAAACCAGCTGGCTAATTCCCATCTATCCCCTAATCGGTACCCTGCTGACCATTCCCTGGTCACCTACCCTGATTCGGCGGACCGGTCCCCGTCCCGCTGGTTACATCAATATTCTCACCACTGCCCTGGCGTTAGCCCATAGCCTTTCCGCCTTTCTGGGGTTGTGGGGAAAATCCTCTCCCCAGTTCTTTTTCGCCTCCTGGCTGCAGGCCCCGGGGCTCGATCTAGCCATTCCCCTGGAGGCCTCGGCGATTACCCTGGGGGCCTGTGTGCTGATTACCAGCCTCAACCTGCTGGCCCAAATCTACGCCGTCGGCTACATGGAGATGGATTGGGGCTGGGGTCGGTTCTTTGCCATGATGGCTTTTTTCGAAGGGGGGATGTGTGCCCTGGTGCTGTGCAACTCCCTGCTGTTTGCCTACATGCTGCTGGAGATTCTCACCCTGGGGACCTACCTGTTGGTGGGCTTTTGGTATAACCAGTCCCTGGTGGTGACCGGGGCACGGGATGCTTTTCTCACCAAGCGGGTGGGGGATTTGGTCTTGCTCATGGGGGTGTTGGCCATCTATCCCCTGGCCCACACCTGGGACTTTCGCGAGCTGGCGGCTTGGGCCCAGAGCGCTGAGGTGAACCCCACCCTGATGGCCCTGATTGGTATCGCCCTGATAGCTGGCCCCATGAGTAAGTGTGCCCAGTTCCCCCTGCACCTGTGGCTCGATGAGGCCATGGAGGGCCCCCTACCCAGCACCATCCTGCGCAATGGGGTGGTGGTGACCACCGGGATTTGGGTGTTGTTTAAGCTGTATCCGGTAATTTCCCTTTCCTCCACGGCGATGGGTTTTGCCATTGCGGTGGGGTCGGTGACGGCGATCGGGGCCACCTTGATTGCGGCGGCTCAGATTGATATTAAGCGGGTGCTCTCCTACCTGTGTAGCGCCTACATGGGGCTGATGTTTATTGCCATTGGCGGCCAGCAGCCTAATGCGGCCTTGTTACTGGGCCTAACCTACGCCCTGGCAATGGGGGGCCTGGTAATGGCCAGTGGATCGATTGTCTTCAATGTCACCACCCAGGATGTCACCCAGATGGGCGGTTTAGCTAGTCGGCGACCGATTACTGGGTTGGCCATGGTGGTTGGGGCGGCTGGGTTGGCCGCCATGCCCCCCTTAGGGGGGTTTTGGGCCCTACTTTCCCTGGTTTCTGGTCTCTGGCAGAGCCACCGGGGGGAACTGGTGGCAATCGTGCTACTGGTGAACTGGTTAGTAGCCTTTACCCTGGCCCGCTTAATTGGTCTGATTTTCGCCGGCCAACCCCAGGCCATGACCACCCGGGCCCCCGAACCCATCTGGCTGATGGTGCTGCCCATGACCCTGACCGCCGGCTTCACCCTGCATTTACCCTTGATCTTGGCCCAGTTGCAATTGCTGCCGATCTGGGCGGAGGTCAGCCAGGACATGGCCCTGCTGCTCACCTGGTCAACCCTGTTGGGGGGAGCGATCGGAACATTACTTTACGTTAATCGGGTGCTTGAGCACCCCGCCAAGCTGGTGCAACGACCCTTGCAGAACCTGCTGGCCTACGACTTTTACACCCCTAAGATCTACCGCAACACCTTTGTTCTAGCCATTGATCTGCTGTCTAAAATGACGGATTGGTTAGACCGCTACGTGGTTGATGGCCTGGTTAACCTGGTGGGGGTTGCCTCCCTGTTTAGTGGTGAAACCCTCAAGTATGGCAATACGGGGCGTCTGCAGTTCTACGTCCTTACCATTGCCCTGGGGGTGGCCCTGCTGGCTATGGTGATGACCTGGCAGTATCTGTAGCCTGGGTCCGTTTTGATCGTCGCCTAACAGACCCTTGACCGCTGCAATGTCCTTCAACCCTTCCCTGCCGTTATGCTCACTCCCTTGATTTTGATTCCCCTCTTCGGTGCCCTGGCCATCAGTTGCTGGCCCACCGCCCTCAGTTCCCGCCTAGCTCGCACTGGAGCCGCCCTGGTGGCGGGCTCAGCCCTACTCTGGATTCTCTGGCTGTTCACCCAATTTGATCTGGCGGTGGCCGGATTTCAGTTCCAGGAGTTTCTGCCCTGGCTGCCGATTCTGGGCTTGAATTACGACCTGGGCCTGGATGGTCTAGGGCTGCTGATGGTGGCGCTGAATGCCCTGATTACCTGGATTGCGGTGCTGAGCACTGGCTTGGAGACCCCTCGGCCCCGGTTGTTCTATAGTTTGCTGTTGTTAGTCAGCGCCGGCGTGACGGGGGCCTTTCTGGCTCAGAACCTGCTGTTGTTCTTCCTGCTCTACGAAGTGGAGCTGGTGCCCTTGTATTTGCTAATTGCCATCTGGGGCGGTGGGAAAAAGACCTACGCCGCCACCAAGTTCCTGCTCTACACCGCGCTCTCGGGTGCCTTCATGCTGGCGGGTTTCCTGGGGGTGGTGTGGCTCAGTGACGCCGGGGATTTCAGCTATCAGGCGGTGCTGGGTCACCACCTCCCCATGGGTTGGCAGCTGATCCTGCTGGGGGTGCTGTTGGTGGCCTTTGGCATTAAGATTCCCCTGGTGCCCTTCCACACCTGGTTGCCCGATACCTACGTTTCGGCCTCGACTCCGGTGGCCATGATGCTGGGGGGGGTGCTGGCTAAGCTGGGGACCTATGGTCTGTTTCGCTTTGGTCTGGGGTTGTTTCCCGATGCCTGGTCCCGGTTGTCTCCCTACCTGGCGGTGTGGGCGGCGGTGAGTTTGATCTATGGGGCGGTGACGGCGATCGCCCAAAAGGACATCAAGCGCATGGTGGCCTACAGCTCCATTGGCCACATGGGCTACGTGCTGTTGGGGGGGGCCGCCATGACCGACCTGGCCCTGACCGGGTCGGTGACCCAGATGGTTTCCCACGGTTTAATTCTGGCGATTTTATTCCACCTGGTGGGGGTGATCGAAGCCAAGGTGGGGACTCGAGAGTTGGACGTGCTCAACGGCCTGATGAATCCGATTCGGGGCTTGCCCATGGTCAGTGCCCTCTTGGTGCTGGGGGGCATGGCCAGCGCCGGCATCCCTGGGCTGGTGGGGTTTGTGACGGAGTTTCTGGTGTTTCAGGGCAGCTACGCCACCTACCCCGTGCAAACCCTGTTGGGGGTGGTGGGCACCGGTCTGACCGCCGTTTACTTTGTGATTCTGCTGAACCGCACCTGCTTCGGCAAGTTGGATAACGCCCTGGCCTACTTTCCCCGGGTGACCCTTGGGGAAAAGCTACCGGCCTACGTGCTGGCCGGGCTGATTATCTTTCTGGGGATCCAACCCAACTGGTTGGTGAAGTGGGCGGAGCCCACGGCAACGGCGATGATTGCCGCCATTCCCCTGCCCCTCCAGCCCCAACGGCTGATGGATGGGGACAGCCCGCCGCTAATGCCGGAACCCACTTCCACCTATGCCATTGCCAGCCCGGTGGATGAAAGCTGAGGCTATAGTAGACCGGAGATCGCCTCCGGCACCAGGGTTACCCCCAACCTGGCTAGCTCCGCCAGCGATCGCCAGTGGGCCTGAAACCGCCGGGCTCCTTCCACCGCCGTCAACACCTCCTGCTGGTACAGCGATTGATCCACAAACTCGCCGTCGTAGACAAAGACAATCTCATGACCCGGTTTACCTTCGTAGTTAAAGATCGACTCCACCGTGGCCAGCAGTTTGACCCTGGTAATAGCGGCCCCCAACTCCTCCTGAATCTCCCGCACCACCGCCTGCTGGCTGGTTTCGCCAAAGTCAATACCACCCCCCAGGGGCCGCGCAAAGGATCGCTGGTTGACGGTGTCATAACCCTGGTGCACCAAAATCTGGTGGTCGCGACGCAGCAAGCACAGGGCGATCGTCCGAATGCGTGGTTTCTTAGCCATGGTCTAGGGATCTCCCTGAATAGGTACTGGGCTGGATGCTAGTACTTTGAGGAGTCAGCAGCCAGAAGCAGGCCGCTTTGTACCAGGGTCTCCCCTGCTCCCCCTATAAAACAATTCCCCTTAACCCTCACCCTATAAAATACCGCCATGCCTACCCTCACCTCCACCCCCATCCCCCCCTCCACCCACCCCCACGCTGATGTGATCCACCGCCTAGAGGCGGGGGGGTCCATGCTGCCGGATACCCCGGAAAACCTGATGCAGATCATCGGCATCTACAAGGCCTACGCCGTCCCCATGGACTTCTACTGGCGTGACCTGCTCTACATCGCCGAGCGGGTGTTTCTCAACCCCCTGCCCGCCTTTAAGTACTTTTTACCCCAGTCATACCTGGATTTACCCAACCACTACGCTGGCGCCGGCGCCGATCTACGAATCTGGCGGGGGGAGGCCACCGCCCACCCCGAGCTATTGGAGTTTATGGCCAAGGGAGAACTGAAGATGAAGCTACCCAAGCTTCTGCATCACCTCTGGCACGACCGGGTCAACATGGAGTTTGCCGAGGCCTGTATGCAGGCCATGCTCTGGCACCTGGAGATGGGGGGGCGGTTTAATGATTACCTCTACACCGACAGCTACCGGCAGCAGTGCGATCGCGCCATCCGCGCCTACTTTAAGCACAACCCCCTGATGCTGGGGCTGCACAAGCTATTCCCGGAGATGTTCTACGAAAAGTGTCGGGAACTCTCCTACTACGCCAACCTGGGCCTGTTTTGGGAGGTGATGGCGCCGGTGTTTTTTGAAATGTCGGATATCTACGACGAGGGTGGCTTTGCGGGGGTACCCGATGCCATGAACTTCCTGGTCAACGGTATCTTTGCCGTGGCGGGCCGGCCCATCTACCACCATGTCTACATCGGCGACGAGTGCTTTGAGTTGATTCCCAAGTCCGAGGGCTTTACCTGGCTCTACGAAGCCGCCCTCCCCTACGTGGAGGCGGTGTTTTACCGTACCGCCCCCTTCCGGGGCACCAAGTCCTACAATGCCCAGGCCGGTCAGGTGCCCGCCGATCAAAAGGACTTTCACTACGGCATTCTCTACGCCGATGTCTTTCCCGTAGGCAGCGCCGGCATCCCCCCCACCCTGCTGATGCAGGACATGCTGCACTTTTTACCCCCCTACCTGCTGGACTACTACCATCAGCACTGCCGGGGGGAGGACGATATGCTAATTCAATTGGGGATTACCTTCCAGCGATCGATGTACAACGTCACCTCGGCGGTGATTCAGGCCCTGCGCACCGCCCTCCTCTATCCCCTGGATGACCCCAACCCCCGCCATCTCCTGGCCAATCGCCAGTTCTTTGAAGCCCAGATGGATCGCTTTCTGCGCCCCGAGGCCCGGCTGCGGGACGTTCAAAGCCAGGACTACCGCTAGGTGCTAGCCTGGAGGGGCCGCTAGGGTGGGCCATGGATCTACTCTATACCCTGACCAGCTATCCCCCCGCCGTGGGCGGGGCCCAACTGCACAGCCATCACCTGCTTCAACAGGTGCAGGGGCACCACGGGGTGACCGTGGCCTGCCACTGGCAGGGTAACCGTCGGGACTGGTTGCTGGGCACCACCCTGGCTCACCCCCCGCCCCAGCACTCCTGGGTGGGCGGGGTGCCGGTGCACCAACTGGGCCTGACCCCCTGGCAAAAATTTGCCCTGGTGCCGGCGGTGGCCCTCTACTACCCGCTCATGCCCCTGGCCCTCCCCCGGGTGGCGGCGGCGATCGCCCAGCCCCTCGCCCCCCTGGCTCGCCAGGCTGACCTGATCCACAACATTCGCATTGGCCGGGAAGGGCTGACGGCGGCCTCCCTGGCCCTAGCGCGTCGCTACGATCGCCCCTTCGTCTTCACCCCCCTGCACCATCCCCGCTGGGGGGGGTGGCGCTACTGGGCCTACCACCGGATCTACCGCCAGGCAGATGCGGTAATCGCCCTCACCCCCGCGGAGAAGCAAACCTTAATTGAGTTGGGGGTGAGGGGCGATCGCATCCACGTTACCGGTGTTGGCCCCCTGCTAGCTCCCCAGGCGGACCCCCAGGGTTTCCGCCATCAACACCGCATCGATGGACCGATGGTGTTATTTTTGGGTCAGCACTACCCCTACAAGGGCTACCGCCAGCTACTAACCGCCACTCGCCAGGTATGGCACCAACACCCCCATACCCACTTCGTCTTTATCGGTCCAGCGGTGGGGCGATCGGAGGGGGCCTTCAGGGACTATGCAGACCCCCGCTTGCATCGCCTGGGGACGGTGTCCCTGGCGGTGAAGACCGCCGCCCTGGCGGCCTGCGATCTGCTCTGTGTGCCCTCCACCCAGGAAAGCTTTGGCGGCGTGTACACCGAGGCCTGGAGCTTTAGCAAGCCCGTGATCGGCTGCCCCATCCCCGCCGTCAAGGCGGTGATTGAGGATGGCAAGGATGGCTACCTGGTGGAGCAGGAGGCCGCCGCCATTGCTGATCGGGTCAACCATCTACTAGGCCACCCCGCCCAGGCGGCCCAACTGGGGCAGGCCGGTTATACTAAGGTACAGCAGCGCTATAGCTGGCCCCAACTGGCGCGCCAGACCCTGGCGATCTACCAGCAACTATTGCAATAACCCCGCTGGCACCCCCCCTTGAACCACCCGGCCGATTCAGATCGCTACTTTGTGGCCCTAGTGCCGCCGCCGCCGCTGCGGGAGCAAATCATCACCCTGCAGGAGCAGATAGCGGTGC